>Ga0306898_1000348_pt1 | contig 18696 bp, 15 predicted proteins | sample AntRauMFilla1564_FD_190424 | JGI IMG/M metagenome (GOLD analysis project Ga0306898, IMG submission 190424) | Saline lake microbial communities from Rauer Islands, Antarctica - Metagenome Filla 1 #564 (v2) (version 2) | ecosystem: Environmental > Aquatic > Non-marine Saline and Alkaline > Saline ...
CAATCACCAGCTGAATACGCCCGCACCCTGCGACACATCCGGCTATTTTTCGAAGGCAAGAAAACCATCATCATCAAGGAACTAGAGCGCGACATGATGGCGCACGCCAAACTGCAAGAATTCGAAGCAGCCAATGTCCTCAAAAAACGCATCTTTGCGCTGACCCATATCCAAGACATTGCCCTGATCAAGGCTGACTCGCGCATCTACCGCGACGACAAACGGGTGCGCATCGAGGCGTATGACATCGCGCACATGGGCGGTAAAGATATGGTAGGCGTGATGACGGTGCTAGAAAGTGGGGAACCAGCCACCAGTGAATACCGTAAATTCAAGATTAATAATTACGACAAGGCCAACGATCCCGGCGCCCTCAAAGAAGTGTTAACCAGGCGCTTGGCTCACCCAGAATGGTCGCTACCTCAACTCATCGTGGTAGACGGCAGCACAGCCCAGAAAAACGCCCTAGAGCTGATTCTGCGCCAGCACGCCATGCTGATCCCAGTGGTCGGGGTGGTAAAAGACGAGCGACACAAACCCATCCGCCTGATTGGTCAAAAAAAGATTATCGATATGCACAAACAAGAAATACTGTTAGCCAACGCCGAGTCCCACCGCTTCGCTATTGCCTATCATCGGAATCTGAGGCGTAAACAGGCCTTGAAGTAACTATTTCTGAGGATTTCAGTTATTATCGGTTGATGCAAGAGAAAATCGGATTTATCGGCCAAGGCTGGATTGGCAAACATTACTCGGACGATTTTGTAAATCGTGGCTATGATGTGGTGCGGTACGCGCTCGAGGATCCGCACGTACAAAACTTTAACCAGATCAAAGAGTGTCGCATAGTATTTGTGGCAGTACCGACTCCAACTACAGCAGAAGGATTTAACCTGGACGCCGTACATAGTGCTATTAGAATCACAGCGCTTGGATCAACCATAGTGATTAAGTCAACTATTATTCCTGGTACCACTGAACAATTACAAAAGGAATATCCTGGACATATCATCCTTCATAGTCCCGAGTTCCTAGCTGAATCAAGCGCTGCCTACGATGCGGCCCATCCAGTGCGAAACATCATCGGTATTCCAAAAATTAGCGAGGAACATTTTGATCGAGCCAAAGAGGTGTTGCGAGTCTTACCCAAGGCCAAATATTCACGTATCATGTCATCCAAAGAAGCCGAGCTGACCAAGTACGCGGGCAATACTTTCCTGTACGCTAAGGTGGTATTTATGAACGTGCTGTATGACCTGGTACGCGGCAGTAACGCTGATTGGGAGACCGTGCGTGAAGCACTGATTGCAGATCCAAGAATCGGAGACAGTCACACCCAGCCCATTCATGCCAGCGGACACGCCACAGACAAAAATCTAGAGGTGCGTGGCGCTGGTGGACATTGTTTTATTAAAGACTTTGAAGCGATGCGATTAGAGCACGAAGGTATTATGGGTAACGACATGGCACAGCGCCTACTAGTAGCGCTCAAGGACTACAACAACACACTGTTGATCAACTCCGGCAAAGACATCGATCTGCTAGAGGGTGTCTACGGTCAAGAAGAAATCTGGCGACTACGCCGCGAGCGATGATATACTAGCGTATATGAAACGAGTAGCAGTATTACGCGGTGGCCCAAGTGAGGAATATGATGTGTCGATGCTGTCGGGCAATGCCGTGCTGCAGGCCCTAGCCGAATCGGACTATTCACGCCGAGACATTACTATTTCCAAGGTGGGTGACTGGTACAGTGACGGCCGAAAACTGACAATTGATCAGGCCTTGTCTGACATCGACGTAGTGTTTATTGCTCTACACGGCTCATATGGCGAAGATGGCCAAATCCAGCGCATCCTCGAGCGCAAAAACATCCCTTTTACCGGCAGTCGTGCGCTGGCGTCAGGCATTGCTTTCAATAAAGAAATGACCAAGCACACCATGCGTCCACACGGCGTCACCATGGCCAAACATCGCCGCATCCACCGCGACGAGCGCCATACCCTCAAAGACGAAGTGGCGCAGATCATCGCTGACCTGGGCACCGAACTGTTTGTTAAACCAATCGCCAGCGGATCGTCCTTTGGCGCCAAGCGGATCAAAGACTCGTTGTTGCTGCAAGAAACTCTCGAGGAGCTACTTGATAAGTATGATCAGTTGCTTATCGAAGAACACATCGCCGGCACCGAGGCGACCGTCGGGGTGCTAGGAGACTTCCGCGGCGAGCGACTATATACCCTGCCAGCAGTGGAAATCATCCCACCAATGGAGCACGATTTTTTTACGTACGAAAACAAATACGATGGCAGCACTACTGAACTAGTCCCAGGCAGGTTCTCGCCCCAGGTAAAAGCGGAAATGGCAAGAATTGCTACTCTGGCTCACGAATCAGTCGGCTGTCGACAGTATTCGCGCAGTGACTTTTTGGTCAGAAATGGGGAAGTGTATTTTCTGGAAATTAATACCCTGCCCGGACTCACCAATCAATCACTATTACCCAAATCAGCCGAAGCTATCGGTCTCTCATTCAAGGACCTGATCGCGCACTTGATAGAAACAGCTAGAGGGTAAAACGGCTTGATTTTTATTCGCGGTAGGGTAATATAGTGACACTCTATTCTCCAGGAAGGTTTCATAACCGCTTTGGAGATTGTCGAGTATAGAAGTTGGCAGTGTTTTGAGGAGAGTATTGCACTCAACTTAAAACATTTCCCAAATGTTTTAAGGGCTCGTAGCTCACCTGGTAGAGCGCCTCATTTGCACTGAGGAGGTAGCGGGTTCAAGTCCTGTCGAGTCCACAAAAACAAATCCACCGTCAGGTGGATTTGTTTTTGTGGACTCGAAGTAAAGCCTGGGAGGCTTTACGCCAGGACTTGAAAAGAGTGAGTATGTCGAACGCAGCGCCAGCGAGTACGCTACGAACGGCGGGGTCGGGTAGCACACTAGATTGGAGCCAAAGGCGAACAATATAGTGATGCGAAGGCGACCAAGTCCTGTCGAGTCCACAAAAGCAGACCCTTAACACAACGTGTTAAGGGTCTTTGCTTTTGCGTCAGATTGTAGCAAAGTAACATTCTGGAGCTAGGGCAATCCCACTCGCCATGGATCGTGATAGGTGAGGCAACTAACTCACGCTATACTACAGTCACAAAATGAATAAGAAATTATTGATCATTATAATACTTCTTTGTGCTGTCCCTCTGGCGATCATTGTAGTAAGCCAGAATCAACCAGAAGTTATTGCTGAACCAGTCCAACTTGAAATTGCACCTGAACCTGAACCTGAAGTTCAAGTTCTCTCTGAATGTCAGCAGTACTATCGTGACATATTTCCCAGCGCCACTGTGTATGGTTCATTTAATGAGTATACGGTGACAGATACCTACACTGGCCCAGTAACCACCCCAGATGAGGCTAGTCATGGGGTAGCAAAACGCTTCTACAGCTATCACGAAGCTGCGCTAAACAATGGTGTTACCTTTGCTGGCCGATACACTATTTCTGACTGGGCTTTTACTGGTTTGGGTCAGATGTTTGCCGTGATCGATGTCGAGTCAGGGACGGTCTACCCATTCCCATATGTGGTCGATTGGGACTTTTCCTACCGTGCAGATAGTAATCTAATTATTATTAACCCGATAGAAACAATGGCTCAGTTCGCTACTACCAACGAGCAATCAGATATTGTATGTGACATGAAGTGGTACAGCGATATGAAGACGTATTATTTCATTTTTGAAGATAAGCAGTTCAAACTACTAGGTCCCGCAGATATTGCAGATTTACAACCCAGTTCCTGGCTAGGTGACGAGGTAATTTAAGTAAGTTTTTTTGTTATACTAAGACACAAGTGTGACAACATTAGAATTGGTATACGTAGCTAGTGAATATCAGTCATTTGTACTACAAATTCACGCTAAACTACAATTTTAACGTGAATAGCGATTAATATAATAGATGAGTAGACTTTAACTTAAACCTATGCTAAGTTAAATAAAAGCTAGTTTTTTTAACTTAGCTAAAAACAAGTTAATCCTATGGAACCATTTATTTCCGGTACAAAAGTCCCTGCAACCTCTCTTCAAGGCGAGGGGTATTCAGCGTTCCTGCCGTCAAAAATGCGTACAGATATTGCATGGCAAGATCCTCAGGTATACACCTTGCTTGAACAAGCGCGAGGTTATTTGGGTGAGCTTAATGCTTACGCCAAACTCGTGCCAGACATTGATTACTTCATTTCGGCGCACGTCACCAAGGAAGCCGAGCAATCGAGTCGCATTGAAGGCACACAAACTACCCTAGAAGAAGTCTACCTAGACGACGAAGACCTAGGCGGCCAAGAAAAAATCAACGACCGCAAGGAAGTCACCAACTATATCGCCTCAATGAATCAAGCGGTTGAGCAAATACTAACTCCCAATCAACCACCCCTTTCCCTCAGGCTGATGTGCGATGCCCACAAGACACTTTTGTCTGGAGTACGAGGACACAATAAAAATCCCGGTAAAATTCGCACCGTGCAAAACAAAATTGGCGGTAGTCAGGACTCACTAGCTGATGCAATTTATATTCCACCACGACCAGAAGACGTACAGCAGGCCTTAGTAGATTTGGAGCACTTCTGGCACAACATAGACCCAGCCATGCCTAACCTGATCAAAGTAGCCTACGCGCACTATCAGTTTGAAACCATTCACCCGTTTGATGATGGTAATGGCCGTGTTGGTCGTTTGATAATTGTGCTACAGCTGATGTCATACGGTATGCTGGAGCGGCCCGTATTGTATTTGTCTGAATACCTAGAAAGGAATCGACAAGCCTACTACGATGCCCTGATGGAAGTGCGTGAAAACAACAACCTAGAACACTGGGTCAAATTCTTTTTGATTGGGCTGCGTGACACTGCCAAAAAGGGAAGAGAGACACTCGAAGCCATTATTGATTTGCGTCACGACTACGAGCGCCGGATCGAACGTACACCGAGCGTAAGTCGCCAGAAGCAAATGAAGATTCTACTCAGGGCACTGTACAGCAAGCCAGTTATTACCGCCCAAGAAGTAGAGACGCTCTTGAGTGTGACCAAGCCCACTGCGCACAAGATTGTAAACGAACTAGCAGAGGTCAAAATCCTCAAAGAAAAAACCGGCATGGAACGACATCGAGTGTATACCTTACACGAGTACCTAACCCTCTTTAACAACTAGCTGAGCCGATAACTGTATAATTAATCGTATGGAAAACTTTAGTCAAAACACTTCACTCATCTGGAACATTGCCGACATTTTGCGTGGTGGTTGGAAGCAGCATGAGTATCAAGACGTGATATTGCCCTTGGTAGTTATTAAGCGTCTCGACGCTATTTTAGCCGACAATAAATCAAAAGTGCGTGAAAGCTACAATCAATGGAACGGTAAAATCCAAGATCTTGATCCCATCCTACGCAAGGCCTCTGGCGTAGCGTTTTACAATGTATCTGACTACCATCTAAAAAAGCTAGCCGAAGACCCGCGCAACATCGCCAAAAACTTCAAAAAGTACCTGAACGACTTCAGTCCAAACATCCGCGACATCATCGAAAAGTTCAACTTCAACGAACAAATCGACCGACTAGAAGGCGGCGATCTGCTGTATTACATCCTAGGCGAGCTCAATAAAGTCGACCTACACCCCAGCAAAGTAGACAACCACCAAATGGGCTATATCTTTGAAGAGCTTTTGCGCAAGTTCTCAGAAATGTCGAACGAAACAGCAGGAGAGCACTATACCCCTCGCGATGTCATCCAAGTGATGGTAGAAATCCTGCTTGAACCAGACAAAGACTCTATCAAGAAACCACACGTCATCAAGACAATCTACGACCCAGCCTGCGGTACTGGTGGGATGCTGACTGTGGCCAAAGACTACATTCGCGAAAACATCAACGCCGACGCCCAGATCTATCTCTACGGTCAAGAGCTCAACTCAGTCACCTACGCTGTCGCCAAGTCCGACATGCTCATCAAGGGAGAAGACCCAGACAAAATCAAAGGTGGCGAAAAAGACCACTCAAAAGCCAGTACTATCGCCAACGATCAGTTCTACGGCGAGTCATTCGATTACTCACTGTCAAACCCGCCCTACGGTGTCGACTGGAAGAAAGATAAAGAAGTAGTCACCCGAGAAGCAAAACGAGGCTTTGCTGGGCGCTTTGGCGCTGGACTACCACGCATCTCAGACGGGCAGCTGCTCTTTACCCAGCACTTGGTATCCAAAATGAAGCCAGCCAGCGACGGTGGCTCGCGGATTGCGGTCGTCCACAACGGCTCACCGCTCTTTACTGGCGACGCCGGCAGTGGCGAAAGCGAGATTCGCCGCTGGCTACTGGAGAAAGACCTACTCGAAGCCATCGTCGCTCTGCCAGACCAACTCTTCTACAACACCGGTATCAACACCTACCTGTGGTTTTTTACGAACAAAAAATCACCAGCCCGCCAAGGCAAAGTGCAGCTGATAGACGCTCGCGAACTATTTAAGAAAACCCGCAAGAGCCTTGGGCAAAAACGCAAAGACGTCGACGAAGATTCCAAAAAAGAAATATTCAAGCTGTATAACGGCTTCAAAGAAACTGATCATTCCAAAATCTTCGACAACACAGAATTTGCATATAGGCAGATCACCATCGAGCGACCACTGCGACTTAATTTTCAAGTTTCACCAGAGCGTATCAAACTAGTACAAGCGACGGCAGCTTATATGAAAGCCAGTGCAGAAGTACAAAAACAACTCATAGAGCTGCTAGAGAATTTCCCCGAGAAAAAACTATTCAAAAACCGTGAGGCGTTTTATACAGTATTCACTTCACAAATAACTGGAAAGATTTGGCCAGCGCCATTACTGAAAGCGACCAAAGACGCTTTGTCAGAACGCGACGAAACCGCCGATATCTGCCTCGATAAAGCTGGTAAACCAGAAGCTGATAATACCCTTAAGGATTCCGAAAACGTCCCGTGGGGGACAGACGTGCACGAATACTTCGAGCGCGAAGTAAAGCCCTACGTGCCAGACGCGTGGGTCAATGAAAGTATCGTCGACCACAAAGACGGCCTAGTCGGTATCGTCGGCTACGAGATCCCGCTCACACGCTACTTCTACCAGTACGAACCACCGCGAGCGCTAGAAGACATCGAGAAAGACATTGAAGAAGTAGAAAACGAACTGCTAACCCTACTTAAGCAAATCTAGTATGGCAAAAGTCTCACTGACAAATACCTATAAAACCTACCCTGAATATAAAGATTCTGAGGTTGATTGGGTTGGACAAATACCAAAATCATGGGATATGGGTACTTCACGGCGCTTATTTAGTACAACCAAAAAATTAGCATCCGAAACTAATTCAGAAAAGGTTCTAAGCTTAACTTTAAAAGGTGTAATACCCAGAGTGTTAGACGGGTCAGGTAAAAATCCAGCAAATTACGACACCTACCAAGAGTTCAAAAAAGATGATCTTGTTTTTTGTCTGTTCGACTATGATGTAACACCACGTACGATTGGCTATGTTTGTGAAGATGGAATGATGACAGGTGCATATACAAGACTAATACCAAAGAGGGAAACTGACTCAAAATTTTTCTACTATTTCTTTCTATCTTTAGACACGTCAAAGGAGTTACTTCACCAATGCACTGGTCTTAGAAATAGTATTTCGAAACCCATTTTTTGGTCAATGAAAAATCCATTACCACCAAAAGAAGAACAAGATAAAATTGCGGCTTTTTTGGATGTGCAGACAGCTCGGATTGATGCCTCAATCGCCAAAAAGAAACGCCTCATCGAACTCCTAAAAGAAAAACGCACCGCCATCATCAACCAAGCAGTAACCAAAGGCCTCGACCCCAAAGCCGAACTGGTTGATAGTGGTATTGAGTGGATTGGAAAGATTCCGAAGGGTTGGGAAGTTAAGAAGTTAAAGCATCAACTTAGTTTTCTTGATGGTAAAAGAATCCCACTCAGTACTGATGAGCGTACTAAAATGCAGGGTGACTATCCCTACTATGGTGCGTCGGGTATCATAGATTATGTAAATGAGTATATTTTTGATGAAGATTTAATCTTAATTAGTGAAGACGGTGCAAACTTAATCAATCGGAGTACACCAATATCATTTATAGCGACTGGTCAGTATTGGGTTAACAATCACGCGCATATTGCAAAACCAAAAGATGGAAACATTCAATTTTGGAGTGAACGCATAGAGCAGGTTGATGTGTCGATATATACAACTGGCTCAGCTCAACCCAAACTCACAATTAAAGCTTTAGCAAATATTCAAATCTCTGCACCTTCAGACATTAGCGAACGATTAATGATAGGTGCTTACGTGGCACAGACTCGTGAAAGATTTGAGAGGCCAATTAGCCAAGTTGTGGAGTCTATTAAATTATTACAGGAACTAAAATCCTCCCTCATCTCACACGCGGTAACTGGTAAAATAAAAATATAACATATGGCAAAAATAATCGTAAATCCAAACCATATAAAACAACTAAAGAGCCAAAGACGTTCAATTGGTTTATTACAATTCACTCTGAAAGACGATACAAACTTCTCAAAGTGGTATTCACTAACTGAAAATCTTGTAATAAAAACTTTTGGGCAAAAGTCCAATCAGCTTATTCAGTTGAAAGATATCCATGGTGACATGCACTACAATGGTGATTTTGCGCCACAAAGACGTTTAGAAACCATGGAGATTAAGGAAAAATTCAAAAATTTAATCTCTGTGTATATTTCTGAATTAGAACTAGACTTACCTGAAGTTGATACTCAAAAAACCGAACGTAGATCAGGCACGAATATAAAAATGACTAATACACAAACTGTCACACAGTCTGTAGATGTTTCAATTCTCATTCAAACTACGTTAGCTAATATTCAGCAGTCTGAACCCGATCCACAAAAAGTAAAAGAAGCGGAAACAAAATTGAAACAGCTTGAGAAAGAACTAAAAAGTACAAGTCCAAAGTGGGCTGTAATTAAAAATATTCTTGAGTGGTTTTTAAACTTCAGTAGAGATGCGTTCTTAGCTGTACTACCAGTTTTATTAGAGAAATACAGATAAGATATTACTATGCCAATCACCAACACTAAAGAAATCGGATTTGAAGACTTCATCGAGAATGAATTGCTGGCGCTGCATGGCTATGTGTCGCGGGTGAATACTTGCCTGAACAAAAAGCTGGCGATGGATACTGAGCTGGTGCTGCAGTTTGTGTCGACTAGCCAGCCTGAGGCGTGGGCGCAGCTGGCTGAGCAGTATGGAGCTGACGTCAACGAACGATTTCTTGCGCGGCTCGATAGTGAGATTGCTGAGCGGGGGTTGCTTGATGTGTTGCGTAAAGGAGTGCGGGATCGTGGGGTGACTATGTATGTGGCTTTTTGGCAGCCGCAAAACGACCTGAACCCAGAATCGACCCTGCAGTACCAGCAGAATATTCTATCGGTCATGCGGCAGGTAAAGTACAGTGAGAAAAACGAGAATTCGCTAGATATGGCGATTTTCCTAAACGGTCTGCCTGTGTTTACCCTCGAACTCAAAAACCAGCTCACGGGCCAAACTGTGCGTCACGCAATGGCGCAGTATCGCAACGACCGCGACCCGCGGGAAAAGCTGCTCGCGAGCCAGCGCTGCTTGACGCACTTTGCAGTAGATACCGAAGAAGTGTTTATGTCGACCCAACTGGCCGGCCTCAAGACGCGATTCTTGCCGTTCAACAAAGGTGACGCTGGTGGAGCTGGCAATGCCATTGTGCCAGGGAAGTACAAGACCTGTTACTTGTGGGAGGATGTCTTGGCGAAAGACAGTGTGCTGGATCTGTTGGCGAACTTTATCTCGCTGCAGACAGAAGAATATGAAGACAAGCGGGGCAGAATGCAGAAGCGATCGTTTCTTATTTTCCCGCGCTATCACCAATACGACACCGTGCGACGGCTGGTGAATGATGCTCGAGATAATGGTTCGGGTAAAAACTACCTGATTCAACACAGTGCTGGCTCGGGCAAGAGTAATACTATCGCTTGGACAGCGCACCGGCTGGCGGAGCTCCATGCGGCTGACAATGTGAATGTGTTTGATTCGGTGATTGTGATTACCGACCGACGAGTGCTCGACCGGCAGCTGTCCGACACCGTGGCCAGCTTTGCGCAGGTGGCCGGGGTGGTCAAGCACGTCGAGAGTTCGGCCGAACTTAAAACTGCGCTGCAGGCTGGTACGAAGGTGATTGCCAGTACGCTGCAGAAGTTTCCAGTGATTGTGGAAGCCTTGGACCAAACTGCTGGCACAAAATTTGCGGTGATTATCGACGAGGCGCACTCTTCGCAGTCAGGAGAATCTGCGGCCGACTTGCGGCAAGTACTGACGCTTGATGAAGCGGCCGAAGAGCTCGCCAAGCGTGAAAAAGCTTTCAAGACCACCGAAGATATATTGATCGAACGGATGCGGGCTCGCAAGGTGCAGTCGCCCAATGTCAGTTTCTTTGCGTTTACTGCCACCCCAAAGCAAAAGACTTTGGAATTGTTTGGTACGGAAGACCCGCTGTCGCGGAAGTTCTTTCCGTTTTCACTGTATTCAATGCGCCAAGCGATTGAGGAAGGATTTATTTTGGACGTACTCAAAAACTACACTACCTACGACACATATTTTGCGTTGTTAAAGACAATCGAAGATGATCCCAATTTCGACAAAAAGAAAGCTGAGCGGCTACTGATCGGGCACGTTGAAAAACACGACCACGCCATTGCTACCAAAACCAAGATTATGGTGGAGCACTTTGAAGAAATGATCGCAGGCGAACTGCAGGGTAAAGCCAAGGCAATGGTAGTGACCAAGTCGCGACTGCACGCGGTACGCTATAAACAAACGTTCGATGCGTACCTGGCAGAAAAGGGCTATCCACACAAAGCGATGGTGGCCTTTTCTGGTACGGTAGTAGATGGCAGCAAAGAATACACTGAAGCCAAGATGAATGGCGTGTCTGAGTCGCAGACGGTAGAAACTTTTAAAGAAGATACGTACAAATTTATGATTGTGGCGGAAAAGCTCCAGACAGGGTTTGATCAGCCACTTTTGACTGCGATGTACGTGGATAAGAAGCTGGCGGGAGTGGGTGCGGTGCAAACGTTGTCTCGACTTAATCGCTCTGCGTATAGCAAAGAACAGGTGTTTGTACTCGACTTTGTAAATACTGTCGATGATATTAAAGCCTCTTTTCAACCGTACTACACCACCACTGTGCTCTCGGAAGCTACTGACCCAAATATCATCCACGACCTAGAGCGTGACGTATTTGGCTTCAAACTCTTTAGCGAGCTGGAAATGAATGGCTTAGTGGAAGAACTGTACGCTGGTGCGACTCCAGATAAGATAAACCACATTCTCGATGTTGTAGTCGAGCGAGCCAAAGCCGAAAAAAATGAAGAGGAGCTTGAGGAGTTTAAATCAACCGCTATGGAGTATGTCCGTAAGTATGGTTTTATTTCTCAAATTGTGACGTTTCAGGATCCGCAGCTAGAGAAATTGTTTATCTTTGTAAAACTTCTGATCAAGAAGCTTCCTAAACGAACTGATACGTTGCCGTACGAGGTACTGGAAGCCGCTGACATGGATAGCTATAAGGTAGTGCGTACCGGAATGTCACCAGTCGAGCTTGAAAACACCGATGGCGAACTAAAACCAATGGGTGGTGGGGAAGTAATGACCGGTGCACCAGGGGAGGACGACGCACTATCACGCATTATTCAAGACATCAACGAGCGCTTTGGTACGCAGTTTACCGAAGGTGACAAGATAATTCTCAATACACTGAGTATGAAGATGCTGCAGGATCCAGTCTTGGATGGTTCAATCTTGAATAACAGCAAAGACTCAGCCAAGATTAAGTTCAACGAGCTGTTTCAGGGCGAGATGGTAGAGGTACTCAACTCACACTTTGATCTATACAAGAAGCTGGATGAAAACCCCGAACTGCGCTCATACGTAAATGAACGAATCTTTGAGTTTATTGTGAGGAAAAAAGAGCAGGTAACAAGCTGATTATGAACCCTAAACAAACTGTAAAAATATTTCTAGCTGAAGGCAATCCTACTGGGCTGCGCGTTTTAGAGCTGTTCAACTGGAATGGTCGGGGAGTGATTATTCCCAGAGACCGGATTGAATCTTCTGTAAAGCGTGACGACCTCGCTACCCAGGGTGTATATTTGCTCATTGGAGAATCAGAAGAAGGTGAGGATATGATTTATATTGGTGAAAGTGAAAATCTTAAAGACAGAATCAGATCACATAACCGAAACAAAGATTTTTGGGATACCGCGATATGTTTCTTTTCTAAAGACGGAAACTTAAACAAAGCACATGTAAAATATCTTGAGGAACTACTCATTGCCGAATCACTAGAAGCTGGAAGGATGAAAATTGAAAACGGAAATCAACCAAGTCGCACTCGTTTATCTGAGTCTGATGAAGCTGAGGTGTTGATCTTTGCTGAAAACATCAAACTTATACTTTCTACAGTTGGATATACATTCCTTAAGAAGCCTACTGAGTATGAAAGTGATGACAAGGAAGTGTTTGTCTGTAATGGTCCAGATGCAGCCGCTAAGGGATTCTACTCTAGCGAAGGAATGGTGGTGTTAGAGGGCTCTATTGCGCGAAAAGAAATTACAGAAAGTGCAAAAGATAGACATTTGAAAATGCGACCCGTACTGCTAGCTGACGGTTCATTAGTAAGCCATAACGAAGTATCATATATTTTTACGAAAAATGTAGTCTTCACCAGTCCATCAAACGCCGCGCAAAATATACTCGCCCGTAATGCAAATGGCTGGACTGAGTGGAAAAGAGAAAGTGACGGAAAGACTTTAGACGAGGTATATAGGCAAACTTAAATTATTTTGAAAAACAAACTCTCACAATCTAGTATCGAGAAGCTATACCTACGGAGGCCTTACCTACGGAGGCCTTGCCTCCGTAGGTATGCTATTTTTCGTTGTTAACGCTACTAAATGCGCCAGAGGTGGACTTGCGGCTGGTGATTTCAGGCAACAATTATCCGATGGAACGAGCACGGTTTGCACACAAGATAATCACTCAGCACGGCAAGCAAGTTGTGGTCGTGTGTGCTGGTGAGCCAACTGGCACGATTGATTTTAATGCGTATGAGTATATAGAAGGATACGAGCCTACTATTTCTAACGACTACCTAACTGAGATAAAACAAGTGTTGGACACATGTGGTGATGTTATATATCTCAGCATTCAAGGACTATCGAACCTAGCAACATTCCTGCAGCTACACCCAGAGTACAAAGATACGTTTGACGTGGTCCATATGGGTATGAAAATAACTATTGGTGACGGGTTTGTCAGTGGTGGAACCAACATGGAAGCTGATGCCTTAGCTTCTAAGTATATCTATGAGTTAGGGTTAGAGAGATTCAAGGTGGTTGGTTCTCACACTACTATCAATGACGCTATTCGTATTACACCTGACACCGAGCTGTATAAAAAGTTGGAAGCAAGCAATCATCCTAATCACCAGATGCTGCTGGCGCACCTGCACGACTACCATAAACGCCGAGACATGTGGCCAGCTCTGCACGACCCGCTGACTACATCGGTGGCACTGGGGTGTGACTTTGTGTCGTTCAGAGACTACCAGGTTGAGTTTGATGCTGAGGGGAGGTATCGATTGTGCGCGGATGATGTTGGTGTGCGGGTTTATAACTCTGAGGTAGTAATTAATCAACCTGAGGAGTTTATGAGACTGATGGTGACGTTGATTTAGTTCAATCACACAAACACGACACTGAACTTCACGGGACCCTCACCAGGTTCCGTTTTATAGTCACTCAATAACCCTAATCCCGCAGATTGACCGTCAATCTGCGGGATTAGGAGTTTTAGTGGTGACTCGTAGGTGATAGCTTCGTTGGTTGGTTAGCTATTGAATATAACCCATAAACGTGATACAAATCAGCCTTCATGGACACCTTACTGCAAACCTTACCTTGGCTGGAGCCTACCACCGTTACCTTTGTGATTGACCTTGCGATTGCTATTTCGCTGGGTATTTTGATTGGTGGAGAGCGCGAACTGCGCGGCAAAGACGCTGGTATCAGTACTCACTCACTGGTGATTAGTGGCGCGATGTTGTTTACCTTTATGTCGATGACGGTCGATCCGGCGTCTGAATCACGCATTGCAGCGCAGATCGTGACGGGTATTGGCTTCCTGGGGGCTGGACTGATCCTGAAAGACGGCGCGACCGTGCGCAACCTGACCACCGCAGCTAGTATTTGGTTTGCTGGATCTATCGGGATGGCGATTGGGTTTGGGTTCTACCAGATCGCGATCATCGCTGGGATCGCGTCGGTATTTATCCCACGGCTGCCACACGTACGACCAAGTCTCAGCCCACAGCTCAACAACCCAGTGCACAAGCCCAGCAAGGTAGAAGAACCAACCGATATCCCACTGACAGATGGTGATTAGTCTGCTGTACTAACAAAGATCAGATAATTTATAGTCTGTCTTAATTGCCAAATATCGCTGTCAGCTTGTGATAGGTATCGAGGTGGTCTATCACTGGCACGGTTTCGATTACGCCGATGACGGCCTCGTCATTGCCACCGGGGAATAGTCCGTCTCCGTAATAGATGCAGTCGTCTGCCTGCCAGCCTTGGCGGTCGATCAGTCGCTGGACATTGGTCCCTTTGTTATTATCTTTGTGGATATAGTCAAACGAAGTCGACCCGCCGATTTTGACCACCAGGTTTGGTGAGTCAAACGGGACGCTGGCAAGTAGTGCCAGACGTTTTTTCATATCTGGGTCATAGGCTTGCTTGATTGCCAATGGTGCTTCGTTACCAATGGGGCTAAAAGTAATCTGGGCACCACGATTTTCAACCGGTGACCAGTCAGGGTTTGGCTTGGCGTCGAGTAGCTGCATGACCGCGTCGATGTGCACCATGATTTCTGCCTGCTCAGCTTTGGTGAGAGGGAAACTCCACAACTGCATACCATCGAGATCAACGGCGTGATTACCGTTTTGGCCAAGCTTGATCGCTGGCAGGTTGGCACTTTGCCAGGCGATTTTGTCTGTGGCTTGGCCGGAAACGATGATGACGTCTTGGTCGAGCGCGGCCAGTAAAGCGTACATCTCGGGCAGTATCGGCTGTCTGGATGGAGCAATCGTTTTGTCCATGTCGAAGAAGAAGTGTTTTTTGGTTGTCATAGAGTAACAATAGACTGCGGGGCTGAGGTTGCAAACTATGAGTGTGTATAGGGTATCGATGCTGTAAGCGCAGACGGGTATACCTGTACGATAGACGCATAGCAAAGTGGTATGGTTGAACCATGTCTGGATTTGAATATCTGCTGGTAGTGTTGGGTATCATTAACCTGTTTTCTTTTGGTGTGATGGGTTTTGATAAACGCCGATCGCGGCGTCGCAACGGTGACAGGCGTACACCTGAAGGGGTGCTATTTCTGTGGGCAGTGTTGTTTGGTAGTGTGGGAATTTATCTGGGTATGTTTGCTTGGCGGCACAAGGTCAACAAATGGTATTTCCAAGTGGGGATTCCAGCGATATTTGTACAGTCTGTCGCGACCATCTATCTGTTGCAGAACTTTGTGTTAAACTAGCACCAACATGCCTAATCTTCACTCAACCGCTGGTACCCTCGGCAAAACTGTTACCCAGATCATTCATTTTCGTAATGGCAACAAGCGGACGTTTAGCGGTATCCTCACCGAGACAATCAAGCAAGGTGAATTCACCAAAATGCAGCTGGCAGACGGGCGCATGTTGATGATCAACACTGCCAACGTTGACTGTATCGAGATCTTTAGTGAATCAATCGACCAGCAGCTGCAAGCCTAGCGCTATTCGACCAGCAGCTGCTTTTGGTGGCAGATGAGCTGGTATCATACACACATGATTGCATTTACATTACTGATTGGCGTACTCCAATCAATCTTTATTTCACTCGGGGTCGGATCGTCGACCCTGGCTATTATTAACTTTTTTGCGGCGATTGCCGATGGTACGATCGACGAGACCGAGCGACGCATGATGGGGATTGTGTACGTAGTATTGCGCGTGGCGATGGTGGGGATTCTGCTGACTGTTTTGTATTCTTTGACCGAGCTGTACCTCGCTAGCGGACTTACTGCGATGACATCGCTACTGTGGGCGCAGTGCGCAGTACTAGTCGTGCTCTATGGCAACGCCATCTTGATGACCAAGCGCCTCATGCCAAGCACCTTTGGTCCGGGGATCCAGGCTGGTAGCTGGTATACCTTGGGGATTATGGCAGCTTTGGCACTACAAGGCGTGACTCAATACTCAATCCTGCAATTCAGCCTAGGCTACATTGCCATGCTGGTGCTGGCGGTATCGATGGTGAATGGCACCATGGCTTATCTGAAATTTCGCAAACAACCAGTTGCGTAAACCAAACAAAAACCGCTCTTATTGAGCGGTTTTTTTGACTATTGCTTTGCTTGGCTTTTAATTACCAACCTTGCCTGGGTTGCGCAGGTAAATGATTGGGATCAATACCAGGGTAATTATGACCGAGAAGATTAGTCCGAACATCACCGCGTAGGCTAGGGGAGCCCATAGATCGCCAGCGTAAGTGAGCGGGAGCATACCAAATACCGTGGTGGCGGTGGTAAGCAAGATCGGTCGCAGTCGGTTACTTGAAGCTTCCAGTACAATATCACGGATTGCTCGGCCAGGATTTTGCTTGCGCAATTGGTTCATCATGTCGATCAGCAAGATCGAGTTGTTGACCACAATTCCCGATAGAGCGATGAATCCCATGATAGACGGGAAGGATAGTGGATTCTGTGTGATTGCTAGCCCAAGCATGATTCCGATCAATGAGTAGGGAAGAATCGTCAGGACGTAACGGGTGTGCAGGTACGAGTTGAACTGCAGTGTGAGTACCGCGATCATTAGAAGCACTCCGACTACTAATGCCAGCCCCATTTCGATAAAGGCTTGGTTGGAGTCGTCGGTTTCGCCGCCTCCGGTGCTGATCTCTACTCCGTCGGGGATGTCTAGCTCGGCGCGGATACGCTCGATCGCGATCGCTTGGATCTCGCGGGCGTTACCATCACCACTAACATCAGCCGTGACCGATACTACTCGCTTGCCGTCTTCGTGGTTGATCACGGAGCTGGATTCACGCAGGGTCGTAGTTACTAGCGTCGATAGTGGTACTGGCCCTGTAGCAGTTGGGATCGTGATCTGCTCCACTGCACCGATGGTGGTGTTGTTGATGTTTTCGATATTGACCCCTGGGGTATTGTTGACATTAAGGCGCACCACTACGTCGATGTCGTTTTCGAGTGTAGTCAGTGACGTGGCTTCTGATCCAAATACGGCAGTACGCGCTGTTTGGGATACCTGGAACGGACTGAGGCCAAGGGCAGCAGTTTTGGCACGATCAAGCTCAAGGACGAATTCTGTACTGTTGTTGTTGGTACTGGTTTCGACATTCACAGTGTTATCAAGCGAGCGGAATACCTCGGCTGACTGATTAGCTAGGGTAGTGATTTGGTTAAGGTCGTCACCTAGGAACTTGACGATGATCGCAGCCCCAGTTGGTGGGCCGTTGGTCGGCTGATTGACGGTCACCTTCATGTCTGTAAAGCCAGCGACTTGTGCGCGCAAATCTTCTACGATTTCAAGGCTAGATAGCTCGCGACCCTCAGCTAAGTTAACAAAGATGTTGGCGAACTTTTCACCACTACCACCAGAACCAAACTGACTGCCACTACCAACCGTCACCGAGAATGATTCGATATACGGTTCATCATAGAGGATTTCTTCTACCCGTCGCACATCAATGTCTGTCAGCTCTTTGGTGGTACCTTCTGGATTTTCGATCTCTATTACCACAAAGTCGACATCGCCAGCGGCAAAGAATTCAACCTTGACTGGGTTAAACGACGGTAGTACTAGCCCGACAATAATGAACGAGGCAGCGATCACTCCGATAAACGCAGTTGGTTTGGTAATAAACTTGAGGAATCTGGCACCACTTGATTGTGGAGTCCATTGCAAGAACCAGAGTGACACTGCGTACACCAGCGGTGCAGCAATGATCCCACCAAACAGGTTAACCGGTAGTGACAGTGCAAAGATCAGCCCAGCAAAGATCAATGACAAGAAACGGTTTTGTCGACTGGTATCATCTAGATAAGGGATGATTTTACCTTGATACCAGTTCTCCAGCCGGGTGGCGTATTCGACTTGCTTTTGCTCTAGCTTTGAAGAGCTTTGACGCTTGAGGAAGGTAGCCGCAAATAACGGAATAATAAATAGCGACACAAAGAGCGACGCAAACAATAAGAAGATCAGCGTAAACGGAATACTTTCGATAAATTGCCCAATCACTCCCGTCACGATAAACAGCCCGGTAAACATCGACACGGTAGTAAGCGTGCCTGAGATCAGCGGGAAGGCAAACTCACGGATGGTCTCCAGCGCCGCTTCTTTTTTATCGATATCTGGCTTGGCTTTCATCTTGCGGTTGATACCCTCGACCATTACAATCGCCGAGTCAACCAAGATTCCGATCCCAAGGATGAGTGAGAAGAGACTCAGGAAGTTGATCGTGTTGCCCGAGAAATACAGCCCGATGAAGCCA
>Ga0306898_1000349_pt1 | contig 18663 bp, 17 predicted proteins | sample AntRauMFilla1564_FD_190424 | JGI IMG/M metagenome (GOLD analysis project Ga0306898, IMG submission 190424) | Saline lake microbial communities from Rauer Islands, Antarctica - Metagenome Filla 1 #564 (v2) (version 2) | ecosystem: Environmental > Aquatic > Non-marine Saline and Alkaline > Saline ...
GATGCAAATCAACACCTTTTATCACCAAGCTACTGCCGACGCGCTCGACCTTGATCTAGAGGACTTCTATCACAATATGGCGTATGCTCGTAACCTATACGAGCGACAGGGACTACAACCCTGGAGTGCCAGCCGTCCATGTTGGGGCAATTCCCAACTTGCGATGGCAAACTAAAAGTAAGACAATCCCGCTCGAAAGAGCGGGATTGTCTTTGCTATACTGTCTACATGAAATACTGGCTGATGAAATCTGAACCTGATTGTTATTCGATTGATGACCTGAAGCTTGACCAGGTTGAGCATTGGGATGGCACGCGCAATTATCAGGTGCGAAATATGATGCGAGACGATATGGCAGTAGGGGATTTGGCGATTTTTTATCACAGTAATGCCAAGAAAGAGACGGGGTGTGTTGGAGTGATGAAAGTGAGTAGCAAAGCCTATCCCGACCCAACCCAGTTTGATCCCAAATCGGAGCACCCCGATCCTAAAAGCGATCCTGAGAATCCCCGCTGGTTGTGCGTGGATATGCAATATGTGTCGCACCTAGAGCGACTAGTATCACTACAAGAAATCAAACTGGATCCCCAGTTCCAGGGTATGCCTCTGGTGCAGCGGGGTAATCGGTTGTCAGTCTTTCCGATCAAGAAAACTCACTTTGACCTGGTGGTAAAACTTTCTGCGCAGCCACTGTAGGGTTGTTATACTGAGACCATATGGAATCTACTATCAGCGCTCTGCGCGACACCAAGGGTCGCTTCCAAAAGCGCGACACGGGCTTCATGCAACTGTTTATTAGTAAGCGGTTGATCCACGGTGCGGCTGCTGCGCTTGCGGGTATATTTGTGCCGATCTTTTTGTATGAGACGGCGATCGCGCGAGAGTTTGCCAATCCGTTTTTTATCGTGGGCGGATATTACGCCTTGCTGTCGCTGCTATACGCAATACTGCTGGTGCCGAGTATGAGCGTGACCAATAGGCTGGGGTTTAGTAAGACTCTGGTGCTATCGGGGATCTGTAGCATCATCACGTATATATTCTTGTTTTATCTGACGCCAGAGAATATTCTGACCCTGATGTGGCCGCTGGCAGCATCGATCGTGGCCTTTCGGTTATTTCACTGGGTACCATTTCATACAGACTTTGCGCTGTTTACCACCGCAGGCAAGCGTGGCAAGCAGGTGAGTCTATCCTTTGCGGCGATAGCCTTTATGGGGGCGATTGGGCCAATTGCGGCTGGGTTCATTATTGCTAATGCGGGGTACACGGCACTATTTGGGACGATCATTGTGCTGCTAGTGGCAGCGTCGATTTCCTACGCCTATGTTCCCGAGACCATGACCCACTTTGACTGGTCGTGGAAAGAAACCTGGCGCCAATTCAGATCAAAAAAGCGCCGCGGCCTGATGGTGGGGGAGTTTGCCAACGGAGCCGAGACCATTGTGAATATCATCGTCTGGCCGATTTTCCTGTACACAATCCTCGATGGGGATTTGTTTAGCATCGGGGCAATTTCAACTATTATTGTCGGTGTAACAATTGTGCTACAGCTACTACTAGGGCGCTATTTGGATGGGAAGGGGCACGACAAAACCAAGACCTTGCGAGTAGGCAGTTTCCTCTATGCTATCGGTTGGATCCTCAAGATCTTTGTGCTGTCGGCTGCGCAGGTGTTCTTTGTTGGGCTATATCATAATATCGTGCGTATTTTCTCACACACGCCGTTTAGTGCGATTGTATACGACATGTCAGCCGACCAAGGGAGTCTGGTCGACGAATACACCGTGATCCGAGAAATGGCCAACCACCTAGGTCGCGCCAGTGCGCTACTAGGGGTAGCAATCCTGACCCTGTACATAGACATCGGCTGGACCTTCTTCATCGCCGTAGCAGCGTCGCTAGCACTCAATATGGTATATACCGCGCAAAGAGGGTAGTTGAGTATTACTTACTTCAACGGATGGAACTGCTTGTGGGTATCCTCGGCGTAGCGGTCGCTAGCGTGCACGTACCTGGTGGTGGTTTCTAGTGACTCGTGACCTAGCAGTACCTGCAGGGCAGCGGGGTTGGCGCCTTGCTCGGCTAGGTAGGTGGCGAAGCCGTGGCGTAGCGAGTGGGCGCTGGTGGGGATGTTGATGCCTAGCTGCTCGCGGTACTGCTTGATTTTCATCTGGAGGTAGTTGGGGCTGATTGATTTGGTTTTGTTGGCGGCATTGAGGCCGCGCTTGGCGATGAATAGGTAGGGCTGGTCGTCTTCGCGCTTCTTGAGGTAGTTGTCGATGTGGGTTTTGGCGCGATCGGTCAGGTAGATAAACCGCTGCTTTTTACCCTTTCCCTCGATGAAGATCTTGCCGCTGTTGTCGAGCTGGGTTTTCTTGAGGCTGATTAATTCTGATATACGCATACCACTGGCAAAGAGGGTCTCTAGCATGGCGCGATTACGCAGTGCGATGACTTTGTCTTGCTCGTAGGTCATGGGCGCTTCGATCAGCTTGATCAGCTCGCTCATTTGCGCTACCTGGCCGTGCTTTTTGCCCATACGTAGCAGCTTGATCGAGCCAGGGACAATCGGGCATGTGTAGTCCATATCGACCAAGAAATTTAGGTAGCGGCGCAGGGAAGTGAGAGTGCGGTTGATCGACGCACTGGCTAGGCGCTTTTGCGATACTTGGCCGCTGGCAGTCTTGCGGTCGTTTGAGTTGAGGTACGCCTTAAACTGCTCGATGGTTTTTTTGGTGATTATCTTGAAGGGAAGGGCGCTGAGCTCATGTTGTAAGAAAAAATCAAATGTCTGTAAATCGCGCTCGTAGTTATATAAAGTTTCAGGCGAATAATTGTTCGCCTGAATATGCAGCAAAAAATCATCGAGATACGGTAGCGTTTGCGAATTGGTGGATTTGGTCATAATAGAAATTTCAGGTTGGTGTCGAGAGTGGGGTGCCTCTACCACTACTATAGCAGCCGCCGCAGACACCTTCCTCGCTCCCCACAGTAACTGAGTATAATAACTCTAATGCTCAGTTATACTATATAAAATACCAAGGAATGCCTTATACTACAACCACTACTAGATACCAGGCTGTGTACAGTGAATTAAACGCCTCATAGGCGCATTCTAGCCTAGGTCTAGTACCTGTTTGTTTTTGTGTAAATTCCTAGGTTTATTAGTATCTGCTGACTTTCTTATATGTTGACCTAGTTTCAGCTTATCGAAATTTCTAGCCTAGGTTTAGTACCTGTTGAATCGTACTCGAGGCTCTAGGATCGATTCTAAGGGATTCTAGGTAGTATAGCTAGGCCTAATCTACCAGTGCCAGCTGCAGCTACAGAGATGCAAGTAATGCTGGTAGCTCAGTCAGATCTTTGATGATATGTGTGGCTGCAGCTTGGGTCTCAGCTGAAGCATTTGAAAACGTGATGCCGACACCAACGGCTTGAAATAAAGGAATGTCGTTGGCACCATCACCAATTGCAATACAGTCAGCCGGCTGCAAAAAATATTTTTGGCACAGGGAAGTCAGAGCGGTCAATTTACCCTGTGCCTGGTCCCCTGCTGATTGTAAATTTTTAAATAATCCATCAGCATCATATTCGATACTAGTATTTGCGATCATTTCATCTATATCGAGTTTGGAAGCTACTTGCTTCGCGGTAATATCAAACGAACCCGTAACTAGCGCGGTCTGCATCCCCTGTTGCTTGGCTGCTTGCACCGCTTCAGCTGCCCCACTAATTATAGTCGACTTCCCTAACTGAGTTTCTATCTCGGATCTCGTCTTGGCGGGATGGCGTCTGTAGTGTTCAGTCAACGCATCATTCCATTGCAGATACGTCATACTTCCCCCACTAAATTCTTTGTATAGAGCATAATCCTCGTCAGCAGTCATACCCATAAACACATTAAAATCCATCCAGGTATTGTTGATTATGAGCGTGTCATCCATATCAAAAACAACCAGTTTTTTGTTGGAAAGTTGCTGATTATTCGTCATAGAGTTAAGAAGTAGATAGTAGGGTTGCTACGTCTGTTAAATTATCTACAACGTAAGTGGCCTTGGCTTGTAGCTCATCATTGCTGACAGAAAATGTAATAGACTGCCCTGCTATGTTAAATAATCCTAGATTATTTCCGCCACTTCCAACTACAATTGTCTCGGCTAATTCTAGTTGATTGGCTGTGCAGTAATTTTGTAGCAGTGTAACTTTTTCTTCTCGTTCATTACCTGCCGACTCAATACTGGAAAGCATACCAACTGCATCGAATACACATTTGGTTGTAGCGATTGCCGCATCGATACCTAATTTACTTGCAACTGCTTCAGCTGTAGTCTGAAATGATCCTGCGAGCAGCAGAGTCTTGTAGCCTGCTTGTGTGATTGTCTGTAGTGCAGACTGTGCACCAGCTACTAGTTCGTAGTTGGTTAGGTATTCGTGTACCTGCTGCTGAGTATGTTTATTGGTCTCTAGCTTGTATAAATCTGTTAGTGCTTCAAGCCACTGACCATAACTTATTTGATTAGCTCTAAAAGCACCATACAGACCCAAGTCTTGCTCCTTGGTAACCCCTAAAGCGCTATTAAATTTCTCCCAAGTATTGGTAGTTATAAGAGTATTGTCTAGACAAATACTACGAGTTTCTTGTTATTCACAATGTAATTTTTGTTATGAATGATTAATACGGCGGTAGGTACAACATCGGATCAATATATGCCTCGGTCGCGGCTACTGGTGTAGTGGCGGGGCCGCAGCCGGTGACGGTCTTGATCTCGTTGAACTTGCGCACGCTGACTGCCTCTTTCACATACACAGTGAAGTGTAAGTGTGGGCCAGTTGAAAAGCCGGTGTTGCCGATGTAGCCGATGATTTCACCAGTGCCCACCTTTTGGCCTGGGGTTACTCCGATCACTGATTGATGGGCGTACATGGTTGAAAATCCGTTGGCATGATCGATCAACGTCCATTTACCCCAAGAGAAGCAGCCTGGTACGGCGTCGGTGTTGCCCACTGCGCGTACTGTGCCTGCAAGCGGTGCCAAGATCGGCGTGCCAGTAGGGGCGCCAAAGTCGACTCCGGCGTGGTATGGGCGGCCACCATAGGCGGCGGCATTACGCCGGGCGAACTCTGTCCCACCAAAAAACTGCGTGATGATCACGTTGGCCACTGGCCAATTAAATACTTGTGTCCCCTGCGCTGGGATGGTGTTGGGATCAAGGATGAATTGTAGCTCGGATTCAAAGGTGCGCAGCTCTAGCAAGATCTGCTCTTGCGCAGCACGCCTGCTGGCTAGTAGCGCTTGGTATTCAGCCTCTTCGTTTTGGGTAGCAGATAGCAGCTGCGCTTGCTCGGCGCGACTGCTGACTAGGACTGAGTTTTGGTCAGTGTACTGGTTGCGCAATGACGACAGCTCGCTGCGTTTTGATTCACCTTGATCACGACGTTCTTCTAGTACGGTTTGTAGTTGAGCGAGCGTGGTGACCTTGGTAGACATTTCATTTTTGATACTATCAAAGCTATCAATCTCGGTCCAGATTTCGGATAACCGGTCGTGCTGGAGTAACAGCTCAACCAGTGTTTGCTCACTGGCCTGGTACTGTGATCGGATAATACTACCGATGGCGTCGACGGTTTGTTCGATATCAGTTTCGGTACTGGATATCTCCATAATGATCTGGCTGATCTCGAGGTCCGTCGACGAGATGAGGGCCTCAGTCCGAGCGATTTCGGCATTTACCTTTTTGCGCTCGGTCTCCAGTCGATTGATGGCTGATTGCAGGGTTTTGCGCTCGGCACCTACTACTTGTAGCTCGGCTTCAAACTGGGCGATCTCAGCCTCGATGGCTTGCAGGCGGTCACCGCGGTCAATGATCTCATTGCGCAAAGTATCAAGTTCTGACTGCGCAAATACCGCAGGCACCACCGCCAAAGAGACAGGTAGTAATATTCCAATGATGAAGGCAGCAAACGTACGGTGTATCATTCGCTTATTTTATCACAAGCTTTTTGAATTCGCTTGAGAGTTTCGGCTTGCCCGAGGATATGTGCACAGGTGAACGGATCGGGTGATTTGTCGCGGCCAGATAGCGCTACTCGCAGCGGCCATAGCACTTCCCCCTTCCCTGTTTGCTCAGCGTAATCCCACAGGGCTGACTTAATTGTGTCTGGGGTGGCAAAATCGGCTTGATCAAGCAATTGGCGTACTTCAATCAGTCGTGGCAATGCAGCTGCGATAGTGTCGTCGTTTTTCCACTTGAGTAATGCGGTTTCGTAGCTGATATCACCAAAAGCCCAGTCGTACTCCCCTGCCGCGTCGGCTTCTTTAATTTCGACTTGGTTGTGTAAGCGCTCTAATACTACTGATGCCAGCTTGGCAACAGTTGCTTGATCTCGATCTGGTAACGCGGCTTGTACGTAGGTGACTTGATCTGCTGCAGGCAACTGATGCAAGTATTCTTTGTTCATCCAGCGGAGTTTTTCTTCATTAAACGCTCCACCTGAGCGCTGGATTTTGTCGAGTGTGAAAGCTTGCAGCAGGGCGTCGTCGCTCAGTAGCTCAACATCACCACCTGGATTCCAGCCGATCAGGGCTAGGAAATTGCGCATCGCTATCGGTAGATAGCCGTCGGCTTTGTACTCTAGCAGGTCTTTGGCGCCATCGCGCTTGCTAAGTTTCTTTTTGCCGTCTGGGCCCATGATCGGCGGCAAGGTTACAAACACTGGGTACGGGATTTCTAGCCCATCATACAGGCTGAGGAATTTTGGTACGCTCGAGATAAATTCTTCGCCGCGCATCACGTGAGTGACGTTCATTTCTAGATCGTCAACTATATGCGCAAAGTTGTAGGTTGGGTACCCGTCAGCCTTGATCAAAATAAAATCATCGAGCGCGTCTTCGCCAGCAGTTAGCTCTCCACGTACGGCATCTTGCCAGGTGTAGCGCTTGACTTCTGGTGTCTTAAATCGCAGTGGTTGCGTACCGTCCCACGTACCGAAGGTTTCTGGGCGGTGCTGACGATACAAAAACGGGCGGTTTTCTGCCTTAGCTTTTTCGCGGAACTCGGCCATCTCTGCTTCTGTGTACGGATCTGGGTACGCTAGTCCTTTGTCGATCAGCTGGTGGGCGTATTGTTTGTAGACTGCTAGACGCTCAGATTGCAACAGTGAGCCGAATTCTGGTGAAGGTTTGTCGGGGCCGTATTCCCACTCGATCCCCAGCCAGCGCAGTGAATCTTGAATATGCTGGGTCGACCCTTCGACCTCGCGGGCTTTGTCAGTGTCTTCGATGCGCAGGATAAACGTGCCGTGGTTTTTCTGGGCCCACAGGTAGGCAAACAGCGCAGTGCGCACTCCACCAATGTGAAGCCAGCCGGTTGGTGATGGTGCAAATCTTGTAACTACTGGTTTATGATCCATGTTCTATGCCGATTGAAAGTATGACGCTGGCGAGCTTGGCCGCTGCGTCAGGAATAAAAAATTGTTTGGCTGCAGCCGACATCTCTGCCTGCTTTGGCTGATTAGTCATAATAGAGTGAATCTCGGTAGCAAGCAAGTTTGGCGTGAGGTTATGCTCCTCGATTACGATCGCTGCCCCACTGCGCGCGTAGGTGTAGGCGTTGGTGCGCTGGTCTCGGCTGACATCCTCGGGGATCGGGATCACGATAGCTGGATTACCAAAGTATGCCAGCTCGAATAGTGTGGTGCTGCCTGCGCGGGTGATCACGAGTGTGGCCGCTTGCATCAGCGCCGATACAGTCGCCACGGGGATAGTATCAGCCACATAGTAATTGTCACCCATGTTACTTCCCTGTAGCAGACCTTTAGCAGTGGTTTCGACATCAGACATTTGTGGGCCGGTTTGGTGGAATATGCGGTAGTGTGGCAGTAGCTGGGTAAGGCTGCGCAAGACTGCCTCGTTGAGCTGCTGGGCGCCTTGTGAGCCGCCTGTGACGTAGATCAGTGGCTTGTCGCTCGAGATACCAAGGGTGGTAAAGGGATCGGGATCGATGACTTTCAGCTCGGTGCGCAGAGGGATGCCAGTCAGGGCGGTCTTCTCAGCTGGGAAGAACGCGGCGGCGTCGTCGTAGCTCACTGCGATATAGCGAGCAAATTTGCGTGCCAGCAAATTGGCCTTGCCTGGGGTGGTGTCAGATTCGTGGATCACCACCGGGATCATCAGCAGTCGCGCCGCGAGCAATATCGGCACAGCGGTGTAACCGCCCTTAGAGAAAATCACGTCAGGGTAAATAACATACAGCTTCCACACCGCACAAAAGAAACCAAAGAACGTCCGAAACAAATCAAGAAAGTTTTGGAAAGAAAAATATCGCCGCAACTTGCCAGCTGGGCAATGTACGTAAGTAATGTTGTAGGTCTGTAGCTGTTCTGGATTGTACGGCGCTGGGCCAAAGTAGTATAGCTTCGGCTTGTGCTCGCTAGCATTCAGCTCATGTGCCACCGCCATCAGCGGATAGAAATGCCCACCTGTGCCGCCTCCAACTAGTCCGATTACCATATGCACAAGTTTACCACGAGCTACCCGCGCGCCAACCGATATTTGGACACATTAAGCACAATCCCCATCGCCGCGAGCGTGACCAACAGCGCCGTGCCGCCGTGGCTGATAAACGGTAGCGGCAAGCCCGACAGTGGCGCCACCGCCAGCATGGCGCCGATATTGAGAAACGCTTGCGCCATAATCACCGTGATGATCCCAATCACCAGCAGCACCCCAAACATATCGGGCGCTGTTTGGGCGATTTTGTAGCCACGCAAGGCAAAGGCCACAAACAACCCTACCAAAAACATCACGCCCAAGAAGCCAAATTCCTCGCTGTAGACGGCAAAGATCGAGTCACCGATCGGCTCGGGTAGGTATTCAAACTTCTGGATACTTTGCCCAAATCCGCGTCCCGAGAATCCACCCGAGCCCACGGCGATCAAAGACTGCCTGATCTGGTAGCCACTGCCCTGCGGGTCGGCGCTAGGGTCAAGGAAGGTGGTGAGGCGATCCATAATATACGGCCGCGTCAAAGCTACCACGGCAATCAATAATATTCCGGCAGCGAATATAATCAGCAGATCTCTGACTTTGGCACCAGCGACGACAAACATCGCCAAGCCCGCTGTCGCCATGATCAGGAACGTATCGGTATCAGGCTGCAAGAGCATCACGATCCCGGTGACACTACTAATTATCCCAAACGGGATCAGGCCATAGCGCCAGTCACCCACATGCTTGTGCATGCCGGACAGCCAGGTAGCGAGGTAGATCACGTAGGCGAGCTTGAGGAACTCTGATGGCTGCACGGTGGTGATCCCGAGGTTGATCCAGCGGGTCGCACCTGCGTGAGTCATCCCAACACCTGGTATAAATACTGCCAGTGCGCCCAGTAGCCCAATGATAAAAATATATAGCGCGTACTTGCGCCAGTGGCGGTAGTGCACATTACTGAGGATAAACAGCGCTGTGGCGCCACCAATAATCCCAAACACAAACTGACTAAACGCCACCGATCCAAAGCTCGCTCCACTGCGTGCAAGCAACCCGAGTGATGCCGAGGAAAAGATCAAAAATCCAATCGTCACGAGCGCAATGATGATCGTCAAGAAAATAGTATCGACACCCTTTGGTTTGGCTGTGCTCATGCCGTGGTAGCGATTATGACCCCGATCAGGGCGCAAATAATACTGATGATCCAGTAACGCATGGTGACTTTCTCGGACGACCAGCCGATTGCTTCAAAATGATGATGTAGCGGTGCAATCCGAAATAGTTTGCGTCCAGTGGCTTTGCGGTAGGATAACTGCAGTACGTTCGACGCCACGGTCGCCAGGAGTGGCAGGCCAACAATCAGCATCAGCGCGATTCCGTTACCATCGCCCAGTGAGTCGGTCATAAACACCACCACCGCCAAGGCCAGCGTGAGCGCCATCGACCCAGTTTCGGTCATCCAGAATCTGGCAGGTGGAATGTTGAACCACAAAAACGCCAAGATCGCACCGACCACTGTGGCACAAAACGTCGCCAAGCCAACTTGGTCTTGCACAATCGCAATCCCCGCGTAGCCAGCAAATACACTAGCAAAGACACCGCCCGAGAGGCCATCGATCCCGTCGATCACCCCACTGGCATAGAGTGTGAGGGTAAGAAATATAAAAATTGGAATGATAAAAATCCCTACCTCGAGCACGCCATCATACGGAATACCAATCGAGGTGACTTCTAGTTTGTCATAAAACCACCAGCCTAGCCCGCCAGCTAGCGTACTGATAATCAGTAGTCGATGAGTGAGGCGCAGCCCTTTGCCGCCGTGGATCACATCGTACACATCGTTTACAAATCCTAGTAGCGCTCCAACTAGCAGTGCAAATACTGGGATCACCGTCTGTGATCGGCTTAGGAAATCGAGCTGCTGGAGCGCGGTGTTGGGAAATAGCCAAGCCAAGGTCGTAGTACCACCCAAGGTCAGCAGCACACTGAGCCAAATCACGATCCCGCCCATGCGCGGCGTTTTGGTTTCGCCGTCCCCCTTGAGCTTGTTAAACTCGACTGCTTCATGGCCACCGATCGCTTGTTTGCCACCGGTCTTTTTCCAGACTTTATGCTTGAACAAGAAGTGCGTCAAGATAGGCGTGATCAAAATACCAATCACAAAGGCCAAAAGTGCAGGGGTTAAGACGCTGAGAATCGTGCTAGTCATATGGTGTGGGTTGGGCGATCGAATCTTGCACCGCTTCGACCAAGGTTAAGACATCTGAAAACCGCGCGTCGCGGGTTGATCCTAGTACGGTAATAATAATCGGGCGATTGAGACCAAGGTCAAATGCCACGGTTAGGTTCCCACCTGCTAGGTCGGTGTAGCCCGTTTTTGATCCCAGCAAGTTGGGTATTTGGTCTGCAATTGCATTGGTGTTGTTGGCGTCGTGAAAGGCTCCTTCGGTGTTGTACACCCGCACGCTAGGCTCGATGGTGGCGCTCAGCAGCTCGGGGTAATTCACCACGATGTACTCCATCAAGAAGCTCACATCGCGCGCCGAGCCAAGTGCTCCAGGTTCGTTTGCAGAGATATCTAGGCCAGTAGTGTTCTTAAATGAAAGTGTCGGCAGCTGCAGTTCATTGGCCCTGATATTCATCCCAGCGATAAATTGTTGGGCTGGGTCGCGCTCGCCCAGCAGCTGCCCCACACTCGCGGCCAAGGCAAAGGCCGCGTCGTTTGATGACGACACCAGTGCCAGTTCACTTATTTTTTCAGCCGTGAGTACCTCACCTTCTATAAGTCCAACACTGCCAAATTGTGCAATTGCCGCTCTCGAAATATCTACCGTGGTTTGGTCTGTTACCAGCTCGTGCGCCAAAAGTGATGTCATTAGTTTGGTGATCGAAGCAATGGGTAGAGTCTCGCCTTCGTTTTTCTTGTACAGTGCGCGCTGCCCTGCCACGTCCCACACGTAGGCGGCGTCGGCTCGCAGTACTACAGCGTCGAGCTTTTGTGGGGCGATTGAATTACTGTCGTAGGTTATACGATTTATCTGCTCGGTCGCAGCAGCGGTGTCGCTAGGGTCACTTTGTGTAAACCAGAGCGCTCCAAATACACCGCCGAGGATCACCGTCAGCACCAGCAGCTGCGACACGATCGGAAACCGCGTGTGGTTGGTGTTGGTCTCAGATTCTATCAGTGGCATGGTCATACAGTAGGGTTGCTAGCGGCAAACGAATCAATCGCGGTCATAAAGTCGCCAAATTGTGGTAGCTCGTTTTTCTGCGTCACGCCTAGGTGCTGCAATAGGGCTGGTGTGATTCTAAACTGGTGTGAGTTCTTGATCGACTCACGCTCGACCAGTCCACGGGTCATGAGGTTGCGCAAGATAAACGCCGAGTTTACCCCGCGGATGCGGTCAATCTCGCTACGGGTCACTGGCTCGCGGTACAGCACGATGGCGAGGGTCTCGGCGCCCGCCTTGCCGATGTCTTGGCTGAGCTCGTTTTTGCGTAGGGTGTCGATAAATCCACTCAGCTCTGGCGCGGTTACCAGCTGCACCTCGGTGTCGGTCTCGAGTAGGCGCACTGCACCAGCTTGCAGGCGGACACGCAGCAGATCAAGCGCAGTTCCAAACGCTTCGTCGTCGGCCGCAAACAACTGCTGCAAAGCAGACTTTTTTTGCGGTGTCGCCTTAAAAAACAACACTCCTTCGATGAGTACGTGCAAGTCCATAGTATGTGAGCAAATATAGCATATATAGCTACCTGGCGCCCTGACTTTTTCCTAGTAGTACTTCGGCGTACTTGATCGCTCTGACTCTAGGTGAATATCCTCGAAGCGCGCACTTTGGGTGATCAAGATATTGCCTTGTTTGAACAATTCCAAGATCGCCAAAAAGCCCACAATGACGTTTTTATGCTCGGGTTCGTGGCGGCGTAGGTCTGAGAATTTAGTGTGCATCTGCAGCTCGATCCGTTGCTTGAGCTTGATCATCATGTCTTCTAGGCTGATGGTTGGCTTGACCGTGGCGCGCACTTTTGGTGCGGTCTCTCGCGGCAGGTTGTGTAGCACTCGAGTCATCGCCGCTTGCAGCTCACCGAGGTTACAAAAGTCATCAGTCACAAACAGCGGCTCACGCGGCAGATTATAGCGCGGTTCGTGCAGCACAACCTTGCCAAACTCGCTCGCCAGCGGCAGCGCTGCATCACGGTACAGCTGATATTGCTTGAGACGTTCTTGCAGATCTTCAATACTCCCCTCTTCTTCCTCGGTTAGCTCTAATACCGGCAAGAGTGACTTGGATTTAATCAGTAGTAGTGTGGCCGCAAGGGTGACAAACTGCACGGTATTGGGCAGCGACAACTCCTGCATCAGGCTCACCCGCTGCATATACTCATCGGTCACGGTAGCAAGGGAAATATCATTAATCAAAAGCTTCCGCTTCTCCACCAACTCAATCAACAACTCCAAAGGCCCCTCAAAGACCTCAGTCTTGATAGCGAACTTTTCCGGATCGAGGGTGACGGTGCTCATTCTCTGAAGTATAACAGCTGGCTAAATCGTAAACTGCCCTTTCTCGTAAATCACCTTCTTGGTTCCATCATAGAGGGTTGCGGTTACGGTGCGGTCGGTTGTTGTGACTATGTCGGTGTGTACTACTGAGTCATTGTAGCCGAGTTTTTCCCAGTCGCCCTCTGGCACCTTGGCAACATCACCGACGTAGCAGTCGCGGTAGGCGCTGCCTAGTGCGATGTGCGAGTTGCCGTATTTGCCGCCAACATTTTCGTCGTAGAGTGTCTCGGCCATAAACTTGGTAATGCGCGAAATTCGTGCGTCGGTTAGCGAGTACTCCCCTACTTGGTTGGCCCCTTTGTTCTTGATCATTTCCTTGAGTAGCTTTTCGTTCTTAGTTGCAGTCGCTTTGGTAACCTTGCCGTCTTTGAAGTGCAGTTCGATTCCCTCGATCCGCGCACCGTAGCGCAGTAGTGGCTGGTTGAACTTGATCCAACCGTTGACCTCGCGAAAGTTGGGTGAGGTGAACACTTCGTACGATGGGACGTTGCACCCACCACCCGCTTTCCAAGCGCGGTCTTTTCCAATTCCGACCGTCAGGTCGACGTCCTCTCCGACCATGTGGACTGACTTGATTTGTAGGTTGGTCAGCTTCTGGGCGGTACTTTGCACAGTTTTGTTTATTTTCTTCCACTCTGCTACTGGGTTGGCAGCATCTAGGTAACACGCATTGATGATCTGATTCCAAAAAGCTTTGGTCGACATACCAGCTTCTTTGGCAGCGGCGTCAGTTCCGTATAGTCCAAGTGTCCAGTACAATTTCCCATTGTTAACTTTTTTGAAGAAGTTGGTTCGGTATGGTTTCGTTGCTGCTCCGCGCTTCATGATTTTCTTTGGATCGACTTCAGCCAGGGAAAGTGGATCACTATTGGCGATGATAGAAATAACTCCGTCGATTTGGTCAATCACTCCACCCAAATATTTTTCAGCATAAAACTCAAGCTGCTGGTTGCTTGAGTTATCAAAGACGTTTTTGTCGAATTTATAGGTGGTATCGTTACTCGGTAGATATACACCCAGCGGGTTGAAGCCTGCTTTAAGGATCGCAGTCTGCAAGTGCCAGTACATCGGCTTGGCCACCTCAGGCACCACAAACCGCACTACAGCGCCCTTTTTAAGCTGTTTGCCGTCTTTGCTCTGCAAACCAAATTTAACGAGTAGCTCAGCGTATTTAGCTAATATTTCATCTGAAGGTCGATAGGATTGTTTCATATATGGGTAGTATAACAAAAGACCAGCGGGTTGTGCTGGTCTTTTGTTAGGAAGATCGTGACGTGCTTTTCGGGAGCGACTGAGACTCCCTTTGGTCCCTAAGGGCATCCCCCAAACACACGTTGTGGTTTGTCCGCTGTACTTTACTGCTGACAGATCCATTAGCATTGCAAAATGCTGGAGTCACCACAGCGAGTGTTTGGCATGTGCACTCAGGGAGCTAGCGAGTCGAGTGTGCTGCCGAAAAGCTCGCCCAGGTATTCCTCACCCCAAGCCGCCGCACTAGTACTCTCTGAGTGTAACCACACTACGCAACCTCCTCAGTCTTGCTCTCACCAGCACTGAGCAGCGTATCAATTCGGTTAATGTCTCGCGGGAATAATGTCGCTTCCTTTACATTCTTTACGCCGCAGAACTTGGCGGTGAGTCGCTCTAGGCCCATGCCCCAGCCGCCGTGTGGTGGGATGCCGTATTTGAATGCCTGCAGGTAGAAGTCGAACTTGGCTGGGTCGAGACCTTTGGCCTTGGCCTTTTCCTTGAGGGTTTCTAGGTCGTGCACGCGTTGGCCACCAGTGGTGATTTCGACGCCGCGGAATAGCAGGTCGAATGACTTGGTGTAGCCGATGTCTTCACTGTCTTCCATAGTGTAGAACGGACGCTTGCTGACTGGGTAATGGGTAATGAAAATAAAATCACTACCTAGCTCGGTGCGGGCGTATTCTGACAAGAATCGCTCATCTTCTGGATCGAGGTCGTCTGAGCCAGTTTTGTCAGCGCCGGTTTTTTCTTTGATGAGTTCCAGCGCAGCGTTTAGCTTCATGTGAGGGAAGACGTCGCCGTCTGGAATCGCTGGTGTGTCGATGCCTAGCACTGCCAGTTCAGCTTGGTGATGTTCAGCCACATACGCCGTGATGTGTTTCATCAGGGCTGTCTCGACGCGCATGATGTCGACGTGATCCTTGATAAAGCCCATCTCCATATCGAGTGAGCTGTATTCGCTGAGGTGGCGCGAAGTGGCACTTTTTTCGGCCCGGAAAGCTGTAGCAATTGAAAATACTCGCTCAAACGCACCGACCATGATTTGCTTGTACAATTGTGGACTGGTCGCCAGGTACGCGGTACGGTCTTTGAAATATTCTACCTTGAATACCTCCGCTCCCCCTTCGGCGTCGCCTCCTACTAGTTTGGGTGCTTGGAATTCGGTGAAGCCTTCACTTCGCAGGAATTCACCATAACACTTGGTGATCGCGGCTTGGATGGTAAAGATGGCCCGCTCACGCTTGCGGGTGAGGGTCAGCGGGCGGTTGTCGAGGTTAGTCTCCATGTTCAGTTCCGCTTCCATGTCAAACGGCATTTCGGCTGATTGATTGAGAATCTCGATGTCTGTGATCTCAAGCTCGATGTCTCCGTTGTCGACTTTGTTGTTGATCATCTTCTCTGGGCGCGCGTTTACTACACCAGTGATTGCAACTGATGACTCTGGCCTGGCAGTCTTAGCGATTTCTAATACCTCGGGCTTGCCAAACACTACCCCTTGCACTGTACCGCTGCGGTCACGGAAATCAAAAAACGCCATTTTCCCTTGATCACGGCGCACATCAACCCAGCCGTTGATGGTGACAGTTTCGCCTTTCTTGCTACTGAGTTGTGAAATAAGTGTTCGTTCCATAAATTATAAATTAAGGCCAATAGCGCTGCGGACGGAGGTGATAGTTTGGTTGGAGGTTACTTTGGCTCGGGCGACTCCGTCGGCTAGTACTTCGATTACTTGCTGGTCGGTGATGTTGTCACGCCTGGCGCGCATCGGAGCGATGAAGGCTTCTAGGTCTCTGGCTAAGATTTTCTTGAGGTCACCGTAGCGGCCATTGTGAGTCTCGTAGATTGGTGCCAGTTCGGCTTCTGACTTGATCAAGCGGTGAATGGCGTAGACATGTTCTGGTCGGTCGCCGGTGCTGTCGGTCACGATCCCCATCACTGCCTTCTCGATTTCGGCCGTGGTACCAAACAGTGGAATGGTGTTACCCTTACTTTTACTCATTTTCTGGCCGTCGGTGCCAGGGACGATGCCGACGGTATCAATAATTTTCTCGGCTGGCGCTTTGAGTAGGTCTTCGCCGTACGCTCGGTTGAATTTCCCGACTGCCTCGCGCGCGTATTCAAGGTGTTGTCGCTGATCCTCCCCCACTGGTACAACATCGATGTTGTACAGGGTGATGTCGGCAGCTTGCAGCATCGGGTACGTTGCGAGGCCAGCATTGGGCTCGATGCCCTTGGCGACCTTGTCTTTGTAGGCATGGCCTTGCATCAAAAACGGCATGGTGACCATACAGTTAAATACCCAGGCCAGCTCCATGTGGTCTTGGTTGTCGGATTGGCGAAATAGCACACACTTGGCTGGGTCGACGCCGACGGCTAGGTAGTCTTTGACGACGTTGATGATATTGGCGTGCATTTGTACTGGGTCGCGTAGTGAAGTCAGGGCGTGATAGTCGGCCACCATCAGGTAGCTGTCGTATTGCTCGTACATATCGACAAATGGCTTGAGCGCGCCAAAATAGTTGCCGATATGTAGTGAGCCAGATGATTGGAGGCCAGTTAATAGTCGTTGTTTTGGTTCAGACATAGTAATCAACAGTGTAGCAAAAGCCCCGTAGCAAGCAAGCTTACTACGAGGCTTTGTTCTTTCTTACATCTGTAGTGGCATTGATACGGTAAATCGTGACCCCTTACCTTCACCAGCCGAATGCGCTGTAATAGTTCCACCCATTGCCTCGCTCATTTTTTGGGCTACAAATAATCCCAAACCTGTGCCGGTAGTATTTACTTTGTTAGCTCCATCAGCCCGACTGAACTTTTGGAATAAGATTTCAATTGATTGAGCACTCAAGCCGACACCAGTATCAATCACGTCGACATAGATCATTTTTGTCTTGAGGTCGTCTCGCACAAACACTGTAATAGATCCTTTGGGAGTATATTTGATGGCGTTGTTAATCAGGTTATGAGCGATTTGAACGGTTTTTCCAATATCGGCATGCACTATGCCAGTGCTGGTCAGGTTGGAGCGGAACAATAGAACCAATCCTTGTTTGAGTGCTGTTGGTCGAATATCATCAGTCACCTTCCCAATCTCGTCTTTTAGGTTGAAATCAGATAGTTCATACTTCATATTGCCTGACTCGATGCGTGACACATTGAGGTAATCCTCAATCGCCAGCGCCATACGCTTGGCAGAGGTTTCGATCCGCTCCAGTGGCTCAACTGCGTCGTTTGGAATCGGCCCAAAACTACCATCAACCAACATCGATGCATAACCACGAATAGAAGTCAGCGGGCTGCGCAATTGGTGTGAGGCGATCGACACGAACTCAGACTTTTGTTTGTCGAGGGATTGGAGGCGAGCATTGGCCTGCTCAAGGTCCTGGGCAAGAGTTTCGATTTTTTGGCGCTGTACAACTTCCTGTCGTACACTTCGGATTAATAATATTCCGAGCAAGATAGTAATGACTAAGGTAACTGCAGCGATCGCTTGCACATTTTCAATTTTTGGAACAAATAGCAAAGACAAGATGAGTACACCAAGCGCAGCGATAAGCGCTTCGGTCGCCAGCACCTTGGCTTTAAAGGTCTGGTATCTTACCATCAGATAAGTAATAAAAGCCACAAAGATCGGCATGCCAAAGAGGCCGTATTGCCCCAACTCCCAGTTTACTTCAAAACTACCTAGAATATTGCCGACTGAGAAAGATACAAGAAAGGCTAGAATACCTGCAGTGGCAAGTGAGTATTCGACTCGTCTTGATTTGTTCTCGGGTTTTCTGATTTCTCTGACAGCAAATACTAGTATCCAAAGCGCGATTGCAGCTTCAGCATAATATACATAAGACTGCCACAAAGGCCCTTCGAGTGCTTCGCGCCAACAATTAGTGAAGTCAAACCCTAGCAAGTTTATTGGTGTATGTGCCAGCAAAACGAGAGGAACAAATAGTGCTGCAATTACAATTTCTGAACGCCAAGATGGCCACTGGTCTTTGAGTAGCGTGTGGATGAAGTAAAACGATGCAACGTAAATCAGTAGGTCAAAATGAATAAGGATCGACCAAAAGAACATTATTAAATCTGACCTTTCTGATGCCCACAACACTAGGTCAATTAAACTCCAGGCGGTAAATACTAAAGCTAGAAATAGCAACGCGGCTGAAGTCTTTGCTTTTGGATTATTTTTAAATACAAAGAACGCTATCAGTAAAACTGACAATGATGGGAACAGGTGAGAATAATAAATAAAATTACCCCAAATATTATCTGAAAATATCAAATACGGCGCTGGGTCCCAGAGACAGATTGAAGGATCAGCAATATTATTCATTATCATTGTGAAAATAGTTCAGCGAAGTATTCT
>Ga0306898_1000350_pt1 | contig 18656 bp, 18 predicted proteins | sample AntRauMFilla1564_FD_190424 | JGI IMG/M metagenome (GOLD analysis project Ga0306898, IMG submission 190424) | Saline lake microbial communities from Rauer Islands, Antarctica - Metagenome Filla 1 #564 (v2) (version 2) | ecosystem: Environmental > Aquatic > Non-marine Saline and Alkaline > Saline ...
CGGGTAAGGGCTGTTTACCTTAGACCATATACCCTACCAACAGTATGACATTTTCTGTATAGCTTCTTTGTCATACTGTTGGTGGCATAGTTTCACGGGATACTTTCTTTACATACTTCTTTACATTCTTTTTAGAATTCATCTGTCATAGCAAATGACATTTCTTCGCTTGTTTTACCAATACCAGCTTTAGCATAATTACTTACTCTCTTTTCAAAAAAATTATCTTTTCCTTCCAGAGATATACGTTCCATAAATTCAAATGGATTAGCTGTATTATAAATCTTATTATATCCAAGTTGAACACACAACCTATCCGCAACAAATTCAATATATTCTTTCATTAATCCAGCATTCATTCCAAGTAAACGACATGGCAATGATGTACATATAAATTCTTGTTCAATATCTACTGCTTCTTTTATGATCTTAACAAATTCTAATTTGCTTACTCTATTCACAATATGGGTATATAACAAACAAGCAAAATCTGTATGCATTCCTTCATCTCTTGCAATAAATTCATTGCTTGTTGTTAACCCAGGCATTAATCCTCTTTGTTTTAACCAGAAGATAGCACAAAATGATCCACTAAAAAATATACCCTCAATACACGCAAAAGCAATAAGACGAGTTCCAAAAGATGAGGCTGTATCGCTTATCCATTTTAAAGCCCAATCAGCCTTCTTTCCTACACATGGTATTGTTTGAATCGCATTTAACAGATGTGTTTTTTCATCTATATCTTTAACAAACGTATCAATCATTAACGAATATACTTCACTGTGGATACCTTCCATCATTGCTTGAAAAGCATATGCTAATTTAGCTTCTACCCATTGAACTTCATTCGTAAAACGAGATACTAAATTTTCCATTACAATTCCATCACTACCAGCAAAGAATGCTAATATGTTTCTAATAAAATATTTTTCATCTTCATTCAATTTTTCTTCCCAGTCTACGACATCTTGATTAAATTCTAATTCTTCGGCTGTCCAAAAATGAGCAACTTGATTTTTATAAGCAGTCCATACATCTAAATGTTTGATAGGATATACTACAAATCTGTTCTCTTCTTTTGTTAAAAGCGGTTCATCCATTCTAACGTTTAATTTGATGTTTATTTATATATATATTACGTTAGAATGTCAGAAGTATCCAGTAGTATTCTTTCACGTTTTAAAGCAAAAAGGGCTGGACTTAAGATCAATAAACCTATAACACCCGTAGTCGTGGACGAAAAATCAATAACTCCAGTTTTAGAACAACCATCTGAATCACAACCTACACCACCACCTACACCACCATCTATCCCTGAACCACCTGTTAAAGCTAAGCGTGTTCGTAAGAAAGCTGTTAAGAAAGAAGTTGTTAAGAAAGAACCTGTTAAAAAAGCTGTTAAGAAAGAAGTTGTTAAAAAAGTACCTGTTAAGAAAGTATATGTACGTAAAACAAAATCAGTTCCTGCTCCGCCAGACGAAGCAGGTCATTTACATTTAGATAGACTAATTGAAGAAGGAAAAAAATATACTCCTGCAATTAAAATGGATCAAGTAGAACCTGAAGTTGAACCTGAAGTTGAAGTTGAAGTTGAAGTTGAAGTAGAACCTGAACATGAACCTGAATCTGAAGTAAATACAATGGTTAATAAACAAAAACAAAAAGCAATGAATTTACAGTTAGAACTTGAGCGTATTACATCAGAATATAATCAATTGAAATCAAAAAACTTAGAAAGTGAATTAATTACAGATACTTCACGAGCATTATATGAATATATGACAAGACGCAGACGTTAATACAATTATTCATACTCGGTTCTTATATAATTTACAATGTACTCGTCCTTTTCGTCTTGTTTCGCTTCATATAATTCGTAATCAATTTTTCTATCTATAAAATTACCTTCTCTGTTTTCCTCCCAATGCTTTATAATAGTGTTTACATCTAATTCTTCCTCACATTCTATGTCGTATAAAAAATAATCCAGTAAATACTCTTTTATATATTCGTCGGCTCGTTCTCTCGTATTAAAAATCTCAGGTGTATTTGTCCTTATATTTGTAGGTTTATAATCATCAGAATACATTGTAAATATTACAATAAACATAAGGGTTCTATTACTATTCATATTCTATCTTATAGAAATTGAACGGTCTAAGTGTGATGGTATATTATCACACATATATAGATGCTTACTAACGAAGAACGCCAGATAAATCACCGTCTCTACGCCACAAGATGGAGACATAAAGTAGCTCAGGAAGACCCGGAACGATTTGCTAAACTAAAACGCAAACACGCGGATCTTATGAAGAAGACAAGACAAATCAAGAAAGATGCACTTCTAAAATCAAAACTTGAAGAAACTAAGGACATGCCAGATTCTGAAAATGCTTAAACCCGGACACATTTCATTTTTAAAAAATGAAGGGCTTAAGTTAAAAATGTGATAATATATTATCACACCCTGATAGAATGACGATAATGAAAATTGGTGTACCCGATGTTGAAACCCAAGAAGTCTTATCTGTTCTGTATGATTTACCAATTAAGGATTGTTTCTATGTTGATATTCCTAATAGTATTAATCTTGAATGTGGAAATAATATACTATCCAATGAACTTGGTGGACAAGGACTTACCGTTCAGAAAGCATCTGGAAAGATCAGACTTAGTACTATGCCGTATGACCTATTAGTGTCATTACCAACTTGTGAAAAACGTTTTGACGTGTGTCCATTGAAAAGACGTATTACACAAGATAAAGAAGTAGAAACAAATCTTTCTATTATTGGCATCGCTACAGATGGTATTGTAAGAATTGAGAATGAAAAGCAATACTGCCCTAAACAATTTGGAACATCAACTGTTGCTAATCTTTCTGAATTAATTAAGGAAAATCTTTTCCTATATGAGCTTGTACCAGAAGAATCACATATTCGTCTATTCTTTGATATTGAGTGGGAAGTTAAGAAGAGTTCTTCATTAGATACAGAACGATTTGCTACAATCATCAACCATATTAATTCTGCGTTAGAACATCTTACAGGTACATCTCATACATTAAATTTTACCACAACAGCATCCAGATTTATTTCCGATGGTTATAAAAATTCATTTCATGTACATTATCCAACCGTATGTTTTGAAAATATTACTCATTTGCACGAATTTATGTATCTTATTATGCGTCATCTCCATACAGCGGAAGATAAGGATTATCTTTTCCAAGATGGCCTACCAGTTATTGATTGGTGTGTGTATAATAAATGGCGTAATATGAGACTTCCATTTCAGAGTGGTGCAAACAAATACTGTAGACTTCTTCCTGTCAATGATGACCAATTCAAAATTGATAATTATCTTATTACGATTAATGATACATCGCCTGAATATAATATTGTTCCAGTTGATATATCTGTACATCATACTCTCAGTAGAGATATTGCTATTAAAACCTCATATCCATATGTAGAACCCGTATCACCAGTATCAATTAATGCTAAACAAATTAACACAATCAGTAATAATATATTATCACCTCATACGCCTGTGTTTATTGAAGATAGTGAGATAGGTATATTATTATCATATATACCCGCATCGTGCGATTATACAATGTGGCGTAATGTTGGTTTCGCATTAAAAAACATTAACGAAGCATTTTCTACTTTTAATACTTGGTCAGCATCTGCTCCAGCATCATATGGAGGCGAAAGAGAATGTTTAAGATTTTGGGCAAGTATTAAACCAAGAGATAAACAAGGTTTTACAATAGAATCAATTAGAAGATGGGCAAGATTTTATAGTCCTCAGTGCTTTGAAGTAGTAAAACCAAGTTCTCCATTTTCTGATTTTGAAGATGTTAAGCATAATTATAATACAATTCGTTCAGAAGGACAATACATATCTCCAATTGATGCTACTACCCGAATTGTTTTATTACATGCTGGTATGGGATGTGGCAAAACACACCAAATAAAACAATTTATTAAAAAACACGATTGTAAGCGTGTACTTGTTATTGCTCCACGCATCACATATGCTATTGCTGTGGCAGGAGATTTAGAAGAACTTGGATTTATAAACTATCACACTGAGAAGGGTATACTTACATATGACAGAATTGTATGCTCCATTGAAAGTCTACATCGTCTTGAAAAACTTAATTTTGATTTGATTGTATGTGATGAAATAGAAACTATCTTAACCAGTATTACATCACCAACAAATGCTAATAATTTTGAAATCAATACAACAACATTTAAACAAATATTCTGTAATAAAAAAACTCGTGTTATTGGTGGTGATGCATTCTTATCTCAACGTACTTTTGATTTCTTTAATAGTATATCTCCAGAAGTAGGTACGTTATATGTACATACTAAACAATATATTTCTAAACGAATGACGCAGTTTAAGAAAGAGACTGATTTTATTTATGTATTTGAACAAGCGGTATTAGACGGTGAAAAAATATATATGGTAAGTCTTAGTAAAAAGTTTATTAGAAGACTTGAAGTTTTCCTAAAAGAACATAATATAACATATCTTATCTATCACCAAGACGTATCTAAAAAGAGAAAGCAAACTCTAATAGATGTAGAAACAAATTGGACTAAAGTACAAGTCGTATTAACAAGTCCTACTATTAGTATCGGTATTGATCAATCAACGCTTTATTTTGATAGACGTATGATGTATACCATTGCTGGTTCTGCTTCTGCAAGAGATTGTACCCAGGCGTTATGGAGAGTAAGACAAACAACACAGAATGATGATTACTGGCATCATAATAATAATTCACATGCATCTGACTTATGTGGAGAACCAACTACCTATAAAGCATTATTAAAATTCTTTCTTGAAAATCTGTGGCTTAAATTACCAAATCTAATTATATCAGAACATGATATCCGTTGTTTGTATACTTGGAATAAATTAGAAACAAATATTAATTATATTCATTTTGAGGAATGGCTTACTTCTTATTTACATAAACTTAATTTTCGTATTGAAAAAATTGAGAATTCATCATTTAAATCAGAAACAACAGCAAGTTCATCACCATCATATAATGAAATTAAATCTATCACATCAGGCGAAGTAGAAAAAATTAAACTAAGAATGAAACAAGGAAGTAATAATGAAATTACGAGTTGTGATCGTAATTCATTAAAAAAACATAAGTTTGATAAACTTATTCGTGAGTATGAACCTATGGATATAGTTGAAGTAGATGATTTATGGAAATATTGTGAGAATGGTAATAATCTAAAACCCCTTGAATTTTATAATAGAAAATATAATCCTGAATTCAAAGTAAAAAATATTAAATCCAGAGATATTACTGCTAATTATACAAATATACAATATGAAGCTATACAGGAAATTATGACCAAATTACCAGAACTTCATACTAAATTAGAAGGTAAAGTATTGGACAATATTGAATTCTATTTTATGGCTAATATTGATTATTTAAGAAAGATAGCCCATGTGAATTCACGGGGTGGTAATAACCATTTCATTCGTTCATTCAATGGAATTCTTAAGAAGTTCACGTTTCTTCAATGTGAACCTGTAGGTTGGAAGGGCAAACAGAAAGTATACGCAATAGAACCAAAGTTTGAACATATTACGGAACATATTAAAAAATCATTTGAAAAACTTGATTTAACTGAATGTGTTATTGAATCAGAAAACATTTAAGGACCGATCCCCACCGGATAATCATCCATTCCTTGTGATAATAGACTATCACTCCAACAGTATGACAAAACATCGTAAGGGACAATGTCATACTGTTGGTATGTGATAATATACTATCACTATCTCCGATGGGGCGATGGGCGATGATTACTTTATAAGTTTCAATCTTGAATCAGAAAACATTTAAGGACCGATCCCCCACCGGATAATCATCATTCCTTGTGATGATATACTATCACTCCAACAGTCTGACAAAACGTCGTAAGGGACAATGTCATACTGTTGGTAAGTGATAATATACTATCACGGTCTCCGATGGGCGATGATTACTTTATAAGTTTCAATCTTGAAAAAAGTAAATTGATCTCTTGAATTTGTTTTATGTGTTGTATTTAAAATACAATTATAAAACGATGTTTTTACCATTTAATATTGATTGCGTCAACATTTTTAATGGCATTGGATACAGACTTCCTCAATAACTTCTTATCTACATTTAAACAACTTCCATCATATTTTGGAAGAGATATTAAATACGTGGACAAAATAAATAGGACAGTTTCATTTTTCGGGCAGTTGCTAATTATTTGAGACACATGTTTTGCTAATTGAAATTTACCAGGAAATCCTGCAAAAGTATCGTGATGTTTACTAAATACTAAATCTAATACTTGTTCAAATGTCTGTTTTTTATTATAAGATACCAGCATAGGCGGATCACCATTAGATTTTCCATCTGGGCAATTAAATCCAGTATCAATAATAATATAATACTTATTAAAATTCGTATCTCTTGAATGTCGCTGTGATAGTCCAAGGGGAAACCAGTAGCCCATCATTTCTTTGTAATATAGTGCTTTGTCCGTAAATCTGGAAGACGTTGAGATGTTGAGACAGTCCTTATCATTAAATTGTTCTATAGATGACATATTATATACTATATATATCACACATTATATAAATTGAAATTGAACGGAATATTTTTTTTGTTATTAATAGTATAAAATAAAATGGAAGATATTGAAGAATCACTTATAGACATGTTTCCAAATCTTACACCCGGTACTATAAAATCCTATAGTAGTAAATACAGAGCATTACGTAATAAAGGTATAAATAAAAAAGATAGTAATAATATTGAAAAGGTATTAGATATAATTGGAGAACAAAAAACGGCTACACTTGCTAACAATCTTATGGGAATATTACAGGTAAATAGAGCACTTGGAAATATAACAAAAACGCAAGAAGAACAATTTGAAGCTGTAAGACAGGAATTAATGTTGGAAATAAAAAATACTCCAGTGAAATCCAGGAAGGCATCGGACATTAACTTTGAAGAACTTATTGAATTTATTGATGAGCGTATAGAAGAACTTAATCCAGAAGATGATAAATATTTTAGTTTAAAACATAAACTTTTACAAAACAAACTTATGATTATGATTTATAATTCAAAGTTTATGGGACGTGGAAAAGAATGGTATACCATGAAGATTGATATGGAAACACCATTGGACGAAATCATTAATAGCGATGATTTTCCTGGTAATTACTGTACGATTGAAATGTGTATATTTAAGGATTATAAGACTTCTGGCTATGGTACTCTGGTTGTTGAAGTGTCCAAGGATATACAAGAAGTTATGTTAGAAATGCTTTCTGTAAGAGAAGATCTGGAATTAGATATGGAACAATTATTTATAAATACTTTTGGAAAACCATTTACCCAAACAGCGTGGACAAAAGCTATAAAGAAATTAACTGGATATAGTATTAATCAAATTCGTAAATATAACGCAAATAAAGGATTTACCGCAGAAGAAAGAGTTGCAGTTAGAGCAATGGTAGAAAGAGCAAAACAGATGGGACATTCACTGGCTACCGCATTAGAATATTATTATAATACATCAGATGAATAATATATTTATTAATAGGAAAGGTGTTGGAGGAAGACGTAGTTTTCCTCAGCGGAATGGATTACCACCCTCTCCTTCTTCAACAATCTTCTTTTCCTTCTTTGGGTATTTTTTATAGAAAGTATCTATAAGCTCCTGTCTTTCAGCAAATCCTTCTTCTCCGGGTTTTTCTTGATGAGATACATTACATTGATATATAAGAGTGGCCTTATCTCTGTTAAACCAATAGTCCAGGGGTTTTTCATTTATAAAGAATTTAGGATCACTTTCTGTGATGCATTGAATGTCCGGGAGAATATCAAAATTAGGATCATTTTTTAAAGATCGGAAATATTCAATATTCGCTTTACGTTCCTTATCCGCCTTAATCGCATCCTCTCTGGCTTTCTTTTCAACATTACGAAGTCGTTTTGCTTCCTTCTGTCTTTCTGTCAATCTGCTTGGAACTATCTTACTCTTTCTACCTCTCCTTGGACGTCGTGGTAAATCGCTAACGACTTCAGTATCTTCTCTAACACATTCAGGTATATTCAATTGTGATTTGGTCTCCATTGAATTTATAAGTTCTATTTAGAACGTAGATAAAATGTCAAGTAATCAAACCAGACGTATCTATATCAATTCAATAACGGCTGCACAAGATACGGGCGAGAGTACGCAAGACTTTGTGGCTGATTTCGAGTCAAGATTGGAAGGTTTAATTGATATTAATATCGGAACAGTATCATTAAATTTTACGCCAATTTCTCCAAATATTCCACTTTATGAATCCGAAGTAACAATGACACGAAATGGCGTTGAAAGAACATTTGGTGTTCCAATTGACGCCATCTATAATTCTGCTGGTGGATCGCCAGATAGTCCACAAGGAAGTGGCGGGACTACAACCCTTGTATTTCAATTAAATAAAGCATTTAAGTTAGCATATGCCATAACAACAGAGCCATTTTGGTATGACTTCCTGACTGCAAGAATAGTATTTGATGCTGAGGATGGCTTAGAATATAGCTTTCTAAATACTGGAGCAAGAAAAATTAATCGTCGTCTTGGGCTATCTACCCTTCAAGAAAATATTGCTTTTACAGGAATGAAAATTATGCGAAATCCCCCGATCATTTCGCGGACACAGGTTATTTACCTTGTATGTAATATCGTTTCAGATAGTATGTTAAATGGTGAGAATCAGAATAGTCAAATTTTAGGTATGATGCCATTACGTTTCCCAGAGTTTGGTGCAATTAACAATTGGTCGCCAAATTACAATTTAGGATCTGTCGCCCCTCCTCGCGATTTTAGTAATATTAGATTTTCATTGCTTGATGAAATGAATCAACCTATGGACTTCAATTCTAATACCCAGCTCTTGATAGAATTAGGATTGGTTTATGAAGGACAAAATAGTGAAGGTGATGCGGGACAGTTAAGATTACCATTAAGATCGTATCAGTAGAGGGTGATATGATTATAGCAATAATTAATGGAGGAATATATTATAACACTTTTAAGAATGTTTGCGATACATATAAACATGAATTAATCAAATGGGAAAATTTTCCATGTGTACAGTATGATTTAGTAATTTATATTTTGGACGAAGTCTATTCCAGTGCGGACAAAGAAGAAATATTATGGAGGAAAAGATTATATATTGAGTATCTAACAAAATATCCTCCTACAGTTGGGTGGTGTATGATGGTGTCTGATGAATATCCAGAGATAGTTAAAATATCCAGTAATTTATTAGGTATCAAATTCTTTAGAAGCAATTGGGATACATGTTATTGGGATACATTTTTTAAGAAACGCTTTCGTATTTGGACATCAAAAAAAATTAAAACCCGCTCCTGTAGACATATTATATTAAATAAAAAAGATAAAGAATTCCATGATATAAATAATATATTAACAAATAAAGAATTATCAACTGAATATTTAGAATTAGTCAATAAGCATAATAAAGAGAATATTATTCCGTTCAGAATGATTAAGTGTCTTATAATAGATATATGTCAAGTTTAGGAGGCAATACAGCATCATCTTCAAGTATTGGAGGTAGTGGTGGAAATACAGCATCGTCGTCAAGTACTCAGGGTAGTAGTTCAAATACAGCATCATCGTCAAGTACTCAGGGTAGTACTTCAAATACTGCTCCTTCATCACGCAGTCAGAGTAGTACTTCAAATACTGCTCCATCTGGACAGCGTCAAGCTTTTAATTCTTCACGTGAAATTAGTTCATTACAGGGTCTAATGGATAGACAAGGAAATCCAATGCAATTATATGACCAAGAAGGATTATTTGAAAATATTAATACTTCCTATGCTACAATGATTGAACAAAAGATGTACGCTGAACTAATGAGAACTATGATCGGAAGAGAAGATAAATACTTTAAAGATTGGGCAAGTACCCGAAATATTTCATTAAATACACCTCGCGATATTCAAGATTTTGTTGAAACAATGCAGAATGGAAACTTCACTACCAATGATACGTTAAATGGAAAGATAGAAAAGGTAATAGGATATATTCCAGACATCATAGGGTCTCTTCTTAAGAAAGATGGAATCGCTCCTGGGGTCAAAATAATATCTGGGCAGAACCCGGTTATTGATGAAATCAAGTTCGGAATTGAAAAGGTCGTAAGTCCAGTCCTAAAGAAGGTTGGTACTCTGTTGGAAACACGATTCGGAAGTGAACTTGGAAAAAAGCTGGGTAAGTCAATGATTACATGGGGGGAGAAATTAGGAACATTACCTACTCGCGTATTAGAAAAAGTTGGACTTCCAGATATTGTAGCCAGTATTGTGGATGTAGCATTATTAGCTGTAGACCAAGGAACCGGAAACTTTAGACAACAAAACCACGACCTTCCAGATTTTGTGATGGGTATTCCAGTGATTAGTCAAGGTATTAGTATTCTTTCAAGTGTAAGAGATTTGATTGATACAGCTGGAGGCATTCCAAGAGATGACGAAGCTGTCCCTGAATTATATAGAAATCTACAAGAAAATCTATGGAGACCAGCCATGGCTGAATATGGAAATGTTATGAATATGCTGGGTGGATTAGAACCAGAGCTAAAAAGCTTAGCTGGAAAAGCAGAAGACCAGTCAATGGTTGATTATGCTTGGAATGATTTAGTTCCTCGTATTGGTGAACTGAGTATGCAATTTGGAAACAACAGAGAAATGTTATTATCTCATATCAATAAAGAATATGGGATTAAATATACTCAAGGTATTGCACCTCTATCTGAAATTCAATCAACGATTGCTTCTGAAACAGCCGAAATAAAAACATTAGATACAGAAATTACAAGAGCAAGAAAAGAAATTGAAGGATTAGTTGAAGAAGGTTATCAATCCAGATTTGAAAGTTTTAGAAGAAGTGCTTTAGCACAAAACGAAGCAAGACGTGATGTCCTTAGAAATAACCTTATTACAAACGGTAAACTGGAAGCAAAAGCTAAAGAAAACGCAAATATGGAAACAGTTGAAAACTCAATTAAGGATATTGTTGATGGTGAGTTAGGAAGATTAAGTCCAGAAGAATTATTAACAAAACTTAGAAACCAAGATATTACGGACGAAGTTCCACAAGTGAATGCTATTATTAATGGATTAGAAGTTAAAGCTCGCGTAGCTCTGGACAATGTGTATTCTACACAAGATACAGTCTTAAGATTAGAAGGTGAATTAGATGGAATTGATAGAAAAATAGCAAAGGCTAAAAATGATATTCTTAAGGTTGAAGTTAAATTAATTCAAGTATCAAATCGTATTTCAAGTCGTAGAACTCCAAATGCCGAAGAACAAAGAGAATTAGTAAGAGCAAGAACAGAGAGAGATAGTTTGATAGAAGAGAAAGCTGATTTACGTGATAATTTAATTCCAAAGATGAAAGGAGAATTAGAAGGGTTGTTTGGTGAAATGAGTGCTACAATTAGAGAAGCAGATGAGGCTGGATTAGACATGTCATTTATTGAACAATCATCACATTGGGATCAGGCAATTGAGGATATGGAAGATGACAGGGTATTCTGGCAGGATACGCTTGGACAGTTTCTTCCTGGTTCTGGAATAGGATTTTAATATTTATTCTTCAGCCATAAATGTATCTTCACGTATTAATTCTTCTTTTGTTAATCTTGGTATTAATCTTTCCTCAATCTGATTACCAAGTCTATTAAATTCTCTGTTAGCAGAATCAAAATCTTTTGTATCTCTCTTAATACGTGTAAATTCTCGTGTAAAATCATATATCTCTTTTGCATCCAGCCCTTGCCCTTTAGTATCATTCAGTATATTTTCAAAGGTTGATGGAGACCTCGTTAATCGTTTACTCATTTCAGAAGCCCTTTGGAAGGCTGAACTCAATGGTTTCTTTAAAAGGTCTCTTGGAAGGTCTCTTAGATTGGGTACAACTAAGAATGAATTAAGTCTTTTACGAAAATCTTCAAATTGTGCTGGGGATATACCCTTTTTTCCAGCGTAAATACCTCCTCGTGTTGGTTCTGAGGCTGACATACTTACTTGATATCCATCATCATCTGCCATTTCAGATGTAATGGCCATTTCGTCTAACATTTCATCTTCAGTTAATTGGACACCAGCTTCTTCATCTATTTCTCGTGCAACACGACCTCCAACTGCCGTATTCATTCTAATTAGGTGAAGTTCATTCATCTCATCTTTCTGTCTCTGTGTAAGATATGCTTGGTTCATTTCTTTTATTTCATTCTTACGATTATTAATAAACTTCTTTCTAAAATAAGTATCCAGTGCATTCCTTGGTCTTTGGTAATCTTTCTCTATTTCATTAACCAGATTGTTAGTAATACGCTGTGCTAACATTCTTTGATTTTTCATTTTTTCATTCGTATTAAGCATATTAGTTCTCATAGATAATAATAGTTCTCGCTCGCGAGAAGCTCCGACAACTTGTTGTGGGACTTGTAATGCTACAGGATATCCAATATCTTTCGGTATTGGTGTAAGACTTGGTGGTGCAAATTCTAAACGTTTTTTAATATTCTGTCTTAACATATTATCATAGGGAGTTAATGCCAGAGGTACTGTATTCATTTTAGTTTCTATATAGTAATTTAATTAAATAAATTATATAGAATAGTGTAGAAATGCCAAAAATTGTAAAAGGTTCAAAAGTTTCAGACTTGGACAAGAAGAAATTATTAAAGATGAAAAAGGATGGAGCAACCAGATCAGACTTATGTCGTGTCCGTGCCAGTCTCCTATTAGGAAAGAGTTTCAATATGTCAAAGAAAGTACTTAACACTCCGGCGAAAATTAAAAGAACTAAGGTTTCACCAGAAGTTATTGTAGAGGAAGTAGTAGAAATATGAGTTCAATTAATCCTGGTTCTGGTAGCGGTAATTCAATTAATCCAGGAAATCCTGGTGATGGAGTTGATAATACTGATACATGGAGTCAATATCCAGCGACCCAAAATGTTAATTTTGGTGGATTTACAATTACAAATGCTGTAATCACGGACTTATCGCAAACTCTTATTAATGAGACATTATCTGGAAGTACATTTCTATCAGTAGATCACGTGTTTGATGGTGATATGACAGTTAGTGGAGATACATCTTTACAAAAAGGATTAACTACTGGTAATGGTGGAGCATTAGCATCTGGTTGGGCTCGGAGTGTACAACTTGGACAAGCTCCAGGTGCTTATTTAATTGAAGGTGGAGATACTAATCCATTATGGAAACCAGCTATAGGAACATATTCCGATGAGGATAATACAGAACGCAGATTATTTTATTGGACAGGAAATAAAGCTGGAAATCAAAGAACAACAGATTGGGGAAATGCCAGTGTTATTATGGGAGAGGAATTATTAGTCGGTATGCCTATTTTTACAAATGGTATTAATGTAAATGGTTCTGGATTACCAGCGAATACACGTTATAAAGTCGGAATAACAGATGGTGGATTATTTATTAACGATACTACTAATACAGGAAATGTTGAAACTCTACCATTAAATATTACTGGAACAAATTCTGGAATAAATTTAATTAATACGGGAGGTATTAATTACGCATTAGTTAACACAATATCTGGTTATGGAGTTGGTGCTGATAAATTCGCTCTATATGATGCTACAAATACAGCCTATTGTTTCACAGTAGACAGAACCGCTTTTACGGTCAATGGAGCTTTAAACTGTACTGCTATATCAAATCTATCAACGATTGTAGCTGGGACAATACAATCTACAGATGGAATAGAAACGAATGGTACTGGATTAAATATGAATTCTACAAAAATTACTTTACTTGGTACACCTACAGTAAATACAGATGGAGTAAATAAATTATATGTAGACAGTTCAAATCCATTCCTCCAATACTGGTCTAACTTAGCAAATCCTAATCTAAATCTATTTGATATATTAGTCGGGGATATTCTACCACCGGTTATTAATGTAAATGTTCGTGGATTATGGTGGGAAGGATTTCCACCATATGCTGTTCCGACTACATATTCAATTAGAATGAATATTAATTATCCAAGACCACTAACAATATATATGAGATGTATGGGAGATGATGAGGATGGACCAGCATCTTGTACATTATCTTTAACTGTATATACGAGTAATACTTTCGCAACAACATCAGCTTCGTTGGTAAAGCCTGTACCACCGGGAACATTACTTTCACCAGTTGATAATTGTACTATAATAAGTAGAAATCCATCTGAGCCACAAATAGCTAAAGTTGTCTTTACACCAACAGATGGTTCAAAGGGTGGTATCATTGAATATTTTACTGCCTTTCCATAGTTTAAAGTACATTATGAATTCCAAGTCTAAGTCTAACGGCGTCCTCCAGTTGTTCGTGTGTCTTAAATGTAGTAATAGCAGAAATGTTTGGTACAGCTGAAATAAAGACAGCTCTTGCTTTTCTTAATGCTTCTTTCTCAGCAGGTGTTTTTGCTCCAAGAGATGTTTCAAATGCTTCATTATTAGGAGCAGAAATAAGAATACTGTCTCTTTTAAAATGAGTAGCAAAACGATAACAAGATGTAATGAATAGAACCTTAAGAGATTTATCTGCTTTAAGACGTTCTTTGGTTTTAGCAAGAACTTTTAGAGCATTCTCTGTATAACATAAGTCGGCTTCGTGGTCAAGGCCTTTTCTAAGTGAACTCATATAATTAGACATTTCTTTATCCTCACATACATCTTTCATAGCCTCATCAACGTCCACGACCAGGAACTGACGCTGTTGTGATAATTTATGTGTTAATGCTGTCTTTCCAGAACCTTTTGGTAAAAGTAAAACCTGTTTCTTAATTTTGCGTCCGTCTCTAATATGTCCTCTACAGTAAGAATGAACGAACATAGCTAAAGGTAAAAGTGTGTAAACTGCTGTTCCAACCGCTGACATCGCCATCGGTAGTTCCATAATATCTATTATAATAAATAATAATTATTAAAATAAAAAAAGAATAGGATTAGGAGTTATGTTAAAAGTATTTTTCGTCCGTAAATAGATATGGATAAACTAAATGTTGAAATTATGCCCAGTGAGAAATTACCTATTAAGAATATAAAACAGGACGATAAGCTACCCTCATATTTAGCCAAACGTGCTTTGATTATTTTACAAGGGTGTGCTGGTTCTGGAAAAACATCTGTTTTATATTCAATGTTGAAACAATATCAGAAAACTAATTATTTTGATGTAATGATTTTTTATAATCGTGTAAGTGATAGTAATTGGGTGTGGGAAAGTTTTGCTAAAGAAGATAAAACAGATGTAGAAATTTTTAGTAGATATGACAATGCTGAATTATTAGATATGGTTCAAGCAATTGATGATGAAGCCAGTTCTGAAAGAGAAATGTTTCCAGCCAAGAAAAGAAGATTAAAAAATGTAGCATTTATTTTTGATGATATGATTTATTCTGGTATTTGTTCTTCTCATAGACAGTCAGCCTTGGACGAACTAACAATTAATAGAAGACATTTGAATTGTAGTATTTTTATTACAAGTCAATCATATCGTAGTCTTAACCAAAATATAAGAGCAAATAATGTAAGTCAGGTAATTATTATCAGAGCAAATACCAAGGACTTGGAGAACATAGCATCTGAGCATAATGTAGGAGTTGTAGATACTAAAAAATTTATGGACATGTACAACAGATGTAAAGAAAAAGGGGAGTATGAGTTTATGGTCGTAGATTATAATAAGCCATTGGGCGAAGTGTTTAGTTGTGGATTTAATGATGTTCTAATACCATAAATAAAAAAAAATACATTCAAAAATAGAAAATGGGCTGGTTTAACAATGTGGCTTCAGGTCTTAAATCTGGTTTTAACTTTCTGAAAGATGGAATGAATAAAGTACTTTCTAATAAAGATGGTATTCGCGGAATTGCTTCGGCAATTGATAGTTTTGGAATTAAAGGAATGCCTAAATTCGCTGGACTTGCTGATAAAGGCTTAAATATGGTCCAAAGAGGTTCAGACCTCGCTAATAACCCCGCCCAGCTTGGACGAGAACTGGGTGGATTAGCCACAAGTGGTGCAAATAATCTCATTCAAAGAGGAGCTCAAAGAGCAGGTCTATCAGATAGTAATCCACTTCTAAGGACATTAGATTCAGGTGCGAATGCTTTAGGGCGAGAAGTTGAACGTGGTGCTTCTCGTTTCTTTGGATAAGTAAAGAAAGGGTGTTGGAGGGAAACGTAGTTTCCCTTATTCTTAATTCATTAATTTTTATTTTATTTAATAAAATAGAACCTTTACAATGTCATTCAATGTTTCAGAATTAGCAAGCCAGTCTCTTGAAAGCCGAATTCCTGACAGTGCCGATTTAACCAGTCGCGGTATTTCTGTCCAGTCTGTGATCACTGACAGGACAACCAATGAATATACACCCCAGGGTGGTGGTGGAATTGTTCACCCTTCCCAGGACATCACGACTGATATTTTCTCAGCAACTGAGTTTTTAGTCCCAAGCTCAGTCAATGCTAATTTCACACTTCATAATACAACTATGCAGACTGATGGAACCACACCCTCAACGACATCTTGTTTTGATGATGTCCCCGCGACATGTACAATCGGCCGTGCAGTTTTAAAAGTAGCAGGTCGGGTTCTTGAAGATATCATTGATGTACATCGCGTTGTACCTGCCCTTATTCAGTCGCATATGTCTCCTGAAAGATATGCTGGTCAGGGGTCTCTTGAGACCAGAGCCTGGAAATGGAATCCATATTTCGGTTCAAATGCAGTTCCAGCTCTTCCACTTGACGCAACACCGGTTGCTGTTGCTCTTTCTGAAGGAATAACCCCCGGTGCTGGAGAAATTCCGGCTATATATGAAGCTGCAACTATAGTTACTGCAGTTAACTTTGCCGTTAATACTGGAGTAAATGCTGGTCTTGTTGCACTTGGATATGATGATCTTACTTCGCTTGTGTCCAGTTCTCGTCTTGATAGCAAGGGTGTTGATCGTAGACAGGTTTCGGCTGCAGCATTACATAGTCTTGCAGCTGGGCTTCGTATTACTCTCCCACTTTCGTATATCTTCTCCACATTCCGTACTATTCGTCTTCTACCTCTTGCATTCCTTGGTAGAATGGAGATTAGATTTACTTTAAATGAGGCTTTACAGGCTATTGTTTCCACCGTTAGTACAGATAGAGCTAATTTTGAAATTAAAAACTTTACTATCACAGCTGATACCGTGACTCCGTCTATGGATTATCTTAGAGCGATGACACAGGCTGTGACTAACGCTGCACCGGGGGCAGGCTATTCTCTGCCCATTGACGTTATCACGAGTACTGCTGTAAACAGAGGTACAAACCTTGGGTCGGATTCCTCCAATGATTATAATTTCAACATGAGTACGCCATACCTCAAGCAAGCAATGTTCACGTTTCAGAAAGCATCTGCAAGAAGCACCATCACAGAATATGCTTGTTCTGGTATGGAGAATACACTTGCAGTTAATTCTCAGGTACAACTTACTGTTGGTTCTACTCGCTACCCCGTATATGGTCAGCTTGAGGATAGCTTTGAAGTAATTCGTCATAATGGCGTCCAACTTGGCCATGGTGGTAATGTACGATTCCAGTTCGGCCTTATGAATAGTGAAAACTACAAAGACAACAGTACAAAGGGCGGAGTGTTCCCTATTATCTTCTCTTGGGAAAAATTCGCTGGTCTTGGTGCAGAATACTTTGAGCTTGATAGTCTTAATGTTTCTAATTCTGGTACGAACATCAATCTTCACGTTAACCAGAGAACTACATATGATGCTAATTGCTCGTGCCTTGCTATCTTTGAACATACGCGTATCTTATCAATGAGTGCTGGTGGAATGTTGATCACACCTTAGTAAAGAAGTATGTAAAGAAAGTATCCCGTGAAACTATGCCACCAACAGTATGACAAAGAAGCTATACAGAAAATGTCATACTGTTGGTAGGGTATATGGTCTAAGGTAAACAGCCCTTACCCGCGAAACTATGCCCGAATATATAAGGGTAATATGTAAGGTAATCCCCCACACACCAACAGTATGACAAAACGCCTATACATAAAATGTCATACTGTTGGTGGGGTATATGGTCTAAGGCAAACTGTCATAGTTTGTAGGTACTTACATGGTACTTACGCGGTACTTACGCGGTACTTACGCGGTACTTACACAATATATATATATTTAGCTCGTAAATACGAGTATAATTTATATAAAATCCTATAAAAAAGGGTAAAATTCCTGTGGTATTTGGCCTTTTTTTCACATAAAACTATAAAATTATACTCGTAATACGTATATGATTTATATAAAACCTTACAAAAAAAGGGTAAATCCTGTGGTATTTGGCCTTTTTTTCACATAAAACTATAAAATTATACTCGTAATACGTATATGATCTATATAAAACCTTACAAAAAAAGGGTAAAATCCTGTGGTATTTGGCCTTTTTTTCACATAAAACTATAAAATTATACTCG
>Ga0306898_1000351_pt1 | contig 18640 bp, 21 predicted proteins | sample AntRauMFilla1564_FD_190424 | JGI IMG/M metagenome (GOLD analysis project Ga0306898, IMG submission 190424) | Saline lake microbial communities from Rauer Islands, Antarctica - Metagenome Filla 1 #564 (v2) (version 2) | ecosystem: Environmental > Aquatic > Non-marine Saline and Alkaline > Saline ...
GAAGACCTCAGATAAACCGCTAGAAAAAATGTTTAACGGTAAACAATCGGCAATACCAGTCGAGAGGTAGTAAATATGGGCGCAAGAGGACGTAACTCAGCAGCAGAACTGTCTGTTGTAAGCACTATTAGCCAAAGAAGACCTAAGCCACCGGCAGATTTAACGCCAGAGCAGGCAGAGGAATGGAGGGCTGTTGTTAGCCGATTGGACCCTGGTTGGTTCCCTCGTGAGACTCACGGCATATTGGCTCAGTATTGTGTACACGTAGCTGAGCGCAAAGACATTGATCTGATGATCTCCGAAATGAAAGGGAATCCAGACTTCGACCTAAAGGAATACGACCAGCTCTTGAAAATGCGGGAGCGCGAAGGCCGAGCAGCATCCTCTCTGGCTACTCGAATGCGCCTGACTCAACAAGCTACTTACGACCCTAAGAAGAAGAAAGCGGGGCAAGCGAAGAAGGCTTGGGAAGATTAATTGGGCTGGTCAGATAAGCCATTAAAGAAGCCTTGGCGCAAATACAAAATAAGGTATCTAAAGAATATCGCTTGGATTGAGCAAAACTGCTTAGTCCCTTCAGGCAAAGATGTTGGCAAGACCATTAGATTAAGGTGGTTTCAGCGGTGGTTTTTTAGAGCTATCTATTCTGAAGCTAATCCTTGCAGAAGGGTGATTTTCTCTGTTGGCCGAAAGAACGCCAAAACAGCTACAGCGGCGCTTTGCTTAGTTCTTAACTTGGCAGGACCGGAGGCTAGGTATTTAAGAAACGCCGAGCTGTATTCCACAGCAATGTCAAGGGATCAAGCGGCGATAGTATTTAACCTTGCAGCCAAAGTTATACGAATGTCTGAGGACTTGGCTTCTCAGGTAACGATTAGAGACACAAACAAAGAATTTCTAAACCCTGAGATGGGTATATTTTACAAAGCATTATCAGCAGACGCACCAACGGCCTACGGCTTATCCCCTGCTCTTACTATACATGATGAGCTAGGACAGGTTAAAGGCCCGCGACACGCGCTATATGACGCGGTTGAAACGGCAGCGGCGGCTCATGCTAGACCCATATCCGTAATAATCTCTACCCAAGCCCCAAGTGACAGCGATCTATTGAGTGTTTTGATAGATGACGCACGGGAAGGGCATGACAAGAAAACCAAGCTAATACTGTTTACCACTCCTGAGAATATGGACCCCTTTAGTGAGGAAGCTCTAAAGATAGCCAATCCCGGCTATGGAGACTTCCAGAACGCTGAAGAAGTCATGAGCATGGCTCAAGACGCAAGGAGAATGCCATCTCGTGAGGCTGAGTTTAGGAATCTAATTCTTAATCAGCGCGTAGAAGCCTACAACCCTTTTGTCACTAAATCAGTCTGGATTCAGTCCGGCGAGTCTCCAAGATTCAAGGGCCCATGCTACGGCGGGCTAGATTTATCAGAAACCAATGATTTGACCTCTCTTGAACTGGTTTTCCCGGAAGGCGGAACATTCGATGTTAAATCCCACTTTTGGCTGCCAAGTCAGGGCTTAGAGGACAGGGCTAGAAAGGATCGAGTCCCTTATGACCAATGGGTGAAAGACGGACATATCTTAACCACGCCAGGCAACTCGATTGAGTATGAGTTCGTGGCAGAGGAAATAGTCAGACTCTTTAATGATCACGACATTCGCAAGATCGCTTTTGACCGTTACAACATCCGACACCTAAAACCTTGGCTAATAAAAGCAGGGCTTACCGATTCATTCATTCAAGACCGATTTGTTGAGTTTGGACAGGGCTTTGTCTCTATGGGCCCAGCTCTAAGGGTTTTTGAGTCTTTATTGCTCAACGCCAAACTCAGGCATGGCAATCACCCCGTTTTGAATATGTGTGCGGCCAACTCGGTTGTTAAGCATAACGAGGCAGGAGATAGGAAGTTGGACAAAGCGAAATCACGAGGCCGGATAGACGGAATGGTCAGCTTGGCTATGGCCTGCTCTGTCGCCAATGAAGACGTTGGCAATTCTCGAATATTCCCAGTAGACCTCGCGGAGTTAGCGGTTTGATTGATCCAACACTAAAAAGAATCGCTGGGATGCACGTTTGCGACAACGGAGATCATGCTTTTGTGTGGCTATCCCATGACTCTATTGTGGGCGAGGTCACTGTTTACGATTCCTGTATTTTCAAAAAGGAGGTGGCTGCTGTTATCGCAGAAGGGATTAATGCTCGTGGTCGATTCATACCGATTGCATGGGCTAACAAAGTACACGCTGACAGCCTCCTAGAGCGCGGGTGTCGGATGATTCCAGAAGGGGTCGATCAGTCTAACTCTATGGCTGAAGTCCTTTCTAGGGAGATATGGGAAAGCATGAGGCGCAAGAGCTTCAAGTTTGATAAGCGATTAAAAGACTGGCGCGAAGAAGCTGAAACTTTCCAGAAAGACAAAGACAAAATTCCAACAGATACCCATCCCTTAATGGCCGCTACTAGAAACGCTGTCGCAAAGATTAAATTTGCAAAAAGGCAGCAATCAAGATTAGCAAAACGAAAGGAGGGGCGCAGAGTCGCAGTGATATGAGCATTAAAAATGACGCAGCAATATCAAGGCTAGAGAAGCAAGTCGAATCCATGCAAGCACAAATTGATGAGATTAAGGGCGAGCTGTTAAAAGCTCCTCGTAATAATCAAAAAAAGGCCAAAAATGAGTCTGAGTGATCGAGAAATACTCAATATCGTAGACCAAGAGTTTACAAGTGCTATGGGTTCGCCTGATGGTGAAATCTCTGAGGAAAGGGCGCTTGCTTGGGATTACTACAATTCTAAGCCGCTTGGCAATGAGATAGATGGAAAGTCTCAGGTAGTAACCTCTGACGTTTCAGATGTTGTGGACGGGATTATGCCGTCATTGCTCCGACTCTTTACAACTAAAGATAATTTGGTGTCATTTGACGCAGTTGGCCCAGAAGACGAGCCGTTAGCAGATCAGGAAACTGATTATGTCTCTCATGTATTCTTTAAGAAAAACGAGGATTCGTTTCTAACCCTCTATAACTGGTTTTTTGATTCATTGACTCAGAAAAACGGCATCGTCAAGTGCTGGTGGGATGACTGCGAGGAAATCACAGAAGAAACCTACACAGGATTGAGTGAAGATGAAGTATTTAAGCTCTTAGAAGATGATGAGCTAGAGCCTGTTGAAAGAGAAGAAAAAACTCAGCGGGTGGTCATTGAAGACCAGACGGCAGAAGTGACGCTTCACGATATTAAATTTAAGCGAACTACTACCCGTCAAAAAGTGCGTTTTGAATGCGTCCCTCCGGAAGAATATAGAATTTCTGCTGATGCAACGATGGTTAATCCATCGCGGGCGCGAATGGTAGGGCAGGAAACAGACATAAGACGGTCAGAGCTAATCGGTATGGGCTTTGACAAAGAAATCGTAATGGATTTACCGACTTCTAGTAACACACCGGATTCATCTGAGAAAACATCACGCAGAAACAAAACAGACGATACTCGTGACGCATCGAGCGACCCACTAGAAGAAGAGGTTACTGTCCGGGAGTGTTACCTAAAGTTAGATGGTGAATTAAGACAGATATTCACGTCTAACGGTGTCATTTTGTCAAATGAGCCTTGTGATCGACAACCGTTTCACGTTTTAAGCTCGAAGCCATTGCCCCACAAACACTTTGGCACTTGTCCTGCTGAAATGGTGATGGATATACAGCAAATCACGACAACGCTAACTCGCCAAATGCTTGACAATTTATACGCGACTAATAATCCAGGTCATGGCGTTTACGAGCAAGCCATTGGCGACGATACGATGGACGGTTTACTGTCTACGGAGTTTGGTAGCGTAACCATATTTGATAGGCCGGTTAATGAGTCATACGCGCCCATGACAGTGCCTTTCACTGCCGGTGCAACATACCCCATGCTCCAACTGTGGGATAAGGCCAAGCGCGACAGGACGGGCGTACATTCGGATGCTCAAGGGCTTAACCCTGATGAGCTAAAGAATATTCAATCATCTGTAATGCGTGAAGCTGTTTCTATGTCGAAAGACAAAATAGAAATGATTGCGCGTATATTTGCAGAAACCGGCATTAAGTCGCTATTTCTTCATATTCACGAGCTAATTAGAAAGCATCAAAACAAAGAAGAAGTCGTAAAATTACGCGGAACTTGGGTTCCTGTTAACCCTGCCGGTTGGCGAGATCGCTTAAATGTGACCGTAAACATTGGTTTAGGTATTGGTTCGAGAGAATCAAATCTTCTTCACTTGAATTCAATTCGTGAAATTCAAGGGATGCTATCTAGCGCGGGATACTCAAATCTAATTGTAAAGCCTAAAAATGTTTACAACATGGCCAAGGAAATTGCCAAGAATGCGGGTCAAGAGCCTGATTTATTCTTTACCGACCCCGGCGATAAAATGGCCCCTCCTAGCTCTCAGGAACAGATGGAGATTCAACAGCAGATGCAATTGATTCAGCAGAAAGAGGCTGATCTCCAAGAGCGTGAAAATCGAGTCAATAGAACAGAGCTACAGCATCAACGTGAAATGCTCAAGATTCAACAAGATAAGATTGAGCATACCGATGACGTAATGGTTGAGCTTGAGAAGCTGAGAAACCAATTAACAGAAATGCAGCTTAAATACGATGAGCCGGTTAGAGGGGCAATTGTATGACAGACAAAGCGCGTGAGGCGATAACAAGAGGCGTTAAGGCAAAATCTTTGCTAGAAAACGATCTTTTGAATAAGTGGTGGGCTGATGTTGATGTTCACCTGAATATTCAAATGAGGCAGACAGAGCTAACCAACACGCCACGAATGATAGAGATTAAGGCGCTAATGGATTCTGTCACTAAAATGCGAAAAGACTTTAATCGTTATGTAGTAGCGGGAGAAAACGCTAAGACAAGATTGGGCGATGTGAGTTTAAAAGAAAAAATACTCAGAAAAGTAGCATAAATTTTATTAACGAGGCTCTTAGGAGCCTCTTTTATTGGAGAAGAAAATGTCCGAAGTCGAAGTCTCAACACCAGAGGCGGCACCGGAAAAGAATTACGGCTTATTGGCCGAAAAAGCGTTTGGTAATAGCTTTCATGGAGATGTACAGCCTGAAAAAGAGTCTATTCCAGAAACACCGGATAACGCTGAAATACAAGAAGTGGAGACAACGGAAGAAGTCGAAGCTGTAGAAGCGCAAGAGGATTCACCAGAAGACGAGCCTACCATAGCTTCTCTCACTGAATTGCTTGAAGCGGAAGGTTATGATCAGGAGGAGTTTTTAAACCTCGTGGTCGAGCAAAAGATTGACGGGCAAACTCGTAAAGTTAAATTAAGTGATGTACTAGCGACAAACCAGACGCTAGAAGCTGCTGAGAGGCGGTTGAATGACGTTAAAGAAAAAGCCAAATCGCAAAACCAAGCTATGGCAAATAAGGAGCAAGAATTAGATCAGGCATTTAACGTGGCTGCATCTGTTTTGCAAAAGCAAAAGTTGGGGTTTGAAGAAACAGAGAGGGCATTAAATGCCGACCCTCTGAGAACACAAGACCCGGCGGAGTGGACTGCTAAGAAGCAAGAACTTGCTGATCAGCGGAAAGCATTTGATTCTGAATTAATGCAGTTTTTACGCGCTCACCAGCAGCATAAAAGCACAAGCACAGCAGAGTCAGAGCAAGCAAAACGGGGAAGGCTAGTTAAAGAGCAGGAACTATTGCTCAAAGAGCTACCAGAGTGGGCAGATGAAAAAGTGGCAGAAAAAGAGCAGAAACAGCTAGGAGAATATCTCTATAGCCAAGAACTCGCACCAGAGTCCTATGAACTGCTCACCCATGATCACAAGCTCTTAATTATGGCTCGTAAGGCGGCAAAGTACGATGAAGTACAAGCCAAGGCAGAGCCAGCCAAGAAAAAACTAGTAGCGGTTCCTAAAACCCTTAAACCGGGTTCAAAAGCACCGCAGCAAAGTTCAACACAAACCGAAATCAACCGTTTAGAGGCTGAAATTAAAGCAAATCCGAATAGTCGTGACGCTTTGATGAAGTCCACACGGTTATACCAACTGCGAAGAGGCAATTCCTAATGGCACAACCAACTAACACCTATGCAACAAATGATATGGTCGGCATCCGTGAAGACCTAGCAAACACTATCTACAATGTTTCACCTGTAGATGTTCCGTTTTCCTCAAGTGTTCGACACACAGAGGCAACATCAACTAAGCACGAATGGCAGACTCAAGCACTTGCAGCAGCGGCTAATAACGCTGTAATTGAAGGCGATGACGCTACAACTGACGCTGGTAACTCAACTACTCGCCTATTTAACTACACGCAAATCTCTGACAAGGTAGCGCGTGTATCTGGTACGGGTCGTGCTGTAACAGCGGCAGGGCGAGCAGACGAGCTTGACCACCAGATGATGCTTAAAGCGAAAGAGCTAAAGCGAGACATTGAAAAAGTATGTCTTGATAACAAGCCTTACGTTGTTGGCAACGATACTCTTGCGCGTCAAACCGCTGGCGTACCTGCTTACATTGTCACCAATATTTCAGAGGCGGGTGATGCAACTACTGCTAACGGCACAGGCTCAAACGCTCACACTGATGGCACTGCACGAGCGTTCACTGAATCTCTTTTAAAGAGCGTTCTAGTGAGCTGCTACAACGAAGGCGGCAATCCTGATTGCTTAATGGTTGGCCCTTTCAACCGTCAAGTGGTTTCTAGCTTTTCTACTAATCGCTCTAACATCCAGCGGGCAGAAGATTCAACCCTTCATGCAACCTTTGAGGTCTACGAGTCAGATTTTGGCGAGCTAAAGATTATCCCTAGCCGATTCATGGAGGCTCGTACAGCTCTAGCATTGGAGTTGGATAATTGGGCTATCGCGTTCCTGCCTGGTCGAAACATGAAGACTACAGACCTAGCGAAAACGGGTGACAGTGATCGCAGACAAATTTTGTCTGAGTATGCTGTTGAAGCTGGTCAAGAGAAATCTTCTGGCGCTGTTTACGATCTCACGGTTAGTTAGTCAGTAGTTAGGCGTATTGCGCCAAATATGATGTACTTTCCTTTTTGGAGGTTATTATGGCGCAATGCAGTCGAAACTTTTACAAGGCCCTGCGGGGCCTTTTTTATTGGAGAATTTAAATGCCTTATCCTTATGTTCCGTCACTTGCTAGTAAGTTTGTGACAGTAAAGATTAGCAATGTATCAACAGCGGGGCAGGTTTATTTTGCTCCGGGCTTTAGTGGTAGAATTAAAAATATCACTACTGCCTTGGGTGGTGCGATTGGCACTGCTCCTGCTGTTCTAACGGCTAAAATTAGCGGTACTGCTGTAACAGGCGGTGTTGTTACGATAACTCACACGAGTTCGGCAGCAGGTGATATTGATTCAGCTACGCCATCTGGCGCGAATGAGTTTACATCAACCGACAATATAGAAATCGAAACGTCAGGCGCTTCCACAAATACTGTTGAAGTTGTTATTACGTTAGAAATCGAGCCGGTGTAATGAAAAAGCTGCTAGATGTAGAGCAAAGTGGCGGGATGGTCAATAAGACCTATCTCCACACAGGTGAAGATGGCAAAGACCGCGTAACTGTTCAAACCTCACAGGATGTTGACCCCATTTTTAAACGGGCAAAACAGCTTTCTCAATCACAGGGGAAGGAGTTTAGGTTTAAAGCAGCTATTGCGGGCAATGTTATGAATGAGGCCTGTTATCAAGCAGCAAAATCTTGGGGTGTCTCCGCTCGTGAGGCACTGCAAGAAATTATGAAAGGCAAGACTGAAAGGTCAAAGAAGCTGCTCAAGATTCTCACAGAAGGCCGTGACTATCGAAAATTTCAGGCGAAGCATTACTCGTGAATATTGCCATCGTTGGACTAGCGCCCTCTACAAGGCATCTAGTGCCAGATGATTGGATTGTTTATGCCCTTCCTTGGGATAGAGAGTATTCAAGTCGAGCTAATAAGTTGTTTGAAATGCACGACAAGGCGCTGTTAGAGCTTCCTGAATCTTTAAGGACAGATAGTTATTTTAAAGACCTAGCAGAGCTTGACCAGCCTATTTATATGCAAAGGCATTTTGATGATATTCCAACATCGAGAGAGTTTCCTTTTGCTGATGTTTTGGAGTCTGTATTTAAGGGCTTCCCAAGGGGCAGGTGGTCAGAACAGAAAGATTGGTACAACTCGTCTCCAGCTTACATGCTTGCTTTAGCAATCCATGAGGGTGCGGATAAAATTGGCCTGTATGGTATAGACGTTCGAGATGACTCTGAGTTTTCTTACGAGTCTCCCTGTCTTGAATACCTGATCGGCCTAGCGGTTGGACGTGGGATAGAGGTAATCATTCCAGAAGGCCCAACACACTTAAACAAGTTTCGAGGCGAAGGCATAAAACTCGGAACAATGCAGCCCACTTATTCAAATAGATACGGTTTCCTATGAGCTTAGATACATACGATGGGCTAAAACTACAAATTGCGGCAACATTAGACCGTGATGACCTTGCGAGTCAGGCTGATGATTTTATCGCCCTCGCAGAAGCCAGGCACAGGCGAACCACTGAAACAGGTGGAATTAGAATTAAAGAGATGATTGTTCGAGAAGACATTGCTGTTAATAGCCGTCAAATCTCTCTACCTACGGGATACCTTGAGCCTTTAAACTTTAGGCTTCTCACATCCCCTGTTACAAAATTAAACTACATTAATTACGATCAAATGGACTCGGTAAGACAAGAGACTTCGGGCAAGCCTAAGAACTACACGATAGGCAACGAAATAGAGTTTGATTACTCGCCCGATTCTTCCTACACGGGAGAGATTATTTATTATAAGTCGGCAGACTCTCTAAGCGACTCGAATCAATCTAATGTCGTATTAGCTGCTGACCCCGCCGTGTACCTTTACGGCGCTTTGATAGTTTCTGCTCCATTCCTCATGGATGACCCCCGCATAGTTGTGTGGAAGGCTCTCTATGACGAAGCGGCAATGGGGCTTAACGCTGCTACCAAGAAGTCGCGCAGAGGCCGCCGTCTGGTTGCTAGGACTGCTGGAGCGATAGTTTGATTATTCCCTTTAATGATTGGCAACCCGATGCGGCAGACTTTGGCGCATCGGGGAGTTCTCAAATAGTAAATGCTGTTCCTGCCGAGCGCAGCTTTCAGCCATTCCCAGACTTATCCACCTTCTCCGATGCGATCAACGCAAGACCACGCGGAGCTATTCAGGCTTTTGATAAAGACAACGACTCGTTTACCTATGTTGGCAATGAGGCAAAAATATACTCTTTAGGTTCTGATTTATTGTGGGATGACATTACAAACACAAGCGGGGCTTATGCTACTGGTGCTGGTGAGATATGGAATTTTGTTAGATGGAAAAACAAAGTATTAGCGACTAACTTTAGTGACAATCCCCAGCAGATAACAATGGGCGCTGCTAACTTTTCAGATTTAACAACAGCTTTTAGAGCAAGAAATATCACTGTAATTGGTGACTTTGTTGTTTTCTCCAACACCTATGATGCAACGGATGGAAATCGACCTAATAGAGTTAGATGGTCGGCTATTGATGACGAGACAAGCTACACAGTTTCTCCCTCAACGCTTTCAGACTTTCGCGATATTCCAGTTGGCGGGCCGATAAGAAGAATCATCGGTGGTGATGTTGGGGTTATAGTTTCTGAAAGATCAATTTTTAGAATGTCCTTTGTTGGCGCTCCTGCTGTCTTTCAGATAGATGAAATCCTCCCAGATTTTGGGACTTTCTCTGCTGGCTCCGTGGTCGGATTGGGTGAGAATGTTTACTTGATTTCAGAGCAGGGATTTCTCGAAATTACTGGCAACGGTACGGGTGTTAATAACATTGGCGCTGGTCGTGTTGATCAGTGGTTTAAAACAGAATATGACGCTGAACACCCAGATAGAATTTTTTCAATGCCAGACCCAACGAACAATAGAATATTTTGGGCGTTCCCCGGCTCTGGAAATACGGCAGGAAGACCAAACAAGGTCATAATTTACGACAAGACTTTTAACAAGTGGGCATTGATTGAGCAAGATTGCGAGATTATTTTCCGGTCAAAGGGTTTTAATGTCACTTTGGAAAGCTTAGAAACCCTCGGTTTTGATAATATTGACACGATGGGGCTTTCTTTAGATTCCAGTTCGTTTGTGGCGGTTTCTCAATTTGCGGCTTTTGATTCAGATTTTAAATACGGATTCTTTGGGGGAGATAACAAAACAGCAATTCTTGAAACAGGAGAGACAGAATTAAACCCCGGGTTCAAGACTTCACTAAAGGCTTTCCGGCCCTTAGTTGAAGGAGGCACTGTCACAGCAGAGGTTGGCTCTAGGTCAAGATTGTCTGACGAGGTTGAGTGGTCTGAGAGTTTAAGCCAATCAGCGAGCGGAAGATTCACCAAGCGCAAAAACGATAACTATCATAGATTTAGATTTACTATTAGTGGCGATTGGACTGACGCAATTGGGGTGCATTTAGATAGAGAAGATGCGCCAAAGGGTGCTAGACGTGGCTAATACGCAAAGACCCAGCGCGCCTCTAGTCAACACTGATGAGAAGTTACACAGACGGCAAATAGCAGAACGGGCAAACATATCTTTACCCTATGACGGTTCTAGGGCGATGACGCAACCACTTCTTTTATCTACTTACACAGTATCCACACTACCAACAGCAAGTCTTTGGAGTGGTGGTTTAATTTACGTTTCAAACGAAACTGGCGGAGCAATACCAGCTTTTTCTGATGGCACAAACTGGCGTAGGTTTTCAGACCGCGCCATAGTCTCTTAGGTGAAAAAATGACTTTACAAGAACTTATTGATTCTGTTTTATCGGATGGCGTGACTCCAGAAGAGGGACAGCAAGTATTAAGCCAAGCTGTTGCTTCTGGGGCTTCTGCTGAAGATATTAGCGCCATGTCAGGAATTAGTGTTGATGAGATCAATAACTTTATTGCGTCTACGGGGATTCAGGGTAATTTGAATCAAGCACCACCACCCGTAGTTACCCCACCGCCCGTAGTTACCCCACCGCCCGTAGTTCCTCCACCGCCCGGCAACCCATCAAATCAGACTCCAGTGAACTTGCCTCCGGTAGAAAACTTGGGGAATACTTTCGCGGGGAATTTTGGGACTAATCCGGGCGCTCTTGGCTTTAATGATCTAAATCCAACGGTTACAGGCGCAGATAACGTAACTCAAACCGCTATACCTGAGTTTCTAAAACCGTTTCTTGCTCAGTCTGTTGACGCTTCCCAGGGAGCAATGACAGGACTGACTCAGCTTTTAGCCAGAGACAACGCTTTAACATCTCCATTTAATGACTTGCAGCTACAGTCACAAGTAGGGGCTTTAAATTTTGCTAACGGTAATGATGGCTTTCTAACTCAAGCTCAGGGTGTAATGCGCGAGATTGCCGACCCCGAAGATATTATCCAGCAATACAACGATGGTCGAGGATTGATGCAAAACGCATCAGGCATGGACGCACTCAGAGGTATTGCCGATGGTTCAAGTGTAGATCAATCGGCGATGAACACACTGCAAGGCATTGCCGGTGGTGTTGACCAAAATCAGATAGCTAGAAGCGCCCTTGAAAGTACAGCGGGTGGCAATTTCTTATATGGCGGCCAAGGATTTAATGAGGCGGTACAGGCATCTATCAGACAAGCACTTCCTAACATCGACTCAAAATTTGCCCTTCAAGGCGGATCTGGGGCGGTTAGCGGAGGGTTAAGAGATGCAGCCGTTGCAGAGGTTACGGCTGATGCTTTTGCCAGACAGTTTGGCAATGAAAGACAAAACCAACTAAGTGCTGCTAGCCAGCTAAACAGATATGGCCTTGACAATGCCACGCAAAGAATGAATGCGGCCAATCAAATGAATAGTTTTGGGCTTGCGAATACAGGGCAGCAGTTTAACGCGGCAAGCACTTTGGCAGGGCTTGACCAGAACACCGGCTCGTCTTTGATCAATGTGGCTAACGCTGACAGAGGCCGCCAATTTCAGGCGGCTGGTATGCTGCCTCAATTCGGTTTAATGGGTTCGCAAATCACAGGCCAAATTGGTGACTCGATACAGCAACAGGAAGAAAGAACGAAACTTGGCCAAGTCAATGCAATGCAGCAGTTACTTCAATCCTCATTCGGCAACATCAATCCCAATTCATTGTTTGGCAATATTAATAGCGTTCAGCAGAATAGCAACTCTGCATTAAGCGGATTGGGCGGGGCAATGGGTGGAGCGCAACTTGGCAGTATGTTTGATCCCGCAGGGACAGCCATAGGTGCTATTGGCGGTGGATTACTAGGAGCATTCGGATAATGGCAGGACTACTAGGAAAGTTTGGCAATTTCATCAATAACGCTGGTAGCAATATGGGCCAACTTCAAGGCAACCCTATGTTTAATATGGGTGTGGGACTATTGGCGGCAGGTGGTAATAGGCAAGGCCCAAAGGTTAGTTTTGGACAAGGCTTAGCGGAAGCCCAGCAGTATGCTAACGGGCAGCAAAACCAATTCCAGCAGCTTCAATCCCAAAGACAGGCTTTACAACAGCAAAAGGCCCAGCAAAATGCGATAAAAGGCATTCAGGGGCTTCTCAGCGCACCGCCACTAGCGAATGTGCCTGTAGCCATAAGAGCGCCCAACGCTGTCCAGAATCAACAGAATCAGCTTACAGGGCTTCTCGCGCAGGCTAACCCTCAAGCGTTTACGCAGAGCTTGATAAATCAGCAGTTTGCACAGCCTCAAACACAAAGGGCAACGGCTGACCTGAATACATTTAGTCGCTTATACCCTGAATTGCAACAAGGTACAGAGGAGTACAGGACTAAGTATCTGGAGTTTGTTCAGCAAAAAGACGCGACAGGAAACCTAGAGCAACAAGCTAGGCTTGGTCTTTTGGTTGAGCAGCTTAACGCGGCAAGATCGGAGCGAGAGAAAGGCGACGAGACAGATGCAAAAGCGCGAACTTCAATGTTCAGAGGCGTTTCCACCGACCTCAACAAGATAAAGCAGCTATCAGAGATAAATTCACGGCTTCAAGGCTCTGTTTTGGAAACGGGCAAGCCTTTGCCCGAGTTGACTAGGGCCGCTGTAGGCGGTGTTCAGGCCATTCAGGATTTACTGGGAATTGACTCTGACAAGGCTGCTAAGATAAAGTCTGATTTTGATACGTTTAATAAACTGTCTTCTGATTTCTTAATCGGCTCGCTTGATAGGTTTAACGAGTCTGGAACTGTGACCAACGTAAAGTTTAACGAACTTATAAAGTCTAACGCAGGAATAGGCTCATCTCCTGAAACTAACAACTTTATATTTGCAAGCAACATCAAAGCCATTTTAGATGCTGCGAAAATAGAGGGGATAGAAATCCCTGATGCTGATGTTTATCGAGAATTAGCAAAGCAGCTACAGGGGAACACGGTTAGTACACCAACTCCCACTGTCGAGCCTCGCGTCATTGATTTTAACGAGTTGCCTTAGTTATGAGCGATACTTATGATGTAAAAATGCCTGACGGGACTGTAGTAAAAAACGTCCCTTTTGGCATAACAAAAAACCAGTTAATGATGAAATTAGGGATAAGAGACAAGGACGTTTCGGCCCTTGCTACTTATGGACGAGAAACGACAAAATCATTGACTGATAACCTGCTGGGAATTCCAGATTTGATGCTTAACGCAGGGGCAGGCGCTATCAATGACACTCTTAGACCTGTCAGGAAATTGGGCGAGTTTGCGGGCGCTGTTGCTACGGGTAACTATGACCAATTTAGCGAAGACCCTAAACTATCAAAAGACCCCAGACGCAACAATTTAAACACAATTAATACACCTCCATTGGGTCAGAACTTCTTAATGCCTACGAGCGATCAAGTGTTTGGCGCAGTTCAGTCCGGTACTGAAGCAGCAGCAAGAATAATGAACTCTCAAAACCCCAATATCCCTTCGGCTTCTATCACTCCGTTAAACGAGGCGATTCAACAGCAGACGGCTATTTCTCAAGAAGGGCAAGAACAAAACCCTAACGCGGCAATGGCTGGCAACCTTACAGGTGATGCGGCAATGTTATTAGGGATTAGAAATCCTTTTGCTGCTGACAGAGCAATCAATCAAGTGGCGCACAGAAGAAATTTAGAGGCGGCTCAATTGCTTGCTAAAAAGGGGGCACAAGATATAGCCCGCGACCCTACTCTTAAAAGAGCTGTAAGTAACGTGTTCTCCAATGGTACTGGCGTTCAAAAGCTATTGAACACAACCGGACGAGCGGCGGAGGCGGGACTTGAGGGCGCTGTTGTTGCGCTGCTTAATGAGGGCGATCCCTTGGAAGTTGCCGCGTATAGTGCGGGCGGGCAATTAGTTGGCTCAGCGTTCTTAGGTGGTGTAAGTAAGCTGCTCAGCGGAGGCCCAACAGCAATAGGGTTAAAAGTAGGAACAACAGCCTTTGCCATGGGTTCTCTTTTTCAATTATTAAAAGAAAGCGCACCAGGCGGGCAGGATTCGCTTATAAGTTCAATTGAGTCAGGATTCCCCAAGGTAATGCTAGGCATTGCCCTCGGTGGTGTATCGGCCTTGAGCGGTGCAGGTCGCGTTTCGGGGGGGTTTCCGGTTACGGCAATCCCCAAAATAGCTGACGCCATAACCTCTATCCCTAGAGCGGTTGTTATCTCAAGTCTCAATGAGATGCTAAAAGACCAAAGCGCAGAAGTTGTAATTAATAAAATGGTTTCTGACCCCGAATATTTTACCGCGGCTGAGTCTAGGCGTATTTATCGGGCAATGACCACGGAAAGCCTGTCAATCTCAGACACGATTAAAAGCCTTTCTGAGAACAATAAATTTAACGAAAAACTAGAGGCGCTATTTTAATGGCTAACATATCTCAATGGTCGGTTACTGCTGGAAACAACAACTCAGCAGCTCCTAATGGCGCACCCGAAGGCATGAGCCCATCTGGTGTTAATGATGTTATTCGAGAGAATATGTCAGCAGGGGCGAAGGTTTACAAAGATCAAAAAGGCGCTTTGGTATCTGGCGGGACGGGAACTGCTTATACCTTAACAACTAACAATGCTCACGCAGCCTTGGGAGATATTGGCTTTACAGTGTTTAGAGTCAACACAATTAGCACAGGGGCTGCGACTATTGCAGTTGATGGCCTAGCTGCTAAGTCTTTAAAGATTAGCGGGGCGAATGTTACCGCGGGGGATTTGCCTCAAGACGTTTTAATAGGCATTGCCTATAATTCTACTACTGATGCTTTCGACGTTTTTGGAGTAGGTAGAGAAGAACTAGAAGATATTGCGGCTATCACTCATGCCGATGGTAAGATAATTGTATCTGATGGTACGGATTGGGTCGGTGAATCAGGCTCTACGGCTAGGGCTTCTCTGGGCCTTGCAATTGGCACAGATGTTCAGGCTTATGACGCAGTTTTAGACGGGACAACGGCAAGCTTTACAACGGCTGATGAATCGAAGCTAGACGCAATTGAAGCATCGGCAGACGTAACAGACGCAACCAATGTGGATGCTGCTGGCGCTGTGATGAACTCTGACGCATCTACATCCTCTATGAGCTTTGTAGTTGATGAAGATGACATGATTTCCAACTTAGCCACGAAGGTTCCTACTCAACAATCAACCAAGGCTTATGTCGATGCTACAGTGGTTGCTATTGGTGCTTTGGCGGTAGCTGGAACGCCTGAGATAAATGACTACGCCCGTTTTACTGGCGCGGCAACTATCGAAGGTAGAAGCTTAGCGGAGGTTAAAACCGATTTAGGAATTTTATTTAACAAATACGACGCTACAGGCGCACCAACAGCTAACGACGATGGTGCAAATACTTCGGGTAACGGAACATTCGTTGTCGGCTCTGAATGGGTTAACGTAAGCACCGATCTTTCTTACAAGTGTATGGATAGCTCTACCGGCGCGGCTGTCTGGGCTTGGACTAACGAGGCATCGGAAGTAAGCTATCCGCAAAACTCTAAATCAGCCGACTACACCTTGGTTATTGGTGATGCTGGCAAGCAGATATTTCATCCCGCTACTGATACTTCATTAAGAACGTTTACAATACCCGCAAATACAAGCGTTGCCTACGATATCGGCACAATAGTTCTATTTGTCAACGAAAGCGGCGCGGGAAATTTAACTATTGGCATTACTTCAGACACACTACAGAGCCTAGATGGGACCACTGGAAGCGTTTTGGTCATAGGGGGAAATGTTGTCAACGCACTTAAAATAACAGCAACTAAATGGCTTTTGTGGAGCGAGAACAAAACCGCCAGCAGCCCTTTTTATGTAGCAGTGGGCCACGCCACTAGTCCGTTTGTTTCTGCGTACCCGTGGAGCTCTTTAGGCTTTGGTGCTAAATTTTCAAATCCTTCTACATTGCCCACAGACACAGGAAATGCGGTCGCCTTTAGCCCTGCCGGAACTGAGATAGCAGTGGGCCACGCCACTAGTCCGTTTGTTTCTGCGTACCCTTGGAGCTCTTTAGGCTTTGGTGCTAAATTTTCAAATCCTTCTACATTGCCCACAAACACAGGAAATGCGGTCGCCTTTAGCCCTGCCGGAACTGAGATAGCAGTGGGCCACGCTGGCTCGCCATTTGTTTCTGCGTATCCGTGGAGCTCTTTAGGCTTTGGAACTAAATTTTCAAATCCTTCTACATTGCCCACAGGCAATGGTCTGGGGGTGGAATTCAGCCCTGCCGGAACTGAGATAGCAGTGGGCCACACCACTAGTCCATTTGTTTCTGCGTACCCTTGGAGCCCGTCAGGATTTGGAACTAAATTTTCAAATCCTTCTACATTGCCCACAGGCACAGGAAATGAGGTCGCCTTTAGCCCTGCCGGAACAGAAATAGTTGTATCACACGCCGGTTCGCCATTTGTTTCTGCGTATCCGTGGACCGGTTCCGCCTTTGGAACTAAATTTTCAAATCCTTCTACATTGCCCACAGGCACAGGAAATGGGGTCGCCTTTAGCCCTGCCGGAACAGAAATAGCCGTGGCCCACACCACTAGTCCGTTTGTTTCTGCGTATCCGTGGACCGGTTCCGCCTTTGGAACTAAATTTTCAAATCCTTCTACATTGCCCGCAGGCACAGGAAATGCGGTCGCCTTTAGCCCTGCCGGAACTGAGATAGCAGTGGGCCACGCCACTAGTCCATTTGTTTCTGCGTACCCTTGGAGCCCGTCAGGATTTGGAACTAAGTTTAGCGACCCCTCTACCCTTCCAACTGGGGGGGGAAACGGCGTGGCTTTTAATTAATAGGATAAAAAATGAACTATAAACAGTTACCAAGCACATACAAGTCAGACACTATAGCCGATGCCATGTACGCAAGAGAAATTGAATACTTTCACTATGAGTTTGATGCAACTAACTATGAATTCTTATTGGCTAACGCCCCTGAAGGCTCGGACGTTGAGGACTTGAGGAAAAGACTTGCAGATACTCGCGCTCAAATGCTAGCTGTAGATAACACCTATAAGGCTCTTGAAGCTCAGATCACAAGTCCTGAAGACCACGAAGAAGCGGTAATTAGAACCACTAAAAAGAGGGCAGAAGATGCGTTACGTTCAGACTAATAACGGCTCGTTTATTCAACATATTCTTAATGATTTTGATGCCGTCCAGTGGGATGCGGATAACAAATGTTCCGTTAGAAAACTAACCGAAGCACAGAAAACAGCCTTTGGTGTGTCTAAGCTAAAACTTTTGACACCTCCTGCGTTTAACCCTGCCTCTCAGGCTCGCACAGAAGGCGATGCGGCGCTAATCGATGGGGCGTGGACTCAGGCTTGGGAAGTGACCGATCTTGCTGGTGACGACCTAGCAGAAGCTCAAGCAAAGGCTGCTGACAATGTAAAGAAAATAGCTAACGACACATTTGACGCTAAAGCCAAAGTAATAAAATCAGACACCCCAGAATATGAGGTAGCGAGCTGGACAGAGCAGAAGCAGGAAGCAGAAGCATGGACCGCTGATAATAACGCCGAAACATGGCTGCTTGATTCAATAATCAACAGAACCAAAGAAGACAAGCAGGTGCTAGTGACTAAGATTCTAACAAAGTCAAAAGCCTACAAGCAGGCTTTAGGCGATGCTATTGGTGAGAGGCAGTCTTAATTAACTGCAAACAACCTTAGTCACCCACTTCCCATTAATATAAACGCTCTGATTGCTGCATTTAGTCGTTCCAACGGGCGGTATTACAAGAGGCTGAAAAGGCCGTATCTGAGGCTGCTGAATGGGCCTTATTGCAGGTGGATTGATAGCTGGCATATCGAATGGGTTATCGCATATCTGCTGCCTGATAGCCGGTGTCGACGTATTGAAATCATGATCTAAGAACACCCACCTGCAAGCCGCCAATGACTGGCTTGATGCTATCGCTAAAAGTATTACTATAATCGCTTTCATACTCTCTACCTCTGCTCTGATTGGGTTAGGCTGTCGAATCCAAATTCAATGCCTTGTGTACTTTTCTCCAGATAATGCGCTCAAGGTTGTACAACCTAGCGTCTATCTCTTTGCTGCTAATTCTCTCAACTTTGGCAACCTGTACTCTTTCGTCCATGAGA
>Ga0306898_1000352_pt1 | contig 18618 bp, 26 predicted proteins | sample AntRauMFilla1564_FD_190424 | JGI IMG/M metagenome (GOLD analysis project Ga0306898, IMG submission 190424) | Saline lake microbial communities from Rauer Islands, Antarctica - Metagenome Filla 1 #564 (v2) (version 2) | ecosystem: Environmental > Aquatic > Non-marine Saline and Alkaline > Saline ...
ACTAGAGCAAATGTTTACAACTTTGACTGGTGTTGAAGTAGTTTAAGATGATTGTTTCAAATAATTTTAATAGACTTTTTTGGGGAACAGTTATAAATGATATAAAGAAAAATTTAAAACACCCCATCGAATTAAATCATAAAGTTTTTGGAAGAATCAAAGTCGATATGAGAAGATTATCAAACGATTCTATCCATCAACTTTTAAAGCAACTTACTAATTTTCCAAAAGACGATAAATTTGTTGCAAAAAGTTTAACAGAAGTTAGCAATAAGGATTTAGTAAAGCATATTGATTTAATAAAAGTAATGATGAATCAAAATGGATTTACTTTTAAAATGGACGATGAAGCTTGGACTAGATTGATTCAAGAAGCGAATAGATAAAGGAATTAAATGAGTGCGAATATAAAAAGAAAATTACAATCTCTTCCTTCCCATATTAATGGATTGGAAATTGTACATGATTTAGGAATGAATCAAGATACACCTCCTAAAAGGGAAGCTATATTTATTTGTGATTGTGGCCAACCGTTTAAGGGAAAAATTAATGCAATAAAAACTGACCAAAAATTAAGTTGTGGATGTAAAAGAGGGAAGTCCAACTTATCTCATGGTTTATCTGGCCATCCTCTTTATAAGAAGTGGTCGGGAATGATAACTAGAACAACAAATAGCAATGAGAATTGTTATTCAAGATATGGTGGGAGAGGAATATCTATTTGTGATGAATGGAGAAACGATTTTATGGCATTTTATTCTTGGGCAATTGGGAATGGATATAAGCAAGGATTAACTATTGATAGAATTGACGTAAATGGTGATTATGAGCCTAATAATTGCCAATGGCTAACGATGAAAGAAAATTCGTTAAAAGATAGAAAGTCAGAATTTTTAAGAAAGAATAAGGCCGAAGAAATTTGCAACAAATACGAAGCTAGACAAACAACAGTTACAGAATTGGCCAGACAATATGGAACATATAAAGATGCAATATCTACAATATTAAATAATTGTAATATAAAAATAGACAAAAATAGGAGATTAAAAAGATGTATAACAAAATAATTTTAGTTGGGAATTTAACAAGAGAGGGAGAAACAAAATTTCTTCCAAATGCAGCAGAAATATATAAAAATGCAATAGCAACTACACACAAATATAAAAAACAAGATGGAACAATGCAAGAAGAAGTTTGTTTTTTAGACTTTAATTGTTTTGGTGGTCAAGCTAGCGTTTGTGCTAAGTACTTAAGAAAAGGTTCTAAAGTTTTATTAGAAGGTCGGCTTGTTTTTGAACAATGGGACGCACAAGATGGTACGAAAAGAAGTAAGCACGCATTAAGAGTTGAAACAATGAAGATGCTTGATAGTAAAGACTCGAGCAACGGACAAGCAAATCAAGCCCCACAACAAGGGCAATACAATCCAAATCCACCTGTGCAATATGAGAGACAAAATACTGTGCCTGATATTGATGTAGATTCTGATTCTATACCTTTTTGATGTGATTTATGAGTAAAACACCAATATTTAAACTACCAAAAATCAAACATAATTCAGTAAAAGAGAGAAAAGACTTTATCTTAGATTTAGTCTTTATTTCAACAGGATTGGCGGTACTAAGTGTAAGTGTCAATGAAAGTTTTAAAGAAGGAGTTAAAACTATTCATAAAAACAAATATAGAAAAAATCTAGCAAAGATTAAAGAAGTACATGAGTATTTAAAAGATAAACAAGCTTTTATTTTAAGAATGTGTGAACAAAAAGATATACAAGCCATGCAACATAAAATACATGATAAAGCTGCCTTGCCTTTTATATCGCATATTTCAATGACCGATAAAGATGTTTCCTTAGAGTATATAGCAATATCTTTATTCGAGCAAGGATTACTTAGAAAAAGAAAAACTAAGCTAAATAAGCTCTTAAACCCATTCTGTAACTATAAATTATTATATAAAGGAATTGGTTCTAATGTTGAAAAGTCTGGAATTGATTTTGTGAATGAATGGGAATTAGTTAGTAACTTTGTGAATGATGTGAAATATTAAGGATAAGAAGATGAAAAATACAATAAGTAAAGAGTTAATAAATAGCGTAATGAATTATAATGACGAATCAAACAGAACAACAGACAATATTAAAATAAAAGATAATAAAATAGAGATTTATTATAGTCATCCCGACTTTGGTGAAGATTTAGAAGCTATAAACATACATGAGTTAGCTAATGTATGTAAAGAGTGGGCTTATAATAAAGAGATAATAATTGAATCTGCCATATGGTTTAATGCTCCGCTGATGGAAAAAATGGCACGAGCGAAAGCAAAATGCAATAATGAAGATGAATCCCCATACTTTATAGGATTAAGTGAACCCGAAGCAATTTTTAAAGCTTGTCAATGGATTTTAGATAATAAGGATAAGAAATGAATAACCAGTTAAATCAAGAGGTGCAAATGCTATTAGTAAACCAAATTTTACACTTCGAAGAGCAAAAGTATGAGGACGCAAGAAATATTCAATATTTGCCTAGTGCTATTTTTAAACCAAAATTATACATAGATGGCAACAAATGGTGTGCAGGTTATGGAGAAATGCCAAATGGCGTATTTGGATTTGGATATAGTCCACAATTAGCGATGGATGATTTTAATAAATCTTTTAACGAGACATTAGATAACAAGGTAATGATATGATAATAGAAACAATAGCTTACATCTATTTTAGAGATTTAAAAGAAATAGAGGAGCTGCCAATAGATACAGAAAGAAAGTCAAATGAATGTGGTGATGAAGTATGGACAGCAGCTTCAGTTGATAACTTAAGGTTATTAACTGATTATATATTAGTAGATGAATTAACAGCTATCAGAAAAAATCAAGTAGCTACTATTTTATTTTTTAACTAAAGGACAATAAGTGGCCAGAGAAAAAGAATATGCATTCAACACTGATAGTAGAGATGCAAGAGTTGAAGAACACTCTATATATGAAGTCAATAGGATAATCCAAAACGAAATAGATTTACAAGTTTCTAAAATCTTAAAAGATAAAGATTTGGATTATGAAACATTGCCAACGACTTCTTATGATTGCATTATACTTGCAAAAGAAATTGTTGCAAAAAAACAAAAACATACTATAAAATGAGAGGTTAAAATCATGACTAAAAAATTTAATATGATAGATGAGGATAAGCATTATGAATGACTTAATAGAAGAAGCAAAACGCAATATAGAACAATGCAAGAAAATAGAAAATTTACATAAAGCATTAACAAAGAAAGATGAAAAGATTGCAAGACAAGCAGAACAAATTACTTTATTGCTTAAACAAAAAGAAGAGTTAAAAAATAGAATATGTAAGGATTGTAAATACTATGAAGAATATTCATCAGTATGTTGTAATGGAGACAGTCCTTTATGTGCAGGTGTTGTTGATTTAGATTTTGGATGTAATAAATTTGAAAAGAAGGAGTAAATTTTGAGTGCAATAATAGATATTAAAGAATTATCTAAAAGGAGTGGGTATAAAATAAATACTATTTATAAAAAGATTAACTTGCTAGAACTAGGAATTGATTACTTTAAACCAAACAAAGGTAAACTATTCTTTGATGAAAGGGTAGTGGACTTCTTGAAAAAAGGAGAACATAAAAATGGCGAAAGCATACCTAAGAAAGGACAGCCGATACATTTGGGTGACTTTTTCGCACAAGAACAAGCGGTATAGAAGAAAGACAAGTTATGTTGCTTCAAAGAAAAATCTCACAATAGTAGAAAAAGAGTTTATCCCTGTTCTACTGCATAAGTTGAAAAATGGTGAGATTATTCTTGAAGAAGTTAATAAAAAATCATTTAGTTATTATAGCGATTTATTTATAAAATCTAAAAGAGGATTAAAACCAAATACTCTTAAAGAATATAATCGTTATTTAAAATTTTGGGGTTTATTTTTCAAAGATAGAAATATTAATGAAATAAAAGCTTCTGAAATTAAAGAAGCTATTTTTACTAAGAATATTAAAACACAAGGTATGAAAGATTATCTTTGTATTTTAAAAGGTGTTTTTGAAGAAGCTTTTATAGATGATGAAATTAAATCAAACCCTGTTGATAAAATAAAACTCCCTAGAAGCAAAAGAAAAGAAATCTTACCATTTACTAAGGAAGAAGTAAATCTCTTGCTGAGTAATGCACAAGGCTTTTTTAAATGCTATTTAGCAGTAGGATTTTATACAGGAATAAGAACGGGTGAGTTGCTTGCTTTAAAATGGCAAAATATAGATTTTAAAAATAAAAGAATTTATATAAATGCTACTGTGGGTAATTATGCAGAACAAGAAACAAAAACGGGAACATCAACAAGATATGTACCTTTATTTAATGTTTTAGAAGGTTATCTATTAGAACAGAAGAAAAAAACGGGATTAAATACTTATGTGTTTTGTACTAAATCAGGTGGACACTACGGATCATCTAATTTAGATAAGTATTTTTGGAAGCCTTTATTAAAAAGAATAGGTGTTCCACATAGAAGAATGTACGAAACAAGACATACTTTTTGTACGAATATGCTTGAATCGCAAAAGTTTAGTTTGAATCAAATTGCATCTTGGTTAGGACACGCAAATATTCAAACTTTAATCAATAGGTATAATAAATATATACCATCAGAAATAGCCAAATTTGATGAAACTTTCTCACTATTTGGCACAGAAAAAGACACACAAAATTTCAGAAGTGCTTAAACACCCTTGAAATAGAGTCTTATAGATTTTTACCTAAAAGGTAATTAATCTTAAATTTACCAAGAAATACTAAGAAATACCACTATTCTTTCATCTTTATTGATATTTTTTAGTATTTTGTGTCACGTTTTGTGTCACGCTACAGTTTCCATTCTTTTTATATCAACTCAAAATGTGGCAAGTCGTGAAAACTTTGGTCTATAAAAGTATCATCACCATCCCAATCCAATCCAAATCTAACCCTATGCGAAATTTCTCCACTTATCAACAATCTATCAGCAATAGCTTTCACCATTCCCATCATTAAATAAAATCTTCTATTGTCTAATTCTTTACCGCTAAACGCATTTGTCCCTTTTTTGTATGGCATAATATCAACAGCCATTGAGGGATGATTTTGATGTTTTGACATTTTAACTGTTCCATCTAGCTTAGACTTGCCTTCTTTGAAATACTTTTGTTGTGTTTCTCTAGTTCTGTGTCCTTCAATAACACTAAAATCATACATTCCGATAAGTTCTACTAGTATTTTTTGAATATCCTCATGGCAAGTTTTTAAATTACTTAATGAGTTTTCGCTAAATGAATATTTCATTTTGTGTCCTTTTTAACTTTACCTATTATTAATTGCAACACAACTTTTAATATATCTCTTAATCCATATATGCTTAAAAAGATAGAGATAACCATAATTTGATACCAAATTGGAGTATTTATATCCATTGCTTCTAAGCCATTAATAGCTATTGCTTGGTATTCAGGTATAAATAGCATAATAAAGGGCATTGTTATAATTATAAGAATAAAATCATCTTTCCAGCTATTTTTCATATTTTCTACAGCCATTCTGTTTAAATCAAAGTCTTGCTCTGATTCTCTTTGTAATCTGTTTATTGTAGCCTTAGCTCTAGCTACAATTACTTCTTTGTTGGCTTCTACTTCTACTTTTTTTATTTCTTGCTTAGTAGTGAAATAATTGCTTACTCCATTAACTATAGCACCACCTAAGGTTCTAATTAAACTAAACATTTACTTCCTCCTAATCTCTTTTAAAATCTCTTCTTGACCTTGTGAAAATTTATTCAGCATCTTTCCCATATCATCAAACTTGCCATCTATGTGTTTCTCCATCTGTCTAAACATTTCTTTTGAAACAAACTCTCTTCTAACATCTTCCATCGTCGGTACGCCAATTGTTTTAGCATTGTGAGCAACTACTTCCTCTGCTATATTGTCAAGCTTGTCCCCCATAACTTGTCTTGCTTTTCTTTCATATTCTATTGCTCTTTCGTTAGCCTCAGTTTTATATTTCCCAACAGCAATCATTGCAATCAAGCCTATCGAAGATATAATCATCGAAATCATCCAGCTTTCAATTTGTTCCATTTTATGCCTTGTATTTTAACTTATGATATATCTTAACCATAGCTACCATTGGTTTCTTCTGCCATATATCAGGCAACATCTCTTCAAAATACTTATCAGCTTTAGCATACAATTCTTTCTCACATAAGTAATCATGCATTATAACAGCCTCTATAACTCTAGGGTCATACTTACTTATAAATAGATGTAAGAATCTAATCTTAAGTGTTAAACCATCTGTCGGAGTTCCTACAGGTACTACAACATCTCTATATTTCAGTTCTCTAGTTGTAATATAGATAGAACCTTTTGGCTCTATCATAGTTCATCCTCTATTTTTTGTCGTATTCCCGTCAAAACACCAACTGCTCCTGCGTATGCATCTGCTTTTTCTATAATCTTAGAAACTAAAATATCTTTTGAAACACCTCTATTTAAAGCTAAAGCATCTATTAGCAATGTAGGAGATGTTGCATCTTCTAGATATGCTCTTGCTTCTTGCTCTTGTTTAGTCCAAGTTAAAACTTCTTCTTTTGGAACTCCTGCAGTTAGCTTAGATACTTCATTTGCATAGTTTGTGTTTGCTTCGTCAAGAACTTTGTTTTTAGATTCTTGTTCTTGCTCTGCTACAGACAAAGCTGTTGCTTGTGTAAGTAAAGCTTGTGTTACTTTTTTTGCTGTACTTAAATAAACATAATCTTCGCCACTCATAACCACTTGTTGACCCGTTAGCTCTGATAAAATATCTACCATTGGTCTTTTACTTATTTCTTGCATATTCTAATTCTCCTCTTAATAATATTAGTAAATTAAAACTATCTGCTTTTTCTGCATGTCCTAGCCAACTAGCTAAATACATTCTTAGCTTGTCAAATAACTTTAATCTAATAAATCTTTTTATATTTCTTTTTGCTCTTGTAACGCTGTTTTTTCTAAGTAACTTAAATGTAGATTTGATTCTCATTCCTAGGAAGTCCAAGAATCTTATTTCTGCTTTTTGTATAAACCAAGCTGAAAATTTTAGTTTAAGAAATATTTTCATAAACATTTGTAATTTTCTTTGAATTTTTTGTAAGTATTCTTTTGATTTATGGAAAATGACCGTATCATCCATGTATCTAAAATAATGTTTAATTCGTAGTTTTGTTTTTATAAAATTATCAAAAATATGCCCGAATACATTTGCACATAATTGACTAATCAAATTACCTATTTTTATTCCATTTTCACAGATGAATTTATAAATAAGATTTAGTGTTTTATTGTCTGTTATTTTCTTTGCAATAGTACTTTTTAAAAGTTTACTATACACACTTTGAAAATATTTACTAAAGTCCATTTTTAAAAAGAAGTACTCGCCTATCTTTTGCATTTTTCGCATAGTTGATTGGACTTTATAAATTCCTTTATGAGTACCTTTCTTTTTTCTGCATGCATAAGAACATGAATAAAATGTACTTTCAAATATTGGTTCTATGATATTATTAATTGCATGCTGCACAACTCTATCACGGAAAGGTAAACTATTTATTATTCTTTTCTTTGGTTCAAAAACGGGGAAGTTATAATACTCTCCTCTTTCATAAAGTTCTTTTTCAAGTTGTTTTTGGATTATGTATAGATTTACTTCTAAATTTTCTTTAAAGATTAAGTGACCCTTACTATATCTATTACCATTTCTAATAGTTTTATAATATGCATCTCTTATATTTTCTTTACTGATAATTTTTTCATAAAGATTTCTATATTTTTTACCCAAAACTTTCCTTTTATTTTATATATGCTGTCTTCTAGTTTCGACAATTTCTTGCTACTCTTAGTTTTACAGACCTATTACTTTATTCGCATTACGCAGGACAAATAAGCTGACTATTTTATAAAGTCGTACTACATACCACTTGTGATATATAAGTATTGTGATTTCTTTTAAAATTCTCACAAGCGAACCGACCACCAATGTTCCAATTCGAATTCCAAAGGTAATTGTTCCAATTCGAGCAACGAGAACCCGAATTCGTGGTTTCCGTCGAATTCCCACCCAGTATCGCTGTTTGTCTTACTTGCCCTAAGAGATGTTATCTCTTGTTACTTTTTCTTTCTTTATTTTTTATTGTTGCACCTAGCATTTTTCCAACTTCAACTAAAATCATTGAAGCATGAAGATGTGCTTTTTGGTCTAATAAAAACTTGCCTTTTTTCTTAACTCTTTTGCCAGTCTCCTTATTGGTCACATAAATATCAGTTTGATGTCTTGCCAGTCTTCTTAACATATGTCTAATGCTATCAAGCCCAGCATCTGCTATATGCAGTCTACTGATTTGCTCAGAACGAATCGCAGTATAAAATAACTGCGGTTGCTCTTCTATAAGATTAATTGCTCTAGCTTTTAAAATCCCATGCTCTCTTGGAATTTCTTGTAATTTTTTATAAATATAATCACCAAAAGTGTCATACTTTTCTATAATATCAAGACCATCACCGCTTTGATGTTTCATCTAAGCACTCACTACCGTTCGTGCAGGTGCCAAGTTCAAGTGGTCACAAGCGAACCGACCACCAACGTACCAAGCCGAATACCAAAGGTAATTGACCCAAGCCGAGCAACGAGAACCCGAACTCGAGGTGTGCGTCGAAGTCCCACCCAGCATCGCTGCTGTTGGTTGTGACGCATTAGCATAGATACTTCCTCTTCCATCTGTGATACCTGCATCCCATCCATTACCTCCGATTCCTTGAACTTCTGAACTCCATGTATATTGAATTCCCGTTGCTTGTTCCATATAAGGCGATAAATAATCTGCTATATGTTTACAAGTTCCATCATCAGCTCCACCTGCTGAACTTGCTTCCTTTACACCATAAGCTAAAGCTTGAAATTCTGCATAGTTTAGTAATCTCTTGCCATATGCACTAGCTATTTCTGCTGTATTAAACCAAGTCATTTTTCCGTAAGTAGTGCTTCCATTTCCACCAAAGGCTAAAGGTATTTTTGGAATTCCTCTTCCAGTTGTTGTTGCACCTCCTGCTATTTTTGCTCCAGCTTTTGAAGTTCCATTTACAATATGTTCATCATTACAAAAATAAATATCATTCCAGAAACCAAGGATATTATAAGTCATTCCTCTAGGGTCATCATTTTTTGGAAGCCATTGTAAATCCCAACAAGAATTTGCCCAGATACCCCTAACGCTATAAGCATCTGCTGTTGTTAGATTGTTTCTTGCTGTAAAGTTTTCTGGCACTAATCCATAATGAAACCCACCAATAAGTCTTTCATTTGCTTTGTTTAAACTTTTGTTTTTACTAATATAAAAAGTACCATCAATTTTTGCATAAACATAATAATCAGTTCCAGCAACTTTTGCACCCATATCAAGATTTGATGCTAAAGTAATAGTAGTATCTGTAAGTTTTTCTACAACTGCGTTTCCAATTTTTACTATAAAACCTGCTGGTACTTTTATGCTAGATGGACTTACTTTTTCAAATAATGGTTTCATTGAGTTTGGTTTTATGAAAACATCACCTTTTGTAGAAATCTCTATGTTCCCACTACCTAAGAGAGACTCTTCATTTATTGTTTTTATAGTTGTGCCGCTTACTAAATTAGCTTGCTTTGTGTCTAAAGCTGCTTGTACTAGGTTGCTAATTGGCTCATCCAAATAAGGTGTATTAATATGAAATTCCACATTTAATAATGTGCTATTCAAAGACGAATCTTTAATTGTAACTGTAGTTTTATCACTTGCTAAGTCGTAATTTGAAACTTGCACGGTAGAAAAGAAATAAGAATCTTCAAGATTGATTTTTACTCTTCTTTCTTCTATAAAAATATCGCTTGTGTTTCCTTCTGTTTTAAAAGTCGTATTGTTTACATAAATAAAAACTAAACCGCTTGATTCTTGCCATTCGCTAAAAGTTCCAGATACATTATCTTTTAAAGTACCATCTTCATTTAGTGCAATATCTAGTCTTTGGTCTAAGCTTAGTTTGCTTCCTCTTGCATTTAGAATTTCATAAAAAGTTTCATTTAATTCTTCGTTTGAAATCCATCCATTTTGCCCTACAGTTGTGTCGCCTGAATAAACAAATAGATTTCCGTTTCTTCCTAAATCTGTTCTAAAACAAGCTTGTCCTCTGGTTGGGCTTGCAGGAAATGCTGACCCTGCAAATTGACTTCTCAAAGTTGCATAGTTTTCATTGTGCCTTGCCACATCTTCTCTAATGGAATTAGTTGGTTGTAATATGTTTATATTTTGACTCATTTTTTTAATATCCTTTCAGTTTTATATCAAATAATCCGCTTATTAAATTCCCGTTTGTATCGTAAGAATCTATTTCAAAAGAACTATTTGTAATGTTTTTTATTACAGGTAAAGCTAAAGTATTTTTAGTTGTTGCTATAACTCTAGGTGCTTCATAAAACACAAGGTTATAATCAATAAAGCTAATCGTTCTTGTGTCGCTTACAGTTAAATCTATTATGTCTTTTTCTATATCTGGCACATCAAGCATTGCTTTAAAATCAGACACAGAAATATCTGTTCCGTCTAATCTTCCATCAATTTTATATTTAAATTTTATATATCTAAAGTTTTTATCTGTAATCCCCTTGTATTGCTCCCACTGCGTAAAGTTAATTCCGTCATCGCTTGTTTGAAAAAACATTGTAAAAAATACAGATTCGTTAGTAATTGATTCATATGTGTCTAGTGGATAATCATCATAAGTTCTAGTTTCGATTACATCATAAGAAACTGTTTTATAAGCAGCTTCATATTTACTAAACATTCTTATTTTAGTTGCTCCACTTTTTGTAGTATCAAATATTTCACCCTCAAAAAATGGTTCATCATTGTAATTTATATCATTAAGTTCATCGTATGTGTAAGCCATTAAATCATCATATGTGACTGTTTTTACGGGTATATATCCTTTCCCTTCTACAAAGATAAGCCCACTAATATCAGAATATGGAAGTGCAACATCTGTATCTACTCCATCATAATCTAGTATTACATTTAAGTTTTCATTTATTTCACTTACATTTATATTTACAAGTTCTGCTTCTTCGCTATAAACCCCAGAAGTATCTATAGTTTTAATCCAAAATCTATAAGCCCCGTTCATATCAGGACTCCATTCAAAAACATTTGAAGATGTAGTTCCTATATAAAATGAGCTATTCCAAGTGACACCATGTCTTATTTCATAAGCATTAGCATCTACAGAATAAGATTTTTCCCAGTTAAATCTCAAAATTTGGTCGTACTGTTCAACACTTAGATTCCTAATATTTTCAGGAGGTGCTAGCTTCCCTAAGAATTCATATTGTACTTCTTTGTCATTTACTGCTATTTTATAAGTTTGTCCTGCTGTTAAATCGTTTTTTATAATATATTCATTGTTTACAGAAAAACCATGGTAAATATCATCTATAAATATTTCGTTTCTTAATCTGCTAGAAGTGTAATTTAAAGTTAAGAGTTCATCAATTGTCCCATCAATTCTTTTCTCTATATGCTCGTTTATGGCTAAGTTTGTTGTTTCTCCAACAGTTAGTACATCTTCTATCTCAATTTCAACATCATCATCATAAACTGTAGCATTGTATTCTATTGCAGTTATTTTTCTTTGCTGGTCGCTTGCTCTTATGATAGAAGTAACTCTATATAAGTTTGTAGATTTTGTTTCTTGAAATCCAAAGGCATATATATCATATTTTTCAGGAAGTTGTGCTAATGTATCTACTTCTAAAGTGTTGGTTCTTTGTGTAGAAGCTGCATGAATATCAACAACATGAAGCTTATCATCTAGTGTTCTGTATTGTATTTCATAGTTTTTTCCTGCTTCAATATCAACTTCTTTATCTAAAACAATAGTATTACTTGTAGCTTCTGCTATTCTTCCATCGCATAAGGTGTTAGTCATATGTTGTACTCCAACATGAATCACATCCCCTACAGTTGCAGCAATAGCATCAACATTAGCTGTAAATGTTACTGTTTCTGTTATATATCTATTTTGATTTAAAAGAAATTGTGCATATCTTGTAGCTATTTTCTTATCTGTGCAGCCATATAAACTAATAGCAGATTTATACTCTGCTGTTGTTGTGTCAAAATCGTGTGATTGCACTTGTGCTGGTTTTGGATTGTAGCCATCTTTTTCATCATAGTATGTTATCTCAACTGTGTTTGCTCTTTCATTCCAAGGAATATGAGAAATTTGAAAAGAACTATCTATAATATTCCCGCTTGTGAATAGAAATGATTGAGTCGGTACATCAACAATCTTAGAAACAATAGGAGTAAATACACTACCCATTTGAACAACACTTGCTCTTCCTAGAGTGGAAACCATATTTAAAGCAGTCTGTAGCTCTTGTGAAGAATCTAAGTATAGATTACAAGTAAAACCTTCTATCTCACAATACTCAGCCCAATCTTTAAATTTAACTAAATCAATATCTTCGTCAGGAATTCCTTCTCTTTTGAGTAAATCATAACAGCCCCAAGCAGGATTGTTTTTTGGTTTGCTATATTCTCTTGTCCTTGTGTTGTCAAGTAAACAAGTAATTAGAGGAAAGCTTCCATTTAGCTGGTCTGTTGCCATTGCTTTAACAGCTAAAAGTGCTGTTTTAGGATAGATAAAATCATCATACACTATCTCATTTATATAATCAACTTGCAAATCATTTGATGTTCTCGTGTCTGTGCTGTATCCGCTAATTCTTTTAATAGATACTTCATATTTTGCTTTATTCATATTGGCTTGTGAAAAAGTAAATCGTTTTGCGGTTCTGTATGAGCCTGATATGTTTGCATAAGTTATAGGTCTAGTGCCTATTTGTTTTTTATAGTCATATGTATATTCGCCATACTTAGCCCCTTGATAAGTAGAAAGAGTAATATATTCTTTATAATCAATATATTCAATCTCATTCCTCCCATTCACGATTCTAGTCCTCCATCGATAATAATAATATTCATATACAGGAGTAGTTCCACTTGTGACATACAACCATTCATCTGTCCCTACTTCTCTATACTTAATCTCTACAGATATTGTTCTTGCTAAATAATCACCTTTATCGTTTACATAGGACAAGCCTCTAGGTAATGCTAAAACAACTTCAAGAGCATCAACTGCATTTCCAGATGTTGTATATGTAGTAGCTGTTATGTTTTGATTCAGATTTCTTTGTAATCCAACAGTAGTTTTAGAATCAGCAAAGCCTTCTAGTAAAGCTTGGTCTAAAGTTCCTAGTCTTATATCAAAATCAATATTAGTAAAATTTGTGATAGCTTGATTATTTATTTCAATATCTTTTATATCATCAACTTCTCCATCATTTAAAGCCATCAGTATATTTAAGTATTGTTTGTCTCCAATCAAAGATAAATAACTTCCAATTATTGGCGGTGTGATTCTTGCTTTTCCTAACATGATAGGTAGTGTTGTTCCTGCACCTTTTGCATTAGAACCACCTGAGAAGGCATAAGTTGGAGATACTTCGCTTAGTTTTTTATTTGTGTTTAAGTTTGCTGTTGGTGGTGGCATTAACGAATTTATTAAAAGAGAACCTGCAGCCATAATTCCTGCACTTATCATAGCTAAGGCTGTAGTTGTCCCAACATAGCCAACAGTTGCTAGCATAAGTGCAGGAGCTAAATATGGAGCAATAATCGTAAGTGCTATCATAGCAATTATCTTAAATGGATTCTTACTTCCGTCCCCTCCACCTTTTAGAATAGGCACTATTGCTAAATGGTCGTTTTGTCTTAAGATATAAGTATAATCTACTATTATCTTCCCGTTTAAAGAAACTACAAATTCTATATCTTCACTTGTTTTATTTAGATATAAGAATATTGCTAAGCCCCCATCTATTTTAGAGACTGTTTTATCTTTTGGATTAAAAGGATTGTTTACTGTAGTCATTAATGCCATTGTTTATCACCTTTCCATCTAAAATAACCTTTAATAAATGGCTTGATTTGAATGTTGTCAACATCCACAATATGTGCATTAATCTTTCTTAGTGTATGTAAGACTTTTTTATCATTTATCATAACTGCAAAATGTGTTACTAGTTTTGGATGATTTTCGTGCATTGCTAAGGCTATTACACAGTTTGTTTCGGGGTGTTGTATTTCTTCCCAATTTTTAGATATTTCATTTAAATAATTTATCATTATTCTATTAGGTTGCTCTGCTGTAATATTTGTTTCAGGAATATTAATATTTAATTCGTTTTTGAAATATAGCTTTACAAGTCCATAGCAATCTGCACCTTGAAAAGTTCGCCCTTTATCAACAAAAGGTATCTGTAAATATCTTGTCATACTGAAACTCCATTGTTTGCTACAGTAGGGAAGCCGCCAAATCTTGCAGAATTATTTAATTGTCTGCATCTTCCCAAAGACTTATCGCAAGCTATTTGATTTCCTTCATATCCACACTCGACCATCTTAAAATTCCATCTACAATTATTAGGATACATTTTATAAATAGGGGTTCTTGCTCTATATAAATCTCTTGCTGAAACAGTAAAGCTTACTTCTAGAGCTGTAATTGAGGCTGTGCTTAGAACTAAATTTGTAGAATAGACAGGTTCAGTATTATCTAAATCTTTTGTATTTATTATATAAAGAGTTGTTGTTATCGGCTTAAATCCATTTTGCTTTAAATAGTTATCATACTGTCTTAAATAAACACCTATAATGTTATTTATATTGCTTACTTTTATTTGAAATTGTGAAGTTTCTGCATTTGAATTCTCACTTATTTCATCTAGTTCAAAAGGAAACATTTGCCAGTCAAAACTATTCCAATTTATATCTTCATTATTATTCACGATTCTAATAATTTCAGGAACAGAAGGAATATGTATTTCAAGTAAAACTAGAAAAACACTATCAGAAATTAATTTGTTTTTTTCAACTTTTACTACAGGAGATAAAATCATTCTACACCTCACTTAGTACAAGTTCTGTGTTTCTGTACTGAGAAGTTATATAATTAAAAGATATTGAATCGCTGTCATAAGTGACTTCATAAATTTTATTATTTAATGGATGTGTAAATTCAAAAGATAAGCCTTGATTATTCATAATAAAATCTTCTAAAATTTCCGCTTCTGCTACTTTAAGAGCTGCATATCCTACATAAAATTTTTTCTTAGCTCTAGTATATTGAGGTCTTTTTTGAACATATCCTCCATCATATTCGCTCTTTAAAACTTTTCTGATAGTGTCTTCTTTGAAACTTGTTATTATAAATTTTGGAAGTGTTGCCATTTTATAAACCTTTCAGCATGTCACGCATACCGTTTTTATTTCTAGATACACTATCCATTACAATAGATATAACTCTTTCTTCTTCGCCTTTTTGATTACTTCGTGTCATCTCTGAAACTTGTTCTGCTGATATGTCTTGCCCTGAATTATTTGTGATATTTAGAACCACTTTTGATGGTGTTGAGCGAACTCCCATATCACCGCCAATTCTTTGTAGTGGCATAATAGCTTCGCTTCCTGCTTCTCCCATTACCCCAAGTCCACCTGAGTGAGAAAAGGCTGTTGGAGAATTCACAACACCACCACTTGCGAACATTTGAACACCATTGTTAAACGCCCCACCTTTTGCGAAACCGAACATCGACCCCCAATTAATTCCACCTAATGCAGTAGCTATTGGAGAAGTTATATTTTGTTGAATCATCATTCTTGCAATATCTGAGATAATTGAATCTGCTAAATCTGAAAAGTTAAGTTTCCCTGTTTTTACAAAGTCCACTAAGGCATCTTCCATCCCTTTCATAGCACTTTCAACTATGCTTCCAATCTTTTCGTATGTTGGCTTTGCTTCCTCTGCATATTTATTAAGAGCATCAATTGCCCCTTGTGCAAAGTTTGTTGAGGCTTTCAACTTCTCAGCTTCTTTCTCTTGAAAATCTTTAAGTTCTTCTGCTTTTATTTTCTGTAATTCTGTATTGTAAAACTCTGATAATCTAGTTTTATTTGCTCCATTAGCTTTAAATAGTTGATATTCTTGTTCTAGTTTGTCTCTTTCATAATTGTATTGAGTCATAGTAGATTGTTTATAAGCATCTTCAAAGTTTTTCAACACCGCTTTTTTTGCTTTTAATATTTTTGCTATTTCTACTGCGGTAGCTTCTTCTTGTTTTTTCTTTGCAATAAGAGTGGAATCTCCACCTTCCCCTAATTCTTTGCCATTTTCTGATAGATTCTTTTCAAGAGAAGAATTAAAAACTTTTTTGATATTATCCGCAAGTCCACTTATCTTCTGAGCATTAGCAATAGATTTATCTATTCTTTCAGAAATTGCATCTTGTGCTTTTTGAATCTCTTTATCTTCTTTTGTTTGTTGTTTGTAGGCATTTAAAACCTTATCACCTTTCGGTATGAAGCCTTGTATTCTATGTTGATTATTGATAGCTTGAGTTTCTGCTTCTTTTATTTTCTTAGCAACCCAATCCCAAGCTTTTGTTAGTCCACCCCCTATAGTTTCAAATAGCCATGTGATACTAGAACTAACAGAAGATATAAGGTTTTTTTGGCTTATCTCTATTTCTACAAAAGTAAGCTTTAAGTTTTTCACCATAGGTAATATAAAACCAGAATATACTTTTAATGCACCACTTGCAAAAGTAAGAAGACCGTTGACTATCCCACTAATAAAAGAAGAATATCCTTTTGTAAGAGAATCCATAATATCTTTATCATCAATTATGGCTTGTAAGGATTCAGTAATTTCATCAAGAGTTGTTTTCGCAGTCTTAAATATCGGAACAGACATATTCCCAACTAGATTATTCCATGCGTTATCGGCTTGTGCTGTATGAACCGCCCAAGCATCAGTTTTAACATTTAATTGTTCTACTTGTTCTAGGAAATATTTTAGTGCCTTTCCGTCTCCTTCTTTTGCTAGGGCTTTCATTTTTTCTCTTGAAACTCCAAGAGCTTCTGCAAATTTCCCAAATTCTGAGTTAGCAAGATATGTACCTGTACCAAGTGAATCGACTGATTTTAAAAGGGTAGTTAGGTCAATCCCACCTGCTTTAGATGCTAAAGATAAAGATTGAGTAGCGGTAATCATTTCTTCTATACTAGAACCTGTTGATTTTGATTGTGCATAGATAGTTTTATATATTTTTGCAGTTTCTGCTAAGTTGTGAGGTGTTGTTTGGTTTATTACTTTTAGCTTTTCCATAGTCTCTAAAGATTCTTGTTGAGCCATAGTATATTTTTCAGTTAAAGTAATTCTGTTCCCTAGAGAATCAATATCTTGTGAAGTAGCAACAGTTAGAGCAGTAAGTGCAGTAACTTGTTCATCTAAGACTTTATTAAATTCAAACCCCTCTTTTACAGGGTAAGAAATAGCTCTCATGGCTGTCTTTACAGTTTGTGCAATAATGTATATACTTGAAAGTCTTTGAGCCATTCGTATAAAAGAACGCTCTGCTTTAGAGATGCCAGAAGCTAGTGTTCCAAGTTGTTTGTTTACTTTGTCTACACCTTTTTTAACTCCTGTAGAGTCAAGGCTAGCTCGTATTTGCATATTTGTTTTATAGTTTGCCATTTCATCTAGCCTTTTTTTAATTTAGAAAATTATATAAGATAAGGTAAGTCAATTTTTCAGTCTATGAATCCCACTTTTTAACTTCTTGCTTAAAGGCATCCTGTGCTTTTTTGTAGTATTTCGGACTATTTCGTTTCCATAGTGTTTCTACATAATCTTCTGAAACTTCTATTTTCCCTGTTCTAGACCCATCTCTTCTAACCCTACTCTTTGTTCCTTTTCTTAAAAGATAAGCATATGCACCTCTTGGCATTTGATTAGCAACAGTCCTTTCGACTTTCTTTATTCCAACACCTTTCATATAATATTGTTTAGAAGGTCTTATTTTTGTGATAATGGTTAGAAGCCTTGCAATTTTTGCTTGACTTCGTAATCTTTGTCTTTTGGTCGCACCTGTAGTTTTAATACCTGTTCTAAGTGCTTTAGCAATGTCTTGTTTCATTCCTGCGGAAATAGGTTTAAGTGCCTTTTGTGCCACACCTCTTTGAATTTTGCTTGGAAGTTTCGTGAGTTGTTCTTTTAACACTTTCATGTCGTATGGGTCAACTCTAAATTTTGTTTTTGACAAAGCCTAATCCTTCGGGTGAGTTTGTAATATCAACCACATTTGACTTTTCTGAAATAGGTTTATTTTCCATCTCCTTTTCAAAATGTCCGTAAGATAACCACATTGAAACCTCAGATAAAGGCATATCTGAGACTTCTTCTAATGTCTTACCTAGTAGTTTGCCTACATATAGCATCCCAAAAAGGGCGGTAGATTTACCTATCGCTACTTTCCCTCTTTGATTTCTTCTTCGCCTAGATTGCTAATTTCTAATATCTTGTCAAAGATTGGACTAACAACATTTGAAGGCATTTTTTTAATAAGAGCAATATCTCCACCATTAGT
>Ga0306898_1000353_pt1 | contig 18574 bp, 25 predicted proteins | sample AntRauMFilla1564_FD_190424 | JGI IMG/M metagenome (GOLD analysis project Ga0306898, IMG submission 190424) | Saline lake microbial communities from Rauer Islands, Antarctica - Metagenome Filla 1 #564 (v2) (version 2) | ecosystem: Environmental > Aquatic > Non-marine Saline and Alkaline > Saline ...
TACGCTCGCCGTTGGGCCATGTATTAGTTGTCATGGTTGCTCCTTAATCCCTATAAATTCGCTGCTTTGCTATCTCGAAATAGGCGGAGTCTAGTTCAATGCCGATGAAGTCTCGTCCAGTGTTCAGGCAGGAAACTCCCGTTGTTCCGCTTCCCATAAATGGGTCTAGCACAGTGTCGCCTTTGTTGCTCCACGATATTATTTGGTCATTAGCCAACTTTTCTGGGAATACAGCCGGGTGGTTTGTTTTTCCACCGCCAACGCCGAACTTCCAAATATTTTTTCTTTTGCCTAGCATCTGCATATCTTTCCTTTTTCTTATTGATTTCTTGCCATCGGCAGATAGCCCGCCGGACGCCATAGACTCAACGCCGCACCTAACATTCGCTCTATCACGGATAAAGTTTAAAGCCTTTGGTTTTCCCTTAGAAAAAACAAACATATATTCAAAAGATTGCAGATAGCAATTATTCGAGCCAAAGCAAGCTTGGGCTTTTTCGTAAATCATAGTGTCATGCAAATTAAACCCGCATTCCATAGCCCACAATGCTTGCCTAAAACTTGTTCCAGTTTCGCTGCCCTTTACGGTCGCATCACCGACAACCCATACAACTACACCGCCTTCCTTTGTAACTCTGTACAGTTCAGCAAGCACAGCCTTCCATACGTGCTCACTCCATTGATCATTGTTGCCGTTGTATGTTCTCAGATTGTCATAAGGTGGGCTTGTCACTGTGAGGTCAACACCACCATCCCGTATCTCTTTCATTCGCTCAAGGCAGTCACCTTGCATTAAGTTAATCATTTTCTCTCACCTATAGGGTTAATGACCCGCTTTTCTAGCTTTTCATCCACAGCCTTTGGCATTGTAAAATAATCAGTATAGTTCGCTCGCAAATATGGCATATTGTTATGGTCGGTAAACTCTGTAAATAATTCTACAGCGACAGAGCATTCTTCGTTAGCGCCAAATGATACTTTTTCTTTTCTGGTTGTAAGCCAAGTAATAAACGCCATAATCGCTTCTGACGAAGTTAGCTCTGCAATGGGAGTGGTCTTTAAATCTATGTCTGCCTTGTCTACAAAATCGGCGGTAAGCACTTTATCGTCAATCTTGTAACCACTAGACTCTTCCCATTCTGTATCAGTATCTACAGACGGATCTTCTTCTGCCAAGAACATTTCGTAACCGCAATTCAAACACTCAAAACCAAAACCGTTGTGGTCGTGATTCTCTGTCACTAAATTTGATGAGAAATGAATAGTCTGTCCAGCGTCTGCATACACAATGCTATAATTTGTTCTAAAGCATTTTGGACATTCTACTTCTGAGCCATCATAAATTCCATGGCCGATAGCGTTTGGACATTTTCCAATTGTATTAATAATTTTCATAATAGCTGACTTCCTATTTTTGTTTAAATTAAAAGACTACACCCACGGCGGGATAGTCATTACCTCTTAACTCCTGCAGCTTTTCAGTAAACTGCGTTACTATATTGGCTATTTCTTTACGCCGTTCTTTATTCATTTCTATAGCTCCTGCTTATTGTGCCCCCGAAGGGGCGTTAAGGTTTTAGCTGCGGATTAGGTAAGTATCAAAAACCATGTCCGATTCTAGGATTGCGTCGTTAGTCTCTTCGATTACGTAGGCTTGCGCGTCTTCGTAAGTTTCAAAAGAAGCGTTAAGGCCAAACTGCGAGCCGCCCTTAACGTGAGTTTGTGAAGTAGTTCTAGAGTACACGCGGTAAGGGTTTACCTTGCCGAATGTCGCGCGAACTTTTGCAATGTCTTCAGGGTTAGTGCTTTTTAACATTGCTTCGGTAGATTCCATTGCTGAGGTAATTGTTATAGCCATTTTTGTAGCTCCGTTAAAATTGTGCGTTTGCGTTGAAAGAGATTTAAATATACAGCATCTGTATGAGGATGCAAGCGCTAATTAACTGTAAATGTGATTTAGTTCACAAAACGTAAGACGCCCCTGAAGGGGCGTTAGTTGTTTTCCCTAGCAGGAAACGCCATCCTTTCGCATTGCTGAAACTTCCGCACAATGCTTATCCATTTTCGCCTTAAGCGCTTTTTTAGCAGCGGCTAGTGTAGTGAATGCGAGCATTCTGTTTTCGCCTCTAATGCGAAATGGACGAGCTTTATTATCGGTTCTAATTACGTGCCCTTGGTCTGTGCTGATAATTTCGATTGTGGCCATTTTCGTAACTCCGTTAAATTGTGCGTTTGCGTTGAAAGAGATTTAAATATACAGCATCTGTATAAGGATGCAAGCGCTAATTAACTGTAAATGTGATTTAGTTCACAAAACGTCTTACGCTGTGATATTCAAACGCCCAATACTTGCGCCCTTCAGAGCCTTCTAATAATTTGTCGAAGGCGCGCCTTTCTACCTGCCGCCACGGGGTAAAGCGCCCTTTAAACCAATAGCCTCCTAGCAAGCGCCTGTACCAAGCGTAACGCTTAAACACTTAAGACCCCGCATCTTTTTTAGCGTTAGTTGCGTACCTATAGAAATCATAGCCAGACCCATCAGTATACTTAGCTACGTTTAATAGCTTGGCTAAACGCTCTGCAGCTTGCTCGTGTTTTTTGGTATCTTGGCAGCATGTGCACCCTTCGCTATAAACGTAATCGCCTAGCGCTTGCCTTAACTCTTTACGTAATTTAGCTATCTTAATTTCGTCGCCCATTATTTAACCCCTTCGGTTTGGTTACTTATTTAAATTGCTGTAGTGTTTAAGATGCTTAACAAAAGCCCCCGCCTTTTCTTTTTTGCCTGTAAGACGATTGCACGCTAATTGCTCTACGCTGTTTTTAGTCACCAGAACCACGCGAGTACAAACTTTAGCTCTCTGGCCTCGTCTCCATATCCGGCTGAATATTTGTTCCCAATTATCAGACGACCAAAACGGCGACATAATGAGCATTGTGTGGCCGCCGTCCTGCAGGTTAAGGCCATGGCTTGCGCTCTTCGGGTGTAGTGCTATGGCGTGAAGTTTGCCTGTGTCCCATTTAGCTTTAATGCCTGCTTTATCGTCGGCGAATATCGGTACGCCTAACTCTCTTAAATAGTCTTTTTCGAAATCCCATTGGTAGACAATTATGAGACTTTCTTTTTTAGCTAGCCATTGTTCTACGTAGTAGTCTTTATCAGTATCAACTACTATCGGGTTGCCAGCGCTATCGTAGACGAAGCCGTTAGAAATTTGCTGCAGCTTGCCCTGCATAACGGCAAGGTTAACCGCTTCGCTTTCTTGGTCGTCTATTTCTATGTACATTTCGTTAGCCATTTCAGCGTAAACGGCTTGCGTATATTCTGACATTTCGACTTCTATAATTACTTCCTTAACCTTTGGCAAGCTAGCTGTATAGTCTTGTCCGTCGGCTACAAAAATTACGTCCTTTAACGCCTCCGCTAAGCGCACGTCACCGCCGTGTTGGAAATCCCACTTGTAGCCTTTGAAATCCATTTGCATGAAATAATTACGCCTGAATCTGTCTTGAGAGCGCCCTAAAGTTTCGCCGCCGTCTACTATCATTACCTGCGTGTAAATATCTGTACCTGATTCGTTAACAGGGGTTGCGGTCATAGCGCAGCGCCAATTAAATTCCTTTAGCCGCCACCTTAATAGCTTCATGGTTGCGCCTGTCACGGCTTTAAATTTAGAAACCTCGTCTACTAGCAGGCCGTCGAAGTTATGCTCTGGGTACGTCTTAAGAAACCAAGCTAGGTTCTCAATATTGAGTACGACTATAGGCGCGTCGCTTTCTATCAATGCCGAACGCCTAAACGCGCTGCCGGTCGCTATTGCGGGCTGCCTTAAATGCTCCCACTTCTGCCACTCCGTAGCCCACGTCAAATCACAAACGCCAAGAGGTGCCACTACTAGAATCCGTTTTAAATGCCCGTCGGCTAAAAGCTCTTGGCACGCCGTTTGCCCTACCATGGCTTTACCGAAACCCGCTTCGGCTATTAGTAATATATTGCCCTCGTAGAGAGCGTCTATAGCCTTGTCTTGCTCAGGGGTAATGGCGGCTTTTGATAGTAAGCCACTGTGCGTAGGTGTTGATAACATAAATGTTAGCGCCTTGTTCTATGAATTTTTTACGTATGCGTTTTTGATGCGGTTCTAACGAGCCTTTGCCGTTAGGGTTTTTTAGCTCTAGAAACACTATGACGGCGGCCTTTAATAGCAGTACATCAGGGAAACCCCGCTGCCCTACGGCTTCGGTTTTGTAGGCGAGTATACCGGCTGTCTTACAATCTGTCATTATTTTCGTTTGCAAATTGGCTTCGCCTGCCATAATATGCGCTCTCTTTTTATAAAACTAGGAAGCTAATATTATGCTATTTACCAAAGCCGAAGCAAACCGCAAGGCTAAGAAGGTGGTTAACTTCAGGTTTACCGAAGCCGATTTAGAATTGCTAGACGAGCTTTGCGAAGCCTACAACCAAAACCGCACCGCCGTAATGACTAGGCTACTTAAGGCCGAAGGGCCGCGCTACTTAAAAGACGCGCCTACGGTTAAAGCACTGCGCGACTACGCCGAGCCTGCAGCTAAGAAGCCTGCAGCTAAGAAGCCTGCAGTTAAGAAGCCTGCAGCTAAAGTAAGTGCGCCACCTAAGAAACAGCCACGACGCCAGAAAGTACCGGCGTAATTCTTAAAACTTTATGGAGATAAAACCCATGGCCCAAGAAATAGAAAACCAGATAAAAGAACTTGCTAAAAAAGCGTCTATCACTAACGACCCTATCGCGGCTCAGCAATTCGCGCAGGCAGGATTAAGCCTATCGCAAGCCTACGGTATTTTAAAAAACGGCAAAAAAGAAGGCTTTACCCTCAGTATTGAGAAGGCTACTCATATAGTATCCGCTTTTGAAATACACCGCCACGCCACCCCCATAGAGCTAGTAGAAAGCCTAAAACCTTTTGTCGAATACGCTGCGGCATTTGTTATGGCGAACAAAGGGGAATAGTTATGGAATTAATAAACAAAAACAACCGCCGCGCACTAAAGCCACTTACGGACGCCCAGCGTAGAGAGATAGCAGAAACTTTAGAAGCGGCTACGCTAGGCGACACGGCTAACACTAAAGAGCTAGTCTCTAAAGCTATGGTGCTTTGCCTAGTCGACAGAGAAAGGAGGGGCAGTAATGCTACATAAAACTTATGGTAGTTCTACTGCAGACAGGACTATACATTGCAACGGCTGGGTGAACCAATCGCAAGGGATGCCAAACATAGAAAGCGAATACGCCCTGCGAGGAACAATTATACACGCCATGCTAGAAGCAAAAGGTCTTAACAATAGCTACAATTTTAAAGCACACCTAGGCGAAGAGTTAGAAGGCGGCATAATAGAAGAAGACCACGTAGCCAGTGCTACGGAATGTTGGCGCGCGCTTAACGAGGTGTTTAAAGAATACGGCGTAACTGAATACGAGCCAGAATGCACGACCTCTGTGCCTAACACCGACGACATAGGCGGCACCTTAGACATGATAGCCGCAGGGAAAAACCGCTCGCTGCTAATTGACTACAAAGCAGGCGAAGGCATTTTAGTAGACCCCTATAAGAATTCGCAGTTACTCTTCGCTACGTGGTCGGGGCTTCTGCAGTCGGCGGCTAAAGATATCTTAGAAGCGCATGACGAATTTACCGGCGTAATTATTCAACCAAGCGATAGAGCGCCGACGGTAAAGACTTGGGATTTTACAATAGCCGACGTAATAGAATTCGAAAAAGTTTACGTGCGCGCCGTTGCTAAAAGCCGTAAGCCGGACGCCAAACTAAAAGCAGGTAGCTGGTGTAGGTTTTGCCCTGCCCACGCTACGTGCCCAGAAAAAACCGGCATGATATTACGTGCCAGACTGCTAGACCTAGACGAGCTGGCGCAGCTCGCCGAAGGGCTATCTATGGTAGCCGATATTAAGTTATGGATTAACGCCGTAGAATCGGCGGCCTACAATCAACTAGAAGCAGGCGCAGAGTTAGACGGCTGGAAGAGAGTAAAAAAACGCCCTGTTAAAGTCTGGAAGAGCGAAGCCGAAGCTAAGAAATTACTAACCAAGCCCCTTGGCTTAAAGGCCCTAACTAAAACTAAATTTATCACCCCTGCGCAAGCCGAAGACGCGCTACGTAAAAAGCAAGTTAAGTTAGATGTAGAGCCCTACTATAAAAAAATAAGCTCAGGATACACTATTGCGAAAGAGAGCGATAAACGTAAGGCCGTGCTTTCTGTAGACGCAATGCGCGCCGCACTGAATTCAATAGTTTAAAAAAGACATGGGGAGCTTATCTTAGGCGGCGTCGCATTAACAAAATAAAATAGACTAAACTTTAAATAAACTAGAAGGTAATTTTAAAATGAAAAAATCAGTAGCTAAAGTAAAAAGTAATCTGCCTGCAGGTATTTCTAATATGGCAGCCGCGCTACAAAACTCGGTAGACAGCACCGGCACTTCCGGCGAAGCTTACATGAAGTGCGCTAAAGGTGAGTGGGTTTACGGAGCCGACGAAACCGAAGTAGAAGAAGGTTCGCTCTGGGCTGTTAACCCTATGAGCTTTGAACATGGCTATGTTGCGTGGGGCTCTAAAGAACGTGGCAACGAAGGTGTAAACGTCGGCGAAGTAACGGTGCCTGCATCGCAGCCTATGCCGCTTGAAATGCAACTGCCAAACGTTAACGGTGATTGGTCGAAGATTATATCTATGCAACTAAAATGTGTTAGCGGCGAAGACGAAGGGCAGCTAGCTATTTACAAAGGTAATTCACACGGCGCTAGAAAAGCTTACGCCACGCTTCTAGAATTAGTCATAGAAAAAATCATAGACGAAGACGCAGAAATGGTGCCGCTTGTAACTCTTGAAACTGACAGTTATAAGCACGCCACCTACGGCAAGATATACACGCCTATTTTAAAAGTCGTTAAATGGGCTGATATCTCGGCGACTGAGTTAAGTGAAGACGAAGAAGAAGACGAAGAAGAAGAAGAGAAGCCAGCACCCAAGAAGACACGCGAAAGCGCGGCGGCTAAGAAAAAACGTTTAGCGGCTGAAGCTGCTGAAGCAGACGAAGACGAAGAAGACGAAGAAGAAGACGAAGAAGACGAAGAGGAAGCGCTAAAGCCAAAGCCGAAGCCAAAACGCGAAAGCGATGCAGCTAAGAAAAAGCGCCTAGCGGCTGAAGCTGCCAATCAAGAAGACGAAGACGAAGACGAAGAAGAAGACGAAGACGAAGAAGAAGAAGCGCCGGTTAAACGCCGCCGTAGAGTTAAGAGCTAGTTTTAACTCAGTTGTCGCGGCCTTTTAATTAGGGCCGCACTTTTTTAAAGGGCTTTTAAATGACAGACCAATACGGAATAGATTTCGAAACACGATCACAAGTTGATCTGTTAACCGCAGGCGCTTATAACTACTCCAGTGACCCCAGTACAGAAATAATTTGCATGTACTACGCTAAGAACGACGAAGAGCCTAAACAATGGCTGCCCTCAATGCCTTTTCCTAAAGCTCTAGCCCGACACATTAAAAAGGGGCTACGGCTTAATGCTTTTAACGCAACATTCGAGCGCCTTATATGGGCCTTCATATTAACGCCAGACTTTAACGCGCCTGAGCCTAAACTAGAGCAATGGCACTGCACGGCCTTTGCCTCTAGGTGTAATAACATGCCCGCAGCTTTAGGCAATGCGGCGCGGTGCCTTGGTGTTGACCAACAAAAAAGCGGGCGCGGTAAAGCGCTTATTAAATTACTCTGCGTACCCATGGCAGACGGCACTTTTTATAAAGACCCCGAATTACTCGAAGAGTTTTACGAATACTGCGCTCAAGACGTTAGAACAGAACGCGCAGTTAAAAACCAGATACGCGAGCCAAGCGCTAGCGAATGGCGCGACTACTTCGTTAACGAGCGCATAAACGATAGGGGCGTTAGAATAGACAGGCCCTTAGCTTTAGCGGCGCAGGAATACGCGAGCGAAGAGAAAGCAGACTTAGAACAAACGATACAAGATATAACCAGCGGCGAAGTCGCAAAGGCGCGCGGCGAGAAGCTTAAAGCGTGGGTAGTCGAACGGCTTACCGAAGAGCAAACAAAGCTTTTAGTTAAGTACCGCAACGGCGAGAAAAAACTATCACTAGATAAGTATAACCGTAGTCGGCTGCTTTCGTTAGACGACCTAGACCCCGACGTATACGAAGTCGTCGAAGCGTCCGACTTTGCCCAGCGCTCTAGCGTCGGTAAATTTAAATCTATGTGCGACGTTGCCGATCCTGAAGACGATAGAGTTAGAGGCGTTTTTATGTGTAACGGGGCTGCTGCCTCTGGGCGCTACTCTTCGCGCAAACTGCAGGCGCATAACTTCCCGCGCTCGGTAATGAAAGACCCCGAAGAAGTCCGGCTAGACCTCATAGAAAACATAATGCCAGAAGACATAGTAGATTATTACGAGCTTAACATTATGACGCTGTTAGCTAAGATGCTTAGAAGCGCTCTAATACCACGTAAGGGCTATAAGTTTGTCGGGGCAGACTGGGCCGCTATCGAAGGCCGCGTAGCACCTTGGCTAGCCGACAGCGCCGACGGGCGTAAAAAGCTGCAGCTTTACCTAGACGATATAGATACTTACATAGTCGCAGCTAGGGATATTTATAACTGCACTGCCGAAGAGATAGACGACGCCCGCAGACAGGTGGGCAAAGTCGCAGAACTTTCGCTGCAGTTTGGCGGCGGGGCTAAAGCCTTCGCAGGTATGGCGCGCGGCTACGGCGTCATAGTAACAAACTCTGAAGCAGAGACGGTTAAAGAAGCGTGGCGCATGGCTAACCCATGGGCCGTGGACATGTGGGCGCAATGTCAAAGGGCTGCATTCTCTGCAGTGCGTTACCCTACTGAGCGTTTCACGGCAGGCCGTGTAAGCTATTTAGCTGTAGAGGATATCTTAGCAGGGGGTTTGACGCTTTTCTGTGAGCTGCCCTGCGGCAGGCTTCTAACCTACCCCGACGTGCGCATAAGCATGGAAGTAGCCCCTTGGGGTGAAGACGTGCCTAAACTTTCGTGCCTGCGTGCCGCTTGGACGCCTAAAGCTACTGAAAAGGAATGGCCGCGCTCTGGGCTCTACGGGGGCCTTCTCTTCGAAAATATTGTACAGGGTACAGCCGCATCAATTTTAAGGGGCGCACTGGCAGAAGCAGACGCACGCGGCCTGCCGGTAGTGTTAGACGTACACGACGAAATCATAGCCGAAGTGCGCGCCAAAGACGTTAAGAAAGCTAGTAAGATGCTTAGTGAAATAATGCTAACGCCGCCTTCGTGGGCTGTAGCCTTGCCCTTGAAAGCAGAGATACAAGTAACAGACCGCTTCGGAAAATAGTGCGTCTTACGTTTTGTGATCTACTTCACAAAATAAATGATTTAGGGCTTGCGTCCTTATACAGTATCTGTATAATTCTATTCATCGGCTTACGGAATTCCCCGAAGCCCTAACGGAGTTAAGAAAATGAGTGATAACAAAAAAGCCATAAAGCAATTAGCCATTAGGTACGCAGCGTTTGTTAGCGCAGTAGAAATCTTAGACCATAACGCTATTATAATCTGGGGGCAGTCGCTGATAAATTCACAAGACACTCTAGGCGTGTCGCTTATCGAAGAGAAGACTATTCTAAACTCTGTTAGACTTTCCTTTAAAGCTATTAAAAAAGCCGCCGACAAAGAAGCCCACTTAAGCTACTGCGCTAAAGCTTTCTAGCTAACGCCCCTTCGGGGGCTTAACCTTAAACAGAGAATTACAAAATGCCAGATTTTATTAAAGCGATTAAAAAAGCCAAGCCAGCTAAGGCCCGTGCTATAGAAATTAATAGAGCTATGTCCAACTGGGCCTACTTTGCGCCTACGCTAGCGGGGCTTAGCATTAGCGAATGCCAGTACGCGCTAGCTTATGAGTTAGCAACGGCAAAGCGCGCGCACATTGCCTACCGCATCTACAGCCGCCTAAACCGGCTTATAAGCGACGAACAGAAAGCCGCAATAAAAGATAGTTTAAAAAAGTTGTCAAAAGACTAGACAACGTATTACGTTACGTGGGAGACTCTTATCACTGGTTAGGAACACCTAGCCAGAAACTTAAAAACTTTAACGGAGCTACAAAATGTCTTCCGGTAAGCGCTAGTGGCCCATATAGAAGAGGTGAAGCCTACTCTAATGGTTGACGCAGAAACAGGCGAAGAGTTTTACGGCATTAAGGCTAAGGCTAATGGCCGTTGGCTTGATCTAGGCGAGAACGGAGAAGCAATTTTTTACCGTACACGTAAAGCGCGCAACGCTAAACTAAAACAATTAAGGAAGTTATTAAAATGATAGTGCAACCGGAGAACGGTTATTGGCAGGCGTCTGGCAAAGGCCCTTTGCGCCACATTGTTACCGAAGGAAAGACGCGAGGTGAAGCTATGTTAGCTTTCATGGATTTTATTAACGAGCAATGGACAGAGCTTTATAGGAACCCTTCGCTAACAATTCACTAAGCTGGGTTAACTATTTTCATTCATTTTCATTTATTTTCGCTTTGGGGCTTCACATATATACATAATCTGTATATTATATCTATGTGGTCATCACTAATGGATGGGTTCTACTTCACTTCGGTGACGAGAGCCTTACAGTTAGAGCTGCGTCTCTCGAAACTATCCACACAGCAAGGCTTTTAAGCTGGGTTCCGCAGAAAAGAGATCAAAAATAAACTGAAAATAATACACGCCCCCGCAAGGGGCGCAATAACTTAAACCAAGGAATACGAAAATGACAGAACGTGAGGATATACAGATGGGCTACACCCGCGATGCCGCAGGCAACGCGCTGACGTACAAAAACAGCGAGGGCTACTGGTACGAGTACACCCGCGATGCCGCAGGCAGAGTACTGACGTACAAAAACAGCGAGGGCTACTGGTACGAGTACACCCGCGATGCCGCAGGCAGCGTACTGACGTACAAAAACAGCGAAGGCGAGGTGTAAAAACTAACCAAACTATGGGGGCCCTCGTCGCTAGCAATTCACTAAAGGTAATATTTATGCGCGTAACAGTCGAAGATTATAAGCTAGGTTCTAAGCCAGCGAAGCCGCCTAAGAATTTTAAGCCTTGCGCTACGCTAACTTTTACAACCAAGGGCGCTAAGTTTATGGCTAAAGAATTAGTAGAGTCTTTCGCAGAATTCGAAACCCTGCGCGCTACTATAGAGCCGTTATTCCCTAGGGGCTCTAAAGCAATAATTTACGCTCCTTTGGGGCACCCACTTTTAGAGATCGAAAGTTAATGGCCGGAAAAAGAAGTAGGCATAGAATGCGGTGCAAAGCGGGGCGACGTTCTGGCGCTAATATTAAACACGATACTTTCACGCTTGGGAAACCGCCGCACCAATTCTTAAGGCCGGTTAAGTGCCCCGTGTGCAAGTCTACCGACGTAGTTAGTATCGAGGTTAAGTACCGCAAAGCAGAAGCTAAGCGAGAAAAATGTTATTGCTTGGCCGTGCCGCACCCACATAAAAAAGGCTCGCACCGTCTCTGTGAATTTCACAAGTTAGCCGACGTGCCATTAACCGAAGACGAAGAGAGGCAGGCTATGGACGTGGCGAATAACCTTACACGTACCAGTAACCGTTAAACCATGGCGACTTTAAGACTAGCCGTTAGCTATGCTAACCGAGTAGACAAATCTAAAAGGCCGCCGTTACCCCCGTGGCTGAGTCCTGAGCGTTTGGCAGAAATATTAAAGCTGCCTAGCAAAGACAGCGCGCGCGTAAGCTATGCCTACTACGTTAAGATTTATTGGGCTACGCCGCCTTGGTTAACAGACGAACATATTAAAACTATGCGCGCCATATATAGGGATTGCCCTAGAGGGTACGAAGTAGATCACATAGTACCCTTAAAATCGGATAGGGTTTGCGGGCTTAACGTTCCGTGGAATTTACAGACTTTACCTAGGTTAGTTAACTCGCATAAGTCTAATAATTACTGGCCTGATATGTACATGGAGCCTTTAGACTTTTTCGACGAGCATAAATTTACAGCTTTTCAATTAACACCGCCTGAAGGCCGCGTATAGTTTCAACGGCAGGGCATTAACAAAAACAATCTACTAAAAAAAGGTGCACTTATGACCAACCCAAAACCAAAAAGAATCAAGTTTAGTCCCTACATGCTAAAGCTAAAAGCTAAGGTGAAAGAGCTTAGAATTAGTCGATGCTTGCCAATGCTAGAAGCCGCAGACAAGCTAGGCATTTCTCTCAAGACTCTGGAAGATTACGAAGCGCTAAGAAATTACGGCGCGCATCTAACGCCTGAGATAATCTGCAAAATGTGTAGGGTCTACGGTTTTAGCTCCTCGCAGATATACCTGAATTTAAGCCATGTACACGACACAGAGCTAGAACGGCCTATACGTTAATAGGGTAGGCCACTAATTCGTTAACGCCCCCACTTACCTCTAGACTTACTAAGCTGGTAGGCGTCAATTGTATAACTGCAGGCGTAGCTAGCTTAGTATCCCACTCGTATTGATCTTGGGTGAGAACTGCTGTAGTTATATCGTCGCCGCCTGCATCCATTGTTAGACTTAGCAGGGTGTCGTTAAACGTGGCTATTATTACCTGTTCTCCTACAACCGTTAGGCCGTTTAAACTAAGCGCGTTAAAAGGTGCTACGCCTAAGTCTAATTCCCCGTCAAATGTTGGCGCAGTATCTAAAGTGTAAGGCGTGCCTAAAGTAAACTGTGCTATGTGAAGCCCGCCAATTACCCAAAGCTTTGAGCCGTCGGCGCTAACTTCTATATCTGTAGGGCTGCTAATGCTGCTGCCGCCCGTCGTATTGTTATACGAAACCGACGCGCCCGCAGTACTCATATCCCAAGCGGTACCTAGGGTTATGCAGTGCATCTTGTTAAAGATTCCCTCTACGTAAAAAACGTGTAAGCCATTCGGCGTTATGTAAAGTGCTTTGGGCTGAACTTCCGCATTCATAATATTATCGAAGGCGGCCTGTGTAGCGGTACTTAAATCAAAAGCAGTAGATAGGTCGTAAGTAGCTACGCCTTTTAGCGTAGAGCCTACTACGAAAACTTGGCTACCGTCTGGCTTAAACTGAAAACCTGTTGCTGCTGTATTGGCACCAAAGCCATTATTGGCTGCTGTGTCTAGATTTTCAGTGTAAGGCCCTGTTACCCATAGGAAGTTAAATTGCCCGTCTGCCAATTGGTTTAAATTATACTGCACCATTAGTGCCGTGTTAGTTACTGCTAGCACTTTAGTATTATCTGCGTTGAACGCCATTTGCACAGCGTTACCCGTAGAGGTCAAGGGCAGGTTAGATACCTGTGCTAACGACGTAGTAATTAAATCCCACGGCACGCTCATAGTAAAAACTTTTAAGCGTTTGTTCTTACCGCCTGTGCCTGAGAAGTCTTGAATTATGAAACTTCGCCCGTCGTTAGTTACCGCAAAGCCTTTGTCATTACTCACTAGACCGGCAAACGAATAATCGGTGACGCCTACGGCTGTTAGCGTTGTTACGTCCCACGGGGTATCCATTGTCGCAGAGTAGACCCTATCTGAAGCCATTATAAATATCTTAGTGCCGTCGGCTTTAAAGCTTACGCCTAAAGGCGTGGTTGCGCCTAAGTCACTTGTTAGGTAGCTGGTTTCTGCGCCTGCAGTGCTTAGATCAAAAGGCGTGCCCAACGCTATCTGTCTAATGCGGTCGCCGCCTATTCTAGTTATTGCGTAAATCTTTAAACCTTCTGGGTGTATAAAGATTCCATTTGTTTCATTAAACGCGCTAGTATCGTAACTAGATTGGTAAGACCTAGTGCTAGGGTCGTGTGGCAACGTTAAGCTGTATTGGTGTATTTCCTCCGGCGTACTACTTAGCACGTACATTTCTAAACCGTCTGGACTAAAACAAACGCCACGCCCTACGGTAAATTCTGAAGAGAAAGAGCTAAAAAATAGTTCGTCGCTCATGCCTCTAACGTCTAGTATTAATGGGTCTTCGTTAATGCTGAAGTATTGCTGCGCTAGAATACGGCCTTGGCCTCTTAACTCTGAAGCGAATAGCCAGCGTCCCCAGCCGCCCTCTAGTCGGGTAGTCTGGAAAAAGCCTACGTAACTGTGCAAGAAAGCAGGCGCGGCAGCGTCTCTAACATCAACGCAAAAGCCTGCGTCTATTGTTAAACCAAACAGCCAAGAAGACTCGCTTATCTGTAAGTCGTGCGCTCCTACTAAGCCCGCGTTTTGAGTCTCGCCTACGAATACCGGCGTAGCTGGGGTGCTTACGTCCCAGATTTCTAGCACGCCTAGCGCAGCGTCTATTATGTAAAGTAAGTCCGCGCCTATTGTTAGCATGTGCCCATGCGTAGCGCCTGCACCCGTTATGCTATTAAGCGCCTCGGTAGTAAAAGTTAACGTAGGCGCTGAAGTTAAATCTATCATGTACAAAAAAGCCCCTGCGCTAGCGTAAGCCAAATCGCCTATTCTTGCGAATCTATCTTGGAAGTTAGAGCCACTTACGTTTACTTCTGACATTGCTGGAAAAGCAGGGTCTGTATAATCGCTAACGGAAAAAACGTCGCCAGCTTCTACGCCATTACTAAACACTTCGCCGACTGTATCGGTAAGCATTAAGCCGCTGCCTATTTTGTTTATAGGCGTTACATTACTTCTATGCACTGCGCTTGCAAGTATGGCAGGCGCGCTAGGGTCGGTAACGTCTACAGTCATTAAACCAATACGGCCTAAGCCCGTGCTGCTATCAGTTTGGAATTTAATAATCAGCGTGCCCCCTACTTTCTCTACGGCGTGCGCTCTTACGTTAGCGCCGTCGTGCGTTAGCTCTAACGCTGTAACGTGAAGCATAGCTAGTGGGTTAGTGACGTCTAGTATTCTAAGTGCTTTACCGTTTGCGCCTACTACGCCTGTGCTAGCGTCGCAAGCTGCGTAAAGGTACTGCTTACCGTCGCCTAAAGGCGCTAGGTCTAACACAAAGTCGACGGCGAATATTGCAGGCTCTCCCAATACTTGCGGATCATAAACCCCCATACGCCCGAAAGCTGGATATACTGGGTCGTCTGGAAAAGGCCAATTATCCGGCTCGCTAAAAAACTCTTCGGGGTCTGCTCCGTCTGGCAGGGCAGGGCCGAAAGGTGGGATAACAGGCACGCCGCCGGAGCCGCCCCCGCCAACCGCACCCGCTGCGGGTATTAGTTCTGCGGTTACTGATACGTTAAAGTAATTTTCTTCGCCTGAGAGCGGGGCTATAGCCAAGTCACTTATAAAACGCATTGACGTATACGAGCATAGCGAAGGGCTTAAATACGTTGGCGCTATGATAGATACAAAGCCGTTGTAGCAGTTTTGGTTTACCCAGTCCTGCCAGCCTTGCAGCATAGTTAGCGGCATTGTAAAAGTTAACTGTATTGTGTGCGGCATGTTCGTATATTTACGCCGTTGACGCGCTGTGCCTGTCTCGAAATTCACACGGCTAAGGCCCATGTCTACGACGGCACCATAGCCGTTTAGCGTTGGGTTAGGGTAGTTCGCTGGGTATGCTAGTGTCATTTTTATCTTATCCTAAACTGGGGTGCTTAAAAAAGTCATGGCGTCCGTGTAAGCGTCTTCGTTATAGACTAGCGCTTCTATCCGCACCGTTTCTATAGAAGGCTCTATAGCTGTTATTACAAAGTCTTTAACGTAATTCGTTTCAGGGCCTATGGCGTAAAGCGTGGCACTGTTCCCCTGCGGCTGTATGTCGATAGGGCTAGCGTCTAGTATAACTACCTGACCCGCTACTGGCTGAGTTACTGTTAGGGGCGCGGTCGGCACGCCATTAAGCCCCCTTAGTACAATCTTGTAAACCCCCGCGCCGGTAATGTCTACGGCTTGGTCTAATTTTAAAACCTTGGTTAGTGGGTCATAGCTTTCTATCTGTCCTGATAGCCCCCAATCACCTACGCTATGGCTAACCGCTATGCGGTCGCCTATCGACGGTATTAAACCCTCTAACTCTGTCTCGAAGCTAACGCGCTGCCTACGGGTTAAGCTAGTGGCCCACAAGAGCTTAGCGTACTGCAGGGCGTGCGCTTCGGTCTTAGCCCCAAACAAAAGCTCTCTACGCGGTGTGAGAGCGTCTGCAGGCCATGTAATAAAAGAGCGAAGCCCGCGCACTGGTTCAAAGTATTCAATTAGAAATCCGTCTGGCTCGCCTGCCCTATTCCAACTGTAGGTAGTCTGCAGCGAGTCCCGCACGATATTAGCCATTGTGAATAGCTGAGAGCGCACGGGCTTAACGCCGTCGTAGGCCATGGATACTTGCCCGTTTTTTAAGTACGGCTCTCCTGCTACCGCTGAGACGGCAGACTGCAGGGCTTGCCAGACTGTACCCTTCTGGTTAAACACCATGCCTAGAGGGTAGCTGCCGCCGGTTACCCCGCCCCAATGAGTTTTAAGGTCGGTTAGCATGTCTACGTCTACCTCGTCTTCAGGCCGGTTAGCGCCGTAGCTGTTCTGCATAATGTCGCTAATAAAGTCTGCGCCGTTGGCCGTAAAACCTGTCGTGCCGTCTAACTGGTTAGGCTGCGCCAAGCGCTTAAACAATCCAGAAACGCGAGTTGCAGAGCCTGCAGTAACTTGGTTAGCTTTTATCTGGGATACGTTTAACGTAGTGTCGCCGTAGACAGGCGTAGCCACTAAAACGCCGTAGCCCCGTACCGAAGTGACCGTAATTTCATTTTGAGTTATGAGAGGGTCTAGGGGCTTAGGTGAAAGCCTTCTAATTCTTACCGCCACTAAAGCTTCTCGGCATGGCAGAACAATAGAGCGCCGAAGTATGCCGGTGTATTCTAAGTCTGTCCTGAAAATAACTGATTTAGTTTGCAGGTGGGTGTTAGTTGGTATGTCCCAGATTTCGACTTCTATGCTTACTTCGGCAGTTATGAAAACGCCGCTGGATAAAGTATAAAGCCCGCGTCTAAATTCTAAGTCTACGCAGACTGTATTTACTTTAACCCTGTCACTTAAAGGCATTTTAGGTGTTTCTTCTACCGTAGGCGACGCTAAACCCTGCAGCGTTTGGCCTGCGAAGTCTAGAGACGTTACCATGTTCTCTTGATAGCGCGGTGTTCCTGCGCCTATGCCGTCGTTAAAAAGCGCGGTTATCTGGCCATGGACTTGATGATGCTGTGAAGGTAAGTAAGTTTCTGTAGTCACGTAGTCGGCTAGCTCTGCTACCGGCGTGTCGCCTAGGTACAAAGCCTCGGTGGATAAATCGCCCTGACCTAAGCAAAGCGTAGTAAACAGAAATTGATCACCCTGCCCGTTTAAAAATTCAGAGTTGCCTACTATGGTCGGCGTTACCGCCGTTAGCACCGCGTCTATTCCGCTTATAGTTCTTATAATGCTGCCGTCGCTTAAACGTATCTCGAAACCCTCTCCTGCTGAAGGCGCTGGGATATTAAAAGACGCCGCACCCGTAAAGGTAGAGTCTAAACTGTCTTCTACCCACTGGGCTAAATCCAAAGGTTTTAAAATGTCATAAGTCATTAGATAGATATCGCCGCCTATGTCTATGTCGGCCTGCGCGGTTTCGTCGTAAAGGTCTTGGTAGTTAGCAATTAAGCTAGTCGTCTCGCCTGCAGGCGTAGCAGGCCCTACGTTAACTTCGCGGTAAGAAGAGAAAGTAGGAAGCGCCAAGTCTGGCACACTGTATGCCTCGCCATAAATAACAGGGATAGGCTCGCCGACGCGGGCTGAATTCTGCGCGCCGTTTAAAGTGTATACAGGGTTAGCGCTTTCCTGACTAGCGTAATCTGGCGAAGCTAGTTTAGGCGCAAACAGTTTACTAGAGACTACGCTAACGCCTACGCTTATTAGTGTCCACACGTACCAAGGCAATTCTAAGCCCGTCGCGGGGCTAACGTATATCGCTACGCGGTCTTGACTTGTTAGATATACGTCATAGTTTTCAGGCGCTAAAGCTTTGCTATTAAGTATAACTGTAATAGGCCCGCCGAAGCCGTCGGGGGCTTCGCGCTGCAGCCAATCTATTAGCGGGCCTACGTAATGGCTAAGCTCGCTTTCTGAGCTTAGCGGATTCTTAAACGTGTTTATCCTTGCCACTTAAAAAACCTCGCGGGGCCAAAATTAGTTAGCCGGTCAAACCTAGACCCGCGTAGTTTATCGTTACAGTGTATTACGCCGCCCGCATAAAATATGCCTGCGTGATGCGCAATGTGTCCCCTATCTAAAAGCGCTATGCAAAAATCTTCGGGCTTCTCTACTTCTAAGCCTAGACCCGCTTGTATCGCGCGGTTTCTAAAATGCGTTATAGACTGAGGCCCGTTAAGTTTGTGCGGCCTATGCCAATCTGGTAACTCTACGCCTAGTGCGTTTTTATAGATAGCACAAACGAGCCCCCAGCAATCATAAAACTCAGGCCCGCGCGCTCCTACTTTATAAGGCTTGCCGATATAGTCGTTAATGTTCAACGGAAAAGCCCAACAAACTTATCTAACTTATA
>Ga0306898_1000354_pt1 | contig 18542 bp, 18 predicted proteins | sample AntRauMFilla1564_FD_190424 | JGI IMG/M metagenome (GOLD analysis project Ga0306898, IMG submission 190424) | Saline lake microbial communities from Rauer Islands, Antarctica - Metagenome Filla 1 #564 (v2) (version 2) | ecosystem: Environmental > Aquatic > Non-marine Saline and Alkaline > Saline ...
GAAGGGTCCCGTGCTAGCTCTAAGATGCGGAGACGAGAGGATTCGAACCTCCGGGGGCGTAAACCCCACTTCCTTAGCAAGGAAGCACGATAGACCACTCTGACACGTCTCCGTATTTTATTTTACTTTTTCGTTTTGGTCACTCTTCTGCGTTAGCTAGAATAACACAGAATTTGTTGGCCTCAAACGGCGCCCTGAGTTTATTCATTACTTGTTTATACAACCAGAAGAATCGAGGGTACGATTTCTGTATATAGAACCAAATGTAACAAGATACCTACCAAACAACGCTATTACCTGATTGAGACGCAATTATTTGGGTCGTGAGATTTTGATCACGCTGGCAACGGCTTTGACCAACCCTGGTTCCATGACTGAAGGAACGATGTTTTCGGCGGTAGGCTTCTTTACCAACCCAGCAATCTTCTTGGCAGCGGCCAGCTTCATTTCGTCGGTGATGTCTCGCACGCCTCTATCTAGGGCACCGCGGAAAATACCTGGAAACACCAAAGCGTTGTTGATTTGGTTGGGCATATCTGACCGGCCTGTCGCAATAACTGCTGCTCCTGCACGTTTGGCATCAATAGGCATAATCTCTGGAATCGGGTTTGCTAGAGCAAAGACAATTGGTTGCGATGCCATACGCTCGATGTGCGCTTGCGCAATAGTCCCCGGACCAGAGACACCAATAATCACGTCGGCTCCGTCGGCGGCCTGCAGGACGTCACCTGATATTTTGTGGGGATTAGTAATCAGAGCCAACTCTCGCTTGTACCCTTCCAAGCCTGGTCGTCCTTCGCAAATCGTTCCTTGTGAATCAAGCACAATAATATCGGGCACTCCAGCCAAACGAAGTAGTAGTGCGACTGCTCGGCCAGCTGCACCAGCTCCGACAATAACCACCTTAAGTGAAGTCAGTTTTTTCTGCACTACTTTTGAGGCATTGATGAGTCCAGCCAAAACCACAATAGCTGTACCATGCTGGTCGTCGTGCATGACAGGAATATCTAGTTCTGCCTTGAGCCGTTCTTCAATTTCAAAACATTTTGGCGCCGCGATGTCTTCTAAATTAATACCCCCAAAACCCGGAGCAATCGCTTTTACGATACGAATGATTTCTTCTGGCTCAGTGGCGTCGAGCACAATCGGGAAGCCGTCTACACCAGCCATCTCTTTAAAGATAGCAGCCTTCCCTTCCATCACTGGTAGAGCAGCAATAGGACCTATATTACCCAGACCAAGCACGGCCGAACCATCACTGATGATAGCAACAGTGTTTCGCTTCATCGTATACTCACGCGCGTCCTTAGGATTCTTGGCCAAGTGGCTTGAGACAGCTCCAACCCCGGGAGTGTACATCGTGCTCCACTCTGTCTTGGTTTTCAGCTTTCCTTTGCTTTCAATAGAAAGTTTTCCTTTGAGTTTTTTGTGCAGGGCGAGAGCAAGTTTATTATAATCTGGTTTTTTGGCGGGCATGGTTGGTGATTTTTATGTAAATAATTGGACGTTATACCAACATTATACGCCTCTTGGTCCACTCGGCAAATCGCATTTCAATCGCCTTGTACGTTTCCCATAAAAAAACGCCCCCTTGTTTCCAAGTAAGGGCGTTTGCTTTGTCAAACTATCATTCGTCCGAGTAATTCGGTTGATAGTTCAAGGACTAAGGTGCAGGATGCTTCGTATTATACGCTTCGACGGAGGCGACCAGCAGCAGCAAAGCCAAATAAACTGAGACCTAGTAGCCCCAATGTTGCTGGAGCAGATACTTCTGCAGGTTCTTTAAACGTAACGCCTATTGAATCTATATCGAATCCGCCTTTTGACCTGGTGGACAGATCAGCTGTTGAGTCAATAAGACGCAACATATTAGCAGGTATGTTCACTTCGAACAAAAACCCAGATTGCGCTGCACTATTTAACACCGTCGTTAAAAAAGTGAAATTGCCGTTAAAGCCAGCATAGATGTCAACCGCTTCAGGGTAGTTCTTTGGATTACCAAAAGTAACTTCGGTAATGAAAGAATTTCCACTGAACAGCTGTCCAGACGGAGATCCAAAAAGCAAATCTACCCTACCGCCAATACCCAGTTCATAGAACTGGCCGTCAGGTGCACCAAACAAATTATTGATGTTGTCTCTATCATTTGCAGTACCTTGTCCGGTACCAACTACGATATTTTCTACAGACGTTGCATATATCATACTTGCATTTGCAAGACTCGAAACCACCAACGCCCCAACTAATGCTATTCCCAGAATGAACTTATTTTTGCGCATTTTTTTCTCCTTTAATGCATTGCAAATCTTCCCGAATTTGAGAAGGGATAAACAGTAACATCTTTTTCAAAAAAAGCAAGTAAAGCCCCGTTATGTTGCCATAACGGTCTCTAATTTAAGGAGACTGCATTATGCAGTCTTTCTTAAGGACTCATACAAGTCGCGCCGTAGGGTGAGCAAGGCTAGTAACAGCGTGCCCAACAGTATTAAAATCCCTCACGGTCAAAGTCTGACCATTATGAGCTTACCGCTACAAGTACCCTAAAAATTGCTACAATACGTGTAATGAAACTCACTGACAGCCTGACCGACCATTTCAGAATTGATGCCGTCCATAAAAAGTCTCTGACTAAACTACGTATTGAGACGGTCTCGGATTTGCTGTATCACCTACCCGTCCGGTACGAGGATATTTCTGATGTGCAGTCGGTTGGTAGCGTTGAGAAGAATCAAGACACGGTTGTTTATGGTCAACTCTCCGGCCTCAAGACCCGTAAAGCTTGGAAGAGCAAAATGGCTATTTCAGAAGGATACGTGGAAGACGGTTCGGCTAAGATGAAGATTATGTGGTTCAACCAACCATACATTGCCAAGATGTATAGTGATGGTATGTACGTGAAGCTAGCTGGCAAAGTATCTGGCAGTGAAGGCAAGCTATATTTGTCTAATCCAGAAATAGAACCACTTGATTCTCTTCCCATAGATAGACATGATTCTATCTTTAAAGACACTGAACAAATGGACGATACGCTGTATCCCGTCTATCGAGAGACCAAGGGTATTACGAGTAAATGGATATACCATACAATTCTGAAGTGCTTTGAAAAAAAGGTGCTTGCTACCTTGATTGACCCAATCCCTAAAGAGATACTAAAAAAATACAATCTACCTGAACTCAAAACCGCGCTAGTGTGGATTCACTCACCCAAAAAAGCTAAGGATGCCGAAGCGGCTCGTAAGCGGTTTGCGTTTGAAGAAGTGTTTTATATTCAAGTCCAAAAAGCTCAAGAACGAGCAGCGATTAGTGCTGCCCATACTTATAATATACAAACCAGCCCCGAGCACATCGCCGAGTTTGTGGACCGTTTCCCGTTCTCTTTGACCAAATCTCAAAGCGAATCAATTGCAGCTATCGCCAAAGACTTCGTTGGTAACCACGCCATGTCTAGACTTCTTGAGGGAGATGTAGGAAGTGGCAAGACAGCCGTAGCTGCTACTACTGCCTACGCCGTCGCGACTTCTCGGCCACCCGAAGGGCTAGATAAAACACTCGAGTATGGCAACTTACAAATAGCGTATATGGCGCCGACAGAAATCCTCGCCAAGCAACACTTCGAGAGTTTTATTGAATACTTTAAACACCTCCCGATTCAGATTGCACTTATTACCGGCAGTGGGTGCATGAAGTTCCCTTCTAAGTCTGATCCAACTAAGCCCACCAAAATTTCTAAAGCCCAAGTAACTAAATGGATTAAGAACGGAGAAATCCCGATTGTAATCGGCACGCACTCACTCATTTATAAGAGCGTCGAGTTCAAACACTTGGCGTATGTGATTATTGATGAGCAGCACCGCTTTGGTACTAATCAACGCAAGCAATTGGCAAAGAAAGATGCGCGCTTGCCACACCTACTTTCTATGACAGCTACCCCTATTCCACGCACACTTGCGCTGACCATATACGGCGACTTGGACATCACCCTACTGGACGAAATGCCGGCTGGACGTAAGCCAGTTAAGACCACATTAGTTGGACCGGGCCAAAGTAAAAAAATGTATGACCACGTACGCACGGAGCTAGAGTCTGGTCGGCAAGCGTACGTGATTTGTCCCAGGATTGAAGAGCCTGACCCAGACAAACAAACAGCGCTTAATATGAAGAGTGTTATTGCTGAGACCAAGCGCCTAAAAAAAGATGTGTTTCAGGAATGGACTATTGAATACCTCCACGGCAAAATGACTCCCGCCGAAAAAGACCGGGTCATGAATGATTTTAAAGAACATAAGATTGATATTCTCTGTGCCACAAGTGTGGTAGAAGTGGGCGTAAATGTACCCAATGCCACTAATATTATTATTGAAGGAGCTGAACGCTTTGGTCTGGCCCAACTACACCAACTCCGAGGGAGAGTGATCCGCGGAACGCATCAGCCGTACTGTTTTGCAGTGACTGATAGTAAAAGTGACAAAACTCGCGACCGACTCAAGGCGCTTGCAACAGCCAAAAATGGTTTCGAACTGGCCGAGCACGACCTGCAGTTTCGTGGTGGTGGCGAGCTTTACGGTGGAAAGCAGTCTGGTCTGTCTGACCTAGGAATGGAAGCAATCCGTAATCTCAAATTAGTAGAGGCTGCTCGGAATGAAGCAAGACATCTGGTAGAAACCCACCCCGAGCTACGTAAAGACTTCCCACTTATTGCTCAGAGGGTAGCCAGAATTGGTGAAGTACTCCATATGGAATAAATAAAAAAACCAGCACGTTCGTAATGCTGGCTAATGGTCTGAGGGGAAGCATAATGTGCTTATTTCCTCAGGGTGGCTGAAAAGTGAGTGCTATTTTGTGTTGAAGTAAACACAAGAAACCCTAGAGTCATCTGTAAATCTCGCTCTCAAATTACACGTTGTGTAACTTGTTCCGGCCAGAGACACAATTCACCTCCTCAAACAGAATGTACAATACCAATAAAGTGGGTGTTTTTAAGAAATTCGATTGTTTTCATTAGATACCTCTTCTTTTAGTTGGGAGCAGAACACGCCTACTTAGAGTAGTACAATCTACTGATATAATCAATCTTTTAAATGTGTTCATTGTCCTGAGGTAGCGATTGCGCTATAGTATTAAATGTTCAGTCTTAACTTAGACGAGCAATGGATATCCGCCTGTAGCTCAGTTGGTAGAGCGCGAAGCTTATACCTTCGTGGTCCCAGGTTCAAGTCCTGGCGGGCGGACACAGAAAATTTCAATCCATAGATTAATCTGGCTACGGATTACAGAAAATACTGCAGTACCTGCAGTATTTTCTTTTGCCTTTATTTACTAACACAACACCGACACTCGTCGGAGTCCTGAATATAAAAACTGCTATACTTACCCCATGAAATCCTTTGCTCATCATCGTATCTTGTACATCACCATCGCAATTGCAGTCATTGCTCTGACCGTGTTTATGGCCAATCGAGTCACTAGCAACAATAATAATGGGCTCGTCACTGCCGTCGTGGACTTTGGGAGTGTGCGAGAATTAGTCTCGGTATCTGGTATCGCCAAAGCCGACCAAACAGCCTCCCTTGCCTTCCCAGTTGCCGGCATCGTCAGGACGGTAGAGGTGCGTACGGGAGATGTGGTAGCAGTTGGAGACACGCTCGTTACTCTCGATACTCGAGCGCTTGAAGCAGACCGGCTCGACGCCATCGCAGCGTATAATCGTGCTATTGCTGACCGAGACGAACTCCTGAGCGGACCAACAGTATCGGCTAGAGAAGTAACGGCAGTGACTCTTATAACAAAAGAAGCCGCACTGGAGACAATCATAAGAAATGAAGACCAAAAAGTTGCCAATGCCTACCAAAGTCTTCTGTCCTTAGACTTGTCTGCTTTTACTAATGATGCCAATGAAGATGCTACTGCACCGACTATTTCTGGGACTTATGGTTGCCAGGAGGAAGGCACGTATAAACTAGAAGTATTCTCATCACGAGCTGATTCAGGTTTTTCTTATCGTCTGTCTGGTCTTGAAACAGGAATTTCCTCGGTTGCAACCGAACAGACAAGTCCGCTAGGTTCGTGTGGACTGCAAATACAATTTTCTGCCGGTGATAATTACAACCAGAGCGAATGGTTTATAGACATCCCTAACAAAAAATCAGCTGCGTATGTCGTTAACCGAAATGCCTATGCACTGGCCCTTACTCAATCAGAAGGAGCCGTAGCTAACGCTCGGCAAGAAGTAGCACTAACCCAAGCAAACGCTACTAACGATAATGCCCCTGCGCGCAGCGAAGCTGTAGACAGGGCCAACGCTGCAATCAACCAAGCTCAAGCCCGGTTAAGCCGCGTAGAATCTACGATTTCAGATCGAATCCTCACCGCACCGTTTGCTGGCGTTATTACTAGCATCAATATTCTTCCCGGAGAAACGGTTGGTACTGAAACAATCGTTAATCTATTGGCCGATGGTAATTTTGAAATTACTGCCAGGATTCCTGAGATAGATGTGGGCAAACTACTTGAAGGCCAATTGGTAGAAATGCTATTTGATGCCCGTGCGTCTGAGACGGTCCTGGGAGATATCGATTTTATTTCTCCCCAAGCCACGGAAATAGACGGAGTTGCCTACTACGAAGCTGTTATATCGTTTAGAGAAATTCCGACCTGGATGAGAAGCGGACTTAATGCTGACATAGAGATTGTTGTTTTTGAGGAAGTGCAGTCTCTGAGAATACCTAAGCGATTTTTGATAGAAAGCGGGACTGGATTTGCTGTTTTATTACTTAATGGAGAAACGTACGCAACCAGTTCCATCGAAGTACTTTTAGAAGGTAATGATGGATTTGTCGCCATTGATGGCCTCAATCAAGGTGACATAATAGTTGCTCCATAAACCTATGAAAGCTCTTCGGATAGGTTTCTTACTCGGTTTTCGGCAAATACAGCGGGCAAACTTCTGGACTACCACCCTGATTATCTTTGTGATGATGCTTACCTTTCTCAACCTGATTGCCGTGTCAGGTATTTTGGTTGGGCTTATCGAAGGATCAGAGCGAGCCTTACAAAAGAAATCCCTTGGTGACATTGTGTTGACCGAACTGGCTGATGAAGATTATATATTGGAAACTACTAGTATCGTCAAAGTACTCGAAACCTTCCCTGAAATAACCAATTATTCCGTTCGTTTCAAAGGTAGCGCACAACTAGAAGCGAACTACCAAGAACGTCGTGATTTGTCTGGAGAACGAGACATTGTAACCAGCTCTATAACCGGGATAGACCCTATTCAAGAAGACAATCTGTCTGCCTTGTCCGAGACACTCATTGAAGGTGAATACTTAGACCCTAATGAAGAGGGTCACATTCTCCTAGGAGCGTATTTTATTGACCGGTACGCAGACGGATTTGGTGATGTCTTTGAAGCGTTGGAGGATGTGTATCCGGGTGATAGTGTCCGCATGACCCAAAACGGTATCACCAAGGAATTCATCGTCAAGGGTATCGTCTCGTCAAAAGTCGACGAGATTAACCTCAATTCATTTATACCAGAGAGGGAGTTTCGCCGACTGTTTGGAAGATTCGATCGTAATGCCGACCAGATAGTGCTCCGTCTAGACGAAAATATTTCCCCGGAAGAAATGAAGCAGCTGTTGATTGAAGCTAATCTCGATGACTACGCAAAAATCCAAACTTTTCAAGAAAGTCTGCCGAAGTTTTTGATTGATATCAAAAATACCTTTAGTCTATTAGGGACGATGATCGGTTCGATTGGATTAGTAGTAGCGTCTATTACTATCTTTATTATTATCTTTATCAATGCTATTTCCCGACGGCAGCAAATCGGTATCTTAAAAGGGATAGGTATTGATAGGCATGTGATTCAGATAGCGTATGTACTACAAGCAGCCTTCTATGCACTCGCTGGCTCTGCCTTAGGGGCGCTTATCACCTATGGTTTCTTAGTTGGATACTTCGACCGGAATCCGATCGACTTCCCTTTCAGTGATGGTATCTTGGTAGCCGAACCACTAGGAACGCTCTATCGCTTTATCATTCTCTTTATTATTACTCTCTTTGCTGGTTTTATCCCTGCCTGGATTATCGTCAAGCAAAATACTCTTAACTCGATACTCGGTCGCAAATAACTTATGTCAATCATTACTGCAAAAAATATTCATCGAAGATTTGGCGAAGGGAATCTCATTACTCATGTCTTGAAGGGCATCGATATTACGGTTGAAAAAGGGGAATTTCTTGCCATCATGGGCAAATCAGGAGCTGGTAAATCTACCTTGATGTACCAGTTGTCGGTCCTGGATGAACCATCAGAAGGAGAAGTAATCATCGATGGCACAGACGTGGTACAGCTCACTGAGCGGGAGCGAACAGAATTCCGCCTTCGTACGCTCGGGTACGTATTTCAAAACTACGCGCTCGTACCCGACTTGTCTGCTGAAGAGAACGTAATGATTCCACTTCTTATGAAAGACTACAACTGGCAGACAGCCAAACAAATAGCACACGCCGCAATTGACGGAGTCGGACTAGCTGGTAAATACAAAAACCTTCCTGCCGAATTGTCAGGTGGTGAGCAGCAACGTGTGTCGATTGCCCGAGCCATTGCCGGCAAACCAAAAATATTATTTGCCGACGAACCCACTGCCAACCTAGATACCGTTTCCGGGACACAGGTCATAGACCTAATTACAAAAGTAAATAAAGAGGATAATCAGACAGTAGTAATGGTGACCCACGAACGCGAATACGCCATGGGTTGCGACCGCATCATTCATATGAAAGACGGTCTAGTGGTAGATATTGAGCAGTTGACCACATTCGGCCGAGGCGAACACTAAAAAGCGCGGACCGTACGGTCTGCGCTTTTAGTATTTCTCTTCTGCTACTTCTTTTCTTCTACTACCGGTTCTGATTGGAGTCCCTTGGTGGGGTCACCGACTTTTTCATCTTCTCTATACATTTCTGTATATGCATCTTTGATTTCTACACCGTATTGCTTGAGTAGTACCTCGTACTCTTCTCGCTCCAAGTTCTCGACTTCTATCAGCTTAATAGAAATTGCATCTAGTGCGTCTCGATGTTTAGTCAGAATCTCAGTCGCTTTCACCATTCCTTCGTCAATAATCCGTGTCACTTCTTCGTCAATCGTCTTTGCTATTTGCGCTGAGTAACCTCTCTCTTCAGACATTCCACCACCAATCAAAGTTCCTCCGGTTGACTTGAAGGCGACTGGACCGAGCTTGTCGCTCATGCCGTACTTTGTCACCATGTCTCGTGCCATACCGGCTACTACTTGTAAGTCGTTTGATGGACCGGTTGAAAGGTCGTTAAATACCATTTTTTCAGTTACGTACCCACCGAGAGTCATTGCTATATCATCTAAGAACTCTCTTCGAGTATGCATCCGTCTATCTTGGTCAGGTAACTTAAGCGTGAAGCCAGCAGCACGACCACGTGAGATGATTGAAATCTTTTGTACCGGGTCGGCATACGGTAGAACTGATGCGACAATTGCGTGCCCTACTTCGTGATATGCAGTCACCTTCTTTTCGTACTTAGAGAGCACATGACTTTTTCGTTCTGGACCAAGCATAACTTTTTCGATTGAACGAATTACATCAAACTGACCAACCGTTTTTCGTTTTTCTCGAGCAGCAAGAATTGCCGCTTCGTTCATTAGTGAGTAGAGGTCTGCTCCAGAGAATCCTGGTGTTCGGCGCGCTACAATTTCTAGATTCACATCGTCTTGCAGCGGCTTCTTTTGGGAATGAACTTTCAGTATTGCTTCACGATCTTTGCGGTCTGGGAGATCTATTGTTACTCGTCGATCGAATCGCCCTGGTCGTAAGAGTGCTGGGTCGAGCACATCTGGGCGGTTGGTGGCAGCCATCACAATTACTTTTGCATTTGGTTCAAATCCATCCATTTCTACGAGAATCTGGTTGAGGGTTTGTTCTCGTTCGTCGTTCCCTCCTCCAACGCCTGTCCCTCGTACTCGTCCCACCGCGTCGATTTCATCAACAAAGATAATCGACGGTGCAGACTTCTTCGCCATAGAGAACAGGTCGCGCACTCGCGACGCCCCGACTCCAACAAACATCTCTACGAACTCAGAACCAGAGATTGAATAAAACGGTACTCCTGCTTCCCCGGCCACCGCTCGAGCGAGTAGTGTCTTTCCGGTACCTGGAGCACCCATCATCATTACTCCCTTAGGAATTTCTGCTCCGATATCTAAGAATTTCTTTGGGTTCTTTAGGAAATCAACAATTTCTTCAAGTTCTTGTTTGGCTTCTTTGGCACCTGCAACATCTTTAAAGGTAACCTTTTGAGTTTCGTCGGTAGGATCAATCATCCTGGCTTTGGAATTTCCAAAACTCATTGCTTGCATGCCCGCTCCCTTTACTGAACGAGTAAAGAACCAGATGATGACTCCCAAAAGAATCAACGGGAACAAGAACGGCGCAAACTGGCCAAACCAGAACATGAAACCAGTCTCTCGTTGCACGTCTATCTTTACACTTGAGAGCTGCTCGGTGGTGACCCCAAGATTTGTTAACGAATCTGTTACGGATGCGTCTACTTCCCGTTTAGCTTCACCTGGATTTCGAGTAGTATCTTTATAACTCACTTCAAGCGTAGCTCCTCGGACGATAATAGTCTCTACTTCACCCGCCTTTACCTGACCTACCACATCAGTAATAGTAAGTTCTTCAGGCACTACTTTGCTCTCAGTAAGATACGAGAAGACCACTGTCACTAGAATTAGTAATAACACGGTAGACAACATGTTGTTCCAGAAGTTTCCTGGCCCAATGGGCATCTTTTTGCCAGCCTTTTTCACACTGTCACCCAGATTCTTTTTCTCAGATTCTTTAACAACTACTGGCTCAGTCGTCGTTTCTTCAGCCGTTGATGTCTCTTCTGGTTTTGTTATCGGAGTTTCTTTCTCTTGGGAGATTTCTTCCTTATTTTTATCGGTATTTTCTGACTTATGCATATGCGGGTTATTATACAGAAAACACTCCCAAATGCCACAACATCAGTCTTTGTCTTGCGAAAACAAGCCGTGCCACCAGGTTCGAGAAGCCTCAACAGTCGACGCTATCTTGTCACTATTGTTTTCCATGCCTCCGATAGATTCGTCTCCCCATACTACTGCTACGTCTATGTCGCTCTTGATAGCCTTAGTTATAGCCATATCTCTAGCTTCTCGTCTAGTATTGATAGCTTGAGCCAAGATTCCATTGAGCCGTAACCTAAAAATAGTCAGATTGAAAAGCCTTTCCAACCAAGAAATCGGTGTAAATACCCGGTCATTATTAGTAATAATCAGCACGTGTGTTGGGTCAAGTTCCTTAATTGCCTCACCAATGATGTGCGGATTGGCAAAACCCCCGTCTGCGTAGTGTATGCCGTCTATTATCACCTTATACGGTGAAAGGTTCTGCATATTGATAGAAGCGTGCATGTACGTAAAGAAATTTTCTGTATTTTGTGGAAACAAAATCTTGGGTAGCGCTGTCTTATACTCTGCTACTCCGAAATACAGCTTAGAAGGATTCTTAAATACTTTCTCTACATCTATTTTCTTATGCGCATCAGAGCGAATGACGTCTATGAAGTGCTTGGTGTTTACTTGATTCCAAAACCGCCAGGGATTCACGAACTTCTTATCGCAGCAATCCTCGTGTAGTAGAGCTTGTGCGTCTCTGATGGTGCCAGCCGCGAAGTGCGCGGCGATAGGTGCCCCGGAAGAAATACCGACCAACGACGTAAACACGTTGGTGTATCCCATCTCATCCAAAGCTATAGCTGCTCCGAGTCCATAGGCTCCGCGCATCAAACCCCCGCCTTGAATACACAGTAGCCGGATGTGGTCGTGCGGCTCTCCCGCATCGATAAGTCGCTTCTTTTCTTTCATTGCCTGAATGACAGTGTGTGAGCCTTCTAATATCATAATTCTTGAATCGATAGTATATCACTGATAGAGTACAATACTTACATGAGTACGTATATCCAAAACCGAAAAGCCCGCTTCAACTTTGATATCCTTGAAACCTTCGAGGCGGGCTTGGTGCTGCAGGGTCACGAAGTAAAATCTATCCGAGCGAGCAAAGGCAAGCTCGATGGAGCGCATGTCATCATTCGTGGTGGTGAGGCTTTTTTGGTCGGAGTCAGTATCACTGCCTTTCAACCAGCCAACACTCCCAAAAGCTACGAACCAGAACGTCCCCGCAAGCTGCTACTATCGAAAAAGGAACTCGCCCACATCGAACAACAAACTGAAAAAGCTAGTTTGACATGCGTGCCACTTAAGTTGTATAATAATGGTCGGAATATCAAGCTCGAAATCGCACTAGCCCGTGGAAAAAAGAAACACGACAAGCGTGAATCTCTAAAATCCCGCGACAGTAAGCGCGATATCGCCCGCACCTTGAAAACTCAATAATTGGCTATAAGACGGTGGGTAATGATACCTACCAAATAAAAATAAGATCTAAAAATAATAAGGGGTTGAAGTGATGTCTACACAAGAAGAAGTGCTAGAAGAAGCAGAAATAGACCAAGAACACATCAGGAGGCTAGTCGGAGTACCGGTATTTAAACTTACCGGAAGGGACAAACGATCTTTCCCGGGGATTACTCAATACGAACTTGAGGCAGTAATCACTGGTAAGATTGTGCAAATAGTTACCGAGAACCGACAAGACGAAGATCTCTTTGCGAGAAATGAACTTTTGTCGATAATAAGGGATCAAGGGACATATAGAAACTTAGATCTCATGTTGAAGGCGATTCTGGATGATGCTGACGCAGCGTTTATTGTTCTTTTAGAAAAAAGAAGTGTGTTTTAACACCTCTCAAATTATGTCAGACTAAGTGCTGCAGCACTTAGTCTGACCCACCGTCTTATAGCCAATTTAATGTACACCGTTCCCAGAGTGTTCGGGAAGGGCTCCTTTTATAGGAATCCTTCCCTACTACTCTGGGGATGCTAGGCATCGACGGTTGGTCGTGTCGGTTGTGTGCAGTGTCGAAATTGGAATCAATTCGTTAAAAGGTTCCGCTCTGTACTTGCAAAAAAAGCAATACCAAGTCCTTACGCGTCTAACGTGTTCGGATTCGCCTACGCTTAAGTCGCGATTTCGCACTTGCCTAGGTGATGCTCTCTAAGTAAACGTCTCATACGCTTAGTTGGGTAGAATAACCACGAGACTTTGGTCACCTCTGCCGTTGTCGTTGGTAACTAAGAATTAAACAACTCGAGTCATTTGTGTTTTGTTTGTTCTCAAGCAAATGACTTTAAACCCAAGGAACTAACTATGCACTGTAGATTCACAATCGCACCCTGATTCGGACGCGGGTTCAACTCCCGCCATCTCCACAACTTTGTATCGAGTATCCAAACTTTGTTATAATAGCCTTTGTTTCCAATACTATTGGCAGGTTCTAACAGTTTATCCTCGCTATTCAATTGAATGACCACTTCTTGTAATACACGGAGTGGTTTTTCAATTTCCAATCTTAGTACCCCGTCCTTCACAATATGTGTATGACTCAAGGCAGACAGAATGGTCTTTTGCTTCTTCATGTCACCGTTCTCAAACTCTTCGACTGCTCGTTCAGCAAACCTCATCAAACGTTCAGCATTGTTAAACCAGTTGGCGACTCTTTCATCGATTGAATCCAGACTGGCTTTGAGTCTACGTTGCTCGGTCTCCAGTTCTTGTTTCTTTTCCATATAGACATCTGGCTCTACTTCCTGATTGAGTCTCATTTGAAACAAGGAATCTAGCTTCTGACATACACGTTTATACTCAACTTGTTGGTTATGAAGTATTGAGGTTCTATCGCTTTTCTCACGATGATGTTCTTTCTTTAATTCGTCCATAGCCCACAGATGAAAGGCTGGTGGAATAGTGAGTGCCGACAGAAACTCTAACAACTGTTTTTCAAGTACCGTTTCAGTAATTGACCCTTGTTTGCAGCCCCTTCTTATTCGACCAGCACAGTGATAGTAAGAGTAGTGATGAACGTTACCATTCTTCTGTCGCTTCACTTTCTTAGAGCACGTCAGTGCCAGTCCACATTCACCACATTTCAATAATCCAGTGTATTTGTGCTCCAGCACCTTTGGTCTTGGAGCTGCACGTCCCAATATCTCCTGAATCATATTGAACTCATCCTGTGTAAGCATAGGCTTATGATTACCTTTAAACCAACTACCACTCCCTCGCGGGTACTCAAAGTTCCCTGTGTAAAACGGATTAGATAGAAGGTTATACCAAGAACTGGCCGAGATTGGTTTTGGTATTGGGTAACGTCTGGTACCACGCGTACGTAGGCCCCACTCGTCACTAGCAAGGTGTAATACTTCGTATGGTGTATACCCACCTGTCAGTATGTAATCAAACATCTTACGTAGAATTGGGAACCGTTCTTCATCAACAAATACTTCCTCAGGCTGACCGTGTTCTCTATATTTACTGTTTACATACCCAATTGGTGCGATACTCGGTCTGAATCCTCTTTCAATGGCCTGGTTCTGTCCTCGTTTAATGTGCTTTTTTAAGTCTCTGGAATACTGGGTAGAAGTACCAAATTCCACCGACCAAACCAACGTATGGTCATCTGAGTACCAGTCACGGTCAGTAGATTTGATGTTCTTTATTACTCCGGTCTGGAGATAATGTTTAATAATTCCTTCATCAACTGAGTTACGTGCCAGTCTGTCTATTTTGAAACACAACACACCGTCTGCTTTGCCAGATTTGATAAAATCAATCATCTCCTCAAACTCTGGTCGATTATATGGCTTGCTAGCACTTTTCGTTTCGACAAACTCCTTCACTACATTTAATCCCTTCCCTTCAATAAACTTCTTAACCTCATTCATCTGTGAATCGATTGAAGGAACACCCCGTTCCTCATCTTCACCAGCCCTACGTTCTATCGAACGTCTGGCATAAATGACGTATTTTATATCCTTATTTTCTTCTCTGAACATTTAACTCGTAAATTAACGCTTCGTCTGATAATTTCTCTAGCTGGCCAAATTTCACTTCTATTAGTTCATTGACCAACTCTTCTCTGGAGTAGATTTTTAATGCACCTATATACTCCGCAATCACTGCTTCTTGAAAACTGATTCTATCCATACCTAAACCGTATAAGGTAGTTACTGGTATGTACAACTAGTTCTATACACCCAAGATGCGCTGCCGCGCCACACGCGTGTAGCTGGCCGCGGAACCTATGTTAATACTTCTGGCTCCAGAACAAATACATAAATTAAACGTCTCACACTGTGCTGGAATTGTAAGATTTGCATTTTTGCAAATCTGGAAATTCCGATATTGTTTATCTATTTAATAAGTATTTATTCTTATGTATTGTGGGTACCAAAAAGGACACAGAGTTGTGTCCATTTTGAATATGCACCTATTCATTATGAATCTACTGAATAGTCATAATGATTACTCCGTCCAGCTGTTCCTTCTTTTGGCTTAACTACAAGATTTAATAGTTTTGTCTGCTTCGCACCCATCCGTAACTTTTCACTCTGCCAATCCTTAATGTGTATCGTGAACTTGCTGGGGCGATTCTTCCGTCTTTCTACAAAGATAAATTTCTTTGTTTCTAATCCATCTATAGCTCTCCTTACTTGAGACTTTGACAGACCTGTGCCCAAGTTAGCAGTACCTCTTATACCCGTACAAAACTGACTTAATGCTATGTAATCACTATGCTTTTGCCATCCTATCGTCTGTCTCATAATGAAGTCTAAGCACTTCTGTTCTGAGCCGGACATGTAACACCAGTAGGATTGGAGCATTACTGGATAGGTGAAGAAGTGCTTCATATTGTAAGTATCGTCGAATCCTTCGAACTCAACATTGTCTTCACACTTCATTAGCTATTAGTCTCAAGTGTACGTTCATACACCCCAACTATGTGGTCAAGTGAGCCTTGCATTGCTTGGCATCTTAGTGACATGTGCTTGAATGTCTCAATGACTTCTTTTGGATTTTCTAATTCCAGATGCTCTAGTAGCATGACGTCAAGGTAGCTTCCGTAGGCTAAACCAAAGCACTGCTCTGCTGTTTGTCCATCATCGTAGTCGTTTGTTTCGAATAAGTACGCTACTTGTTCAACTGTTGATTTGTTCATAGACCTGTTACATTAAATTCATAATTTTCTAATTTGTCTGCCATTGCTTTCAGATGTGATGCCATGTGCTTACATTCATCTGACCCAATATAGGGTATACAGTGATGATTGTGACCATTAAGCTCTATCCTCAGCTGAGAAGTGAGAACGTTGTTAGGGAGAATTACCCCTTCGTTATAGTCCTCTATGTCAGCAAGCTGAAGTACGTTTGCAATAATTGCTACTAAATGTTTATTCATTGGCTGGTGGTGTTATTGGAGAGCCATAGACTGCGACGTAAACACGTTTGAGCTGTGAGGCTCGCTTCTCTGCTTCCTCATCGGTGAGATTTTTACCAAATTCTTGGAAGTAGAGTTTTTTGAATGTGCTGATGTCAGTAGTCATTTGATATCTCCTTAATCTAATAAGTGTGTTAGTGAGAAGATGTCATCTTTATATAGATGTCTTCTCTCAAGCACAGACTCAATTTACATGAGTTCATTTTGACTGTAGAACAACGACACTTACCGTTTATAAACAAAAAAACCTTTAAATAAAGGCTGTAATAAGGGCATTTTTACTTACTTATTTGTTTGTCCCGTTTTTGTGCTTCTCAAAATCTTGAAGTACTGGATTCTTAAAAAGTAATTTTCCATTCTTTTGCCACTCGAAGAAATCATACTGCTCACCAAGAATTTTTAGGAGTGAATCATTGATAGCATTGATAATTTTAGGTTTATCGAGAGTGTGCTTTTTTGTCCCGTGTATCTTTTTAATTATTTGATTAGCTGTTATTCCTTGAGGATGTTTAGTACTTAAGTCAAATACGGCTTGTAGTACCTTGTAGTATTTTGTTTTAGTCTTTCCTGCCAGAGCTAGCGATCTCCTATTTTTACCAATATAAAATTCACCATTTGAAAAGATTAGCAGACGTCCATCGTCAATAAACTCTCCAGTTTTGTTTGTAATGCCAACTTCTTCAAAAATGAGTCTCAGTTTCTCATAATTATAAATATTGATTATGTACTCAGTAAAGTATTCTTTGTCTCCAAACAAATCAAGATAGTAGGTCACGTCATCGGCAGGCGGTAGTTTCCAGATAAGTACTTTTTGCTTTTTAAGTTTATTCAAGAAGTTTTCAACTGCCTCAAAGTCCCTCAGATTGGCGTGTTCTTTTTTTGTAAAAACCTTTATCTGAAAATCGACATCTTCAAGCTCAGAGACAATAGTACCCTTAGCAAGCTCATGCTCCACTTTGTCATGCATATCACTAATATTTCTTCGTATGATTGGATTCAATCTCATCTACGTATTATGAACTAAAAAGCTCAAGTACAAAACTAGACAGCTGGTTGTATGTAGCAGTGTGAATGGTAATTACCTAATGCAATACCTATCTAATGTCTCTCGTAGGATTCTAGGGTTCATCGTGTGTACCGTGATTAAGAACTAGACACACATTCTCTTGATTCGTCATATCCGTCACTCACCATCACCATTCCTTTACTGACACCTGTACCGAGTAAGTTAGTAGTTGTGATGTTGGGCCAGTCTGAAAACTCTGTCGAGACTGAATCCACTGAGAAAGTTAGGCCAGAATTGTCGAGTTTATTTGTTAAAAAAGTCACCAAGTCAGTATCTCTACCGAGGCCAGAACCATTTAATTTTCCACTTACGAAATAGACACTGCCAAAGTCATTTGACTTTACTGCCTGTAAATTAGTGACTGAACCTCCACCTGTAATATTCAAACCATCGTTTAGTCTTTGGGCCAGAGATTCTGGAACAGCAAGACACCGTGAAGACTCAGTTGCAACAATTGGTGTACTAGTAGTTTGGGTTTCTTCTGCAATGAATGATGACCAAATCCAGAATGCCATTACTAGCATCGCAATTAGTCCGATAAGCATTTGAATCGGTGTCATTTCCTCAACTTCTTTTTGTTTCTCTTCCATAAAAATATAATTAGGCTCATAAGCCTAGTCACGAGATACAAAAAGCCCGCAACTAGGAGAGCCGAAGCTCCTATACAAGTTTCCCTGTACAACGAAGAGTACGCCCTAATTACGGGTTCTTTGTACTCTTCGATTTTCGACCATACCTCGTCTCACGACAAAGGGTTAGGTCATTGATATTAAGTTGTATCTGCATTCTATACTATATTTTTCATATTTAACACTAATATCCAAGTGGTAAACAACAACTTTGGTTTCCTAGCTTATAAAAGTATAATATAAGTATAAATACCTTATGATAGAAAAAGATTTGATAGCAAAATACGGAATTATTGAAAATATACCAGATACAGAACTCCTTGATATTAGTGAGACCATCAAAGAACTTTCATACTTAACACATAGTCATTTCAGATATTATGGAAAGTT
>Ga0306898_1000358_pt1 | contig 18359 bp, 30 predicted proteins | sample AntRauMFilla1564_FD_190424 | JGI IMG/M metagenome (GOLD analysis project Ga0306898, IMG submission 190424) | Saline lake microbial communities from Rauer Islands, Antarctica - Metagenome Filla 1 #564 (v2) (version 2) | ecosystem: Environmental > Aquatic > Non-marine Saline and Alkaline > Saline ...
TGCTAGACCATGCCGAGCATGCTACGCGCTGGGAGACTTGGCAGCGGGCTGTTGAGTTTATGGCTCTATAATGCAAGCCATCCACTTTCACATACGCAGCCACAACGTCAAGCCGCACATAGACCAGGCAGGCGCGCTGCATGTGTGCGTTAGTGATCGCGCTGTTTGGTTGAGGGTTTGGCGGGAAATCAGGGCTGATGATACCGTTCGTCGGCAAGCACTAGACTCCCGCACCTAAGCATATATACTTACCGGACACACACAGGAGTTACGAAGATGAAATATCAAACAGAAGTATTTGCACACCTGAGCGGGATGTCTCACGACAATGGCCGTGTTGTGTTTTTTTCTCACGACATGACCGGCAACGGCTACCACCTAATCTGCACCCAAACCGTAGAAATTGACGTGCCAGAGTTTGACTTGGTACAAATCCAGGTTGACGGAATCGACAAGCAGATTGTAAAAATCCGAGCAGAAAGCCAGATGCAGATCACGCAGCTAGAAGGCCGCAAGCAAGAGTTGCTGGCAATTGGGGTGGATGTATGAATATGCTGATAAGCCGGATGCTGACTCTTGGCATTGTGTGCTTTGATCATAGGCAGAATGGCGTATTTAAAAGCTATGCCAAGATGCCAATTCCTGATGAAAGCCTAAAAATGTTGAGTCGGGAAGCCCTTGAGTTTTATATACAGGCACTTTATCTTTGCTCATGTGAAGACGCGGGGGATTGGTCAAAAGGCCATGACATGCTAGAAACCATAGGTTTCAAAAAGATTCGCAGAGATGCAGGTCACCGAGTTTTTATCAGAATGGAATACAGAGGAGAAGAATCATGAACCTCTTCCGAGACGGCGGCACATGCGCCACGCCTATGACCCTGCGCCAGCGTAACGAGGCCCGCATCCGCAAGGTAGCACGAGACATGGGCGCAGCGTATCTGCTGCATCCTGATAACAAAAAAGCTAAGTGGGGGCATGGGGTATGATCCACACAATAAAACACGACGGCTACGAATTCACAGCCGAGCTAGGCCAAGACGGCGACGACCTGTTTGCATCCATCCATAGCGTTAGCGGCATTGATGCTGACATTCAGGACTTTGGCCGCATAATGTCTGACAACGCATACGCGTGGGAGTCTGCTATACTTGCCGAGCTAATTAGCCTTGAGGGCGAGTTGCAGGACAAAGATCGAATTGATGCCTACTTAAATAGAATCTGCGAGGATTGCGAATAATGAAAAGCGACGGAAGCACGGCAAAGTATTACGAGCTGCCCAGGGGCTGCACAGAGCTGCAAGACCTGATTGGGCACCGCAACATGAATGCACAGATCGGTGAAATATTCCGGGCCTGCTATCGGTTCGGGCAGGCAGACCACAGCGACTTGCTGCGCGACGCCAAGAAGATCCGCTTCTATGCGATTGCAGAGGTTGAGCGATTGGAGCGCGATGCCGCAGCATTCACCACCGCGCTAGACGGCACGGAGAATGAATCGGTTGAGTCTTGGCGCAAGCGGTCGCTTGATGAGGTTGTTGAGCACGTTGGCCCGCAATGGGCAGATGCGCCGGAATGGGCGCAGTGGTTGGCGCAGGATCAATGCGGCGCCTGGTGGTGGTATGATGGAAAGCCCTATGTTCGTGAGCCAGCGTTGGTATATTGGCAGGCGAGCAGCGAATGGTTTGGGCGCGCATCCAGCGGAGCAAAAAACCCCAACTGGAAATCAACACTACAAAAGCGTCCCGATGTCTCGAACGAATGGATCGACTGGGCGGGCGGTGAGTGTCCTGTTGCTGATGGCACTATCTGTCAGATTATGCTCCGTAACCGTGACCAAGCAGATACGAGAACGCCGGAAGACTGGCGGTGGAGCGCGGGCGGTGGTAGTGGTAGCAGCGACATCATCAAATACCGCCTAACGGAGGCCCCATGCCTGGATTAAAACTAATCCGCGCAAGCGGAGAGACACGAACGCGGCTATGCAGCAGCGTGGAATATAGCGCAGACGCCGCGCCGTTTCCGCTCGACGTAATGATGATGGACGGCAGGATTGAATTTGTCGATGAAACAATTACCATCCATGAGGGAGATATTGCGTTTTATTTGATTGATGGCACAACGCATGACACTATCAAGTGGAAGAAGAAGTAAAACACACGCCGGGGCAGCCCGGCTGTATCTATCAGGGGAGCGCTTTAGCGCACATGCGGAGGCGCAAAGATATGCACACCGTCGCCAAGGCGCTCCCACTAATACATACACGCAAGGAATAGGCATGGCACAGCGATACACGGACGAAGAAATAACAGAAGCAGTAAAGCTGCACGGCGGCAAAGATAGCGCAGCAAAGGCGCTACAGATGGACTCTAGGGGTCTTCGTCGGCGGATTAAGCGAATGGCGCTCCAGGGCTACAGTCCTGACCATGACATGACACATTTGGTGCCCGACGGCTACAAAGTAAGGGGCGTTTCGAGCCTGTACAACAAGGAAGGCATTCTATCCGCGCAGTGGGTTAAGTCATCTGCGGATGATGAGCGGCGGCATGAGATGATGCTGGAGGCTTGCGAGGCAATGTCGCAGGAATTGCCGCAGGTCAAAAAGATTAAAGCGCCATCGGGCACGCTGCCGCACCTTATGGCTGTCTACCCCATAGGTGATGCACATATTGGCATGAGGGCTTGGGGAGAAGAAACTCAGGGCGAGAACTGGGATCTTGAGATTGCAGAGCGCGTGCAATGCGGCGCAATGGCGGCATTGGTTGAAATTACCCCGCCGTGTCAAGAGGCGGTTATCATTAACCTGGGCGACTGGTTTCACGCGGACAACATGGAGGGCATGACTAGCCGGTCAGGGCACATAATGGATCTTGACGGGCGCTATTCTAGGATGATCAGTGTCGGCGTGAAGGTAATGCGGCAATGCATAGAGTCTGCCCTGACCAAGCATCAGAACGTCAGAGTGATAAACGTGGTGGGCAACCACGACGATACAGGCGCGCTATGGATGTCCGTAGCCTTGCGCCACACTTACGAAAACGAGCCGCGCATTACCATCGAATCCGCTCCGGCTGCCTTCCATTATGTCAGATGGGGCAAGGTTCTCATCGGCACGCATCATGGCCACACTTGCAAGCCCGTAGCGTTGCCCGGCGTTATGGCGACCGACCGCGCAAAGGACTGGGGCGAGACAGAATTCCGGTACTGGCTTACCGGCCATGTTCACCATCAGTTTGTCAAAGAGTTTTCAGGGTGTACGGTCGAGGCGTTTAACACTCTTACGGCCAAAGACGCATGGGCAGCGTTTGGCGGATATCGCGCAAAGCAGAACATGAAGTCTTTGATCATGCACGACGAATACGGCGAGGTTTCAAGGCATACGGTGCACCCGGACATGATCAAGTAACCCGACGAACGGTAGTTTACAAAGCCGCGAATAGTGGTACTGTCAGGGCTACTATTAACGAGGAGTTAAACAGATGAAATACCTAGACGACCTAATACGCGCAGAAATTATAGGCAATGCTGCGGTTCCAAATGTAATTTATGTGTCGCGGACTGCATTCGCCGACGCATACTTGAATGGATTTTTGGACACAACCAATTTTGAAACCATGGACGGCGAAATACGTCGAGACCATAGATACAAGGGCGTTCGCGTTGTTCATCGCTGTGAACGCAGCAAGGCGTAACCCGACGAACGGCACCCCCAAACTATAGACAGGCTGGCCCCTTAACTGGGGCTTTTTTACAACTACAATTTGCCCGCCATTCACCATCCGTGCCATAATCCTGCTATACAAACCATTTTTTAGGTATAAGGCATGGAGTCCAAATTGATGAGCCAGCACCAATCAGCGTTAGACGTAGGCACGGCAGCAATGAAAGCCGCGCCAGTGCTGGCAGTAGCAGCCGCTGATAATGTTTTCGGCATACCGTTGCAAAATTGGGTCTATATTCTTACTATTATTTATCTGCTTTTTCAGCTTGTCGTGATTGCGCCAAAGGTTCCGGCTGCTATGATTGAGTTTTATCACAAGATAAAAGGGTGGTTTAAGTGAAGCTGATAGACGACGCAAAGAACGCGCCACGGTTCTGGAGCGTCAGGCTAGCCGTTCTATCTGCCGCGTTGACCGCTGTCGAATTGACCCTGCCCATGTTTAGCCAGGTAGTACCGCCAGGCGTATTTGCTTCGCTTTCAATGATGGTCGCTATAGGAGCCGCTGTTGCCCGAACTGTTAAGCAGGAGTCGTTATCGTGATTAAAGACAGCTACACACAGCTTAGCCGTGACGAGGGCACTGTACTGCATGCCTATCAGGATCATCTAGGTTTTTGGACTATTGGCACAGGCATTATGATTGACAAGCGCAAAGGCGGCGGGTTGTTGCCAGAGGAAGACGCGTTTATTGTAAGCAACCGCCTACGCATAATTGGCGAGCAGCTAGACAAGCGCATCCCGTGGATATGCAAGCTCGACCCTGCCCGACGGGGCGTGCTGGTCAACATGGCTTTTCAAATGGGCGTTGATGGCTTGCTAGGTTTCCGCAACACGCTGGCGACTATCGAGAAAGGCAACTATCGACTAGGCGCTGAGCAGATGTTACAGAGCCTATGGGCCAGACAGACACCGGCACGCGCTAACCGGCTATCTATCCAGATGGCGTCCGGCGAGTGGCAATAGCAGCCGCATTCATTGCCGGCGCTATCACGGGAATCATTGTGGTAATATGGTGCCTGTGGCGTATCGTAACTGGAGGCGCTAATGCTGATTAAATACCTGTGGCCGGCATCTATTCTGCTCGCTTGCCTTGCGGTCTATCAGGCCCAAGAGTGGCGCTATGATGCGAAGCTGTCAGACATTGCCACAGCTAACGCTAACGCGCTTACGCAGGCACACGAGCGCACCCAAGCCAAGCAGCAGGAGCTATCCGACCTTGATCAAGCATACCTGCAACAGATCAACCAGGACCGCGCTAATGTTGAGCGCATGCGCGCTAATCCTGAGCGGGTGCGCGTCAGTGCAACCTGCCCCACAGTGCCCGCCGCTGCCGACAATCCCGGCGTGGATAATGCAGCCAGCGCCAGACCTACAGACGCCGCTGTCAGAAATTATCTATTACTTACCGAGCGACACAGCACAGTGACGGCGCAGCTTGGCGCTTGCCAGGACATACTGAGGTTATTAAAATGACAGACCTACACGGCCACGACCGCGAAGGCTACAGCGAAGAGATCAAGGACCGCTTGCTTGAAATGATCGCAAGCGGCGACCACGGCGGGGTCAAGACTATTTGCCGGGACTACCCCGACGAGATGCCCAAGGCCAATACAGTTTGGTGCTGGCTCAATCCGCATCATCGCCTGTATGACGAGGTTTTTCGTGACGGGTATCTAGCGGCCAAGGAAGTGACCGCGCATAACCTGGCTGATGCAATTATCGAGGACTTTAACAAGCTGGGCACCGAGGCTATGGATTATCGGTTCGCTAACGTCCGCCTATCTCAAGTGCAGTGGATTGCGAAAAGCCTTGCGCCTCGGCATTACGGCGACCGCAAACAACTTGACCACACCAGCAGCGACGGCAGCATGCGCCCCACAATGATTCAGCTAGTCGGGCCTGATGATGACACTAGCCAAGGTTAAGACACCGCCAAAGCTGATACCCGTATTTACGCCAAAGCGGGGCAGCCTTAGATACAGGGGCGCGCGCGGGGGGCGAGGGTCTGGCAAGTCGTTTAACTTTGCAAAGATGGCCGCAATCTGGGGCGTGATTGAGCCGCTGCGGATTTTGTGCACGCGAGAGTTTCAGGGTTCAATCAAAGAGTCATTTCATGCCGAATTGAAAAACGCCATTGCGTCAGAGCCTTGGCTGGAAAAAGCCTACGATGTCGGCATAGATTACCTTCGCAGCAATATCAATAGCACCGAGTTTATATTCAGGGGCTTGCGGCACAACATCGGCAGCATCAAGTCGCTGGCACAGATAGACCTTTGCATCATTGAAGAAGCAGAGGACGTGCCGGAACACTCGTGGGTAGCGCTTGAGCCTACCATTCGCGCCCCAGGTTCTGAGATATGGGTTCTATGGAACCCAAAGATAGAAGGAAGCCCGGTAGATTCGCGGTTTGTACAGAATACCCCGCCGCGATCCATGATCGTCGAGATGAACCACACAGACAATCCTTGGTTCCCTGTAGAGCTAGAAGAGCAGCGCCTGCACGCTATGGCAACCATGCCACCAGAGGTTTATTCCCACATATGGGAAGGCGCTTATCTCACGCACACAGACGCGCAAGTCTTTAAGGGCAAATGGCGCGTTGCCGAGTTCGATACACCAGCAGGAGCAGACGGGCCATACTACGGCGTTGACTTTGGTTTCGCTCAAGACCCAACAACCGGCCTGCGCTGCTGGATAGTGGCAAACACATTGATGATTGATTATGACGGCGGGCGAGTCGGTCTAGAGTTAGACAAAACCGCGCCATACCTGATCGAGAACATACCCGGTGTTGCGGACCACGCATCACGCGCAGACAGCGCACGGCCTGAGTCGATCAACTACCTGTCGCGCCACGGGCTGCGCAAAATGGTAGGCGTTGACAAGTGGAAAGGCAGCGTAGAGGACGGGATTGAATTCATCCGCTCATTCGACGAGGTAGTAATCCACCCTCGTTGCAAGCAGACGGCAAGAGAGTTTGCGCTCTATAGTTATAAGCAGGACAGGCTAAGCGGCGATATATTGCCTGTCGTCGTGGATGCAAACAACCATTACATAGACGCGCTGCGATACGCACTGGGGCCGATGATTAAAGCCAAGCGCAAGACGGTCGGCCATGCCCCTATACGCTTCGCAGGCTAAATGATAAACTTGGCATACTATATGCATAGAGGTTCAAACCATGCCCATCACTGACGTACACCCCAGCTATGGACGCAGCCTCAAGCGGTGGCGACGTAACCGGGCGGCAGTGTCCGGGCAGGACGCTATTCATGATGGCGGCACGCTATATCTGCCTGACGACAACAACGGCGGCGCCCCTAATCGCTACATTAGGTTATTGCAGCGTGCAACCTGGACGCCATTCACTGGCTATACGCTTGAGGGGCTGACGGGCGCAGTGTTCCGCAAGCCGTCGCTTGTCGAGCTACCAAGCGCGATGGAATACATGCTAGAGGACGCTAACGGCGCTGGCCTGTCGCTTGAACAGGTCGCAAAGTCCGCCGTTGGCGAAGTACTGGCTGTTGGTCGTACTGGCTTCATGGCTGATTATCCCCAAGCAGAACAAGGTATGAGCGCAGAACAAGTGGCCGCGCTTATGCTTCGACCGCGCATAGTTCAATATCTGGCGGAGTCAATTGACGGATGGCGCTACCAGTTTATTGCTGGCACGCTGCGCCTCCAGATGGTTAAGCTGGTCGAGACGGAAGAAATCGACATTGATGAATTTTCCGTTGATGTCAAAGATCGTTACCGCGTATTGCGCCTTAATGCCGATGGTATTTATGAGCAAGCGCTATACACAGAGGGCGGCGTACTCATAGGCGAGCCAATGATTCCGCGCAAGGGTGACGGCACGCCTTGGCGGCACATCCCGTTCCACTTTGCAGGCGCATCAACAAACCTGCCAGATGTTGACGAGGCACCGCTGTCGGGCATTGCGGATCTCAACATTGCTCATTACCAGGTGACGGCAGACAAGCGGCAGAACCTGCACGTTCACAGCGGCGGGCTGCTAGTTATTGCTAGCGACATGAGCGCCGAGGATTTTGCCACTCAGAACCCGAACGGCATCACAGTCGGGGCTGACCAGGGAGTCTTCGTCGGGTCCGGCGGCAGCGCGGAAATCCTACAGCTAGACGCCTCCAGTCAGAGCCAATCAGAAATCGAGTCAATCCAGAATCAGCTTGTGGCTATCGGCGCTCGACTTATCACGGCGCAAGGCGGTAACGAAACAGCCGAGGCCGCACGCATTGCAGCAAGCGCAGAGGCAAGCGCCCTGTCTAACATGGTGGGCAACATATCCGAGGCACTAGAAGCCGCGCTAGAGGACTGCGCCCTGTTTGCTGGCGCTAACCCTGCCGATGTTAAGTTCATGCTTAATACTGAATTTTTTGACACTACCCTTGACCCGCAAGAAATTGCACAGCTAATCATGCTGGGAGACCGCCAGATACTGGCCACAAGCGACGTTCGGGCACGCTTGCGCAAGGGTAGTCTGATTGGCCGCGACCGCACCGACGAAGAAATAGAGGCAGAGGTGGGCACGCAATCAGTGCCGGGGCTGTAAATGCCTACAAGCGAGCAGCTTAAAAGCCTTGAGACTCGCCGTCAGGTTATGCTTGAACGGCTAAAGTCAGGCATGGTCGTTGATACGGTTACGCCGTTCCTGCGCGACAGTGCGAAGCGAATCCGCGAGGTGCTGCAAGTGGGCGACCTAACGACATACGGGCGCGCACGTCAGGAACGATTGCTAGGCGACATCGTGGAAATAATGCTGTCAAGCACAGGCGAGCTAACCCGCGACCTGCGCGCAAGTATGCTGGCTATCGCTGTGTCAGAGGCGCGCTTCGAGGAACAGGCGCTTACGACTATAGGCGTGGACTTCGAGCCTGTTGTGCCTGCTGCCTCACAGATACGCGCTGCGGTCCTTGCAGCGCCTCTATCAGTGCGCGGGCCAGACGGGGGCAGACTGCTTGATCCTTGGCTGAAAAACTGGAGTCGCTTCCAAGTACAGCAGATCGAGGGCGCTATACGCCGTGGATTTGCCGAGGGCGTCACTAATCAGCAAATGATCCAGCAGGTAATTGGCACCGTGTCGCGCAACTATGCGGACGGGGAATTTGCACGCATACAGCGGGCTGCGTCTGCTTTGGTGCGAACAGGCGTGCAGCATGTAGCAATGGAAGCGCGGGCAGAAACGCTACAAGCTAACGGCGTCGAGCGGTATGAGTGGCTAAGCACGCTTGACGACCGCACCTCGGATCAATGCCAGGCGCTAGACGGCCAGCAGTTTGAAATGGGCAAGGGGCCGTTACCGCCAATACATCCGAACTGTAGATCAAGCATTACCGCCGTATTGCCCCCTGAGTTTGACTTTCTACGCGAAGACGCAACACGCGCAAGTCAAGACGGGCCTGTACCTGCGAATCAGACATACTACGAATGGCTAAAGACGCAGCCGCAAGGCTTCCAGGATCAAGCGCTTGGCGATTCCTGGGGCAAGGTTTTCAGAGATGGCGGCGTATCGTCTGATCAGTTCGCTAAGTTACGGCTAGGCAAGGACTTCAAGCCGATCACGCTGGTAGATCTTGAGCGCATCAACCCGGTTATATTTGAGCGAGCGGGACTGTAATCCGACCAACGGTAGTTTACACGGGCGCGGATAGTGGTATTGTCGGGGCTACTATTTACGAGGAGATAAACAGATGACTACCGCCAAGCTGCTAGCTAAGCGCCAAGACCACAAGACCGCACACGTCCTGCACTTCCTTATGTCGCTAGTCACTGGCGGCCTGTGGCTTCCAATATGGTTATTGATCGCCCTGAACCATGCAATCGAGCGCGGGCGGATTGATCGGAAGCTGGGGCGGATGAAATGAATGATTGGTATCGCTGTCAACCCATGCCCCTGACCGGGGCTTTTTTTTGCCCTAAATTTGACACAACAACACAAACTGGCATACTATGTGCATAACGCTAGCTGGGCTAGCAAGAACCGTGCCGGGGGCATACTGTGGCTAAATTTAAGAACGAAGACGGAACCGAAACCGAAGCTTTCACACAGGCAGAGGTTGACGAACTGGTAGCAGGATTGAAGCGCAAGAATGAGCAATTGCTTGGCGAGAGCCGGGCAGACCGCGAAAAGCGCGAACAGATTGAAAAGCTCCAGGCAGATGGCGAGGCCGAACGGGCAAAAGAAAAGGGCGAATTCAAGACCCTGTACGAGAAGACGCAGGCCGATCTAGAAGCAGAGCGGGACAATGCGCGCAAATTCAGGCAAACGATTCAAGAGAAAGACCTTGATTCTGAGTCTATCAAGCTTGCCGGGTCGCTGACGAAAGACATGATGCGGGCCGAACTGCTCAAGCAGCAGGCTATGAAGTACGCGAAGTACACAGAAGCCGGCGTGATTTTTGAGGTCGGCGGCGTAGAAATTAGCCGCGAGAAGCTGGCAGAAAAGTTACAAACTGATTATCCGTTTCTAGTGGACGGCAATCAGTCATCCGGGGGCGGGGCGTCCGGTAGCGGTAAAGGCGGCGGGGCCACCAAAAGTTTTAGCGAATACAACGGGGCGGAGCTTTCGGCAATTCGCCAAGCAGACCCGGCCCAATATGACCGCATGCTAGCGGCTCACAAAGCTACCCGATAGGAATACAACCACATGGCTACCGTACAACTTTCTGACATCATTGACGTTAAGGTCTTTCAGGACCTGCCGTCTGTCAATTCTCCCGAAAAAACCGCGTTCTATACTGGCGGCATTGTTACCCGTAGCGGCCTGCTGGATGGCCTTGCTACCGCTGCCGGCAAAACCGCAGAGCTGCCTTTCTGGAACGACATTGACCCGACGGCTGTGCCGAACCTGAGCAACGACAACCCGGCGTCTATCGCTACCGCGTCAAAGATTGCGCAAGGCGAACAGATCAGCCGCAAAGCTTTCTTGAACAAAGGCATGTCGGCAACCGACTTGGCCAGCGAGATCGCATCAGGCCCGCTAGCTATGGATCAGATCAAGGCGCGAATCGACACCTACTGGACTCGCCAATGGCAGCGCCGCTTGATCGCGTCTAGCAACGGCGTATTGGCTGACAATATCGCAAACAATGCTGGTGATATGCGCGTATCTGTTGCTGCCGAGTCTACCGGCGCGCAGAGTGCTACCACCCGCTTTAGCCGCGACAACTTCACCGATGCCGTCTATACGATGGGCGACGCTGCCAGCACCTTGCGGGCGATTGCCGTGCACTCTGCGGTTATGTCGCAAATGGTCAAGCAGGACGATGTTATCTACATTCCTGACAGCCAAGGCATGCTGACTATCCCGACCTACATGGGTCTGCGTGTTATTGTTGACGATGGCCTGACGGTCACTACCGGCACTACCAGCGGCTTCAAATACACCAGCGTTCTGTTCGGTGAGGGTGCATTCGGCTACGGCGACGGCGTACCATTGAACCCAGTCGAAGTGGAGCGCGAAGCTGCTCAGGGTAACGGCGCAGGCATTGAGACTCTCTGGACTCGCAAAACCTACATCATCCACCCGTTCGGCTTTCAGAACACCGGAACCCCTGCTGCGGTATCTTTTACCCTTGCAGAGCTGGCCCTGGCGGGCACGTGGTCGCGTGTTGTTGAGCGTAAGAACGTGCCTCTCGGCTTTTTGATTACTAACTGATGCAAGCCTGATGAAAAGCCCTGCCTAGCGCGGGGCTTTTTTTGTGGTATAATTCTTGCATATACGGGGTATTTTATGAAAGACACAAACGAAGACGGCCTAATCCCAGGTCAAGCGGTAGACTGGGAAACGCTTGTTAGAATTAAAGCAAAACCACAGCCAGAGCCAGCAAAACGCGGACGCCCACCGGGGGTTAAGAATGAAAAAAGCCAAGCCAATTAAGTCGCCTACTATGACGGCGCTGCTTATTCAGTATCAGAAACGATCAGCGCGCAAGCGTAAGGCCAGCTGATGTCTTACATAACCGAGGCAGAGCTTGACGAGTACGCAGCGGCCAGAGGCATCACCGTGACGGGGACGAAAGCCCATCTGCTTGTAAAGGCGATGGACTTTCTTAACGGCATGGAGGATGAATGGCAGGGCACCCGCGCAGTAGACGGGCAGGCGCAGGCATGGCCGCGCAAAGGCGTCAGGCTGTACACGCTGGACTTCCCTGTAGATCAGGTGCCGCAAGCCCTAAAAGACGCACAGGCACAGCTAGCAATCGAGGCAGACAGCCAGTCATTGCAGCCAACATTATCACCAGGAGCTAAGGGCGCTGTAACGTCTGAGACTGTGGACGTGCTATCTGTAAGCTATGCAGAGAAGCCGGGGGGCGGTAGCAGCATGCCATTTTTCACGGCAGTGCGCGCTTTGCTTCGGCCACTGATGCGCGCAGGATCGGGCGGCATTTCCTCGTTTAGCCTGACACGTATATGAGCGCATTCTATACCGGCTTACAGCAGACAGCGGCAAACCTGTTGGCCGAGTACGGAGAGCCATGCACGGTGCGCGTGCAGACCGGCACAGGCTTTGACCCGGCAACGCAGACAGCGGCGCCAACATACGACAATTACGCCGCAAACGTGTATGTAGGCAACTACGGCGGGCGCACCAATGACGACGGCACTCTGGTGCAGACGAACGACCGCAAGTTAATTGTGTCGGGCCTTGGCATAACGCTAGAGCCTCAATTATCGGCGCGCATTGTTGTTGGCGCCATGACATATACAGCGCAGAACATTAAGCCTATTGGCGGCAAAGGCATACAGGCAATCTATGTTGTGCAGGGGCGTAGCTGATGAGCTTTGGCCGCGACATTGAGCGCATTGCAGCCAAGACGCGCAAAAGTATTGAGGAGGTGATGCGGGGCGCGGCATTAGAGTTATTCAGTAGCGTCATCAAAGATACCCCGGTAGACACAGGCCGAGCGCGGGGCAACTGGCAGGCGAGTATTGGAAGCGCGGAAGACGGCGAAACGACCGCAACCGAGGCGGTGGCGCTATCCAAGGTTCGCAGCGTGACTAGCGGATGGTCAATCGGCGAGGTCATTTGGCTAACCAATAACCTGCCCTATGCCCGGCGCTTAGAGTACGATTGGTCTAAGCAGGCACCTGGCGGAATGGTACGCAAAAACGTGGCGCGCATTCAGCGCATAGTTAAGGCACAGGCGGCTAAACAATGAGTACACCCTTTTCAGACATACCGCTGGCTTTGATTGCAGCATATCGGGCGGGACTGTTTTTTAGTGATGCCGATACAGCCTATCCAAATGCCGCATTCGTTAAGCCAGCGGACAGCGTGACGCCTTGGGCGCGCCTAGACGTGCTTCCTGCACAGCCAAGCGCGGCGTTCTATGACAGCAACGAACATACCGGATTTATGCAGATTTCCATAATGTACCCGCTCAACGCAGGGGCGGCGCCATCATGGCAAATGTCGGACGATATAGCGGCGCATTTCCGCGCCGGCAGCAAATTCAAAAACAACAGCCAGTCAGTGCAGATAGTATCTTGCGGAGCCGCTGCGCCCCTTGTTGATAACGGATGGTCTATGACCCCGATTACAATTCAGTACCGAAGCATGGCTGAGCGCTAGCATAGTTGGCATGCATCTTGCTTTGCTATATAATGACCCAATTGACCACACACCGTAGGAGCTTTACACATGGCCGATCCACGCACTAACGCAGGCGCGAAATTTTACATCGCCGTCGATACCGATGGCGACGCGGCGCCCCAGGCTACAGATCTGACCTCAAGCGAATACGCGGGCCTGACTTGGCTTGAAGTCAAGGCTGTTGGCTCGGTTGGCGAAACCGGCACTAACACAAACATCGTCACATACGACACGGTTGCCACTGATGTAACCTTGAAATCCAAGGGCATTAGCAACGCTGGCGACCCTGAAATCGAAGTTGCTCGACTGCCAGCGGACCCAGGCCAAATCCAAATGCGCGTTGCCGCAGCTTCTCGCAATGCGTTTGCGTATAAGTACGAGCAAGACGACCAAATCACCGCCGATACTGGCAACGGAACAACCTATTTCAACCGGGGCATCATCACCGGCCCGCGCCATCCAAATGGCCGGAACGAAGACTTTGTGCTTGAAATGTATCAGCTTGGCCTGAATCAGAAAGAAATCGTCGTAGAGGCCGTATAATGGATATTGGCGCAATCAAACCAGCAGAGCGAAAACTGAACTTGAAGCACCCCGGCAACGGGGAGGCTTTGGGCCTTACGCTATGCATTATTTGCACGCAGGATGAGCGAGTAAAGCGTGTTCGACGCATGCAGCTAGACGCATCCATTGACCGCAAGGGACGGCGTAGCGTTGCTGACGTTGAGCTTGATAACATTGATTTGTTAGCTGCTACCGTTGTTGGCATAGAATATGCAGATGGTGTTACATGGGAAGGCAAAACGCCTGCCCGTAGTGATGCGCTTGTAAAAGATATGCTTTCACGCGACTGGCTGCGCTTGCAGGTTGACGAGTTCGCTGGGGCTACAAAGGATTTTTTCACCGCCTGAGCTTGGAGCTATGCGATGCAGTAGCGTATCAGGCGCGCTATGCAACGTCAGACAGGCGGGGGGAAACAAGGCGGGAGAGGAATGCCAGGTTTAAGGTTGACTCCCCCGTTTTGGATTTGCCAGAGCGAGGCGTTTATATATGGCATTGGTTCTTTGATGCGTCACCGTCGCGTCGATTCATTAACGGGCACCCAGCAACCATAACGCCGAGCGAGTGGCTAGCATGGGCGCAGATAACCGGCGAGATAATAAGGCCGGAAGAATGGGCAGTTTTGCGCGACATGGATGCATCTTATGTAAACGCATTACAAGCCGAGCTATCAGACCAGCACATACGGGAGGGCGAGGCAAATGGCGCAAGACGTAGCAACACTGGCTATCAAAGTTGAATCGAAAGGCGTCAAGGCTGCTGATAAAGACCTTGAAGGCTTAGAGCGGCAATCGGTAAAGACTGAGCGCGAGCTTGCCGATCTAGACCGTCAATCAAAAAAGATGAACAAGACCGCCTCGGCAATGGGTAAGGCGTTCGGCACTGTCGTGGGAACCCTCGCCACAGGGCTTTTTGCGCGGTCTGTCATCAACAACACTATTGAGCAAGAAAAAGCGATTGCGCAGCTTGAGGCAACGCTTAAATCTACTGGGCGTTCTAGCGAGTCGCTATCCAAAGACATGCAAGACTTTGCATCGTCACTGCAAGAGGTCACAACTTTTGGCGATGAGGCGGTAATTGCTTCCCAAGCTCTGCTTCTGACTTTTACACAAATTGGCGGGGATGCTTTTCCAAGGGCACAGCGGGCCATTCTGGATGTTGCGACAGCAATGGGCACCGACCTGCAATCAGCTACTCTGCAAGTCGGTAAGGCGCTGAATGATCCAATCTTAGGCATGACCGCGTTGAGTAGAAGCGGCATACAGTTTACGCAAGCACAGAAAGACGTTGTAAAGCAGATGGTAGAAACCGGCAACGCTGCCGGCGCGCAAGAAATAATACTCAAAGAATTAGAAGTCCAGTTCGGCGGATCAGCAGCGGCGGCACGCAATACGCTAGGCGGCGCCATTGAATCGCTAAAAAACAACTTTGGCGACCTGCTGGAAGGCGACTCAGGCGGCGAAGGGGTCAATGGGGCGACCTCTGCTATTAACAATCTTTCGGACACGATGGCCAGTCCGGAAGTTAAGGCGGCATTTGGCACGATTACAAGCGCGGTTATCTTGCTGCTCGAAAAGTCTGCTGCTGCAACGGTTGCTTTTACAAACTTCGGCACCGCCATTGGTGAATGGGCTGGTCGATTGGCTGTTGGGCCTGCCGACGCAATGGAACAGGTCAACCTTGAACTCGAGAACTCAAGGGCAATACTTAAAAACATTGGTGGCGAGCTAAACACAGCGCGAATCCTGCGCGTAAATCCATTTGCAAGCACGTCAGACCTTGAAAAAGACTGGCAAGTCACGTCAAACAGAATTAAAGAGCTTGAGCGCATAAAGGCAGATTTTGAAGCCAATCCAATAAAGGTAGTTCCGGGTTCTTCTGTTTCTGCTCCGTTGCCTAATGTGCCGGTATCAGCATCAGACCAAGGGGCTAGCAAGGCGTCTACTGAAGCATCAGATAAAGCAGCCAAAGCTGCCCAGTCAGCTACCGACGCAATCAACAATCAAATCACCTCACTCAAAATACAGGCCGATACTGTCGGCCTGTCTTCGACTGCCGTTACCCTGCACAAACTGGCGCTAGAAGGCGCAACGCCAGCACAGCTAGCGCTTGCCGCCGCTGCGCTTGAAACGGTTGATGCGTATAAGCTGGAGCAGGAGCAGCTAGAGACCATTGCCGCGCTGAAAAGAGACATGGCGGCAGAGCAGGAGTCGGTAAACATGCAAGCGGCCAGCATCATTGAGTCGCTGCTAGTCGAAGAAGAAGCAATTCAGCTTTCTTATGAGCGGCGCAGGGAGATAATTCTTGCCGCGACAATGGAAACAGAGACCCAGCGCACAGCAATACTTGAGCAGCTAGAGGCGGACAGGAACGAAAAGCTAGTCGCAATAGAGCAAGAGCGCACGGCTAAAATCTTTGAGCTTAATCAGCAGTTCTTCGGCGGGCTTGCCGGGCTTGCCAAGGCTTACGCGGGCGAACAGTCTGGAATATATCGCGCCCTGTTTGCGGTAGAGCAAGGCTTTGCTGTTGCCAAGGCGCTATTGGCTGTGCCTGAGTCGTATCAAAAAGCGTTTAATGCTGTTGTTGGCATCCCGTTTGTTGGTCCTGCCCTTGCCCCTGCTGCCGGAACAGCCGCAGCGGCGTTATCTGTTGCCCAGGTAGGAATGATGCGCTCTGTGTCGCCTAGCTTTGACGGTGGCGGTTACACCGGGAACGGCTCACGGTCTGGCGGCCTAGACGGCAAGGGCGGCTTTATGGCGCTTATGCACCCACAAGAAACCGTGACCGACCACACCAAAGGGCAGACCCCACCGCGCTCTGGAGGGGAAATAAATAACACGTTTATCTTGCAAGGGCGACCAGACATAAGAACACAGCAGCAGCTATCACAAAAAGCGGCTACTGCTCAAAGAACAGTTAATGCGAGGTTTGGCCAATAATGTCATTTATAGAAGCGCGATTATTAGACGGCTTGGCATACGGGTTTAGCGGCGGACCGACATGGAGCACCACGCGTGTCGGACTGCGCAACGGTATAGAGCGGCGCAACGTCAAGCGAAGTAGGCCGCTACATATGTTTAATGGTTCTTTTGACCGGCGCGACGAAGGCGTCCTAGAAGAGCTGCTGAATGTTTTTAATGCGACGGCTGGGGCAGCGTATGGGTTCCGGTTTAAAAACTGGCTTGATTATGAAGCAACCAGCGAGCCACTTGGCCTAGCATCAGGCTCAAGCCAGACCGTACAGCTAGCTAAACAGTATTCCTTCGGGGGCCAAGATAGGGCTGTTCCTATACGCAAACCGAACAATGATGTTATAATCTATGCAAGCGGTGTGCCAATATCTGCAACCGTCAACACTACAACCGGGATGGCGACATTTACCGCAACTCTCGGACAAGCTGTAACATGGACAGGAACATTCGACTTGCCAGTGCATTTTGATAGCGACGAATTCTCGGCAACCATTGAGACGCTAGGCGCGACGAGCATAGACGTTTCGTTGGTAGAAGACCTGAGCGCATGAGTCGCGCCATATCCACAGCCCTACAGCAGCACCTGAATGGCGCGGTTACGACCACTTGCCGGTTGCTTCTATTCACCCTGAAAGACGGCAGAGAGTTCGGGCTGACAACCCTGGACCGCGACGTGATTTACCAGGGTGTGACATACAGCGCGACCAACGGATTTGACCCGTCTGCGATTGCATCCGATACCGGCCTATCAGTGGATAATGCCGAGGGATATGCGCTGATTGCGGACGTGGCCGGTATAACCGACCAGATGATCGCTACTGGCGCGCTGGATGACGCGAGCTGGCAGATGATGCTTGTAAACTGGAATGATCTTAGTATGGGCAGCTTGATCATAGACGGGGGCGACGTGGGACAGGTCAACCTAGTTGATGGCGTATCGTATGTGCCGGAGCTGATCAGCATTTCCATGCGCCTACGCCAGCCCATCGGCCATTTCTTCACGCGAAAATGCCGCGCCACTTTCGGTACTGATGCGGAGGGCATGACCGGGTGCGGCTATGACGCTGACCCGCTGTGGCTGTCAGGCACCGTTGATGTCGTCGAGGCGTTAGATAATCAACGGGTATTCACGTACACCGGGCCGATCCTTGACCCCGTGCCGAACACTGCCCGCGTGCGGTTCACAAGCGGCGCAAACGCTGGGCCGCGCTTGTACCAGGTCGAGGCATATAGTCCTGTCGCTCGCGCCGTGGAGCTTGTCGAGCCGACACCGTTCCCGATTGCGATTGGTGACGGTATGGATATTCGCCCCGACTGCGATAAGTCACCGGCGCAATGCACCGGATATGGCAACTGGTTGAATTACAAGGGCTATAACTTGATACCTGTAAGCGAGGCCGACGCGGTATTGACTCCGCAGACAGGCACGGCGGGCGGGCTATTGGGGAGCTTTGTAGAATGAACGCAGCCAAAGCAATAGCAGAAGCGCGCTCAT
>Ga0306898_1000365_pt1 | contig 18119 bp, 16 predicted proteins | sample AntRauMFilla1564_FD_190424 | JGI IMG/M metagenome (GOLD analysis project Ga0306898, IMG submission 190424) | Saline lake microbial communities from Rauer Islands, Antarctica - Metagenome Filla 1 #564 (v2) (version 2) | ecosystem: Environmental > Aquatic > Non-marine Saline and Alkaline > Saline ...
TTAATAAAAACACAAAATGATTGACTTAAACGAAAAACCGCTATGCACTATACCACGTGTTATGTGCTGGGCGGTTGATAACCTTGAACTTCTTAAATCGCAACCTAACGAAAGCGTGGATTTGATTTATAGTGATATTCTTTACGGAACTGGTAGGAACTTTGGAGATTACCAAGACTTAAAACCGATTAGAAGTGAAATTGAAAACCACTACCTACCAAGACTTATTGAAATGAAACGAGTTTTGAAAGATACTGGAAGTATTTATTTGCAAATGGACTACAAAATAAGCCATTGGATAAGATTGATTTTTGAAGAAATAGGGTTGATTTTGCAAAATGAAATTACGTGGCAATACGGATTAGGAAATAACAACACCAAAAAAAATTGGCAGAACAAGCACGATACTATTTTATTTGCTACAAAAACGAAAGACTACAAATGGAATGATATGAGAGGTAAAGTTACTACGCAAATGAAAGCTAAATATTGCCACAAAGACGAACAAGGTAATTTTATGATGAGTTACGGCAAAAAGTATTATTTAAAAGGTGGTAAAAGAATTGGTAATGTTTGGGACTTTGCAAATTTATCTGCAACCGATGGCGAAAGAGTTGGGTATAATACACAAAAACCAAAAGTATTAATTGAACGAATAATAAAAGCAAGTTCAAACGAAGGCGATGTAGTAGCTGATTACTATTTAGGTTCAGGAACAACAGCAGTAGTTTGTAAAGAGTTAAATAGAAACTTTATTGGTTGCGATATAAACCCAAACGCTATTGAATTAACTAAAACTCGATTAAATGCAGTAACGTAGCCTTGCACATAACGGAATGGGTATATGGTTAGTGCGCCTGTTCCGAAACTTTAATCAAAGCACTAACTTCACTTGGCGCATTAACTATATACCGTGTTAACTACTGGCACGGTCAATTAAAAACGAAATTATGATACGAGTACAAAGAAAGAGAACAAAAGGATTTAAACTATCCGAAAATACTAAATGTGTTAATAGAGGCACTAAATGGGGCAATCCCTTCAAAGTTTTATTTGAGGCTGGATATTGGGTTGTAAGAGATAAAGAGGGCAATTACTGGGGAAGGTTATATAGCGAGAAAGAAGGTGCTGCCGAAAAAGCCATTGAATGTTACAGTGGTTGGATTGATGGACAAATTGGAATGAAGAAATTAGACTTAAACGAATTGAAGGGTAAAAACCTTGCTTGCTTTTGTTCTCTTTCTTCTCCCTGTCACGCAGATTATTTGTTAGAACTCCTAAAGTAGTGCTTGTAGTTAACGGATTTCGGCTATGCTTAGTGCCTATAAACTAAGCTAATAAATAAGTAAAAAGATATGAGCAATAAAACAGAATTATTTGACAAAAACGGAAAGGCATTAAGTATAGCTGATGTTATGGCTATGTTACCTACTGTAACTTACTTAGAAAAAGTAAATAGAGTTGAAGTAATTGACCAAAAAGGCAGAAGCTATGTGAATTGGAAACCAACCAATAAAACAGAACTTAGTTTGCAAGATGATGGCAAAACATTAAAGGTGTTTATTAGCAATTAGCCATAACACCCGAATATAAACACTTTTACATCCTATTAATTAACTCATTCACAATAACTTATACGGTAAAATATGAAAGAAACTAAAAGCAATTTTTTTGAATTAAAAAAAATATTAAAACATAGAAAAAGCTCACCATTTTTAAGCTTTTTAATAGATACAAAAGGAATTTCTTTTTACAACAAAAAAGGTGATCAATTAGATAAATGGGAGGTTTTTGCTTATGGGCACAGAACATTAAACAGCGCAATTGAATCTAATAATTTCACTCTTAAGTAATGGCATTTAACCCAGCTCCAAAACCAATTAAAGAAGATAAAAAACCTAAAAAAAACATATCTTCAGTATCAGAAAAAAGAAAAGAGAGTAATGAAATGTATTCTTATCTATCTAAAATATTTAAAGATAAAAATAAAAAATGTAAAGTGTGTAATAAATTAGATACTGTACACGTACATCACCAAAAAGGAAGGCAAGGATTTGATGATGAGTGGGCTAAATGGATGAACGTACCCTTATTGTTGGACATTAGATGGTGGTTACCTGTTTGCGCTAAATGCCACGATAATATTGAAAACAATCCTGAATATGCCTATGAAAATAAATACTCTTACAAAAGAAACTCTAAAGATTGAAAAAAATAAAGAATTATATACCAACTACTCCCTACATGTTAATATTATTAAAGTTTGGAAATAAAGAATATTATTCTGGTGAAGATAGGATAATGAAAAACGCTTCTCTACAAGAGGCTAAAGATTTAGTAAAAGATATTTGCAAAAGGGAAGAAATAAACAACCCTTATTGGGTGGAAATTAAAAATGAAAAAAATGAAAAGCTTTACGAATATAAAAAGTCAAACACTAATTAATTAAAGTTACCCTTTTAATTATTTGTTATTTATCTTAAAAATGTTGTATTTTACAATAAAAAAAATATGAGCAGATCCTTTCAAGGTTTAGCTTTTAGAGCTGGCAGGAATGATACCCCTTTTTTGTATGCCCAACAAATGCAACAGCAAGGTATTAAAAATGAGCAACTTCAGAAAAAAAGAAGCAATGAATTAGCTGATAAGTCCTTAAAATGGCAACAAGAACTAGTAAACACAGATTACGCAGCTATAAACCTAACAGCAGACAAGTATGTGCAAGAAAAAGCTAAAGAAATATTTGATAGGTCAACGGAGTTAGTGAAAAACTCACCAGGAGGGATTATTTCACCAGAAGATATATCTAAATTAGAATCTGATAAATTTAACTTAAAACAAAACCATACTTTTTTACAAAGCGCAACAAATGCATTTATAGATGCTAATAAAAATACCGTGGGAGGTAGTAATTCTAAACTATATAATCAAGCAAAAGCTAGTCAAGAACTTAAAGATGCTTTTGAAAAGGAAATGATTGTAGACGGAGAGGTAAATAGATCATTTGATCCAACATCTTTTTATGATATAGCTAATAAATATGATAATTTAAAAATCCCTGCCGTGGTAGATAATTTTTTATCTACTATGAGTAAAACAATAACTTCTGAATCAAAATTATCTAATGGTTTAAAAATAGACACTTTAATTGAGTCTTACCCATTCGCATTAACAGAAACAGATGCTAAAGGAAACATTACATTTGCAAAAGATGAAAATGCACAAGTTAAAGTAAAAATAACTCCCGATTTTTTAGCTTTTGCCGATAGTGATGAATATATGAAAATAGCTATTGATGGTAAACAAAGTGAGGTTTTAGAGTCTACAGGAAACAGCATTAGCAGACAGCAAGCCTTAGAGTTTGTTATGAAAGAAAATAATCCAACTAAGTATGATCAGAACATATCGAAAGACCCTAACGCTACAAGTGCTAAAGGTGATTCACAACAATTTGATTTATCTATTAATAGTTCTGATGATGCAGTATATGTAGATGATAAAAAAGTTAAAAAGACAGGTGTAGCAGGGTTTAATTCAATTTATTTTGATATGCCTCAAAAATTTACAAAACAACTATTATTAGACACAGAGGATTTAGATGGAAAAAGAGTAAACGGTAAATTTACTCCTACTAAAATAGGATCAGATGGACAAGGAAGAGAATACATAGCTGTTAGCCAAGTAGAAACAGGTGGAAGAGTTAGAACACAAAATATACCTTTTAACGAAAAAAATATTAAGCTTATTAGAAATAATTTAGCTAAATCTACTTACTTAGAACCATTTAATAAGGCAGTTGGAGAACTACAATCTGAGTTTGATAATAAAAAATCAATAAACGTAAATCCAAATTCTTTTAATTTTGTAGCCTCAGAAATAAAAACATTAATTGAAAATACATCAAAAGAAGGTATAGCTGAACTATTTGAGAGATACGGTATTAACACTGATCAATTAAAAGTGAAAGAAGGTACATATTGGAACTCAGGAGAATTTTACTTAGAAGCAGGTGAAAGCACAAAAGGAATAGGGAATGAGACTATGTGGTCCACAAACTCAGAGGATATGATGAGAATAGCTAATATGTTATATAATAGCGACCCTAAAAAATATGCAAAAGAATTTGGTAGCAGAGAGCCACAACAAGTAAATCAAGAGGAAGGCCCTACTAAAGCCGAAAGACAGAAAACCTTATGAAAAACAATATAGATCCATTATTAATAAAAGAGTTATACGAGAAGTACGCTAAAGACGTTATAGTCGATGATGAGAGGGTAAATAAGATAAATAAGGCTTACGGAGAAGATAATAAGCTATTTATAAAAGAATTTTATGATAAATACGCACCTGAAAAAGAATTGACAGACCAAAAATTTGAAGAAATAAGTAAAGTTTATAATTTAAAAAAAAACGAAAATCAACCTCAATTATCAGAAGAATCTACAACTACCTCAAACAACCAGCCTTTTGATTTTATTGAGAATAGAGAGCAAAAATATACTCAGGACCTACAAAAATACATTCAAGAAGATGAAGTTATTAATGGAAGAATTAATGAACTTCAAAATGAATTTTCAGAAAGAGTAAAAAACAATGAGTTCCAATCCGAAGAAGAAGCTAACAATGCATTTCAAAGATCTGTAAAAGAAGATAAAACTATTAAAGCTAAAGAACTCGAATACGTTAAATATGTAGATGAAGAGTTTGGTAAAGATGTAGATGCTTTTCAAAAAATTGAGTCAAGCAAACAATTAGATAAACAAAAAGCAGATGCCGAAAAAAACAACCCAGGCGTTGCATCATCAACATTAGCTAGCTTTAATAGAAACTTTTATGGTTTGGCACCAGATATACTTGATGCTTTAGGTATAGGAGAAAAGTTTATCAATAATTACATCACATCCCCATTAGGTATTGAAGATAAAATAGAGACACTAGAAGATACTGGATTCGGTGGTATAGCTGAAAAAGCAAGAAATACTGTAGAGTACATGACGCCACAAGCTGACTACAATGTAGATAATAAGATTGTACAAACAGGTGGTGGACTAGGACAAGTAGCCTCTCTAATTATTTCAGGTGGTAGCGGTAACTTAGCAAAAGCGACAAATTTATCAAAAGCCCTTAAAACAGGAAGTGGGGCTAAAGTAGCTGCTCAAGAATTTGTGAAACAAGTAACAAGTAGAACATCCGCTATAGCATCTTCCCAAATGTCAACCTATGGGTATAAAAGAGCTGTAGATGAAGGGGCAACAGATGGTGAAGCATTTATTGCAGCGTTAGCAGAAGGAGCTATTGGTGTTACTGAAGCATTCCCTATAGCTAAAGCATTTGAAAGACTAGATAAAATAACAGGTGGGGTAGTTAAGAGAACTATAGCAGGTGGTTTTTCGGGTGGTTTGCAAGAATTTACACAAGAAGCTCTTCAAACTTATCTTAGTAATCTATCAGCTCAACAAATTTACGACAGCCAAACAGAACTAATAGATGGTGTTCTTGAAGCAGGTGAAATTGGTGGTTATACAGGTCTTGTGATGAGTGCATTAATTTCAGCTATAGGAGGCAAAAGATCTAAACTTAACAAATCAGACAGTAATTACACTGAACAAGTTAATCAACTAAATGAAATAGAGGAAAAATTACAAAATATAAAATCAGAAATAGAATTTAAGAAAAATTCAGCACAGGAACAACTTATTATAAAAGCAGAAGATTCTGATAAAAATGGTATAAATAAAGATATAGAACAAACGCCAACTGAAGAAAATACGCAGGAAATAAAGCCCCAAACTATTGATAAATTAGGAAAATCAAAACCAGTAGAAGTTATGGAGGGAGGTAAGTCCGTAAACATAGATGGAACAACCATAATAACCACCGAAGAAGGTGATACTATCACGTTAGAAAGCATAAAGACATCAGAAGCAAGTAAAGGGAAAGGTAGAGCTAAAAATGCTTTAAAAGCACTTACTAATCAAGCAGACGCAGACGGTAAAACTATTGAGTTAAAAGTAGTGCCAGAAGAAAATACTAATACCACAGTAGAAGGTCTTGAAAAATTGTATAAACAAGCAGGTTTTAAAAAGAAAGGGGATAAAATGGTTAGATCTCCTAAGAAACCAATTGTTAAAAATGAAGATAATTCATATACCTACGAGAATCAAAAAAATCAATACAATATTAAAATATCAGAAGGTATATTAGATATAACAAATACCAAGACAGGCGAGAAAGTTGATCAGTATAAATACAAGGAAAACAAAAAAGGAAAAAAAATAAAGTCCTATAATAGCCTTTATGGAGATATACGTCAAGAATTTGAGCAAAGTTTTGATTATAGTGAAGGAAAAACTACTCAAGAAGCAGACTATGAAAAAACAGGAATTTCACCTGATGAGGTTATGTCTAAACAAACAAATTCACCTGATAATTTCGTGGCCGAGTTTAGTGAAAACCCTACAGAGATAGCTGAACAATGGAAAGAATCAAGAGACAGTCAACAACAAGGAGAAACTATATCTGAAGTAGAAAGAAAAATTGCTGACAATCTTTCAAAGATAAATCCATCTGACTTTGATGATTATGGTGATAGAAATAGTAGATCATCTAATATTGGTAAAAGTTATTTCGCAAAACAATCTGAATCTGATCAAACCATACCTTTAGACATTCAAGCACAGGATATGTCTACTCAAGGAGTGGAAGTAACTCCACAAGATGTTTATGATTTTATGATTAAATACCCAAATGGTGTTGATCAGGCATTAAATAAAAGAAGTGAAGGGCAAATAGCCTTAGAGAATAAATTTAGAGAGATAACAGGACTTCCATTAGACAATAATCGAGTAAGAATAATTGAAGCTCAACAGAAAGCGCAAAAATTATCAGATAAAGCAATAGAGGCAATTGAAAAAGATGGAGTAACAAGTGAAAACTTAGAAACATTTAAAGAAGAACTTAAAGATAAAGACTATAAAGAAGAAGATTATGAAGCCTATAAAAAAGAAAATAAGCCCCAAAGTAGTGACAGAGCTGATAAAGTTCAAGAATCAGATGGAAAAAATAAAAGCGGAGAGGTTAAAGAAACAAAAGAAGGATTAATACCTGATTTTGATACGTTACAAGAAGAAGTAACCACAGATAAAAAATATACAAGTGACTACAATAAAAGAGCGAAAGCAACCCCAGGCATAGGAGACTATGTAAAAGAAGTAAACGATATTAATAATTCTAAAGATGAAGATAAAGCTAGAAAAGCATCTAAAAGAATAGTAGATAATGCTGTTAAGGAAGGTAAATTAGATGAGTTATGGGAAGAATATAAGAATAGGGTTAATAATAATACACTTCCAGACATAATGTTTGGAAGAATGGCGCAATATATTGCAGGCGCATACATAAGAAGTGGACAAAATAATAAGACTCAAGAAATAGTAGACTTCACTTCCAAAGGAGGTACTAGTGCCTCAAATAAATTAAATAGTTTAAAAAGTGATGCATCTCCGATGTCAGCTGTTAGTAGAGTTATAGCAGGATTAGACTCTGATAAAACTGAAAAAGTAGGAGGTAAAGAAGGATTGAATCAACTGTATGAACTAAAAAAAGAATTAGAGGCCACTAAAGAAGAAGTATCTGAAGTTAGGCAGTCTTTACAAGCGGAGATAGATAAATTAATAGATAAAATTGAAAAAGCAGGTAACGAAAAGAAAACATTAGATTCAAGAATACAAGACAGAAAAAAAGCTGTAAAAAAAGTACAAAATAAACTTAACTCATTAAAAAGAAATAACGATAACCAAGCCAATGACGTAGTTCAAGTGATAGGTGATAAGGTATGGAATGGAGCCATAGATGTTATTAACAATAGCTTAGAAGCTGGCCTTTCTTTAACCAACTCTATAGATAAAGCAATAATATATATAAAATCTAAATACAAAGGTTCTGGCTTTAATGAAAAAGCATTTGAGAATTTAATTAGATTAGAAACAATAAGCGAACCTGATATAAATAAAAGTGAGAAAGACATTATTAATAAGGGATTAAAAGACCTTAATGTTAAAATAAATGATGTTATATCTCAACATTATACACGCAGAGAAGAAATTGGTACAACTTTAACACAAAAATTAGTACAGGAAGCTAACCTACCTGAAAAAGAGGCTAAAATATTAGAAGACAAACTAAATGAAGCATTTAATGAAATAGTAGTAGATAGGCAACAAAAAGCACTTGCTGAAAAAATAGGGTCCAATAAGATTCCAATACCCGAATCAGATAAGAAGATACCGAAGTCAAGGCAAAGACAAATAATAGAAGATATTAACAAAGGAGCTTTATCAAATGATATGTTTGTTAATCTTTTTGCTGAACACTATGGTTTTCAAAAAATAACACCCTCCTCACAAAAAATACTATTAGAATTTGTCGATAGAATAGAAGCTTTAGAAGCCTACCCTGAAATGAGGACTAGAGCGTTTCTTCAAATGCAGGATTACATGATTAATGAAGGGATGGAAAAAGCTTTAGCTGCTGAGATAATATTAGACATGCTATACACAGGAGCTTTATCAAGTCCTAATACGTTTTTTAACGCATTATTTGGAGCGTTGAACACTTCTATACCAGATATAATTTCAACTTCACTAGCGTCACCAGGAGTTGCTGGTAAAGCACTAGGAAGATTATTCTCTTCTGCTTTTAAAAATAGAGCAACAGCGTCACAGGTAATGAAAGACGGTATATCAATATTAGACTATAAGGATTTTGAGCCGTCAAAAGGAGGTAGTGGATTTGTTGCTAGATTAAGTAAGGCAAAATGGAAAGATGCTAAAATTAAAAAAAGAGAAGGGAATACTACAAAAGATAAAGCACTTAATCTATTAAGACCTTTAAGCAATACGGGTAAATATATATATAAGAAAATGTCTTTCCTTAATTTAAGGATGTATTGGACTCTACTTGCTCAAGATTCAGTTGTTATGTTTGGGTTAAAAGATTTTCACTCTCATATGATAGCATATAATGAATTTACAACTAAAAGCGCAACAAGGAGAGAAAGACTAAAGCAGGTTAATGAGTTGTTATTTATACATAAAGAAAAAGAGTTTAAAATACAAGCTGAGAAAGATAAAAAAGCCTTAATAAAAATGGGTGAGAAAATACCTAAAGGATTTATCAACAGGAGGATAGTTGAGTTAAGGGAAGCGAATATGAATGTTAAGCTTTTAGAGAAAGCAACGATAGCTGGTAAATCTAATTTGTTAATGAATGATCCTACAGGTCAATCAGGATGGTTATTTAGAGGTTTATCAAAAATAACAAATCCTAAATCAACAGATAGTGGGGCAGAAGCAGCAGGACGTTTAATTGTGAACGCATTATTTTTAATAAAAAGAGTGCCTGCAAACTTTATAGATAAGAGTATTTCTTATTTCCCAATTACTGGTGGATTAAGATTTATTAGAGGAACAATAAAAGAACGTGGAGACGCTGGTAGCGTAACAAGAAAAATGACTCCGCAAGAGAGAAGAGAGCAATTGATGAAAGTAGCTATTAGTTCTACTATTATTGGCTCATTAGCAGCAGAAGTTTTTGATTGGGATGAAGAAGATGGGTTAGTTTTAAATCCTGAGTCTAAAATAAAAATACATGGAGGTGGATATGGTAATTATGGAGATAATTTACAAATAGCAAAAGATTTTAGACCTTTTACAATTCAAATAGGAGATTACTTTATTCCTTATCAATACTCTCCTTTTGGAGCCACTATAGCCCCTCTAGGTGTTATATCCGATGAGATTAGACTAAAAGATTTTAATAAAATAAAAAGGAATAAAGGATTTGAAATAGAAAAAAGAGACTTCTCTTACATGGTTCAAGTAGCCATAGGTAGTGGTGCTGCATTTTTAACAGCTCAATCATATCAGCAACAACTAAAAGAAGTGATAAACTTTGTTGAAGCCATTTTTTCTGGTGATACAGATAAGCGTGACGAAAGCATAAGTAGAGTAACAAGTAGGCCAATAAAAACAATAGCTGTTAGTAATCTTTATACTTATGCTTACTCAGCTTTTAAAAGCTTAAACGAGATCCCTGAAAAGCAAAAAAGAAAATTGATTGATTATTATATTGATGATATTCCAGGATTAGAAAATTTTATCCCTAATGCCATGTATGATGTGTTTGGCTATCCTGTTATTAAACCATTAAATATTCCTATTTGGGGATTAATGTCCGATTATAGAGACGCTTCACCTCAGCATAAATTCATATTAAGCTATAATCAAATTAAAGCAGGATCTTTTAGAGCGCAAAATTACATAGATAAGCAAAAACTTGATGATGAGCAAAAGAATGAATATGAACGAATGGCTGGTGAAGAATTTAGAGATTTATTAAATGAAGATGTGATAGAGATGCTTGAGGATAACTATATAAAAGTTGATAAAGAAGAGCAAAACCTCCCTTACGTACAGAATTACATAGATGATTTGCGTACTACTGCAAGAGCAAGAGCTAAAACTAAATGGAAAGAAATATATTACGACTATGATAAAGTTTATTAAATCAAGAGGGTTTCTGCTAATCATAATAGTAGTACTTGCAAGTATAATGGTTAAAAGTTGTCATCAATCAAAAAAAGATTTAGAAGATATAACTAGAAATACAGAAATACTAAAAGAGGAAGTAGAGAAATGGAAAGATGAATCAGGTGCATGGAGAGCGAAAGCAAGAACAGCAACTGGTACGGTTGACATATTAAAAGTGACTCATAAAGACCGTATAGATAGCATAGTAAAGTACTATGATATAAGAATATCTAATATAAAATCATCTACATCAGTTAGTACGCGGACTAATATAGATGTTAGCATACCTTTTAAAGAGAAAAAAATACCCGAATCAATAACAGTAAACTACCAACATATTGATAAGCCTTTTTCTATTTCCAACAAATGGTATAAAGTAGAAGGAATGGTAAGAGATATGTCTGTAGATTTAAAAATAGATGTATATGATAGCATCTCTTTCGTTACTTATTGGGATAGACCTAAATGGTACAAAGAAAAAGAACTGAATGTAGAGGCTAAAAGCTATAATCCATATACTAAAGTAGATTTTATTGAAAACATAGAAATAAGCAATAAAAAAAGACCTAAATTTGCAATTATGGCTTACGCTGGTGTTGGCTTAGGTAATTCTTTAGTGTTTACTCCTCAAGTGGGGATTGGTATTGGATATAAGTTATGGGAATTTTGAGAGAGTTATTTTACCTCTCTCTTGTCTTCCTCTTTTAAAGCTATTTCAGTCATTTTAGTAATTCTTTCTTCCATTTGTTTTTCATCGGTTAATTTGGAGTCAATTTTACCTTGAGCAGCTATCTTTTCTAAGTCAGTAATTCTTTGCATTAATTCTTTCATTTCGACAACTTTAAGTTGATTTTCACCTTTTAGTCCTTCTAACCTTAATTCAGCTTCTTTTTCAGCTAATTTCATTTGACCTTTTAGACTCTCTAGCTCCATATTGTTGTTGTGTGTTTGTTCGTTGGAGGCTTGTTGTGCTTGAGCATTAGAGGCAATATCCTGCTGTTTGGCCATTTGCATCTCTTGAGTACGTTTTTTCTCGACTACAGATAAATATGCATAAGCTTGTTTTAGATTTGTTATCATACGCAACATACTCATGTCTGAGTAAGTGATTATACCTTGCGCCCTTGCTTCTTTCGCCTGAGCATAAAACTCAGCCCATTCGTTACTTGTAGGTCTTACACTTACACGTATATCGTAAGTATGGCTTTCAATTCCCTTATAAGAAACATTTTTACTAAGACCGTACTTTTCAGCTTGTATTTTTAAAATAGCTATTGATTTACAAATTTCAGAAAATAAATATTCTTTACCTTTATATAAATAATCTAAAGCAACTTCAGATGCTTGCTCTTGAAGTTGAGCTACACCCTTACCCATTTCGGGGCTTAATGTACCTGCCATAGTCACTTGATTCATTCCTATCGTTCTTTCCAAAGTAACTAATTCATTAGCTATCAACTGTAAATAATTAGCTATTTGACCTGTACCCATGCCTAAGCTAGTTACTGGCTTGTAACTAGACCCTGCGCCATAGTGACCTGTACCCGAATCTGTAAGGAATACTTTTGACTGCATAGCCATTTCTATTAAGTCTTTTGGCTCCATGTCTTTCATGTTATGGGCAACTTCACGAAGACTAGCGTGATCTATTATAACACCATCAGGAAAAGGAGTAGCTAAATATTCTTGTATCTTTAACTCATAATGTTGTAGAGAGTCAAGTGAAGGTATCATTTGAGCCACTAGAGAGGTTATATATCCATTATAGTAGTTTGGTGCAAAAATTTTATATCCTAGCATAGCAGACCCGAAAGGACCTTCTCTATACTCAGTGTTATTTTTTAACTTCCAATTAAATATTTTCTCACTACCAACTACAAAGTAACCTTCATAAACAGCGTAATAAGGAGTTCTTTTAATTTTTCTACCATCATCTTTCTTTTTTAAATCTCCTTGGTATTTATATGGTTTCTCTAATATTCTAAGATTACCTCCTATATCTTTTTTATGTAGGTGTACCATTTCGTTTGAGGTACGGTATTCAAACCTCATAACCTGTACTTTTTGTTCATCTACATGAGGCGAGTTGTTTGTTGCTTCTGGGAAAGATGATCCTAAACTACCTCTAGTATGTTCATTTTCAATTTCTTTTATTTCCTCATCTGTTAAAGTAGTGTTTAATATGCGTAATTGATCAATTGACATCCATGAAAAATCGCCTGCATATTTAATATTAGAAAAATCACCTGTTTTACTTGCTGGCACCACAACTTCTGAAGCATCTAATACCTCTATTTGAATTTGACCACCTCTATCAAGTCTTATGTGTAAGGCAGCAACACCTAGTTTTACTAACTCATTATCAATAATTCTATCAAGTATTTCTTCATATCTATTTTTATTTAAAGAGTCTACAATTGCCTTCTCCATGCGCATAGAGTGGGTGGTTTTGTAGTTCATTTCAATAGATATATCTACGTCAGAAACGTTTTGAGGCATTAATTCAGGAGGTATATTACCTTCTTCAAACATACCATTTAATCTAACGCCAATCTCTTGTAAAAAATCTTTATTAGCTATATATGACTTTAATTTAGCTTTAAAATCTTCCTTTTCATCAATAGACATAGGATCATTAGGTTCCGCTATTGGATCATATCTTCTTCTCTCTATTTTAGATACAGCTATATTAACTAGGTTGGTAGCGTAATTTTTAATTTGCCACCTTATAGCTCCTAAGTGAGACTTATCAGCGTTCTTATCATCAACTCTTAAAGTAGGCTTATACTGTTCTATAGACTGCTTACCCATTCCATAGTCACGATATTTTTTATGTAATGCTCTATTGTTGTAAAACAGACCATTTCCCCTCTCATGGTTAAAAAAAATGTATTTAGCTGCTTGCAATCCCCATTCATTCTTTTTCTTCTCTTCAGGTGATACCCATTCATTTGGCATTTGGGCATCGTTATATTTTTTATTTAATTGCATATCAATTGAATTTTGAAGCTACGCTCGTGTGGTTAAAAGTCCTGAATAAAGAATCTAAATCTACTCTTTCCATTGTTTCTTTATTTTTATATTTTTCTGCTGCCACTAAAGATAAGCCATAAGAAACAAAACTATCAAATTTAGTTGTATCTTTCGGGTTAAACTCCAAAGCATCTTTAATAATATCCAAATTACGCATTTTTTTTCCATTTTCAATAATATCGTCTTTTGCAAGCGATACATATTGCTCAATTAGATTGGTGTTTGATGTTATACCAACATCATCAATATCAAGGGTCCTACTACCTGGTCTAACCATTAACACATCTACAAATCCCCAATCTATTATATAATCAGATACATTAGATTTATTTTTTTCCATTAATATCTGCATCCCAAAAAATAAAGAAGCCATAATAGCATGCTCTGCTTGTTCTTTCGGGGATTCTATTCTACCTACATAATGCGCTATTGGCGTGTTACACATATCTTCTGGCCATGATACGTGATTGTATTTTGATCTAACCGTTATAGCTGGCTTAGACGCTTTGTTTTTATTTAGAACGTACCTGTGGGAAGTAGGATCCATCCCAGAACTAAAGTAGTTATCGTTTTTTAGTTGTACCCGATATACTGATTCACTTCTTTTTGAAACTGTAGTGTTATTAATTAAATCTTCAGGTAGAAAAGGTTTACCATCGCTATCGCATGATAAAGTCCATAACCCATTTACTTTATTAGGAACGAACTTTACCTTACCATATTTTTCGCTTACCCATTCAAGATCGCCTTTTATAACTCCTGTATAATCTTCTCTTGATGTAATAAATTGTCTTGACTGAAGGATAGATGCGTTAAATAAACATTCTTTACCTCCAATCATAAATGCTTCTTCCTCTGTATATGGATTATTTTGACAGTATGCTATATAGTTTGTATAATCCCCACTAACATCTCCTTTTGATTTCCTTATAGCTCTTTGAATGTCGTGCTTTATTTTTGAAGCTTTCCTATCTGATCTCCCATACTCATCATATTCGGTTGCGTCTAAAGCAGATATGAAATACTTAACACATCCGTTAATAGTGTAGCCTTCCTTGCTTGCTGTTGTGAGGTCTGCATCATAATATACTTTTTTAAATTCTTCACCACCGCCTTTTTCCATGTTGCCTACCGTGGTAAATCCTAATATAAATCCTCTTTTTGTGCTTCCTCTAATTACACAGTTTCTAGTTACATCAAACCTATCTACTACGCTGTTAGGTGCTTCTAGCTTACCTATTTCATCCTGTAGTAATACTGTTAATGTTTCACCATCGTATGCCCTGTCGGTAGCGTTTTGGTAATCCATAGTAGAAGATAATTCTGTATTCCTCATCCACCTATCATAAAATGGGTTGGGGTGTTTTGCTTTTGGGGCATTAAATTCAATAGACTCCTTAGTCACAGTGTTTCCAAAGTTATTAATAGGGACCAAAAAATCAGGTAAATATTTAATACATTCTGCAAATTTTCTCCACATGTTAGCTGCGGATTCATTGTTTTTTGATTGCATGCCCGAATATGCTCTCTTTTTAAATATTGTAATAAAATAAAGAACACATAGAGCAAAAAATGTTTTTCCTATACCCCTCATTGATGCTAATATTAAGCCTATTCTTATAGGGTCCTGTCTAACAGCTTCTATAGCGTAACCTAATTCAGTAACATAGTGTCTATACTCGGGAAAGCCTTCTGCTGTGTCTATTTTCCACCAATTAAAATATCCGTAAGTAAAACCTGTTAAATAAGTGGGTTTACCCTCTAACATAAACCAATGTCCATCCTTGCATCTCTTTATTTCTTGTGATCTGAAAGCTTCTAATTTATGATTTACATAAGATAAGTCTGATTCAATACCTAGAACTTTTTTTGGTCTTCCTTTTGAGTCAGTTTCCCATGGGTCGAATCCCGTTTGCTTAATATATTCCTCTCTCCTAACCATCTCCCAGCTAAGATCCTGGTTAGCGTCATATTCAGTTCCCGACCATATTTTAATATCTTTAGCAGGAAATGAGGGCAGTTCTGTTCTATACCATTTCTGTTTCTTAATTGATAAATGATTGCCTTGTATTTTATACTTAGGTGGTTCAGGTGGTAAATACACATTTAACCCTTGGATAATTAATTTCTTTCCTCCCTGATTCTTATACATTACTCTGCGTATGATTCAATAGTTGCCATTTGTATTTCTTTGGACGCATAATTAGTTAGTCTTTCTACATCACCAAACATTTCTTTATATTTAATCTTTAGTCTTTTATTTATACTCTCTATATTATCATAGAGTTTACCGTGGACCATTAACGTGTCTGATACTTTTTTAGGATCTTCATGTTCAACTGGTGATAATAGGTTTTTTAAGTATGATTGCCTTAGTTTTTCGCTTGTAACTATCTCATGCCATTCTTTATCCCCTTGATATATTAAAAAATGAAATACTAAATCAACTAAAATTTGATGGTTTAAATTAAATAAAATATCTTGAACTTCAATTGAAAAGTCTCCTCCTTTTGTTTTTCTGAAGCCTACTAAGTCAGCTGCTTGTGCCTGACGTTCATGTAGTGGTGGCATAGGCTCCTTATTTAAAATACTATCATTACTATATAATAAAAATATATAAGCAAATGTTTCTCTAAAAGGTAATCTTTGGAGAGGTTTCTCCATATACAGTAGATATGGCTTCCATTTATTTATCTGAGGGAATTTATTTGACATATTTTTCTCTTTTATCAGAGATAACACATCAATTCTCATTTTATCTGTTAGTGTTTTTTCCATATCTAACACAAATATAGTATATTGCGGTTAAAAATTAACAATTGTTTTACTAAATCAGCAAAAAATGAAAGACCCTGAAAAAGACCCAGAGAAAAAGAAGAAAATTAAAATAGAAAGAAAAGATGGAGATCCTTATTTTAGAGATGAAAAATCTTTTACAAAATATTATGCGGATAAAGCTGCTCAAAAGTTAGCCAAAGACGGTAAATTTACGAAAATGACTGATGATCCATCTGCGAATAGAGATGTTAATATAGCTACTAAAGCAGATATACCTAGCTATACAAGTTTTACTGAAAAGGAAAAGACAGCTAAAACTGAATCAGGTGATGATGTTGTAAGAAGTAAATTAAAAACTGGTTACAACTCAGATGGTGAAAGCCCGAAAAAAGCAAAGAAAAAGTCATTAACTAGTAGATTAAAAAGCAAGTACAAATAAAAAATAAGAGATACGTTTGATTCGTGTCTCTTATTCTATCGTTCTTACAACTGTGTAATAAACATCATTAATGCTTTTAGCAATACCTATTCCTACCTGAGTATCGTTATTATCCTGTCCTAATATATGTCTCCTATGTCCATCTGAGGAAGAATGTATTTCACTTATAAAGAAAAATACAACATCAAAATATTGCCCATTGGATATACTTTCATTGGAAGTATATGTATTACTATGCTTTAAAATCTGTTCCTTAGCAATAAATTCAGCCCATAATTGACATTCTCTTGAAAGCGAATCATTAAGAATAAAAGGTTCTTTACTTTTATAAAGCTTTTTACTTATAGTTATAGGATCACTTCCCCAATTTAGATCTTCTAGGTACTTATGAGGATCTTTACGTGCATAATTCAGGTCGTAAAATATCCTATTAACCATTTCCTGAGTAGTTAAATCGTTAGTCTGAAATATAGATATTACGAATATTAATATAATCTGCTTCATCTTCCTAATAAAACTATCAAAGTGAATACTGCTAGAGGGATTTCCATTTCAGGGTAGTAAATCATACAAACCATAGTTGTAGTGAAAGATAAGCTAAATAACAATCTCCATAACCAAAGTTTTAAATCAAATTTTTCGTGTATGTTTTTCATATTTTACCGTATAAGTTATTGTGAATGAGTTAATTAATAGGATGTAAAAGTGTTTATATTCGGGTGTTGTGCGCAATTAAGAGCTAACTGTAATGCTATTTATGGGAACATTTGAAAGTGATTGCAAAAACATATCTGCGTTATCAATCAAAAATCCGCCGATGCCTTTTCCATAGTATCGTTTCTTTAAAAATTCATCATAAGTAATCGGTAATGGTATATTTAATCCCATTTCTTGCGCTTCCATTTGTATTCTATTCGCTTCATCAAGTCGTTGGCAAACTATGTAGTCACCAGATTCAGCGGATTTTTTAATCAGTTCAGTTGTTTTTCCTTTTCCTCTTGGTATAATATGTGTTTTCATAAATTAACTGCGCACAACATTGTATATAAATCAGTGGCGTTGTACGTCTATTTAACCACTTTTAGCTGTTTTATTTAGTTCAAGCGTGTCGGCAATATTTCAGCTATTAATCGCCACCGCTTCATATACTTTGCCGTTGTACACAATATTGCTACGTTCCTGTTTCATTCAAAGGTTCGTGCATATATTCCGTAATAACATTTTTTTCTTCCCTCGCTTTTTTAAAAGGTAAATATTGGAAGATGTGTTCTATAATTGGC
>Ga0306898_1000366_pt1 | contig 18112 bp, 22 predicted proteins | sample AntRauMFilla1564_FD_190424 | JGI IMG/M metagenome (GOLD analysis project Ga0306898, IMG submission 190424) | Saline lake microbial communities from Rauer Islands, Antarctica - Metagenome Filla 1 #564 (v2) (version 2) | ecosystem: Environmental > Aquatic > Non-marine Saline and Alkaline > Saline ...
TTTTCATCAACAGTACAAACACAATAAACTTGTATACTTGGTCGGGAATACTTAAGCGACTCCCCATGGCTGCCATGAACATACCGCCCAATAAAAAACCCAAGGTTGGGGTTTGAAAGCCCGCTAGAAATAGCTGGCCGAAGCTTACAAGAGTATCCATATTATTAGTGCTAACCTTTACTGATAAAATGATGAAGCATGCTCAACACTAGCTGTATCTACATGTTTATTTACGTAATAATAATAGTGTATACCAATTTTCTGCGTTTTCCTACGTTGCAAACTGATACAATAAAAGGCGTATACAACGCTGCTAAGAAATAAGTGAGCACACATGTTAGACGTCGTCCTATTTGAGCCAGAAATCCCCCCTAATACAGGAAACATAATCCGCTTATGCGCCAATACAGGCTACAAACTTCACTTAATTGAACCTTTAGGCTTTGATTGGGATGAAAAGAAAGTACGCCGCGCGGGTTTAGACTACCATGAGTTTGCCGACACCAAGCGTTATCCAAATTTAGAGACTTATCTGAATGCTCAAAAGCCCAAGCGCGTGATTGCGTGCACCACAAAGGGCAAAGCTTTTCATCATGAAGTAAGCTATGAAAAAGGTGACGCCTTATTATTTGGGCCTGAAACGCGCGGCTTGCCAAGTGATATCATTATGTCATTGCCGCCGCAGTGCCGGGTGCGCATTCCTATGAGCGCTAACAGCAGAAGCATGAATTTATCCAATGCGGTGGCGGTATTTGTATATGAATCTTGGCGCCAGCTAGGATTTGAGAATGCGTGCTAGCGCATTGGTAGACGCCAAAAATAAAGGCAGAGCCTCGCATTAGTGTGGCTGCGTTACTACTAGCAAAGTCGCTAGTTCAATATTACTCGGTAGTTTGCTCGCGTCCTAGTAATGCAATAGCGGCTTCCTTAGCAGATTTTTTTTCGTATAATACTTTGTAAATTTGCTCGCAAATAGGCATTTCTATACCTTGCGCCTTTGACAGTATGTTTACTTCGTCGGTATTTCGATAACCTTCAACTACTTGGCCTATGCTGTCTATTGCGTCTTCAACGCTTAAACCTTGGCCTAAAGCGAGCCCGAAGCGGCGGTTGCGCGATTGATTGTCGGTGCAGGTTAAGACTAAATCGCCCAAACATGCCATACCCATAAAGGTCTCGCTTTGTGCGCCTAAGGCCAGCCCCAAGCGCTTCATTTCGGCTAAGCCCCGAGTGATTAAAGCGGTTCTAGCATTTGCACCAAAGCCTAAACCATCGGCAAGTCCAGCGCCTATGGCGATTACGTTTTTAACGGCGCCGCCTAACTGCACCCCGATTAAATCGCTGTTCAAATAAACTCTAAAGCGTTTAGGGTCGTGTAGCAAAGCCGCAAACTCAGCGCCTAAATTATCGCATGTGCTTGACAAGGTAATGGCGGTAGGTAAGCCAGCCGCCATTTCAGCAGCAAAGGTTGGGCCTGAAAGCACCGCTAGTGCGGTGCTTTCAGGCAATATGTCTTGTGCCACTTGCTGCAATAAACGCCCGGTGCCGGGCTCTAATCCTTTACTGGCCCAAATGACTTTATGTTGAGGGCCAATAAACGGCGCTATTAAGCCTAGCATGTCGGCGAAAGCATGACTTGGCACCACGACTAGCAAATACATGCTGTCGTTAATGACTTCTTCTAAATGTGAAGTAGGAAAGAGCGCGTCTGGGAATGTAAATTTTTCCAGATATTTGGCGTTGCAACGACTCGTTTGCATGTGGGCAATTGCCTTTGGATCTCGGCCCCACAGATAGGTTTTATGTTTGTTACGTGATAAACAAAAAGCCAAGGCTGTGCCGTATGAGCCGGCTCCAAAAACCGTAATGTTGTGCGAAAGTGTCGTCACTAAAAGGTTTCCTTGGCTATTTGCTTAATAGCGACAGCGTTGTTTGCTGTCGCCCTTTAGAGCTTAAGAGTCTAATTTAGGTGGTGCATTATCATCGCTTTCTAGCGCCTGCTTGGCGGCTTCTTCTTGACGTTTTTGCACATACTGCGTAAAAATAGCATCAAAATTTACTGGCGCTAAGTTAAGCACTGGGAAAGTACCCCGGTTAACAAGGTTAGACACTGTTTCACGTGCATACGGAAATAACAGGTTCGGACAGTAAGAACCCAGCATATGTGCTTTGTTATTAGCGGGCATTTCACCAATGGCGAAAATCCCTGCTTGCTGTACTTCACATAAAAACGCGGTGTCGCCGTCGTTGGTAGCAGTTACCGTAACCGACAACGTGACCTCAAATAAATTAGCGCTTAGCTCTTGCGTGCGCGTGTCAATATCGAGTTTAATTTCAGGCTTCCATTCTTTTTGAAAAGCGCTAGGAGAGTTAGGCGTTTCAAATGAAATGTCTTTGGTGTAAATGCGCTGCACGTTAAATTGAACTTCTTGCTGCGCTTGTGCGCCTTGCGGTTGTGGTTCGTCTTGCGGTTGTGGTTCGTCAGCCATATTTATTTCCCATTATGTAGTTCTATATACGTACACTTTTTAGTGTACCTGATGTTAATGTCATTAACGGGCGAGAACATATCAGCCTCGCTCACCCGTTTATCAATTTAAATGCTTTAGCCTTTAAGCATAGCGTCAAGTTTGCCTGCTGCGTCAAGTGCGAGTAAATCGTCACAGCCGCCAACATGAGTGTCGCCAATAAAAATTTGCGGTACTGTTGACTGACCGTTAGCACGCTCAATCATTGGGCCACGCAGTTCAGGCTGCTTGTCTATCTCAAAATTGGTGAAATCTGCGTCTTTTGCTTTTAGTAAGCTTGTGGCGCGTGTGCAGAATGGGCAGTAGCCCTTGGTATATATTTCAACTTTTTGCATTCTATTTCCAATATTCGCGCATTGACTATTCGCTTAGCCTTGGCTCAAGCCCACATTCAAGCGCTTTTGTGTTCATTAAATTATTTGCTTACAGGTAAACTTGCACCTTGCCATGCGTTCATGCCGCCGGCCAGTACATACACCTTGTTAAACCCAGCTTTGGCCATTTTAGTGGCCGTACCTGCGGCAAGGTTGCCCATTGCGCAGACTACAATAATGGGTTGGTTTTTGTATTTTTCAAGCTTGATGTAGTTGCCTTCTCGGACTTCTTCAGGCTTTAACTGCTTCGAATCGATGATGTGACCTGCTTTAAAGTCTTTTGCCACGCGAATATCAAGCACTATAGCGTCTTCTTTATTAATGAGTAATGTGGCTTCATGATTATTGACGCGTTTAGTTTTTGACAAAATAGGCGCTACGAATGAATACACTAGCATAGCCACCAAAGCGATCCATAATCCAGTTAATAGTATTTGGTCTTTTGCAAATTCGAGAAGTGTTGAATCCATGAAACGTTATCTCACTGTAATGTTTTAATACGACTAAAAGCGGAATTATATATAAACCTCATACAAATAACACCCAATTAAGGTGGATTAGTGTGTATTCAATTTACTTTTTATTTAAGGTAGGGCAAATAACTGCTAATTAGCAGGGTATATATATATTGATGTATGTTAATTCTATTTTGCACCACTTCTTGCACGGGGCTTAACAACGTATTTTGCTTTGAGATTAAGGAATTTTATGACGCTGAAGAAAAAAACACTCGCACTATTTATTTTAGACGGCTGGGGTTACAAAGAAGACAAAACCAACAATGCCGTGGCCTGTGCTAATACCCCTAATCTAGATAGACTAACGCGCGAATATGCCAGCACCTTAATTTCAGGCTCAGGGATTGATGTGGGTTTACCGCCGGGGCAAATGGGTAATTCTGAGGTAGGGCATGTAAATCTTGGCGCCGGGCGTGTGGTCTATCAAGACTTTACGAAAATAACTAAAGCGATAGAAGACGGTAGCTTTGTTAACAATGAGGTACTTACTACGGCGATTGACAGTGCAGCGAAAAATAGCAAAGCGTTGCATATTATGGGCCTGCTGTCCGATGGCGGTGTGCATTCACACCAGGATCATCTAATGGCAGTGGCGAAATTAGCAAGCGCGCGCGGCGTTAGTAAAATTTACTTACATGGTTTTTTAGACGGCCGCGATACGCCTCCACAAAGCGCTGAAAAATTTGTAGGACAGGCGCAACAAGTCTTAAGCAGTATTAAAGGCGCACAAATAGCCACTTTGATTGGCCGCTACTACGCCATGGACCGAGACAATCGCTGGGATAGGGTTGAACTAGCTTATAACATGCTGGTAAACGGTGACGCTGAATTTCATACAGATTCTGCCCAGCAGGGCGTCGCTGAGTCATACGCGCGTGGGCAATCTGATGAATTTGTGAAACCCACCGTGGTTGGTGACTACAGTGGTATGCAAAGTGGCGATACCGTGTTGTTTATGAATTTTAGAGCGGATCGTGCGCGCGAACTTTCGCACGCTTTAATTACTCAAGATTTCAAGGGCTTCACCCGAGACTCAAAAGCCAATATTAACTTTGTAATGCTAACTGAATACGAGTCTACCTTAAAAGCGCCGGTGGCTTATCCTTCACAAGATATCGTTAATTCAATGGGAGAATGGCTGTCTAGCCACCATAAAACCCAGTTGAGAATATCAGAAACAGAAAAGTTTGCTCACGTCACGTTTTTTTATAGCGGCGGTAAAGAAGATGAGTACGAAGGTGAAAAACGCATCCTTATTCCATCGCCCGACGTGGCAACCTACGATCTTCAGCCAGAAATGAATTCAGAGAAACTGACCGATGCACTCATTGAAGCGATAGACGCAGGCAGTTTCGATGTGATTATTTGTAACTTCCCCAACGGTGATATGGTTGGGCACACTGGGAATTTTGAAGCGGCTGTTAAGGCTTGTGAAGCAGTTGACGGCTGCATAGGCCGTTTGGTTGAGGCCTTAAGCCGCAACCATGGCGAGTGTATAATTACAGCTGATCATGGCAACGCTGAACAGATGCAAGACCCCAATACCGGCGTAGCTCACACCGCGCATACTAGTGAACCGGTTCCGTTCATCTACTTTGGTCGTGCGGCAACTACACGAAACGATGGCACGCTAAGTGATGTGGCCCCTACGATGTTGCATTTAATGGGAATGGAGCAGCCACTGCAAATGACAGGCACACCTATTGTGACACTAAAGTAGTCTGCTCTTCGTGCGTAATAAAAGTAGCCACTTCAGAGCGTTTATGCTCGCCGCGACGCTATCCCTATCGGGTAGCCATTTTGCATGGGCGCAGTGGGAAGCGCAAAACGTCTCTGACAGCGCAGAGCTTCAGACAATCAAAAATTTGATTGAGCAAACGCAGCGCCAGTTGAATAAAAAGCTGGCAGACTTTGAGCGTTTACAGCAAGAACTAAAACTAGCTGAATTGAACATAGCGCAAACAACGACCTTACTCAATCAAACCGATAAGAAGCTGCGCACAACGCGCACTGAACTAAGCAATTTAAGCGCTGAACAAACATCTATTCGCACCAGAATGAGTAATCAACAAAGTGCTTTAGCCAGTCAGTTAAGAAGCGCCTATATGGCAGGTGACAATGACTTTGCCAAAATGATTTTTAATCAAGAAGAGGCAGGTAAATTTGAGCGTGTTCTCACCTATTACTATTATTTAAACAAGGCCCGGCAGTCGCAGATAGCGGTATTTAGAGGCTTGGTTGAGGCGCTTGAGCGTGTACAAAAAGAGCTTGATTCACAAGAGCTTCAGCTTGCTAGTTTGCTGAACAAGCAGACTAGTCAATCTTCTGTGCTGCGCAGTCAACAGCAAAAACGCGTTGAAAGCTTCGCAGCACTAGAGAAACAAATTAGAAGTGACCAAGCAAGAGTGGCGCAACTGCAAGAACAGGAAAATGACCTGCAGACAGCGATTGAGCAGGCTGCAATTGCCGCCCAGCAAACGCTTGAAAGAGACGATATTGACTTAGTTGGATTAAGTGGAAAAAAAAGGCAGTTAATTGCGCCTACAGGCGGCCAAATACAAAATTTATTTGGTCAACGCCGGCAGGGACCCGTGCGTTGGAAAGGCATTATTATTAACGGTGAATCGGGAGCAGCAGTAAACACAGTGTCTGACGGCGTGGTGCTTTACGCCGATTGGTTAAAAGGATTTGGGCTGGTCACTATTATCGATCACGGTAAAGGCTACATGAGCGTGTATGGACGAAATCAGGCATTGCTCAAAAACGTGGGTGAAATAGTGCAAAGCGGCGAGGCAATCAGTTTAGTAGGCACCAGTGGCGGTCAAGAAAACGCTGGGCTCTACTTTGAAATTAGGCACAAAGGGAAGGCCCTAGATCCAAATGAGTGGCTTGCACGCTAGTATCAGTTTAGCGGTTTGTTGATAGGTATTTAGCGACTACCCTAAAAGAGCCATTGAGGAGGCAAATACAAAAGATGGTAGTGGTAAGTTATTGGCTCAAAATCTGCCGATAATTGCTTAAAGCCTAGAAGACACTTTGCTTAAATACGTGTCCATTTCGGACGAGTTATCGACTTATTTACCTAAGCAGTTTGAAACTTTTCAAAAAGAAAATAATTTAAAATCTTAAAAAGGCTTCACAATTGTCAGTATAACAATGGCTAGGAGCGCTAGCACCGGTGCCTCATTTAAAAAACGATAAAACTTAGGGCCATGGGTATTCGCATTATTTGAAAAGCGTTTCATCAGCACATACAAATACATGTGATATATATAAAACAGCACAACAATGGCGAGTTTAACATGTAGCCAAAGACTTAACGCAAACCACTGATAGCCGTAGGAATAAATTAGTAATACGCCAAACACGAGCGTAAGCAGGGCAAATGGCGTAACGAAAAACCAGAGCCTGCGCTGCATAATATTAAGCTGCGCTTTTACTTCACTGCTTTGTGATTGAGCGTTATAGACGAACAAGCGTGGCAAATAAAAAATACCTGCCATCCAAGCAATCATGAAAAATACGTGTAGTGCTTTGTACCACAAAAGCATAGTGCCTTTCCTCTTTGCCTTTTACACTGAGCGCTTATATTGTGCGATCGACAATATTCGAACACGCGCCCTAAAAAGTGTGTGTTAATGTTGTTGTCGCAGTAAATAGGTATGCAACATTTTCCAAGTAATAATACCGCATAATGTGCCTTGCGCATGGTTTTCATTGCGCTCATCTGTTGCACTTCCAATGTTTTTTCATCAGACGATATAATAGCTACGCCTCCATGGCGCTTTTTATACAATAGTTCGTACACTTCGGCTAAGGTATTTTGATCAGATAAACTGTCTATTTTATTGCGGGCAATATTATTTGCTGAGTAAAGCTCAACGCCACTAGCGCTGAAAGCGCTGCAAGTGGCGCGTGAAGCACAGCGGCTTTAAGAATAACATAGTTGCCGACTTGGCAATGCGCTATAATTACCAACTGAGCCTAGCAAAGCGCCTTGCAAGACCTCTAAGCACAGTCTAAAGAGTATTATTACCGCGGCTGCTGCCAGTCCCGCAGCTAGGCCAACCATGCATAGCTGCACAGAAGTTGAAGGAATAGACAGCGCTAGCCGTAAAGATTGTAAACGCACAATAAGCAGCTTGTTAGGCGGTATGCTTTACAAATTATATCACAAAAAAAATGCTTAGGAGAGGGTTTGAAATTACGAAAATACCGTGAAAAATTGGGCTTTGTGCGCTTCTACAGCTTGTTGCTGATAATAATAGGCTTTGTTTTTTATGCTGGTTTCGAGTTTGCAAATATGAATCAAGCAAATTTGCAGGCCCAAAACCGAGTGTTGAATAAGAGTTTAGGGAATGTAAGCAGCGAGAACGAAAGATTACAGTCCCAATATAATGTTCTTAAAGTAGAGCTAGACATTGCGCAGTTAACCCAAGAGCACACTAAGCAAAGTATACAAGATAGCGTTGAACGTGAACAAACTTTAAAAGAGCAGATTTTATTTTATCAGCGGATAATGGCGCCTGAAATGACGCAGGATGGTTTTTTGGTGCAGCGCATGGAAATTCTCCCAACCTTGAGTGAACGTAACTATGCCATTAAAATGATATTACTTCAGCACGAGAATATTAAAGCCGTTATAAAAGGCGAGCTGGCAATGCAGATCCATGGTAGTGCTCACGGCAAGCCAGTAAGCTTTAGTATCGACGCGCTGCAAGATGAACCTAAAACCCCACTGGCATTTGCGTTTAAATATTTTCAAGTTATTGACACTAGCATAACACTGCCTGATGGCTTTATGCCTGAGCGTTTGGATATAAACACCGACGTGTACAAATATAGGAAGAAGCGAGGCAGTTACACCACCACTATAAAATGGCAGGAAGCCCTTAGCGAAGCCCAGTCAATACTTGATTAACACACTCAAGTACTAGATAATCAATATTAATTATTTCATTTACTTCTTTCGGTTCGCCCCCATGTAGTTAATGAGCATGGCCTTTTGCAAGAAAGTGAGCAATAACGAAAGATACGGAGTTAACAATGTCAGTAGAAGTGGCAATGCCAATCGAGTTTTCTGATGCAGCGGCAGGTAAAGTTAAAACCCTCATTGCAGAAGAAGAAAACCCAGCGCTTAAACTTAGAGTGTATGTGACCGGAGGAGGCTGTTCTGGATTTCAGTATGGCTTTACCTTCGATGAGAAAGTAAATGATGGTGACATGACCATCGAAAATCAAACCGTTACTTTGGTGATTGATCCAATGAGTCTGCAGTACTTAGTAGGCGGTATCGTTGATTATACCGAAGGACTTGAAGGTTCACGCTTTTTCGTGAACAATCCAAATGCGAGCACAACCTGCGGCTGCGGTTCGAGTTTTAGTGTTTAATTTGCATTTTATATGTAGGCTATGGCAATGAAAAAAATGCAGCTTTTTGGTTCGACTACCTCTCCTTATGTGCGCAGATTGCGCCTGCTGCTGCAAGACGTTGAGCACGAGCTTGTGCTGGTTGATATATTTAATAGTCGTGATCGCGCTGAGATCCAGTCGGACAATCCCACGCTTAAAATCCCTATGTTAAAAGATGCCAACGTCACCATATTCGACTCTGGTGCTATTTATCGTTATTTGCAGGAAAAACTGGACTTGCCAGAGCTTTCTTGGCAACGACAAAACGTGCTTACTAGTATTGACGCTGCGAACGACTCGCTAGTGCAGATGTTTATACTAAGTCGCTCAGAAATAGATGTAAGCGCTGACAAGATGTATTTTCGTGTTCAGCGCGAGCGTCTTGACGCTGTTTTTGCACATTTAGAAAAACAAGCTTTGGCGGGTGCGTTTGCAAAATGGGATTATTTATCTATGAGCTTATTTTGCTTGATTGATTGGGTGATGTTTCGTCAACTTTACCAAGTATCTGATTTTGCTACTTTGGAAAATCTCTATACACAATGGAAGCAATTAGCGATATGCCATCAAACTGATCCGAGGGTGTAAGATATAAAAGTATACCTTGCAAGCAAGCGGAAGTGACTTTTCACGCAAAAAGCATGCTAGGTCGAGAAATGAATCTCAGTGCGTATGGCAATTCCTGGTGATGCTCTAAAGTCTTCTTCACGCAGCCATAGCACGAAAGGCTCTATTTCTAAAAACAGCCACTCACGCAAGATCTTTCGCTTATATCGCAAACTCACAAACATTTGCTGCTTTTGATAAGAAGGCTTAGAGGCGCCATTTACCGAGGCAGTGAACAAATAACTTGTATCATCATCTCCTAACCGTAAGTATCTAAATTCGTGCCGCCATATCCAATCGCTCGATTTATTTCTGAAACGAAAGCTGTTGCCAAGTTCAAACGTTGATGAACTGTCAAACACGAAGCCATATTCAGCGTTTGCTTCAAATCCAAGTTTGTCGCCTGAATAATAGTTTGTTTCTGCAAAATATCGAAATGATGAGGCCCCAGTAAAGCTATGCTGGTCAGAAAAACGGGCGCGGGTGTATACCTGACTGCCCCTGCCAAAACCAACGCGGTACGATAATTTGTCGGTTGCGCTGTTTTTAAACTGCACCGCTAATACAGTTTGATCGCGTCCTCTTAGTTGGGAGCTGCGCGCCGCTTTAACAGCCTGCTGCCTGACATCATCTTCATCGTCTGACAACAACAATTCTACGCGGTCTTCTAAGGCAGGCAATTTAACCCTAATTCTAAAACGAAAGTCTAGTTCGCTGAAATCGCCCGAACGTGGTTCCCATCCAAAGCGCAGTCGGCCCTTGGTGGTGGCTGGGGTTAAATTGTCACCGCCTTCATGTTTAAACCAGTTGTTTATGGTAATGGCGGTGGCGTCAACGCCGTAGTTTAAGTAGCAATAATTGTTATTCAGCCAGCCCAGCTCGCCGCAAAACTCGTAACGCACGCTTTCATTATCGTTTTGATTACTTTGTGTGTTGTTATATTGCTCAACTATTTGCTCATTATTTGCCTGCATTTCTGCTCCGACTGCATCTTTACGCGTTTCGTCACTAAGCTTTTCAGCCTTGCTTTGGATTTCATTTGCTAATGCGTTAGCGCTTAGCAAGAAACTTAGTAATAAAAAAATTGTCGAATGAGATAAATGTGTATGCATGACCGCGCTATTTCTGGTACATCTTGTTTGTTGACGTAAATTATTTTGCCACACAAGTAGCAAAGCCAGTGATATTCATTTGGTTCTAGGTATAATACCACCACACGAAAGGTAGTTATGCAATCAGTTATGCAATTTAGCAGCCAAATAAATGTGCAAGTTTAGAAAAGTGTACTTGCAAATATTGACGAATAATTTACCTTTATCGCTATCTTATATAGCCATCTTATTTCTTCATCTATTTTTTAAGGATCGACATGGGCATTAGTATTTGGCAAGCCTTAATTGTGCTAGCCGTCGTAATTTTACTGTTTGGAACCTCTAGGCTTAAAAATGTAGGCTCTGATTTGGGTTCAGCCTTAAAAGGCTTCAAAAAAGCGGTAAAAGACGTTGACAAAGACGACCCAAATGAAAGCACGAAAGAAGATGCAGACTTTGAATCCTTAGCTAAACCGGCCGTAAAAACCGACGAGTCTGCCACAGGTAAAACCTCGCAGCCTACGTCGCAGAAGCCAGTCGATAAAGAATAAATTATGTTTGACATTGGCTTCTGGGAAATGCTGGTTATTGGCGTAATGGCCTTAGTAGTCTTAGGGCCGGAGCGGCTGCCTGGGGCAATCCGCTCATTAATATCCGGTGTTCGCAGTGTAAAAGAGCTTGCCAATGGGTTTAAACAAGAAGTTGCTAGCCATCTTGACGCCCACGAACTGCATACCAATTTGAAAAAAGCGGAAAGCTTGGGCATGGAAAGCTTAGGTAAAGATCTGCAAAAGTCCGTTAATGAACTTAAACAAGCGGCTGCATCTGTGCGTAAGCCTTATAAAAATAAGACGATGCAGTCAAGCCAGCAGTTAACTCAGTCCCAAAGGGGCAATAAAGAACAAGATACTGTTAGTCAACAAGACGCAGATGCTCATCAAGATACTGATGCACAGCATGTTACTGCCACTCAAAATTCATCCGTAGAACCTAATGTTGCAGATAGTACGTCTAAAAGTACGAACGATGCCGGCCTAATCGATACAGATGATAGTAGTATTACCCCTAATGCCACTAATGCCACTAATGCCACTAATGCCTCTAATGCACCTAGTAAAGCATCTAAGGCATCAGAAAATTTAGTCACCAAGCCACCCGGCAAAACCGATGGGTGAATCTAGCGGCTTAATTGGCCACCTCATAGAACTAAGATCACGGGTGCTTAAAGCGCTCATGGCGGTTTTCGTCGTTTTTTTGTGTTTGGTTTATTTTGCACAAGACTTATATCGCTATGTAGCAATGCCTTTAGTGGCGAGTCTGCCAGAGGGCGCAAGCATGATTGCTACCGATGTAGCATCGCCATTTTTAGCCCCATTCAAACTCACCTTAGTGCTCTCGTTTTTTGTCGCAATTCCATTTGTTCTTTATCAAATATGGGCCTTCATAGCGCCTGGCCTATACAAGCGTGAAAAAAAGCTAGTAGCACCTTTACTCGCCAGTAGTACCATACTATTCTACTTGGGGATGGCATTTGCCTACTTCGTAGTATTCCCCTTGGCCTTCATGTTTTTCAACAGTGTGGCGCCTGAAGGGGTGTTAGTAAGCACTGATATTTCGAGTTATCTTAACTTTGTATTAAAACTGTTTTTCGCCTTTGGCTTGGCTTTTGAAATTCCCATTGCGGTTATTTTAATGTGTTGGACGGGTGTGACCACGGCTGAGCAACTTGCAAAAAAGCGGCCTTACGTGATTGTGGGCGCATTTTTCGTTGGCATGTTACTAACACCCCCTGATATTATTTCGCAAACGCTTCTGGCTGTTCCTATGTGGATTCTGTTTGAAATTGGGGTCGTTATAGGCGGTTTATATTCGGGTAAACGAGGGGGATCTGACGAGAAAAGCGACGCCCCTGACACAGATGAAAATAGAAATACAGATGAAGGTTCATCTGACGATGTACCTAATGATACACAAAAAAAGAATGACCAGAACTCGTAATAGGATGTAAATATGACAGTAAACAACACCCCTCGATTGATGTATTTTTGGGCTAGTGCCATACTGCTTGGCCTCGGGTTTTCGGGCCCTGCGCTAAGTGCTCAATCGGACCAAGACAGCGCCTGTCACTTGATCCAAGACAATATGCAGCGCTTAGGCTGCTTTGATCGGCTGTTTGCAGAACAAAACAATGAACAAGCGCCTGAAAATATACAAGGAGATCCAACGCCCCGAGCACAAAGTGTTATCGAAAATGCAAAGAGAGAAACCGACGATATTGACAAACGCGCACAGGCATTAATAAACCCATCAGGTAAAGCTGACGTTCGGTTCTCAAAAGAAACATCAAGAGTGCCCGCAACTACGAAAAGACAAGTCATTGCCAACACTGCCCATGACAGCTTTGGTTCACAAGCCCTAAAGACTAATACACAAGACGCGGTAAACGAAATTCAAAGCACCGTAAGCGCCATAAACGAAAATGCACTAGGGGTTGCAAGCCTTATTCTGAGTAACGGCCAAGTATGGCGCCATACCGATCAGAGCCGTCTTACAATAAGGCAAGGCGATATTGTTACTATTGAGAAAGGTGTTTTGGGCGCATTCTACCTGTCTGAGGTAGATAGTAATCGCCGAATACGTGTGAGGCGAACGCAATAAAATGAGTTGGATTGACGCTGGCGTAAACTTGACCGATGCAAGATTTGCGCTAGCAGAGGTGTTGCTTCGTAGTGCTAAAGCAGACGTTAATCACTTGCTAGTTATCTCATCTTCCATTGAAGAATCTGAGCAAGCGTTAGCATTATGTAAACAGCATAAATTGGGTGTTAGTAGCGCAAATATTTTTGAAAGTGAGCTTGATAAACAATTAATAAATAACATAAAACTTGCCTGTACCGCAGGTATCCACCCGCATTACGCCGATCAGGCAACAATGCAATCTTGGACCAAACTAAATGCCCTAATTACCGATAAGCATATAGCAGCAATAGGCGAGTGCGGTTTAGATTTCAATCGTAATTTTTCAAGTAAATCTAAGCAGCTATATGCATTTGAACAGCAGTTAAATATTGCGGTTAACAACAACATGGGCGTGTACTTGCACGAAAGAGACGCCTTTGATGAACAAATGACACTGCTTGAGCAGTATGCTCCTTCGCTTAAATTCATGGTTGTCCACTGTTTTACAGGAAGTGCGCAGCAGCTAAAAGATTATCTGTCTCTGGGCTGCTATGTGGGAATTACCGGCTGGTTGTGTGATGCCAAACGAGGTATGGCACTGCGAGAAGCAGTCTTAGAGTTGCCGCTTTCACGTTTATTGCTAGAAACAGATGCCCCTTATTTGTTTCCCAAAACGCTTAAACCACGAAAGTCGAAAAACGAACCTTGTTATTTGCCTCATATTGCGCAAGCTTTATCGGTAATCATTAACCAAGATATCTCTGTGATAGAGAAACACGCATTTGAAAATGCACAGGCTTTGTTTTTTAGTTAACATCCGCATAATCCATTTACAATGGTGATGAATAAGTTTGGGACAATGACCAAAACAACGACTTTTTCCGTCAGTGCCGGTTTAGCAAGTAAGTGCTTAGCAAACGCGAGTGAATCTAAAATCTTGGTAATAAAAGCGGATAAAAATCTGTATTTAGCCAAACACAAAGGACGAAATACAGTGGTATCTTAGGTATACTATGGTTGGATTCATAGTATTAAGGAAATATTGCATGTCAGGCATGTTACTCACGCGTCCCCGCCGGCTAAGACGTACATCAGCGCTACGAAACTTAGTAGCTGAACACGCACTATCGGTCAATGATTTAATTTACCCCATGTTTGTTATTCCAGGGCAAAAAACAAGGCAAGCAATAGGCTCAATGCCAGATATATCGAGGTTCAGTGTTGATTTGCTCATTGATGAGGTGGGTGAATGCCTAGCTTTAGGCATACAGCATTTTGCCTTATTCCCCGTGGTAGGTGAAGATAAAAAATCCCTGCAGGGCGACGAAGCGTTTAACCCTAGCGGTCTTGCGCAATCTGCTGTAAGCGCCTTAAAGGAAAAGTATGGTGATACCATTTGCGTGATCACCGATGTAGCACTAGACCCTTATACCACTCATGGGCAAGACGGCATAATAGACGATAGTGGCTACGTTCTAAACGATGAGACCATTCACGTATTGGTAGAGCAAGCGCTGTCACACGCTCGTGCAGGCGCCGATATAGTGGCGCCATCTGATATGATGGATGGCAGAATTGGCGCTATTAGAGAAGCTTTAGAAGCTGAAGGCTTTGTAAATACCTGTATTATGGCCTACTCTGCTAAGTATGCCTCTAGCTACTATGGACCTTTCAGAGACGCGGTAGGCTCCGCTGGCAATATTAAAGGTGGCGATAAAAAAAGCTACCAAATGGACCCGGCTAATAGCGATGAGGCAATACTAGAAATCACCCTAGATATTAATGAAGGTGCCGACATGGTCATGATAAAACCAGGCATGCCTTATTTAGATTTAGTTAGGCGTTGCAAAAGTGAATGCAAGGTGCCTACGTTTGCGTACCAGGTAAGTGGCGAGTATGCGATGCACCAAGCGGCGTTTCAAAATGGCTGGCTTGATAAAGATGCGGTTATAATGGAGTCTTTGTTAGCCTTCAAGCGCGCAGGCGCTGACGGCATTTTGACTTACTTTGCAAAAGCTGCCGCGACACTATTGGCGAACAAGTAGCACTGGGCAGTCTTTTCGTTTAAATAGCAAAACGTAAGTTATCGATCAACCGTGTTTTACCACAAAAGGCAGCGGCCAGAATAACCAAATCTTTGTCTTCGTGGCCTACTTGCATGAGTGTTTGTGCACTACGAAGTTCAATATAATCAGGGTTAAAGCCAGCGTCAGATAAGCGCTGTTTGGCCGCAGCAATAAGTTCGCTGAAATTTCTAGCCCCAGCTTTGATGCGTTCGCGCAGCGCGCACAGCTCAAGGTACAGCAAGTGGGCTATTGCGCGTTGTTCATTGTCTAAATATCCATTGCGAGAGCTCATGGCTAAGCCGTCTTCGTGGCGCTGTGTGGGTATGCCGTGAATGATTAAATTCATGGACAAGTCGGTGACCATGGCCTTGATAACCTGCAGCTGCTGAAAGTCTTTTTCACCAAAGAATGCGTGATTAGGCTGCACCATGTTAAATAGTTTACAGACTATTGTGGCAACGCCTCTAAAATGACCGGGACGACTTGCGCCACAGATCATATACGATAAGCCGGGGACTTCTACAAAGGTCTGTTGCTCTAAACCGCGGCTGTAAATATCGTCGATTTTGGGCATGAACAGCACGTCTACGTCTAGCGCTGCTAGGGCGGCTGTGTCATTTTCTAAGGTTTTGGGGTAGGCGTCTAAATCTTCATCAGGACCAAACTGCAGTGGGTTGACAAATATAGACACCACGACCTTTGATGAGACCTTTTTCGCTTCTTCGACTAATCGTAAATGACCTTTGTGTAAATTACCCATGGTGGGTACAAAGGCAATCTCTTCTTCACTGGCGCGCCATGCTCTGCGCGTTTCGCGTAAAGCATCTATATCCTGAATCACTCTCATAAACGTTTGTTCTCTTAAACACTGTGTAGCGGTGAGTACGCTTTCAATAGCTGAAAAATAAGCGCTTTATGCTAATCAAAGCTGTGCTCTGGGCCCGGAAAAGTCTGGGATTTAACTTCGCTAATATACTGCTTTACACTGCCTGATATACTGCCCGTGGCGTTTAAATAATTCTTTGAAAACTTGGGCATATAGTTGGCGCTTACTCCCAGCATATCATGCATCACCAGGATTTGCCCGTCGGTGTATGGCCCTGCACCTATACCAATTACGGGGATGGTGAGTTTTTCGCTAATCAATTTGGCCAAGCTTGAAGGCACACATTCAAGTACCAGCAGTTGTATGCCGGCTGCTTCTAAAGCTAGTGCTTCGTTAATCAGTTTTTCGGCTTGGTTTTGCTCGCGTCCTTGCACCTTAAAACCGCCTAGCACATGCACCGATTGCGGCGTTAAGCCCAAATGTCCGCACACCGGAACAGAGCGCTCAACAAGGCCTGCAACGGTGTTAAGCAGCCATTCGCCGCCTTCAAGTTTAACCATGCTGGCACCGCTTCGTATTAATGTGGCGGCATTTTTATAGGCTGAATTAGCATCGGGATAGCTCATAAAAGGCATGTCTGCAATTACGAAGGCTTTTTCAGCACCGGCGCGAACACATTTAGTGTGATAAGCAATGTCTTTAACGCTGACAGACAAGGTATCTTCTTGACCCTGTAATACCATTCCTAAGGAATCGCCAATAAGAATGACTTCAACATTTTGCTGGTCAAATAACTGGGCGAAACTGGCATCATAGGCGGTCAACGCGACAATCTTTTCATGTGCTTGCTTCATTTTTAGTAAGCTAGCAACGTTGTGCTTCTTCATACTGCTTTCCCTAAGTTTATAATTTTTGTGTGGATATGATTAAAGACGTCAGGTCTATTTTGCCGGGCAGACGCCTTAAGTGTGCAAACGAGCAGTCTGCCACCCACGAGGCGATTGTTTTACCATTTTGCATGATCATATCAGGCTCTATTTCAAACAAGGGCACCATGACGAACTCTCGCTGCGCCATGCCATAGTGAGGCAAGGTGAGTCGGTCGTTGTCCATGTTAAGGTTATTGAATAAAATAATGTCGAGGTCTAACGAGCGTGGTCCCCATCTTTCACCAAGGCGTTTACGGCCGTGCTGCTGTTCTATTTCTTGCAGTACGTCTAACAATTCTATGGGCGTTAAACCGGTAGTAATTTTAACCACCGCGTTAACATAGTCAGGCTGATTTTGAGGGCCCATAGGCGCACTGGCATACAAATGCGAACAATGTTGAATACTTATTTGTTCGTGTGACTGCATATTCACAAGTGCGGTATTAATTTGCGTTTGTGGATTTTCAATATTACTGCCTAAGCCAATGTAGGCAACATCTGACATCATGGCGCGGCTTTCCTTTTACGGCGTTTGCGAGGGCTGCTATTGGGCAGCTCATTTATCATGCTAATGCGCGCTTTTTCGCTGACTTCTTGAAAACTTGTCCACCACTGCGCGGCCTCGTATAAATCTCCACCTTCCACATTGCCTCTTAGTAATAAAAAATCATAAGCAGCTCTAAATCTTGGGTGATCTAGCAGCTGTAGGCATCGGCGCCCCTGTCGTTTTTGTAAACGCAGTTGTAAACCCCAAATTTCCCGCACGGGTATACTGAAACGCTTGGGGATCATGATCCGCCGGCTTTGCTGAAAGAGTACATCTGCACTGGCTAAGTTTATGGCGTCGTGTAAGGGCATTGCAGCATCAAACATGCGTTCTTGTGCGCGCTCTTCCATGGGATACCATAAAAATGCTGCGTATAAAAAGGCAGGGGTTATTCTTTGTTCATTATGAATGCGATTGTCGGTATTTTTGAGCATAAGCAGCACAAATTGATATTCTTTGCTGTTTACGTCGGTTAGCAATGGCGTAAGTAAGGGGAATAGCGGTGTGAGCAGGTTATGCATTAATAAACATTCAAA
>Ga0306898_1000369_pt1 | contig 18053 bp, 16 predicted proteins | sample AntRauMFilla1564_FD_190424 | JGI IMG/M metagenome (GOLD analysis project Ga0306898, IMG submission 190424) | Saline lake microbial communities from Rauer Islands, Antarctica - Metagenome Filla 1 #564 (v2) (version 2) | ecosystem: Environmental > Aquatic > Non-marine Saline and Alkaline > Saline ...
ACGGCCCTGGCGGTGCGGTAAGCGCCATAGGTCCGTTTTTGCAATTTGCCAAAAACAAGCGCAAACCAATAGTAGGCCTTATAGATATGGCCGCCAGTCTTCACTATTGGACAGCGGTGAGCGTCTGCGACCATTTAATGGTAGACAACGATGTAAGTGCCATGGTGGGCAGCGTAGGCGTAGTGGTAAGCTTTGCGGACACCAAGCCGTACTACGAGGAAATGGGTATAAAGTTCCATGAGATATACCCCCCGGAGAGCAAGGATAAGAACCTTAGTTTCCGTAAAGCCCTGGACGGCGATTACGATAAGATAATAGCAGAACATCTGAGCCCCATTGCCCAAAAGTTTCAGGCGGCGGTACGTGCAGGGAGACCCAATCTTAAGGAAAAGGACGGGGTACTTACCGGGCGCACCTTTTTTGCGGACGAAGCTCTGGATTATGGTATGATAGATAGTATAGGCGACCTACAGGAAGCCATGAAGGTAGTGGACCGCTTGGCCTTTAAGCAAGCAATAAAACCAATGTTTAATTAATTTAATTTTTTTTCTATGAAATGGAATTTTGCAGCCAAGTTTATTACGGCATTCTTGGCATTTGTGGGACTCAACGAAGTCCCTACGGAAGAAGGTAAGGTAGCCCTTACCGAAGAACAGGAGGGTCTTTTGAAAGACGCCCTAAAAGATGAGGCCAAAGACCCGGACGGGAGCAAGAGTTTGGCAACAATGGTGGCGGCCATAGAAAAGGATCTGGCTGCGGCCAATGTAGACCAGGAGAAGCTGCGCAAGGATTTGCGAGAAGCCTTAACGGAGACGAGCCTTAGCGAGACCGAGATAGAAAAGGTGATGCAGAACGAGGACGGCAGCATAGACCAAAGCGCATTTTTGGCGGCCATAAAAGGTGAGTTCAAAAACCAAAAGGAGCTCATAAACAAATTAATGAACAGCGACGAGCCAGACGACAGTACCGAGCTTCAGGAGCTAAAGAACAAAGTAATGAGACACAGCAAGACACACCTGTTCGGCACTGGTAACAGCTATGATGCCTTTGAGGGTAGACCATGGAACCAAAGAGCTGCAGGCGTAAAAGTAGGCGCTACAGATTGGGCAAAGGACACGGCACAGGTAGAGAAGCTTAACGGCGACCTTGATCTGTACTACCGCGAGAACCCTACCGAAATCAAATCTTTGGAGCGCGATAAATTCGGTCTTCCCCTTTTCTGGAACAAAGTATTGAACGTAGTGGACATTATTGCAGATGGTACCATTATAAGTGGCGAGATTACACAGGCCAGAAAACTGCCCTGGTTACCAAAGAACAAACAACTTATTAAGCCAGAAGAAGGCAAGGTTTTCCCGGTACAAATTGATATTGAGTACGTGGGCTACTTCTTGCAAAAGATAGAGGCCAGTTGGTTGAACATGATGAACAACGAAGGTTCACAGCCTTACAAAGAGAGCTTTGTTAGGTTCTTGGTAAGCGAGCTGGATAAAAAGGCTCGCGTAGAAGACAGGATTTCCTCTATTCTTGGCGTACATGTAGACACTCCGGAAGATGCTACCGTACCGGGAAGGTTCCTTAACAGACAGGACGGTCTTCTGTACCAAATGTACAGGGCGCAAAAACTGACCAAAAAATACAAGGCCTTTTCTTTGGGTACGCCAACGAAGATGAATATTGTAGACTATGTAGATGGCTTTATGGAGAGTCTGCCCTTGGAAATCAGAAGAAACCCGGGTATGCACTTTTATGTTTCCCCAGCTTGGTTAAAAGCCTATGGAGACAGATACGAGCAATTACACGGTACCAACAACGATTATTCTGGCGTACCTCCCTACCCAAAGGGATACAACAATATGCCGTTTGAAGCGCTGCACGATTTGGAAGGTACGGATATCATGTTCGTGACCTTTGACGATAATATTGAGATCCTTGAATACGTACCTAGCGAGAAATCCATGTACCACTTTGAGAAGTTGTTGCGTAAGATATACGTAATGGCAGATTACAAATTGGGTATTCGCCTGGTGCATATCGGCAACAAATTAAAGGAGGGCGACCCATTGGAATTCAAGGTACAGAGTATCTGGAGTAACGATGTGCCTATGTTTACCAAGGATTACGCTATTCCGTTATTTGACGATGCTACGGGTGAGATCAGCGCAAAATTTGAGCATATAAAAGTGAGCGATGACTGGAAGACCAGTATTGCGACCATTAACAATGCGGTACCTGGACAACTTATAAAGATACAGGGGAACACTGCCTTGGCCAGTGTTAAGAACGTGGTAAGCAGCGGTAACATAGGATTAACGGGCGGTACATTTAACCTAAAGAGCGGCGGCACCTTGACCTTGTACGTAAAAGCGGACAAGAGCATTGTGGAACTTAGCAGGACTACGGCACCGGAAGCGGCACCTAGCACCAAGGTTAATTTTGATGCAGGCACAATAGATGCCAATGCTGGCAAGGAGTTTTACAGCACAGCGGTGGCCAATGAAACTTTGGACGGTATTACCAACGGTGTGGACGGACAGGAAATTAGCGTGTACGGACCAGCTGGTGCGGCAACCCTTACCCTTGCCAACGTAGCCGGTAACATTTCAATGAAAACTGGAGCGGTACTCGCGACGGCGGCAGATGTTGTTAAACTTGTAAAAGTGGACGGTATCTGGTACGAAAGTGACAGGACTATAGCCTAATACTAATCTATAGGCCACGCTACGGTGTGGCCTTTATAAAACTTAGCATACTATGTATTTAAGAAAATCGGTAGCGGCACCCACAGGGCAAATAGGTCCAGGAGCGGCAAAGCCAAAAAACCCAAATGTAAAGATCATTTTTGTGGACGAGCTGTTGAGCTCGCCGCAAAGAAATGCCGCCGGTATTGTAATGGAAGGCAACTATACCTTTAAGCCCAACGGCAAAATGATAGAGGTGTACATGACCGGCAAGAAGCAAAAATTAAATTACGAGAACGAGGGCGATGTAGACGAGGAGAGCATCAAGCAAATGTTCGAGGGCAGCCACCCTGGCAACAGTAGGGAAATCAAGGAGCTTATACAGAACCTGATCGGCAAGGACGTAATCATCCTTAGCGGAGATTGCACCAAGAACAGCTTTGAGGTATTTGGCACGGAGTGCGCCCCTATGCGCCTAAAGCCAACGGGCGTTATAGACGATACCCGTACAGGCCACGACCTTAGCTTTGAGCAGACACAGGCGACGGCCTTTTTACCGGGAACCTTTGAGGGAGCCGTAGTATTGGCAGCGCCATTTAATGCAACTAGTGAGGCATTGGCATTGACCAAGGCCAACGGGAACCAGTACAAACTGGCTACGGATACGGACGGTTCGGAATTGGATATTGCTTCGTTGGACCATGACCATGGGGCGGTAATCAGCTTGATCGGAAGTGGCGGCAGTAACCCAAGTGTATTAAGCAGCGGTGTGTCCACAGCGGCAACGGTAGTGCTTAAAGGAGGTACGGACTGGGCGGCGCAGGACGATGCCGTAATAGACCTAAAGGTGTACAAGGCAGGTGCCACAACCTATTTGATAGAGCAAAAAAGAGCATAGTTTTTCATTTTTCAGTGTTAGTTTGATTTTTTAGGTTAAAAGCCCTTGGGAGGAGTCCCAAGGGTTTTTTTATGGCATGTTACAATGCAATTGCAGGGTATTGGCAATATTTGAACTACTTGATAAAGCAACTAAAATACGATTATGAAAGAAAAAATAATTGCCTTTTTACAAAACGAGGACTTGGGGGACGTTGATAAGTACAATGCCGCCATGGCACTGTACCGAACCAGTCAAACACATAGTGTGCCAGCTGCGGCATATTACAACCGTGCGGGATACACGGTGCAGAACCTAAAGAACCTGTTGTACGACCTGCAGAAGCTCCACGAAATTACCGATGCTGACTTATTGGCCAAGAAACCAAAGGAGGCACAGGTGAAGCGACTGCCAGATGTTGTGGTGGCGTTGCTACAGAATGCGCCCGATGAAGTAAAGGCCGCCATCTACCTTAGTCGTATAGATTTTACCCATATAGACAAGGAGGCTCACGCAGAGACCCTTGCCACCTATGAAGCTGCATTGTTGGCATTTAGCGAAGCTAATTTGATAACATTCGAGGCTATTGACCAGGATATTAGTAACGGGGAAGTAGAGGAGCTTTGCCTGAAGGCTATAGGAGATTTTGAACTTCCAGAGGAGATAAAGGAAATTTTGGTACCAAGAACGGGTCAGGATTTAACTGGTGCTATTTTCGGGGCTTTGGCCGCTTTGGGCGAAAAGGAGGCCATGGGCCTAAAATTGCGCGAGCAGTTCCCTTTTTTGGAGGCGGACGATTGCCCGGATAAATTAAAGATACTGGTAGCCGATAGGATTACCGCATGGAAAAAATACAAAGAGGCGCATGCAGAGCTCTTGCTACATGCCGATGGCGAAAAGCCGTTGACGGACAGTGAACTTTACGAACTGGCGAAAGAGGCCATTGCAAAGTACCAGTTGAACCAATTGATTTGGGACGAGCTGAACTATTACAAGGAGCATGGTAGCATTTTGGGCAAGCACGAGATGTTTGCCGATGAAGTGCTGCAACAAAAGATAGACGCCATGGACGTAAAGGGGCTGATGACGCGGCAAAAGACCTTGCGCAGTTATGTAAGTAGAGAAGGGAAAAAATTGGCCAAGACCAAGGAGGCGGAAAGCAAGGCCAAGATACAGGCCAAAGTAGACGATTGGAGCGTGGAACTGAAGCTTGTAGATGCAAGGCTTGAAAAACAATAGGTTATTTAATATTGCTGCTGTATCCGCTCCGCATAAGGCACAGGCGAACGGTAGTTATCTAAGCAAGTATCTTTTGGCGCATTATGCCAAGGTAAAGAACTTGGAAAAGGATTTGGGCAGGTTACCGGAACGGGAAGAGTTTTTCTTTCTTCAGACAGATGGGCAATGGAACGCCTTTACCTTTTTGCCCTACGTACTGCAGCATTTTCAGATTACCGAGCTTCACGCCTGCACGTATAGTATAAGCAAACGAACTATTGAGGCCTTGGTAGAGCTGCACGATGCGGGGAAGATAGATAGTATTACGCTCTTGATCAGCGATAGCATGATAAAGCGCAACCCGGTAACCATAGACCTGTTGAGCGCATTGGCGGCGAGTAGACCCAATATAAAGGTAAAATATGCTTGGGTACATGCAAAGATGACCCTCTTAAAATGTTTGGGCGGACACTATGTGATAGAGGGTAGCGGCAATTGGAGCGATAATGCACATTATGAGCAGTATGTATTTGGAAATAGTAAGGGGCTTTATGAGTTTAGAAAAGCCCTTTTTGAGACGGCAAAACTAAAGTAGTTTTAAGAGGGTAGTAAAATTGAATAATGGAAGACGGGGAACTACAGGAGCTGAGCGATGATGATGTTATAGAGCAATTGGCGGGCTGCAATTATGCGCCCAGTGATATTGCCCTGTATCTGGCGGTTGACAAAAAGGAGTTTATGGATGCTTGGAGAAATCCTAACAGCCATATACGTACTACTTATGACCGTGGCCGTTTAAAGGCACAGGCCGAAGTGAACCAGCAATTGCTGATAAACGCGCGAACGGGTAATATTACCGCTGCACAGATCTATGAAAAGAACCGCGCCCAGACACAATTGGAAAATTTACGCGAACAGATATTCTTTGGTGAATGAAATTGGAGCACATTACCCTAGAGCATATATACGACTACATTGAGAACGGCAACCCTAGCAATGTAGACCCCGCTATTGTGGCCTATCTGGACATTATAGAAAAAATACGGGGTATGTACCTGCGGTTTGACAAATGGGGCAGCAAGGACGCTATTTTAAAGCATTTGGTAAAGGTAGACGGCCATAGTAGGTATTTTGCCAATAACGCATATAACGATACCCTCGAATATTTTTATTGTGAAAATAAAATTAGCAAGGAGGCGTGGCGCAACATATACGCTGAAAAGATGGAGCGCAACATTAACCTTGCTACCATGGTTGCAAAAGATGTGAGCGACATTGCGAAAGTGAACCGCATGATAAAGGAGGCCGCAGAGCTTCGCCAGTTGGACACGGAAGACCCTGAGGAACTACCTTCGGAACTTTTTGGCCGCCCTTGGAAACTGTACACAACGGACCATAACCTTATAGAAGGTGCCGCCAAGGTAGACCGCATCAAGCTTAAAAAACAGATAGAGGAACTGCCAGAGCTGAGCGAGAAAGAACGCGAGGTGATACAGCGCGAGGCGGGTATCCTACCACCTAATATATTTCTACCCATAGATGAGAACCCACGTAAGTCCTGATAGTTTAGACGTAGAGGGGCGCTATGCCACTTGGGCAAAGATGGCCGTGGATATGATCGCGCCAAAGAACCTGATGTTCGTAGGCGGCAGGGGAACGGCCAAAACCAGCGATATACATGCGGAACGAAGCATGGATATCTGTTATGATATGCCGGGCAGTTATCAGGTATTTGTGGCGGATACCTACGTGAACGCCTTAAAGAACGTTGTCCCTACCCTATTGGAAGGCTGGAACCGTAAAGGATGGATAGAGGGCAAGCACTATGTGACAGACCAGCGGCCGCCAGACCACTTTAAGCGCCCTTATAAGCCCGTACACCAGTACAAACATACCATTAGCGTGTTCAACGGCTGTTTTTATAACTTGGTGAGCATGGACCAGCCTACGGGTGCTGCGGGGAACAGTTATCAGCATATATTCGGCGACGAGGCAAAATACCTTGATCCCGATAAATTAAAGAAGCTTACCCCTGCCCTGCGTGGCGAGTATGTCGGTTTTGGCCATAGCGTGTACTACAGGGGCAGGACGTTCACAACGGATATGCCCAACATTAGCGAGGGCGATTATGATTGGATACTGGACGCGGAAAAGTTGATGGACGTGGAGCAGATAAAAATGGCGTACCAGGCCGCTACGGTGCTGAACGACACCAAGAAGCAGTTGTACAACGCAATTAGGGATAAGGATTACGCCAAGATAAAGCGACTGCAGAAGCATGTAAAGGACTGGACGGCCTATTGGGTGCGTGCCAGAAAGGACAGCACGTTTTTTATGATCGTGTCCTCATACGCCAATGTGGACGTACTAAGCAGCGGTTATTTTACAGATGCGCTAAAGGCCTTGGGCATAGAGGAGTTTAAGAGCAGTATCCTAAGCTTTAAGGCAAAAGTGAACAAAGGAGAGAAGTTTTACATGAACCTGGGCGACCATCATTTTTATGATGATGGTACCATTGCCAATTTTTACGACAATTACGCCATAGGGGAGGAATTTGAACCTACCAGTCTTGGCCTGAAGTATATTGACCATAAGAAGCCCTTGGATGCGGGTATGGATTTTGGTAATATGATCAGTATGGTGATGGGACAGGAACGGGGAAACTATTTCTATTGTTTAAAGAATTTGTTTACCCTGGCCCCGGAAAGTAGTAAGGAAATTGCAAGGAAATTTCTGGACTTCTTTCAGCACCACAAGCACAAGGAGCTAAACCTGTACTATGACCGTTCTGGAAACCAGTACGCCAGTTTAAAAAAGGATTGGGCAAGCGAAGTACAACAGCATATAGAAAAGTATGACGGTGTTGGCACTGGTTGGAAAGTGAACCTGATGAGCAAGAACCAAGCGACCATCTATCATAGTCAGGAGTATAATTTTATGAAAAACATGATGGGGGACTATCATAAGGATATACCAGGTGTAAAAATAGACAGGTACCAGTGTAGGGAACTCAAAAGCAGTCTGGAACTGAGCAAGACAAAACTGCACACCAATAGGCGTACGGGTGCCAAGGAAATTCTTAAGGATAAAAGCAGCGAAGCATTGCCTTTGCTGAAACTGCCCATGAACTCTACCAATATGAGCGATGCCTTTAAATATTTGATGTACAGGAAACGTTGGGTAAAATTACAGGGAAGCCGTGGTGGCGGTCTTATGATGGAACCTGGACTGGTGTAGGAGGTTTTAAAAAGAAGCCCAAAGCTTCGGTCGCACGCCCGCAAGGGCGAAATTTTTGAGAATTCCGCACCTTGTCGTGTCGTAGGCGTTTTCAGGTTTTTTTTATAGGGGTACTCCTCAAAAGCCTTAACTTCAAAATTCCTCCCCTTGCTAGTGTTTTAATGATGTATTATAAGGTGTGGGCTTTTAAGTTGCGCCCATTTTGGGTTGATGTTATAGATTTTTGTCGGCGGTGTGTTCCTTAGTGTGTCCATTAGAAAACCTTTTTCCTGTAGTATGCCCCGTACTTGCTCGGATAGTAAAAAAGGGTTAGTTTTGCCCTTGTCTATTGCGTTTGTCATAATTGTAATGGATGTTACTTTTGCGCCCGGCTCCGTCAAGCTGGGCGCATTTTGTTAGTATTAGATTTCAAAGGCCAAAACCTCTTTTTCGGATTTGGATATAAAGGTTTCCAAATTTCTCTGCAGTACTCCTAAAACTTCCTCTAATACTTGGGAATTGGACACCTCGAATATGTAGCCCTCCGAATTTTTTAAAATCACTTTTTCCTTCGTGCCATCGCTAGAAATAATAAAGCGGTCTAGGCTGTTGCGTTTTTCCTGCAAAAACTCGTGTTTTTTTGCCAAGATCTGGAAGTTTTCCAATTTGCGGATTCTCCCACTTGCGGAGGGGTTTAAAATGTCATCCACTTTGGTGGCGCTTTTCTGCACTTGTACAGGATTTTTTGCGGTTGCATTTTTGCTTTCAACCTTGCTCGTTGCACTTGTCTTACTTGTACTCATAACTTTATAAAGTATTGATTAATAATACTCTAAGATACAAAAAATGTCTACAAAAAACAGACAATTTAACAAATAAAACGCTAATACATACAATAATTATAATGATTCTAAATAGTAAGTATTAAACTAAAAAAAGGCACAATTCCCCACCCACAAAACGAAGTGTAAAAACATAACTTTCACAAAATCAGCCTTTAAACCTATGGAATAAGGTTTAAAGGTTGTTTTGTGTGAAAGAAAACCCCGACCCGCTGAGAGTAGGGAATGCAGTTGCAGAGGTTGAACATCCTGAGATATATGACGCACAACATATAAAAGTGCTAACGAACTGAACACCAACAGGTGTGTTGCTAGTAACAACCATCTATGAATGTGCAAACCATGTCACTGTAAAGCATGCGCTATTATTTATCATTGTAGTATGAATGTATATGAAGCCTTAAGACGTATGAGATTGTTGTCTAAGGATAGCATTCCTTTTAGTATAAAGTTCGTAAGCATGAACGGAACCAAGGGTACATCGAGCGGTGAGCGATACGTAAGCAAATGCCTACTAAGGACTGGTCTATCTAAAGATAAGAGCGATAAGCATAGGTCCATAGTTAGCTATACAGATCTAGAGGATGATTCGAGCAAGGCCTTTTACATTGCTTTACTTACTGAGTTTAACAATATACCTATACAATAATGATTGAATTTGAAGGAAGGAACGCGTTAGTAGATGTAGATGATGTTGCATTCACGTTTGAGTCTGCCGAGAATCCAAGAGCCTTTGATAAATACACTAAGCCTCAAGAGAACTTAGACTGGACGATGATGAATTACATGTTGGACGAATGGCGTATTCGTCCTTATGGATTTAACAATGATTTGCCAAAAGTAATTAAAGATATAATTCAAGGCAACTCTATTGCACCAGGTATCCTTAAAAAGAAACTACAATTATTGTGGGGTAAAGGTCCACAACTATATACCGAGGATATCGCAGACAATGTATTACAGCGCACCTGGACACAGGACTTCAGGGTACAGAACTGGTTAGAGAGTTGGGGCTACCTTGACTATCTACAGAAGTCTATCGTTGACTACACTAATATAGAGGGTACCTTCACTAAGTTCTATTTAGCTAAAGGTATCCGTGTTAATAAGCCTTCAATAGCCAAATTAGAATTTGTTACGGCAGAAACTGCAAGGCTAGGCAATCATAAGAACGACCTGTCAAACACAGCTAGGATATGCGCTATTACAGATTGGAGATTCAATCGCATAGAGTCTATGGACTATAAGGTGTATGCACTGTTCGACTTCCAAAACCCTTTTAAGAACAGAAATTCTATTCTTTATAGCAACATGTATAGTTTCTGTAGTGACTACTACACAGTACCAGACATCTATGGGAGTTTAGAATGGATAAGAAGATCTTCTGCAATACCACTAATTCTTAAGGCGCTTTCAAAAAACAGCATTAATCTCAAGTATCATATCATATCACCTGCTAAGTTCTGGGAGGATAAGTCTAAAGAACTTAAGGAGTCTAAGGGAGATAAGTACACAGATAAGGATTTAATTAATTATAAGAAGAACTACCTCCGGCAAGTATCTAAAGTACTTTCTGGTGCTGAGAATAGCGGTAAGTTTTGGCATTCAATCCGATATATGGTTATCGAAGGGCACAAGATATTAGAGGAAGGATGGGAAATTAAAGAGATAAAGCAGAACATTGGTGATTTTGTGAGTGCTCAAATAAAAATAAGCGATCAGGCAAACAGGATGGTTGCCGCAGGTGTAGGTATGCATCCAGCACTAGGTGGTGCAGGCGAATCAGGAAGAGCGGATTCAGGCTCGGAGCAACTCTACGCGCTTAAAAATTATTTATTGACTGGTATAGACATTCCTGAGTCTATAATTATGAAGGCAATTAACTATGCGCTAAAGATAAATTTTCCAGAAAAGAATTTGAAACTAGGATTTTATCATTTACCTCCAGAAAAAGAGGAAGATATTACATCTAGTAAACGAATAAAAAACAACGTATAATGGAAATCCCTTTCAAAAGCACAGAAAACGAATTCGAATTAGAATTTAAAAAAGCACTTGGTTTTGTAGATATCGACATTCCATATATTAAAATCAGACCAGATCTAAAAGCTTCAGTCAATGAGTTGATCAAAGTTATTGGTAGACCAACCTACGACGAACTTATTAAGAACTATAAACTTAACATACAAGAGTCTGATGGAGCATCAACACCATTTCAAAATGTGGCATTAAAGGAGGTTTTTCAATATGCAGTTGCTGTGTACGCCTACATGTTGTATGCACCCTCCAATGATTTAGCGCACACATCCAACGGAAGGCGCATGCGCTCTACTGAGAATGAAAAAACACCATTTGAATGGATGGTTGCTAAAGACGATGACAATCTTCAGAAGCGCGCATTCAAGGCTCTAGACGCTTTAATAATCTTTATGGATTCTGATTTCGATTTTTGGAAGGAATCAGAGCAGTTTCAAATAACACACCATCTTTTTGTAAGAACACTTCAAGATTTTAGCTCAGCTTATGTTTTAGACTCACGCCTATTATTAATTCGATTAGTACCCGGTTTAATTCAAAGCGAAAATCGAGAAATATTGCCAAGAATTAATCAAGAGCTTCAAAATTCTTTAAAAGAAAAGATTTTATATAAAGCCAAAGGACTAAACGAAAATACCGATATGGTTATCACGTCAAATGAGTCACTACTTATTGATTTAATTAAGGAGGCATCTGCTTACTATTCACTTTATTGGGGATTACCACGACTTCAGCTCAATCTATTTCCAGAAGGCATTCTGCAATCGGTAAGAACAGAACGAGCAACCGTTAAAGGCCGATCGGTCCCGTTAGTGCCTATAATAGATCAAATATCTAAATTATTTAAAGCAGACTGTGACGAGGCTCTAATTAAAATAGAAAACTTAATAAAAGTCATGTACCCACCAGAGGTGGTTGAGCTAACAGATCAGCAAAAATCAGAAGACACTTATGGATTTGACGAAGACGACACATTTGTAACATCTTAAACTAACATATATGAAATTAATTACCTGGATTATTAATCTATTTAAAAAGCTAAAAAGACGTTGGGTATTAGCTAAAGCGTATCCAAAAATGAAGAAAGCTTATGAAAAGCAGCTGATTGATCGTAAGCTGCTTCGAAGCGAGATTAATGTTTTTCTAAGAGACTACTTTGGCATGGATGCAAACTCAAAGTACATACCCAAGGATCATAAAAACAAAGATGAAGTTAGGGTTGCTGTTTGTGATAGGTTTGGGGAAGATATGTTTAAGTTAAATCTAAAATTCAAAGATTTATTTAGCATATGAGTTTAAACACACATCATATTATTGAGATTAAAGAAAAAGGCATAACGAAGTATATTCCTAAAGAACTCGCACATTGTAATCCCACAGAGTTTAAAGATATTGCGAGACTACTATTTAATTGGCAGTCTGGGAGCATCTCTTATGGTGACTTTAGGGTTCAAGCAATTTATGTTTTATTGAAACTTAAAAAGGGCAAACGCAAAATAAATGAGTTAGAGATAGATATCGCTTTTAGTAATATAGAGCGTGTGTCTGTCCTTATGGATAGTTTTTTTCAAATCACGGACACTTTAGATAAACGTATTAAGCTCAATATTACAGATAATCCGGTACCATTTGTAAAGCCTGTTTTTTTAAGAATTCATGGACCTAAACCACGATTAACAAATACAAACTTCGGACAATATGAGGACGCATCTAATAGCTACCACATGTATTATCGCACTCATGACACTAAGTATCTGTACTTATTATTCGCCACCTATTATCAGGACCCTAGGCGTTACAACAATGATCAAACTGAATCTAAGGCTACATATTTTAAAAAGACGATAGACTTTGCTAATGTTTTTAGTTTTTTCTTGTTTTTTGAGGCATTTCAAAATTATGTGACATCATCTAAAGTGATGTGGGAAGGTAATGTGATCGATTTATCTATACTTTTTTCGAAGGTTGATGAATCAGAGAAAAGCGAATTACCTGGTCTTGGGACAAAGAGTTTAGCGTTTCAGATAGCCGAGAGCGGAGTCTTCGGAAACTTAAGAGAATTAAGGTCAGATAAGCTTTGGGAGGTTCTATTGCGCTTGTATGATATCAGAAAAAGAGATTTAGACAATAAGGCCGAACAGGAACGAAACGCTAAGAAGAATGCATAATCAATCATTATATGATATCATGTGTGCTGAAGACCAGAAGTGGCTTAAAACCATAACAGACTCAACAGACGTAGCATGGCTAATCGTCAAAGAAAAACGTGCAAAAAAGCCAGAACGCAAAGCACTTATTAAAGCAAGGATTGAAAATCTAACCTATTTAGCAGTATAATTATGAATAAGATTACGTGGTTTAAAAACTATTTGCAACAAACTCAAGACGCAATCACTGAGATTAAGCGTAACCGTATGGTTATAGATAAATCTCAACTTACTAAATATCTCGACGACCAGAGCTCAGCTTCTAACTTTTTATTAATAGGAGTACTTCCAGATTTTTCGGCTAAAGCGAATACTGCAGACGATTTTAGACTGGTGAATACTACACAACTAATGATTTTAAAGAAAACCACCTATTCTGAGTACAATTACGATGATTTCTACGGGATTTTTGAGGAAACATATGCAATTGTAGAATTGGTAGTGAAAAAGATGCTTAACGACAGCCTGCAGGGTTGTGCTGAAATTCGGTTTCTAAATCCTGAGTCGATACAAATACAACCAGTTTGGGATGAGAGCCATTGCAATGGCTGGAAGATTTCATTTAGTTTAGATATGTTTTTATAATGGACTTATTAGGAACGCGACAAAAAAGCAATAATAACGATTTACTCGAAAAACGTTTTATTGGTCTTATTTTAAAAGAGGAAAGCCAAGAGCTCAACCAAGCTCAAACTAAGCTTATGAATTCTAGGAACTTCTCAAACCCAAAATTCTTTAACAATAGAGGATTTCAAGTTTTAGAAGATCATAAATTGCAATATACACATCCTACTGTTTTGCGATTTATAGACATGAAGCAAAGAAACGGCAAAAAGAAGATTTCGCATTCAGTTCATAACAAGCCTTTATATGCCATGATGAATAATATTTTAAGGCGTTTGCAATTTGAATTTACAGATAAGTTAAAAAAGACGCTAATGCAGCAAAACGACGTTAAAATATAAAGTTGAATTCTAAATTTTTATTCTTTTAATTCACTTATAGTAAACTTTAGTGTTCAGTATAAGTAAATATTTGTTATATTTGAATCATAGAGTTCCAGCTATAACACGAATTTATCTGAATTCACATCAGTAAAACCTCTCTTTAGTGTCTGGAACCACTATCGAGAGGTTTTTATTTTTAATAATATAGTAGTTATGAAAACACATCAAAAATTTTTAGAATTCAATGGGAAGAACATAGTTTTCCTAAATGTTGACGGTACTTATTGGATTGCGCTTATACCTATATTAAAAGCTTTAAATATGGATTCGGACAGGGCTGTAAAAACCTTAAAAAAAGACCCGATTTTAGGACCTGAACGGTCTATACAGCCCGTGCAGGTATCAAAAAACGGCAAAAATCAGCTTAGAAACATGACCTGTCTGCCAGAGATGTATATCTATGGATGGCTATTTTCATTACGTTCTGATAGTCCAGAATTAATAGATTACAAACGAACGTGTTACAAATTACTGTATAACCATTTCCATGGTGTTATTACTAATAGAAAAGAATTGCTTTTAGAAAGAGACACTGTTGATACTGAAATTCATAATTTAAAAGAAGACTTGAAAGAAAATGAAGTTGGTTACAAAAAATTAAAAAAGCTAGAAGCTAACCGAAAAGACATTTCTAAAAAACTAAATACTCAAGATAAGGAGTTTGTAAAAGAACCAGGGTTTTGGGATAACTTACATCTTTTTTAGAAGTGAACTAACTCTTATTGCACCGTTTAAACCCTTAAAGCGGTGCAATAAAAAATAATTTTCCCTATATTTGTAGAGCAAAACATTATTTAAGGTCTCACAAATAGACTTTTTTACTAATAATAAGCGAATCCCATTGCTACGTTGCGGGTGCTAGTGATAGCCCTAATTCATTACCTTAGGTGATGTTTTGCACAACCGATCAATGGGTTTCGTGTATATAATATTTTCAAATATGCAAAATGAAAATCAAAAAAAGCCAAACGCAGTACAACTAATTGCGTGGGCACAGTACACACAAGAGTGGGATGCAGATTCTATCGCAGAATCATTAAACGATGTTTTCGAAGCGTGGTTACACACAGACTTTGCCTCAGACAAAGCAGAGCGTGGGCTTATGCTCTTTAACATCAACACTATTAAAAAAGGTCTAAACCTTATTACGCGTTTAGAGCCCGAAGATCTCGAAGTAGCAGAGCGCTTGCTTAAGCAGGCGAAGTAATTAAAAAGTAAGCCAGCCATTAGGTTGGCTTACTTCATTTTCACACCATGTCACAGCAAAGCGCAGTCGCTAATGCTAAATTGCTCTAAAATTTAGAGCATGGCTAAGCGTATTGTCGATGAGGAAATGAGGTTTACCGTTATAGTTAACGGAAATTCTGCTCAAAAGGAACTTTTCGATTTAGAAAAAAACACACGTTCATTAACCAATGCCAATAAAGATCTTCGAGCAGAAAAAGCCAGATTAGCAGCTGCTGGTCAAAAAGACACAGAAGCTTATCGCAATCTTACAGCAGAAATAAAGCAAAATACCACCGTAATTACATCCAATAAAGAACGAATGAAAGTTCTTCAGACACAAATTGGAGTAACAGGGTTAACCATGTCGCAACTCAGAAAACGGGCATCTCAACTAAGATTGCAATTAAATAATATGGTGCCTGGATCTGCACAATATATTAAGTTAGAAAATGATTTAAAACAAGTTAATGGCCAACTCACAAAACTTCGTATAAGCTCAAATGGTGCCAAAGGGGCCGTATCTCGGCTGGGAGCTGGATTTAATAAATTCGCATTACTTGGAGCAACCGTGATTGCCTCTATTACAGGGATGGTATTATCTATTCAAAAATTCATTGATCTTAACAGTAAATTAGCAGATTCACAGTCTGATGTTCAAAAAACAACAGGTCTTACAGGTAAAGAAGTCGATGAGCTCACAAAGAAATTTGGATTGTTTCAAACACGTACCGCTCGTATAGAATTGCTTAAGCTTGCAGAGGAAGCTGGGCGTTTAGGAAAAGAAGGTGTCGATGATGTCCTGGCATTTGTTAAAGTGGCCAACCAAATTAAAGTGGCTCTTGGCGATGACCTTGGCGACGAACAGATTCGTGAAGTCGGTAAAATGGTTTCGATTTATAAAGTCGGTGAAAAAGAAGGTAAAAACTTTGAAGAGGCGATGTTAGCCTTAGGGTCTTCCATTAACGAAGTCTCAGCCTCAGGGGCAAATCAAGCCAGTTTCTTAGTAGATTTTATAAAACGTACAGCCGGTATTTCCGACGTTGCCAATATCTCAGCACAAGACATGATTGGTTTAGCGGCGGCATTCGACGAAGCGGGTCAGTCTCAAGAAATTTCTGCAACGGCAATTAACAAGGCTTATGGCTCTATGGCTAAAGAGTCCGAAAAATTCGCCAAAGTAGCAGGTGTTAGCGTTAAAGAATTTTCAAAATTATTAGAAGAAGATGCTAACGAGGCATTAATTCTTTTCCTCAAAGGATTAAAACAAGGAAATCCTAGTTTAGAGGAAATGAGTACACGTCTAAGCGGTATAGAGCTTGGTGGAACTAGAGGTGCGCAAGCCATTAGTGCACTAGCATCAAATATTGAAAACTTAGAATCTAAACAAAGGATAGCAAACGAAAGCCTAAAGGAAGCCACTTCTTTAACCGATGAGTACAATCTAAAAAACAATAACCTTGCCGCACTTTTAGAAAAAATACAAAATAAATTAACTAATATTTTTGTCTCAGAATCTATAGTTGAAGGTTTGACCAACTTTGTATCATGGTTTGCTAAATTTATAGGTGCGTCTGAAGATGCGGATGGTTCTGTAACACGTTTTCGTAATCGATTGGTTGCGCTTTTAAAAGCTATAATTATCGTTGGTGCCGCATTGCTTTCAAATGTTGTTTACTTAAAATTAAGTGTTTTATGGACAGCAACAGCGGCCAGAACATCAAGGCTATATGCCGTAGCGCTTAAAGTGCAAACGATTGCGACTGAAGTAGCTTTTGCAGCGACACAATTGTATGCAGCTGTAATGATGCTACTTACAGGCAATGTTAAGGGTGCTATGCAAGCAATTAGGGTTCTTTCGGCAACAATGAAAACAACACCTTTTGGTTTAATAATTGGATTAGTGACTGCTTTAGTCACCGCGTATGTTCTTTTTAGCGAAGCATCAGAGCAGGCAGCCACTTCACAAAGCTTACTAAATTCTGCAATGGCAGAAGCTGATAAAAATACGGCTGCTACGATAAAGCAAAAGCAACTATTATTAGATGTTGCTAGGGATGAGACCTTATCGCTTAAGCAACGTCAAGAGGCTATTGATGAGCTTAATAGAATAGTGCCAGAATACAACAATAATCTAAGTTTAGAGGTAGTAAATACCCTCGAGGCAACAGCAGCTTTAGATAAGCATATTGAATCTCTAAAACAGAGTGCCATTGCTTATGTGCTTCAAGAACGCATAAAAAACAAAGCGATTGAATTATCAGATTTAGAAAATGGGTCTTTAGAAGACAGCATTTCGTGGTACGAACAACTTTGGGCGGTCGTTAAAAATGGTGGTGATACTATTAAAGCCAGTGTTGAAATGTCTAAAATGGCTATGGACAATAAATACGAAGCCGTTGACGCCACAAAAGAAGAGATTAAAATATTAGAAGAGTTATACAAAACACAGCTAAGAAATAATCCAAATCAAAGTGGTTCTGGTGATACTGGACCAAAGGAAGGTGATACTAAAACTGTAAACGGAAAAACTTTTATATTCGAAAATGGCCAATGGAAGGTTAAGAATCCAATTGCACCAACTAATGATGGTTCTGGTGGTTCCGGTGGTAAATCTAAAATAGACGAAGCCAAAAAAGAAGCTGAAGAACTTCTAAAAATTCAGAGAGAAACCGAAGACCAGCGCCTCTCACTTATCCAGGAACAATTTGCTAGAGAAATGGCAATTAATGACACCAATCAAC
>Ga0306898_1000370_pt1 | contig 18051 bp, 21 predicted proteins | sample AntRauMFilla1564_FD_190424 | JGI IMG/M metagenome (GOLD analysis project Ga0306898, IMG submission 190424) | Saline lake microbial communities from Rauer Islands, Antarctica - Metagenome Filla 1 #564 (v2) (version 2) | ecosystem: Environmental > Aquatic > Non-marine Saline and Alkaline > Saline ...
CATCATGGAACCTTACAAAAAATCTCAAATAAAAAAGTTCATCGTAAAAAAATTTCTTCGAAATTTAAAATTCTTATATTAATTATTATTTTAACAGTTTGTGTGATTTCATGAGGAAATTTTCTCAATGAATAGTTATGATAACTTTTACTAATTCTTAACTAAAAAAACAGTATAAGTCTACTAATAGTTAGGAAGTTAATATAATTAAGATATATTCTAAGAATAATAATAATAAATATATCTAAAGGATTTGGGAAGAAAAGTTAGTAATTTGATTAACTAAAAATATTTTATAAAAAAATTAACTTTATGAGTGAAACGACGTAGGATTGGCGCAGCGAAGCGTAGGGCAGGAATCAACGTAGTTGTGGGGGTTCTGATATGATTTTAACGAGTATTGTAAATGATTTTTTCTCAATGGAAAATTAAGATAACTTTTACTAATTCTTAACTAAAAAAAGGGTATAAGTCTACTAATAGTTAAGAAGTTAAGATAATTAAGGTATATTTATAGAAATTATAAATAAAAATTCTCTAAAGGATTTTGGGAGAAAAGTTAGTTATTTGATTAACTGGATGTGGGAAGGGAGGGATGAACGGATGGAATGAAGGAATGGGGTTGAGAACAGAATCATGCTATGATTTTGACAGATGTCAAGAAAGAATATAAAAAGAAAATATATAGTAATATTATAAAAAACATGCAATTTCAAACAACAATGGAAGAATTGATGAAAGCAAATGCTATCAGAATACCAATAACATTTACTGATTCTAAAGGAAATGTTATGAAGTTCAATAATGATGAAATAATAGGCAATATATTTTCTGATATTAAAATTGAAAGTTCAGAACCAAATCATGCTATGATTTTGACAGATGTCAATAAAGTAATATAAAAAAATAATATATAGTATTATTATAGATCTATTGAAATGCCCAGAAAATCAAATTTAGAGATCCACTTAGAAAGGTTGGAAAGACTTGAGAAAGGACAATTATCAGATAATGATAAAGAAATTCGAAATAGTGATATTGAAAATGAATATCAAATAGGAAGATTGGAAAGAATGGAACAAGCTGCAAAATCGTCCAAAGAACAAGAAAGAAAAGAAAAAATATGGAGAAAAAGAAATTTTAGTAGTTTTTTAATTCATGGTGGTAGATATTGGTAAATAAATAACTATATGAGGTCTCTGCAATTTAACCAAATTATAGTGAATTGATACAAAATTTATTAATATATAATTGTATATTAATAAATGAGTGCAGGTAGTTTTGCAGATTTAACAAATACTTACAATTTAGACATTGATTTTGCAAATATTGATAGATTAATTATTACAGATCAACTTAATATACAATCTGATAGTGAACAAATCACCTTTGGACAAAATGATGAAGTTATTTTTGATATTAATACAACTAATCTAAGAACATATACTTTACCATCATTACCAAATTCAGAATTTGTGATGTCTGATGGAAATCAAAGTATTGCTGGGATAAAAACATTCACAGGAACAGTTAATTTAACTTCTGCAATAGTTCAAGGCTTACCTGTAGATGATATTACAATACAAAATACAGGTGATGAACTTGCGGTAAAAGATGATGGTATTAGTACAGCTAAATTGGCTGATAGTTCTGTTACAGATATTAAAGTAAGTCCTGGTATTGATGCTGTTAAAATTGCTGATGGAACAGTAACAAATACCGAGTTTCAATATCTTAATAGTGCAACTTCGAATATTCAAACACAGATTACAAATAATGTAACTAATATTGCTACAAATACTACAGATATAGCAACAAATGTAACTAATATTGCTACAAATACTACAGATATAGCAACAAATGTAACTAATATTGCTACAAATACTACAGATATAGCAACAAATGTAACTAATATTGCTACAAATACTACAGATATAGCTACAAATACTACAGATATAGCAACAAATACTACAGATATAGCAACAAATACTACAGATATAGCTACAAATACTACAGATATAGCAACAAATATAATCAACATTGCAAATAATACGGCAGCTATTGCAGCCTTTCCAATTGAACTCCAAAATTTAACAGCTGCAGAAATTGCACAACTTGAAAATATAGGTATAAATACTATTTCAAATACACAATGGGGATATTTAAGTGCAATGAATCAAGGTGTTTCGACAACAAGTTCACCTATGTTTTCTAGCTTAGCGGTATCAACTAATTCTTTACTTAATACAGTGATAGCAACAGGAGGTTTATTTTCTAATACATTAACTGCAGTAACTTTGAATTCTGATCTTACACTAGCAGGTTCAGGAACTGGTAAAGTTGTTTCGGCAGATGTTTTTAATGTAACTGATGCAACAAATGCAACAAATACAACAACAGGATCAATAATAACAGCAGGTGGATTGGGTGTTGCAAAGGACATTTTTTGTAATAATTTAGAAGCTACAGGAGCCATTAATACTTTAGGGATTGCTAATGTTGGTGGAGGATTAACAGGAATAATATATATTGGTAATGGATCCGTAACAAATGGTATATGGTCACATACTTATACATATGATCAATTAAGATACAGAACATCAAATCAGTCAATCCCTAATAGTACAACAACTATAATTATTTGTAATTCATTATCAGGATATGGAACAGGTGCATATAATGGAACAACGGGAATATGGACATGTCCTTTAACTGGTTTGTATTCTATACATGGATTTATTAGATTTTCAGCAAATAGTACAGGAAATCGTATTTTATCATTAAATAAAAATGGTTCTTCAATTATTTCTAGCACAACATGCCCAGGTGTTGCCGTTAATTCATTGACATTAAATGTTTCAACAACTGAAAAATTCACAACTGGAAATACAATAAGAATGGAAGCTTTCCAAACTTCAGGCGGTGCATTAAATGTGACAGATGCACAATTTTCAATACATATGATTGGTTCAGGTTAATTTTTCAAATAAATCTAATCTGAAAGTATAAATGGACATTGTAACAGTTACTTTATTAGTTGGTCTTGGAACATTACTTATTGAAAGATGTTTTTCATGGGCTAATAAAATAACAAATTCTGAATGTTGTGGAAGTAAAATTTCATTCAATGAAAAAAATGTTTACTAAAGGTAGTATATAATGGCACCAAGAAAAACAAAAATAAGAGGAGGAAGCCTGGCAGATTATATGAAGATACAACAAGAAAAAAATAAACAGCAAATAAATAAAAATATGATGGATTTTTTTACAAAACAAAAAAAATATAAATCCAAATCCAAAGAAGAAAAAACAGATTATTTAAATCTTGTTGCAATGGCTGCAAAATTTGGAATGAGTGTAGCTGAGTTGATGAAATATTTGAAATAAATATCTTTACATAATATATAATGCCAAGAAGAGGATCATATGATAAATTTACATATTGGACAGGTCCATTAATTACACCTGAAATGAAAAAAATAGGAAGAGAAATAACAGCAAAACAAAGAGGGGTTAATCAAATACAACCTATTCAAGCTGGAGGCTGTATGTGTAAACGAGGAGGATCTCTCAAAAAGACTATTTCAGCAATTAGATCAAATGTTAGAAATAAACAATTAAATATATTAAGAGCAGAACAAGCTGATAGAAACCATTTAAGAAAATTAGCAAATGAATGGAAAAGTTATGAAATCAATAGATTAGGTATATCCAAGCGATAAAAAAATAATTTATCATTATATTGTATATAATGACAAATTCATATTGTTTAACTTGCAAGAAAAAAACATTAGATTTAAAACCTATAATTAATAGGAATCAAATAAAATCAATATGTGATAATTGTGGTAAAAATAAATCTCAATTTAAGAAAAAACAAACAGGAAAAGGAATTGTTAATGATGCATTAAAAAAGATTGGGGATTCAGGAATAGAATATCATTTGTATGATGAAGGAAATGATGGTAATTTTCGGCGTATGTCATTTTGTGGCCCGGGAACTAAATTAAGAAAAAGATTAGATAAAAATGATAAACCTCATGCTTTTAGTCATCCAATAAATGCATTAGATTGGGGATGTTATCGCCATGATTTAGCTTATAGAGACCATAAAGATATTGCAACAAGAAACTATCATGATACAAAATTATCAACTGCTGCTAGTTCTGTGTTAAGTAATCCAAAGGCACCACTTAGACAAAAAATAACCGCAAAAGCTGTACAATTAGCAATGAATACAAAGAGTAAATTACAATTTTAATTTATTTAATTAATATAATGTCAAAAGATTCAGAAAGAAATTATAAAACTGGAAAAGTAATCATGCAAATTGCCAAAGGCGACAAGAAGTGGGTCTCCTCAGCTGAAGAAGATAGCTCTTCTTGTAATTTAACAAAAGCTGGTTATTATTCTGGAGATAATGCTTTTATTCGAAAAAATGCTTTATTACATGGTGTTTCTATTTTTGGTTATGATAATATTGTTAAAAACTTAAATGAAATTTTGATCAAATGTGACAAACGACAAACAAGATTATCAAAAAACATAAACACAGACTTGCAATATTTAAAAAAAATATTCAAATAATTTAATTATTCTAAAAGATTAAAATAATTAATATGTAGAGCTTAGGCTAAAGCCCAGCTCAACCTGGACCTCAGGTCACAAGGTACTGAATTCAGCTTTTTCACCATCAACTCCAAGAACTGTATTTACATTGACAACATGTATTTTTTCACAATATCCCTCATATTTAAGATTTCCCAATCCTAAACCAATTTTAACACTGTCTATTTTATAATTATTTGTTTTATTGAAATCAATATTTTTTGAAGAGATGAATCCGTCGGTATGTATTCTGACAATACTGTCAATATGTGGTTCAACAATTCTTGAAATCATACATCTTCCTCTTGATAATAAGAATGGTCCAAGTCGACCAAAGTTGGTATTATATTTCATTACTTCAGCAGTTAATAAAAAGTGTGTTTGTTCTTCATTCAAAGGAACACAACTTTTAATATTTGCATGTGGAACATCAACAGGTTTATCAACACTTGTTGTACTTTTCCATTTGACATTTTCACACAAAGCACCCCAAACAACAACCAATAATGTTTTATAAAGTGATTTATTTGCAATGTCATATTTTTTTAATTTATATAATTCTTCAACAAATTGACCAAATGCTTTGTCTCCATTTATTCTCATGTTTTTACCAGAATAACTTAATAAATTTGGCTGACCATCTTCAATCAATTCAATTTGATAACCTAATTCTTCAAATCTGGTTAAATCAAAATGAGTATACTTATTATTTGGGTTATTTTTCATTAATTTAGGATTAATACCTCTAACATTACATCGATAAATACCATATTCGTAAAATGGCGATGAATTAAACTCTTCTTTAGTTAATGTTTTAAAAATGCCTTTGGAAACAGGAAATGAGAACTTTTGATTTGACATTATTGTACTATATTCAGAATTAACATCAAATTGATAACCTTCACCTTTGTAACCTTTTTTAGCATACATTAAAGATGATATTGAGGCTTCTTTAATCCATTTTGCTTCTAATTCATCAATAGGATCAGCTTTTACATATCTGTTGATTTCATAAAATCTTCTAACAGCAGCTTTTACAAATGAACCAGTTTGAAATAAATTGTATTTACCTTCTGTTTTCTCTTTAAGTATTGTTGCATCTTTGACAAATTGTTCATAAGATTCTTCAATAGTTATCTTTCTGGTTATTTTAACAGGTTTTGTTTGTATGATAATATCTTTATTCATAATTTTCACAGGAATATAACCTCTCAAAACATTGTTATAACCTGGACTATTTTTTATTTGAACAAATAAATCATATTTCATTTCATACTTTTTTTCCCCATCATAAACTTCAACAACATCAGGATTGGACGTATATCTATAAATTAATGGTTTAGCATCTTCATAAATAATACCTTTAACAAAATTACCTCCATGTCTTTCGACTGTGTAATGACTATTATATAACTTAAAAGTTAATGTGTACAATGCTTTTTTAATAGAAATATGATCATAATCACCAACAATATTAATACTGTAATCAGTTAATTTCTCTTCTATTTTTGAAATGTGATCAATTGAAATACCATCATTTTCTTTGACCCCTAACCATTTCTTCAAACTTTCTGGTGTTGGAAATACTTTGTGTAATATTTTAAAAGGAACTGTATCAAGTAAACACTTGTAAAAACAATTACTATCTTTATCATTTCCTTTACCAAATTTGCTTTTATTGCCTGAAAATTGAGTAAGAACAATTTGAAATTGCATAATATTATTAGTATCGACATCAACCCATTTTTTACCAAAATAATCTTCATCTATTTCAGGTATATAAATTTCATAGTCAATATCTTGAAATGGTGTTAAATATGTCCAATGCCCTGGATTTTGTTTTTTTGATGGCAATAATATATTTACTGATATTTCACCTTTATGGCCTTTCTTTTTTAATAGTGTCTGATAATTTAATATCTTTTGTTGAATAGTATCAATACTATAACCTTTTTTCTGTTTTGGAAATGTTATGGCTCTTGTATTGTTTCCATGAATTTTGTGTGGCCAAACTTTGATTTGATTCATTATATATTCTATATCTAGAATATATAATTTTTTTTTATATTACTTTAATTTTTTAATTAAGTTATTTAACTTGTTGGTAATAATTTCAAAATCTTTTCCAACGTTGATTAAATTATTTATATCTGGTTCTATTTTTTTGGTTTGTTTTTTAATTGCTACCAACTTTTTCTTGTAATGATACATGTTATCTGTATTATCTTCTATCCATTTTTTATGTATTTTTGATTGATTCTTATGTTTGGTTAAATTGGATCTTAATACAGAACATCCACATTTACATTCAATTTTTTGTAATAGATAATCATTGTGTTTTTTTCTGTATTCTGGATTATCATAATATTCTTTGAATTTGCTCATATATATTAATGTTACTATATATTTTTATATTATATTATCTTTATATATAATGGCGTCTTATTATGATCTGTTTGATTTAATAGATAAGAAAGACAAACAAAACAAAAAAGACTTAGATGAACAAGAATTAAATAATTTATATAAAAAGCCTAAAAAAGATAAAGGGGTTAATGTTCCACATTTTTCGAATGTTTATGATAAGGATTTTGAGCACCAAGCTGATTTATTATTCATGCCTACAGACAGAGGATACAAATATATACTTGTAGTTACGGATATAGCAACAAGATTGTCAGATGCAGAACCATTAAAAAGTAAAAAATCAGAAGAAGTACATACAGCATTTAAAAAAATCTACAAAAGAAATATTTTGAATATGCCAGAATACATTAAATTAGATTCAGGAACAGAATTTCAAAAAGATGTTAAAAAATGGTTGCTTCAAAATAAAGTTGCTGTAAAGTATGGAAAACCTGGAAGAAGTAGACAATTAGCAGTGGTTGAAAGAACAAATCAATATATTGCCAGAAATTTATTTAAAAGAATGCAAGCCCAAGAAATTTTAACAGGCCGAAAATCAGTTGAATGGATTGATGATTTAAAAAGACTAATTGAATTAATTAATGAAAAAAGAAAGAGAGATCCGCCAAAAGTTAAATATGATGCTGTTTGTTCTGGTGATTCTTGTAATTTACTTGAAATTGGTACAAGAGTAAGACCAATATTAGATAAACCAAAAGATTATTTAACAGGACAAAGATTACATGGTAAATTCAGAATAACTGATATTAGATTTGATCCTATTATTAGGGTTATTAAAAATATTATGTTACTTCCTGGACGACCTGCATTATATCAATTGAATAATATTGATAAACCATCAATAATTGATAACAGTGTAGCTTATACAAAGAATCAATTACATGTTGTTCCAAAAAATGAACAAGCACCAGATCCTAAAAAAGTATTAAGAGGAAAACCAGATACTTATGTTGTCAAAAAAATATTAGATACCAAAAAAGAAAAAGGTCGAATTTATTACAAGATTCTTTGGAAAGGTTATCCAGAAAGTGAAGCAACGTGGGAATCTAGAATGAATCTAATTAAAGATGTACCTTTATTAATCTATAATTTTGAAAATAATAAATGATTGTAATCAATTATTATTATCCTAAATATCTAAAATAAATTTATTGGATTCGCTTGTAAATTCTTCATTTAAAATCAACTTCTTGTCGCTTTCAAATGCTGCAATTAATTCGTCAACATCTGCCTCATCTTCTTTGAGAAGAGAATGTCTTTTATCTATGTCTTCTAATGCTTGTAAATATTTTTCTAAATAAGTTGTAATATCTTTAAATTTTGATTTCAGAGAATATAATTTATCTATTTGCATAAGTTCTTTCAGCTCCGAATTTTGTTTCTTTGCTTTGGGAATTTGCAAATCACCCAACAATTTAAAATGATAATCAATGTAATCATTCTTATTAAGATGTAATTTATCCATCTCACTCAATTCCGATAGTTCACTTAAATTTGAATGGCACGATGATTCAGATGAATAAGATTCATTATTCTCAGCCTTTGGCAAATTCCCAATTAACAAATCATTATCAGAATTAAACTCTAATTTATCTTCTTCATCATCATTTTCTTCTTGAAAATCATCATATTCATCAATCCATTCTTTTTTCATAAACATTTGATAAAGATCTTCATAAGAAGTTTCAGGAATAGTTTTATAATTACCTGTTCCATTATATGTGATAACACCAAGATCTGTTAATAACTCACTGATTTTTCTTGGTGTAACATTCAAATCATGATTTTTGTATTTAGGCAGAAAACCATTTTTTAATTGTCTTGAATCCTGTGATAAAGCCTTAAGATAATCTTTTAAGAAATGTGTAACTAATTGTTTTTTAATTCCTTTCTTTTTTGTTAAATTTTCTTTTTTAAGGTAAATAAAAAGTGTATGAAGATGATCTATAATTGTACCTCTTTTTACATCAGTTGATGGTCGTTGTTTTTGTGCATTAAAATTTTTTCCATTTGTTTTAATGTATTCATCATTGTACTCAATACAATACCAATAAAATGCTTCACCAATTTGATGACTATATGGACCTTCTAAACATTGAGCTAATAAGTCAAAATATTGATCATTTCCTAAATATTTATTTGAGGTATCGAGCATCATTTGACGTCTATCACCTGAATTTATTTTTAATGCATCTGTATTAGTTAATGCAATTAATGAAGTTAAATTCCTAGAATTAAATGAATCATGCATTTTTCTTTCAAATTCTTTTGTATGATTTGTTACCCAAGAAAGAAACCATCTTGTTAAATTTGACCATTCACCTGTTGTATTTGTTGGCAATTCTTCAACACATGCCAATAATTTTCCACATAATGGATAATTAAAACCTCCGCAAAGAATCTTAGGGTTATCAACTGTGTAAGTTGCTTTTTCACCTAATACATTTTTTTTAATAAACTCTGTTACTATTGTTTTACCAATTCCTTCAGAATAACTTCGTAAATACAAACATGATGTCATTTTTTCACCTGAAATCATAGCACAAAGCCAATTTTTAGTATATCTAAATTGTTCTTCTTTTGAAGAACACCAAACATCAAAAATATGGTTCCACATCATGTCAATATATTTTTTAATATGTTCTGGATATGATTTATATTCTTTTTTTTCTGTATGTAACATAGTACAAAATTGATTAAGAAAAAATTGACCATTTTTAACAAATGCTTTCGGTTGTTTTGGGTCACAATCAAATCGATATCTTGTCATTAATTCTTCTGTAATATAATTAAATGCTGAAAAAAGTATAATTACTTTTGTTCCTTCAATTGAAACAATTTGATGTGTTTTTGTTAAGTATTGACCTAATCCTGCTCTATCTAAAGGTACAAATTCTTTATCATATGCATCCCAAAAAACATAAGGGAATTTTTTTCCTCCATGCAATGTACCAAAATAAGTTCTTACATATTTTGCAGCTTCTATCTGTGTTGCTGGTGTCATTAATTCTAATAATTTCTGACCTGAAAACTCTTCTAGTGCTGATCCTAATAAAAGTTTTTTCTCTCTCCTGGTCTTTTTTGCCACCTTGTTTTCTTTAACTTCTTCATTGGCTTTATTTTGTTTACTTTCTCCTAATAATGCTTCAAGGGATGCTTTCATTGTTTTATTCTCTTCTAAAATCTTGTTAATTTGTTCTTGATCCATTTATAATTATACTATATATTTTTTTTTTATATTATTTTTATATTTTTTTATATTTTATTCTTTTAATTTTGTATCTATCTGAATAAATTGTGTCAGTTTGGCCTTCAACTAACTTTTTAATCATCTCACCATTAAATCCTGTTTTTTCTCTGATTTCATTTATTGTATGATAAAATCCAATTGCTTCACCATCTTTATAAATTTCATATTGATATTGTTTATTTTTATTTGATCTTGGCATTATAATTTAATAATTAATATTATTATTTATTAAATTAATGTTTCTTTGGGCGACCCACTTTTCTTGGTCTACCAACTCTTCGTTTTCTACCTCCATTAATTCCTATAGTCTTACCACCACTTTTTGATCCAAATCCTGCCTTTTCAATTGCATTCAAAGCTGAATTTAAAAATCCGGGTAATTTAACATTTTTTCTCTTTCTAAGTCTATTCAATCGACCAATTGGTTTTACTCCTTTAGCAATTCCAATTCCACTTGCAACAGAACTTAAAATCGCAGGTAATGCAGCCAATGGATTCCCACCATTTTGTCCTCCTAATGTACTTCTCGTGTACATTGGTAATCTCACTGAATTTCGTCTATACATCTCTATTAGTTAACTAGAAATTAAATATTCAACATTGAAATCTTTTCTATATTTCATATTTCTATCAATGTATAAGAAATGAAATCTTTCAGCTGTAGCATGCAAATACATTTTTAGGAATAATTTAAATGGCATAATGATACTTAATTCTTTATGGATTTGTTCTAAGACTAAATCAGATATATTTTTAAATAACAAAACATAATCTAAATTACCCTTTCTAATTCTTGAATCCGTATCAATCCAGGATTGGGATGAAATTATAATCTTTGAAGAAAAATGTCGATGAATCTTCATTAATTTAGGAATTGCAGGATCTTTTAATTCTGAACTTAAATCATCAAAAATAATTAAAAATTTTGGTGAAATGTTTTTTTTCTTCTTTTGTTTCTTTACAACTTCTTCTTTATTTGTTGATCCATCACCAAACATTAAGGCTGGTTTTCTTAATAGTGGTCCTTGTTGTCCTCCCATCATTGGTTCATCATCACCTTTCATTTCATCAATTAATAAATTTACAATATTAACTTTATCTTTGTAAATACTGTCATAGGTTGTAAATGCTATTTTTCTTTTCACCAATGATTTTTGAATTTCAATCCAACTAGGATCATTATTTACAGTTCCACAAAATATAATAACTGTTGTGTCTTTACTAACACATTCATCAATTATTTTTTTAATAATTGTTGTTTTTCCACTATTTTTTGGCGCACACAAAAAAATATTAGCTGATAAGTCCGGAAACAAATCACAACCTTTGATATTCTTTGGTACTTTTGGTAAAACAATCGGCTCTACACTTACATTATTTATTTTTTTGGCTTGTATCATATTTATATCTAAGTTAGATTTAATTAAATTTGATGAATTCAAATTCTAAAGCTATCTGAACATCAACACTCCATGTACTAATATCTTCTATTCCACCAGATAAATAAAAATTATAATTGCCTCTGTACATATTATTACTTTTATTAAAGAATATTTTTTTATCCATTTCATTTAATATATACGGATAAAAAAAAAACTGAAATGGATCTGGAGGATCTGGCGGCGTTGGTGGTGTCCAACTAGGATTAGCAATATAGTTTGCAGATAATGAAGTATGAAATAAACTAGCATTATCTACCATATCAGAAGTCACCTTAATTATTCCTTCTAAATGAGCAATAGGAGGATCCTGAGAAGGATCGTAAAATAAGTGTGTTTTTCTTAAAATAATAATGTCTGGTACAAAATCAACAAAGATAGGAAATGAAAAATTTAAACTATTTGCATTTGTAAATTGTCCTATAACATCAACATTTTTGATAAAATCTATTGTTTTTCCAAATGGTAATGAATTCATTAGTATATACCTTGTCGAGAGAAAAAAATATTTTTTCTCTCGCAGGTTGGGCTGGGTTTTAGCCCAAGCCCTACTATATATTAAGGAATTAATTAATCTATTGAAATCATTGCGCCAATTTTAAGCATTCTCTTGCATAATACATATGTATAATGGGTATATGGTGCATTAGCACATCTTGCCACAAAATCCCATTTCTGTTCACCAGTATTCAGATCAATTCCTCTAATTAAGTTATTATCATTGGTATCTATTGCACCAGAAGAAAAATCTTGGGTCCAACACCAATTGTAATAATACATATTTAGACCAATTAATGATGAATCGTTCAGTGAACTATTTAATCTTATAGTTGCAAAATAATCATCATATTTTAAAGTTGTATAATCATATTGCATTAATTTATTATTATTTAGATTTGTATAAAATGATGTTGGTTTATTGCCAGCTAAATTATCATTACCATATTTTGATGTGTTTGGAACTTCTGCAGCACATATTGTATGATATATTTTTTCTAGATATCTTCCGTTTTCTCTATTAATTCTGATTGAAACTGATTGATTTTCACCAGTTAGTCCTGTACTTGAGTTGTAAATGTAATCAATCATAAGATTTAAACCACCTGGACTATTAACTTTCTCCATCAATTTTGTTACAATATCCAAGTTCTTTTCAATTGCCAAATGCATTTCTAATTCAGAAACATTTGCTGGACCGACCAATGCTCTTGCACCTGTACTTGGATCGATTGGATCTCCTGGACTAGCTGCTCTATTGGCAAAGGCCATTCCTGATAAACTATCCCATGTAAATTTAACCAAAAGAGTTTCATTAAAGTATAAATCATTATCCAAACCTAAAATTGTTTCAAAGAGATATTTAAAAGGAATATTAACATTTAATTCTAATGTATCAGCCGCAGCTACACCTCTCCATAAATAGGTGGGTTCAATAAGATGTTTAGAATTTGATTGTGTTCCATTATATCTAACAGTTGCAAAAGTATTCAAAGCTAATGAATTATTAGAAACACATGGTTCAACTTTTTGCGTATTTGTACCGATTCCAATTAAATAACCATGTTGTGAATCATTCAATGATTTATGTGGTTTCATAGTTAATTTGGAAAACATATTAGCATCATTTAAATTCAATAATTGTACACCTGACCTTGTTGTTACAACAATTTGTCTAAAAAAAGCGATAAAATCAGCAAAGCACCAAGTGTGATCAAAATTTACAGCATCAGTAAAAATTATCTTAAATTGCAACCATGATTTAGCAAAATTAAATGCTTTTCCAGGTGGAATTTCAAAAATAGATTGTTGATTTCCTCCTGCTGTAATTACAGCTGTTGTGGTACCTGATTGAGGGAAAACTAATGAATATTCATAAAAAGGTTCACTTGAGTATTTTGGCATATAATCCAATTCACTAGAAATTTGATCGACCATTATATAAGTTAAATAAGATTATTAATTTAAATTGATATATTTATCTTCATTTAACATTTTATATTGTATATAATTTTTTATAATATCATCATTGTTATTTTTTCGGTATAATAGTAATGAAAACCCCATATTAATACCATTTAAATGTATTTCTTTGCTATTTTCATCAGTCAAATAAAATGTATAGACTTGTTTTGTCTTTGATACTAATTGTTTACTATATACTTCTACATCTGGGACAGTATAATGAATATTTGAAAAATCTGCATCTCCTGTTGATACATAAAACTCTTGTAAAATATCATCTTTATCAGTATTACAAATATCTGAATGAAGATAAATAATATTTTGAGCTTGTAGATCTATTACATTTGTTGATTGTAATTGAAATCCAACAAATTGATTTGATGAATTTTCTTGAAACCCTAGTCTATTAGAAAGTTCATTATCATCAAATATAAATATTGGTTGAATCCCTCCAATATCTGTACAAGTAAATGTAAATTTTCCTGTGTGCGGTTGAGTTGATGAAGGCCATGAAATTGTATAACCTATTGAATTTGGTGAATTGGCATTTAATAAATTTTGAACCGTACTTTCTAATGATCTTCTTGAATAATTACCAATGGGAATAATAATAGTTGTATTGACGAAATTCTCTTGCAATGTAAAAGTATTTAATCCAGGCCTTATCAAATAATATGATTTTGGTATGACAGCTTGCAGGACACAGACAGTATTAAAGTTATCTTGTGGGTAATAAGGTATAGAAATAGTAAATCGGCTATCTGTTCCTGAGATTCTATCATTGGAGTTAATATAATATATTTTTGAGTGTTCAGTCAACATATACCTTGTCGAGAGAAAAAAATATTTTTTTAGTGAAAAATATATTTTTTAGTGAGTTTTACTGAGAGATTTAGTGAAAAAAAAAATCTTTTCTTATTACAGATTAATGCCATCAAAGAAAACAAGTAGTGATAATCTAGCCAAAGCAAGACAAGCAAAATTGGATAAACTAGCAAAACAAAGAGAACTTGATAAATATATAATTTATGATTCGTCTGATGATGATTTACTTGATGATGATACTGAAATGGTTGTTCAACCTCCAAAAGCTAAACGACCTACAGCAACAAGAGCCAAACCAAAACAAGTGAGATCAAATAAAACAATTGAAAAAGCAGAAATGTTAAAGAAAGAAATTGAAGATTTGAAAAGAGAATTAAAAGGATCAGTTAAGAAAGAATTCGTCGAACCTAAAGTCGAATCTGAACCAATCCCAATTCCAACTCCTGCTCCAACTCATGCTTCTGTAGCAATAACACAAAAAGCTGATGTCATTCGAAGAAAACTTTTAAACTTTTAATCTCATATTATGATATATAATATTACAATATGGATTATATTGATACTTCGATGAAAAATTGGTGGGAAAGCCAAAAAGGTGGAGTTAAAAAATCAAAACTTAAGAAGAAATCAAAGAAAAAAGGAATTAGAAGGCCTTATCGTATTTTTAAGAGTCAAAAAGGTAGATATATTAGAAAAAAAGGAAAGAAATTAAGAATTAAATCAAACAAGCCAACTTTGGATTTAATTAGAAGAATGATGAGAGAAGGAAAAATGAAAACAACTCTTCCTAATACTGGAATTGATGCTTCAGCTTCTTCAGGACCAGGACCAAAAGTTAATACAACCCCAACACCTCTTCAAAATTTTGTTAATCAAAGTAAAGCTATTGTTCCATTTACTCAGACTTCTAATAGGGCGGAATTAGATTTAACAAAAGCCAGAATTGACAAAGAATTAGAAAATAAGCAAAAAGAAATTGTTGAATTACGAAATCAGTTTAATACTCAAGCAAGAGATCAAACGTTGGCATTAACTCAAGCTCAAACTAAAGCTCAAAATGATGCTTTAGCTTTAATACAAGCAAATAAAAAACCAGATGGTCCAGATCCACAAACACAAATAGAATTAAATAAATTAAAATCAAAATTTCAAAGAAAACAAGATATGTTAAAAGTAAGAGCAGAAGCAGCCATTGATAGATTAAAAAATGAAAATTTAAATACAAATACTTTCTTTTCTACACAAGGACGATTATTTCAAATACAGCTTGATAATATAGCAAATATTGCAAAAAATCAACATCTGGCAATTAGTAATGATGTTGTTCAAACAAAAAATGCAGAACAACAACAAGCAGAAAATGAAATTCAACGTTTGAAAGATGATAAAGCATCCATAGAAACCAGAGCTAGAGAATTAGAAGCGAATGAACATAAAACGGATGCAGAAATAAATGAATTAAATGAATTAAATCTTAAGTTATCAGAAACCAACCAAAAACTAAATGAAGAAATTCAAAGACGAGATACAATTATTTTGGAAGGACAACAAAAATTACAATTAGAAAAACAAAAAAATGAAGAGCTTACTAGAGATTTAGAAAGAAGTCGTCAGGAAAATATACGTTTTATAGAAGAAACTAACCAAAAAAAAGCAACTACAGACGCTGCAGAAATTTTAAGAATTGCAAAAGAAAAAGAAGAAGAAAAACAACAAAAAGAAGAAAGAAAATCGGAAAAATTGAGGATTAAACAGGAAGCTGATGAAAAAATAAAAAGAGAAGAAGATGAAAAACTAAGAATTAAACAAGAAGAAGATGAAAAATTTCTAGCTGAACTTACAGAAAATATCATTAAAGAAGAAAAGCAAGAAGAAGAAAAAAGTGAAGTTGAAGGCCAAATTTCTTCTTTTATTAAAACTCTTTTAAAAGATGATGCGATAGATATCCTAACAAAATCAGATACTGATCTACCAAAATTTAATAAAAAAACTTTATCTCAAATTAAATCATTAATGCTACTAGATAAAAAAGTACGAAATTATATTTTTAATAACTATATAGATCCAAAACCAATACCTGTTATTCCATCAGAAAAAATATTAAGAAAAAGTAAATCAAAAGATTTTGTTCAAGATAAAATAGTTAAGCCATTAAAAAGAAGTAAATCAAAAGATTCTGGTTTGGATAAAATAGTTCAACCAAAACAAAAACAAATAAAAAATACAGAACTAGAAGACTTAATGAAAGAAGATGCTTTATCAATACAAAAAAAGAAAAAAGTAGAAGAAGACGCAGCAAAATTTGAAAGAATGGAAAAAAACAAGCCAAACAGAGACAAAAGATATGGAGAATTGCTTGATTTTCAAAATAATAGTCAATATACGAAGCTAGTTGAAATAGCTAATGATCTAGGTATTGATTTAAGATATATTGAACACACAGCAAGAAAAAGCGTTCAAAAGCCTGGTACTATGTTAATTAGTGAAATTTTAAGTGAAGAATTTCCAGATTTTGCAATAAACATAGTACCAGGTAAAGGAAATAATAAAATAGATAACACTGGACAAGAAACAAAGATAGGACCAGATGGACTATATAATACAGAAATTGAACATATTATGAAAGATTATCCTGATTTTGTTGGAGTTATCTCATCAGACGAGATTCCAAGCTTAGTTGGCAAAGTGAAACCTAATAAAAAAATTAGTTTTATTATGAATCTTGATAAATCAAATCAGCCAGGATCTCATTGGGTCAGTGTATTAATTGATCCTGTTAATTCACAATCCGTAGAATATTATGATTCATATGGAATGCCACCACCTAATAATTTTTCAAAAGACATAAAGTTATTAGTAGATAAAATGAAACCTGATGTTTATTTAAAATACAAAATTAATAAGGTCAAACATCAACATGATAGCTCAAGTACATGTGGTTGGCATAGTATGCGATGGTTATTGAATAGATATGCAGGAATTCCTTTTAAAGATTGTACAGGATGGAATGAAGTAAATAAAGGAGAAAAAGCAGCACAAGATTTAAAAAAAAAATTCAAAAAATTTGGATATATATGATCAAATTATATTTTTATTCTTACTGGCTTCTTTGGTAAATTAATTTAATAATAAAATTATTATTTAATTAATTTTTTATTCAAAGCAATCACCTTTCAATTCATGAAGAACCTCATTCAAACTATTTACATAATCCTCGAATTGTTTCAAACCATAAAACTGATCCGACCCTTTTGAAATAACATTTATATTTATTATTTCATCTTTATTTTCTCTCACAACAACATCACCTCTCCATTTGTCTTTTCGAGAAATATCTTCTTCCCAAAATTCAAAACATTTTACAATTTCAGTTGCAATTTTCATTTTATAATACTAACAAACATTTAAAATCCGGTTCTCAAAACTTGACATCTGTCAAAATCATAGCATGATTCTGTTCTCAACCCCATTCCTTCATTCCATCCGTTCATCCCTCCCTTCCCACATCCAGTTAATCAAATAACTAACTTTTCTCCCAAA
>Ga0306898_1000371_pt1 | contig 18023 bp, 17 predicted proteins | sample AntRauMFilla1564_FD_190424 | JGI IMG/M metagenome (GOLD analysis project Ga0306898, IMG submission 190424) | Saline lake microbial communities from Rauer Islands, Antarctica - Metagenome Filla 1 #564 (v2) (version 2) | ecosystem: Environmental > Aquatic > Non-marine Saline and Alkaline > Saline ...
ACAGCGGCGCCGGTCACCGTTTCGGCGCATCGAGCAGCGGTACCCACCGGAGGTCGACGGGCTGACAGTTGCTGAGGTGCGGGAGCGCGGCATCCGCAAGCAGCCAGTCACTGTTCCCAGTGCTCTTGCCCTGCAGTTGCTGGCCGAACTTGAGGCGGCGAAAACTAAGCAGCTGTGGCGCATGTTGGTGTCGCTCAATATTCGACACGTCGGCCCGGTGGCGGCCAGGGCACTGGCTGACTGGTTTGGTTCACTCGACGCGATTCGAATGGCCAGTGCTGATGAGCTTGCCGCTGTCGACGGTGTGGGTGCGATCATCGCTGAGGCGGTGCAAGAGTGGTTCGCGATCGACTGGCACGTCGAGATTGTGGAGCGGTGGGCCGGTGCAGGTGTGCGCTTTTCCACCCCCGGTCACGCTGGGCCAGGTGCCGCTGCTGCCGCGGGGGGAGTGCTGGCAGGTGTGACCGTGGTCGCAACGGGCTCGCTAGAGGGCTTTACGCGAGAGGGTGCGCAGGAGGCGATCATTGCGGCCGGGGGCAAAGCCGCTTCGAGCGTGTCGAAGAAGACGGATTTTGTGGCTGCCGGCCCCGGCGCCGGGTCAAAGTTGGCGAAGGCTGAAGAGTTGGGGTTGCGCATCATCGATGCGGCGCAGTTCGCGGTGCTTGTCAGTCGCGGACCCGACGCGCTGTGAGCATGCTGTTCAACAACGCCCGGTAACGCCCGGTAACGGCCAGTCACGCCCGGCGTCGTCTGGAGGGCCGCCTGCGGAACGCTCTAGACTGGTAGATGCTGAGTCGCATCGTCTGTGAGTCGCGACGTCCGTGAGTCGCGACGTCCGTGAGTCGCGACGTCCGTGAGTCGCATCGTCTGTGAGTCGCAACGTCTGTAGGCCGCTAAGTTTGCGTGCCGCTAAGCCTGAAGGTCGGAATGTCTGAAATCACCCCCGAGCAGGTCGCCCATCTTGCTTCCCTCGCCCGCATCAGCCTCACTGACGCTGAGATAGAGCAGCTCACTGGTGAGCTGGGTGCCATTGTCGACTCGGTGGCAAAGGTGCAAGAGGTTGCGACCGCTGAGGTGCCGGCGACGAGCCACCCGATCCCGCTGGTCGGCGGCATGCGGCCTGACGTTCCCGGCGCCACGCTCACGACCGCGCAGGCGCTTGCTGGAGCCCCCGACCATGACGGCAGTCGGTTTCGCGTCACTGCGATTCTGGGAGAAGAGCAGTGATGCCATCGAACTCCGGCGATCTGACGCGCACATCAGCGGCTGACCTGGCGACTCTCTTGGCCGCGGGTGAGGTTTCTAGTGTCGAAGTTACGCGCGCTCACCTTGACCGCATTGCTGCGGTTGACGGCGACGTGCACGCCTTTTTGCATGTCAACGCTGCAGCTTTGCAGACGGCCGCGCGGGTCGACGCTGATCGGGTGGCGGGCGTCGAGCTTTCTGCCCTCGCGGGTGTGCCGATTGCCATCAAAGATGTGCTGTGCACGCTTGATATGCCTTCGACTTCTGGGTCGAAGATTCTTGAGGGTTGGATTCCGCCCTACGATGCCACCGTGGTCGCGCGCTTGCGTGCGGCGGGCATGGTGCCACTGGGTAAAACCAACATGGATGAGTTCGCCATGGGTTCCAGTACCGAGCATTCGGCGTACGGTCCGACCCGTAATCCGTGGGCGCTTGACCGCATTCCTGGCGGATCCGGTGGCGGTTCTGCGGCGGCAGTGGCAGCTTTTGAGGCGCCCGTGGCACTGGGCAGCGACACCGGCGGCAGCATTCGGCAGCCGGCCGCCGTCACGGGTTCTGTGGGTGTGAAGCCCACTTACGGCGGTGTGAGTCGGTATGGCGCGATTGCGCTGGCGTCGTCGCTTGACCAGGTGGGGCCGGTTTCGCGGTCGGTGCTGGATGCCGCACTCGTGCACGACGTCATCGGCGGGCATGATCCCCGCGACGCCACGAGTATTCCTGAAGTGTGGCCATCGATGGCGGCAGCCGCGCGGGCGGGGCAAACCGGTGACGCGCTTCGTGGCGTGCGGGTCGGTGTCGTGAAAGAGCTCGACGGTGATGGCGGTGGTTTTCAGGCGGGTGTGCGGCAGCGCTTCACTGAGACCCTCGATCTGATGGCTGCTGCTGGAGCCGAGATCGTGGAGGTGAGTGCGCCCAATTTTGAGTACGCGGTTGCGGCGTACTACTTGATTCTTCCGGCAGAGGCATCGAGCAATTTGGCGAAGTTCGATTCGGTGCGATTCGGTATGCGGTCGGCAGTCGCCGGCACGGTCGAAGACGTGATGGGCGCGACGCGTGAGGCCGGGTTCGGCCCGGAGGTGAAGCGTCGCATCATTTTGGGTACGTACGCCTTGTCGGCTGGCTACTATGACGCGTACTACGGCAGTGCGCAGAGGGTTCGCACGCTGATTCAGCAAGACTTTGCCGCATGTTTTGAGCGGGCCGATATTCTGGTGTCGCCGTCGGCCCCGACGACTGCGTTTCGCTTCGGCGAGAAACTGGCCGACCCGTTGGCGATGTATCTGAACGACGTCACGACGATTCCGGCAAACCTGGCGGGGGTTCCCGGTATGGGGCTGCCGATGGGTCTGGCTCCGGAAGATGGTTTGCCGGTGGGTTTGCAGCTGATGGCGCCTGCTCGCCAGGATGCACGCCTGTACACGGTCGGAGCCGCAATCGAGCAGTTGCTTGAGGCGCACTGGGGTGGGCCGCTGTGGGCGAAAGCGCCTGAACTTCACTGAACTCATCTGAGCTCCCCTGAGCTCGTCTGAGCTCCCGAGAGCGACGCGATCCGGCCCGGCGCGACCTGACGCGACGCGTGGTCGCTGTGCTCTGATGCGGCGGCTCATGCGCGCCGCGCTCGCACCTGATCGATGAGCGGGTTTTTGCTTGGTGCGGGGATGGGCGTTTGGGAGGGATCAAGCGACTGTGGCGGCACCACTGCCAGCTGGTTGTTGACGCGGGTGAATGTCCAGCCGTTGTTGTGCAGCAGCAGATGGTGATGTCGGCACAGCAGCACTCCGTCGTGCACGTCTGTTCGGCCCCCTTCGCTCCAGGGCGTGATGTGGTGTGCTTCTGCCCAGGAGGGTGGCCTTGTGCACTCAGGAAAGCGGCATCCGCCGTCTCGTACTGCGAGAGCGATGCGCTGACGCCGGCTGTACAGCCGTGCATCTCGGCCGAGTGTGAGCACATCCCCGTCGTCATCGATGGTGATGGTCACTGTTCCTGATGCGCAGATGTGTTTCTCCGCGGTGGCGATGCTGATGGGCTCGGTCTGGCCTTCGATACGCGCCAACCCGCGGCGCGCCGTAAGGTCTCGTGCGGCGACGATCACCTGAACTGAGGGTGATCGCACCCCCACCACTTGGGTGGGCGCGATGTCTCCGCCCAGGCGCACGAGGTCAACGAGCGTGTCTGCCGCCAGCTGTTCGATCGAGCGTTCGTCGCGCACGAGGCGCTCAGCGCGGTCAGTCTCAGCGCCGTCGATCTCTGCGTGGTCAATTTCAGTGCCATCAACTTCAGCCCCGTGAATCTTGGCGCCGGCAATCTCAGCGGCGCTCATAAAACGAGGTCCGCCTCGCCGAGGCGACGTGGCCGAGTCGATCGCTGCGGTCACCAGTGCCGCCGACTCAGGGTCAAGTAATCCTGAGAGCCGGGTCATTCCGTCGGGTTGGCGACTGAGGTAAAGGTAGCGGCGGTCACGCAGGATTTGTTCGTACTTGAGGGTTCGTGACGCATCGGCTTCGGCGTCGAGGAGCGCACGTGCATGGCGGGCGCGAACCGCGAGCTGCTCGATGGTGCATGTCGTAGCGTCGATGAGAAGTTGCCGGGCCGCCTCACGCAGGAGTTCAACAGTGACTGCCTCGCACTGCCCGAAACGACTCTCACCGTCGCTGGCGCCGTCGCCTGCACGGTCGCTCGGGCGAGCATCTGCGCTAATGCTCTCGACCGCGGCCAACTCATCGGGCTCGCCGAGCCCGGTCTGTGTCGAATCGGGTTCGCCGAGCCCGGCTCGGATCGCATCGGCGGCTTCGACCGACAGCTGGGTCGACGCTACAGCGGCAACGACGTCGGTTAGCCACGGCGCAGTGACACATTCTCGTGGCGGAGCCGAGGCGACTTCCGGGCCTCCAGGCCCATGATCGGTTGGTGTTTCCATAGAGCTCAACCCTGAATCTGCTGCCAACAAGGCGCCGACGCGCACCAGCGCAGCAGCTTCGCGCGCTGTTGAGCCGGTGAGGCGTTGCACGAGTGCTTGCGGAGTTCGAGCGCCCAGTCTTTGAGCAAGCCCACCATGACCCAGTGAAAAGTGTGAACGGCGGGCAACTTCGGCGGCCACCGCAGCCGATGCGGTGTCGACTCTTCGGCGCACCTCAGCCAGCGTGCGTTGTAACCCAAGCAATTCGGGTTCACCCAGAGCAGAGACGGCGGCTACCGTCGGCGCTTCAAACGGCACTGACATGTCGGCAAGCGACGTGAGAAGTGTGTTCGACGGGGTCATGCTTCATTTTTGCAGAGTGTCGAAGATGTGTACAGATCAGGTCAGAGATCTGTGGACAAGTCATGTCACTGCACAACTGGTGAGGAGGACGGCTTCGCGCGCAGCATCCGCACCCACCGGCACTCCACCCCGCACCCATCGCCGGCACTCCACCCGCCACACGCCCAGACTCCACCCCACCGCCCACCCCACCATCCGCGCCCACCCCACCCCGGTAGGCTCAACCCATGGCGCGCGCAGAACTTATGGACTTCGATAAGGCCCTCGAGATGTTCGAGCCGGTGCTCGGTTTCGAAGTGCATGTCGAGCTGAGCACGAAGACGAAGATGTTTAGCGATGCTCCTAACCCGGCCCTCGCGGCGAACGACATCACCGAGCCGAACACGGCGATCACGCCGGTCTGCCTGGGGCTTCCGGGCAGCCTTCCAGTGGTCAACGAGCAGGCGGTGACCTACGCGATTTCGCTGGGCCTCGCCCTCGGGTGTGAGATTGCAGCGAGCAGCACGTTCAGTCGCAAGAATTACTTTTACCCCGATACTCCGAAGAACTATCAGATCAGCCAGTTCGACGAGCCGATCGCGTTTGAGGGTGCGGTTGAGGTCGAGCTTGCTGATGGAACCCTGTTCACGGTTCCGATTGAGCGCGCTCACATGGAGGAAGATGCCGGCAAGCTAACCCACGTTGGGGGGTCGACGGGCCGCATCCAGGGTGCTGAATATTCGCTTGTTGACTACAACCGCGCCGGGGTTCCGCTGGTCGAGATTGTCACCAAACCGATCATCGGTGCCGAACACAACGCTCCCTTGCTCGGCGCAGCATACGTGTCGCTTATTCGCGACATCGTGCGGGCGCTCGGTATTAGCGAAGCGCGCATGGAGCGCGGCAATCTGCGTTGCGACGCCAATGTTTCATTGCGCCCTCGCGGCCAAGAGAAGCTGGGCACGCGCACTGAGACGAAGAACGTGAACTCGTTCCGCTCGGTTGAGCGGGCCATCCGCTACGAAATTCAGCGTCAGGCCGCGATTTTGGCGGGCGGCGGCACCATCCTGCAAGAGACGCGCCACTGGCATGAAGACACTGGCACCACGTCTCCGGGCCGCATCAAGAGCGACGCCGACGATTACCGCTACTTTCCGGAGCCTGACCTGTTGCCGGTGGTTCCGTCACCAGCATTGATCGATCAGCTTCGGGATGCGCTCCCCGAGCCGCCGGCCGCCCACCGCCGCCGCCTCAAAACCGAGTGGGGCTTCACCGACCTCGAGTTTCGCGACGTCGTCAACTCCGGCCTGCTGGTTGAGATCGCTGACACCGTCGCGGCGGGCGCTGCGCCCCAACAGGCTCGCAAGTGGTGGACGGGCGAGATCGCCCGTCTCGCCAACGCTCAGGATGCTGAGCCAGCGTCGCTCATCAGCTCAGCCCACGTGGCCGAGGTGGTGGCGCTCGTCGAGTCGGGTGCTTTGAACGACCGACTCGCGCGCCAGGTTGTCGAGGGTGTCATCGCGGGGGAGGGCTCGCCGGCTGAGGTCGTGGCGGCCCGAGGCCTCGAGGTTGTTTCTGACGATGGGGCGCTCATCGCCGCGGTCGATGCGGCTCTCGCGCAGCAGCCCGACGTGCTCGAGAAGATTCGCGACGGCAAGCTGCAAGCCGCCGGAGCCGTGATCGGTGCCGTTATGAAGTCCATGGGCGGCAAAGCCGATGCGGCTCGCGTGCGCGAGCTCGTGCTGGAGCGCGCGCAGGCTTAGACGGCCTGGCGGGCATGGCGGGCCTCGCCGCCTGGCCTGCAGGCGGTCGTGCGGGCAGCGCGCTGGCCTAGGCGGCGTGACCTCATGACCGCCTCGAACCCGGTTGACCTCAAACGGCCGAGGCCATGCCGCTCATCGATCGGTCCCTTGTAACGTTGCGCGCCAGATCGCTCGCAATACGGGACCGACGGATGCCTGGGTTGGCAGAAAAGGTGGCGCGCGAGCATCCGGAGCCAGTTTCGAGATCGGAGCGGGGTGCTGCTGGGGCAGGCGGACCCGGCCTCCCCCACGGCTCAGTTCCGCGCGTTCGCCCCAAGTCACCAACTAGCGACGCTCACCCACGAGCGACGGTCTGCCGGCCCACACTGAGCAAACCGGCCCACACTGAGCAAACTGAGCCCGCTGAGCAAACTGAGCAAACCGAGCACACTGAGCAAACTGAGCAAACTGTGCAAACCGAGCCCGCTGGGCACACTGAGCACGCTCAGCGCACACTCGGCACCTACTTTTCTGACGCAGCCGCCGGTCTCGTGCCTTTCGCATCCCATGTTTTGATGATTGCCCACGCGGTGGCGGCGATTGGCACCGACAGCACTGCCCCGACGATGCCACCCAGAATGGTGCCCGCACTCAATGCGAGCAGAATCACGAGGGGGTGAAGCTTGAGCGACTGCGCCATGACGATGGGCTGCAGAAGGTTTCCTTCGAGCTGGTTGACGGCGATCACCACGATGATCACGATGAGCGCGACGATGGGGTCGTTGGCGACCAGGGCGACGAGGGCGGCGAGCACTCCGGCCACGGTTGCACCGATAAGCGGAATGAACGCCGCGACGAAGACGATGACCGCTAGGGGAAGGGCGAGCGGCACCTGCAGAATCCACAGTGCCACCCCGATGGCGATGGCATCAACCGAGGCGACGATCGATGTTCCACGAATGTAACCGCCGAGGGTGGTCACCGCGGTGCGCCCGATGCGTTCACCACGATTGCGCCGTAGGCCCGAAAGTGGGCGTAAGAAGAACGCCCAGATGCGGTCGCCATCTTTGAGGAAGAAAAACAAGATGACGATAAACAGCACGAATCCGGTGACAAACTCGCCTACGGCTACCGCTCCGGAGAGTGCTCCTGAACCAAACTGTGCGCTGGTCGCAAAACTGACCACCTGTTCGCGAAGAGCTTCGATGTCGATTTCGTCTAACGGCAGCGGAAGGGTTTGAATCCAAGCAATCAGCTGATCGAATCCTAATTGTGCCTGCTCCCAGAGCATCGGCCACTGCCGTCTCACGGCAAAGACGAGTGCGGTGACGATTCCGCCGAGGATGAGCAGAGAGCCCAAGAGGGTGATCCATGCCGCAAGAAGGTGGGGTAGACCGCGGCGGCGCATCCAGGTCACCACTGGGCTGAACGCCGAAGCGATGATGATGGCTAGCAACAGGGGAATCACGGCGATGCGCAGTTGCACCATCGCAAAAATAATGAGGCTTGTGAGGGTGATGACGATGAGGATCTGGAGGCTGCGTGTGCCGGCGCGCCCCAGGCTGTCAGTCCACATGCCACCTACGGTCGCAGGCGCGTCGACAGCCGCCGGGCTCTGCGTGGCAGGGGTGGAGGCAGAGGCGTGTCGCGGGCTGCGGGATGCGGACCGGTGGCGAAAAAACATGCGGGCCTTTCGTCGTGCTGCGATCACTCAGTGTGGCCGGCGCGTGCACCGTGCTCGATCTCTTCGATGAGCTTGGCACAAAAGGCGGGCAGATCGTCGGGTGTGCGGCTCGAAACGAGCTTGTCGTCAACGACAACCTCCTCGTCAACCCATCGCGCACCGGCGTTGACCAGGTCAGTCTTGAGGCTCGGATAGCTTGTCAGTTCTCGGCCACGCACCACATCCGCTTCGATAAGAATCCAGGCGCCATGGCAAATTACTCCGACTGGCTTGTGTTGATCGAAAAACGCTCGAGTGAAGGCAACCGCATCGGCGTCCATGCGCAGGTGGTCGGCATTGATCACGCCGCCGGGTAAAACGAGGGCGTGAAAGACGTCAGCGTCGCTTTCGCTTACGGGCTGGTCAACCGACTGCGTATGCCCCTTCTTGCCGGCGACTGAGCCGCCAGCGGGCGAAATCAGTACGGCGGTCGCTCCGGCTGCGGTCACCGCATCCCACGGCGCAGTCAGTTCACTGTCTTCGTATCCGTCGGTCAGTAAAAATGCCACACTTTTGCCGCTCAAATTGTGCGTCACGGGGTCTCCTTCAATGGGGGATGCTGCACTGAATGTGGCGGCATCAGATGAGGCCGCACAGCGCTGTGCTAGCCGCCAAGAAAACGCTATGGCTCCGCAGAGCTGACGGTCAGTGGCTTGACACGGGCGGGCCACTCAGGGCCGGGGGCGCAGCGCCTCGTACTCACGCGGTTTTCGAGAGCCGCCTACTGAGATACGTCTGCAGCAATGTCGGAGTAGCGCACGCCGGTGAGCTGTTCTGAGACATCCCACAGCATGACGGCGGCCGTGGCACTGCGGGCTGCGCGGGGCAATCGCGCCAGAGCAGGGGCGCCGCGTACTTCGAGAAGCCCGTTGGGCCCGTAATAGCCGCCGGGTGTCGCGTGCGGGCTGGTGGCGGCGTAGAGCGACGGCAAGATGCCCATATCGACGCCCTGCATGATGCGATCGGTGAATTTCTGTTGCCGAGTGCTGGGCGCCAGACCACCGCGCGGGCCGGTGACTTGAAGGTTGGTGGCGGTGCCTCCCGGATGCGCGGCCACACTGGTCAGCCCCCACGAGTTCAGGTCGCTGCGGCGCTGCAGTTCGCGCGCAAACACCAGGTTGGCCAGCTTCGACAGCCCGTAGGCGCCCCAGGCGCTGTATTTTTTCTCTGCCTGCAGGTTGTCCCACTGCCAACGCCCGGCGTGCGCGGCAATGCTGCTGGTCGACATTACGCGTGCAGCGCTCGCCCGCTGCAGGGCCGGCAGTAACAGGCCGGTGAACGCAAAAGGCCCTAAGTGGTTGCTGCCAAACTGCAGTTCGAAGCCTTCGGCCGTGGTTTGGTGTTCGGGTACCGCCATGATGCCGGCATTGTTGATCAGGATGTCGATGCCACGACCGTCGTCGAGCAGGCTGCGCGCCGCGGAGCCCACGCTCTCGAGTGAGGCGAGGTCAAGGTCGAGCAGTCTCAGCTGAGCACCGGGATTTTGCGTGCGAAGTGTCGCCATCGCCCGCTCACCCTTCTCACGATTGCGCACCGCCATGACCACTTCGGCGCCTGCCGCGGCAAGCCGACCGGTGAGGCCAAAGCCGAGGCCGCTGTTGGCGCCGGTGACCACCACTAGGCGGCCGGTGAGTGATGGAACAGTGGTGTCGAGCGCAGTGCGTGGCAAGGGGTCTCCGTCATCGTGGTGTGAGCTTTCAGTTGATCATGTGCCACTTTGACCGCCCTGGCAACGCCCGGCACTGCCAGCGAGCGAAGCGCGTGCCATGGGGAGCATCGGCGAGTATCCCTCGCCTTATGTGCACTCAACGCGCTAGATTCGGAGCGACCGTTCGAGTGAGGAGACCCCATGGCAGTCACTCAGCCGTTCAGCCGAAACCAAACACAGACCATCCTGATCGCGGGTGCTGTCGCCCACACCATTTTTCAGGTCGGTTGGTTCGCGTTTGGCATGTCGCTGGCCGCGCTTGTCGCCACGGCACTGTTCGGTGACATCATCACGACACTCGCTCGTTCGCTCGGCACCGGTGACCCCAACGCATTACTGAGCGCGCTTGACAGCGGGTCAGATCTGCTGTTCTGGTTCGTAGTCTCGTTTTTGGTGAGTAGCGTCATTCTTGTCGGGCTTGCCATTCTGGCGAGTGGCTGGATGCTGTCGGCCGCCAGCTTTCGCACACCCTGGAAGACCACTATGGCGGCCGTTGGGGTTGCCGCCCTGGTCGACATTGCCCTGTTCTGGATCTACGTGGGTTTGGCGAATCTCTTCACCGACAGTCAAGTGGCTGGCCCGGTGCTGCTGACACCCGTCATGGCGTTGATCGGCGGCACTGTTGCGGGGGCCTTAATCTGGTGGATCATCGCGCTGGTGCGCCGCGAAAAAACTGACACGCCAGTGAGTCGCCAATAGGCTGGGGCGAGTCCGCGCAGTTCAGCTCAGTTCAGTTCAGTTCAGTTCAGTTCGGCTCAGTTCGGCTCAGTTCAGAAAATCTGCCAGCAGTGCGGTCAATGTCTGGCGCATGTCCTCGCTGGTGATGGTGCGCTCGCCGTCACCGAACTGCGGGCCATAGTCGCCGAAGCTGGCGTGGTTCGCACCCTCGATGGTGACGAAGCGGGCGTTATTGGGCAGCAGCTCGGCGTTGTCGTCAATCGTTGCCGGCGTCGACAGTAAGTCGTTTTCACCCGTGACACTCAGCACGCGCAGTCCAGAGTCGCTCACGTCAGTGGCACAGTAACTGCCCCACAGTAGAAGCCCTTCGACTCCCGAATCGGGAGCCATCAGGCAGGCGCGAACCCCGCCCAGCGAGTGTCCGCCGACGAACCAGCGCTCGACGAGGGGGGCAGCCGTGGTGAAATCGTCGACCCCTCGCAGGTCGAGGAGCGCCAGGTTGAGTGTGGGTTTGGTGATGAGCACGGTCACTCCGTGTTGTTCGACAACGCCACTGAGTTGCGCCATGTAGGCGTACGGTTCAACGCGAGCCCCGGGCACAAAGATGAGCCCCGTTGATTCTGCAGCCAGGTTTTCAGCATCACCCACAGGGCTCATCAGAATCCCTTCGTCGAGGTACTGCACCTCCACGTCGGCGTTCGCCCAAACCTCGACGACGGGCCCGCGCTCAGCGAGGTAGGGAGTAGTCGCCCAGATGAGAAACCCGACCACGGTGAGGGCCAGCGCAGCAAGGGCACTAAAACCGATCATGCGCACTCTTCGGCGCAGGGGCCCGGCGGGGCGGTAGCGAGCGGGCAGAGCGGGTGCGGGGGCTGAGACGACCATGATCCATTATCTCTTGCAGACCCCATGCCGCCTGCAGGCCCACTGACTCGCGCAGACCTGTCACAATGGAGACCATCATGAACATTTTCGTCGTGGCAGTCTCAGTTCTGCTCTTCTTATCGTCGTTTCTGGCCTTTGCTTACGCCTTCGCGGTTCCTGAAGAGTTTGCTGCTGTGGTCTTCTTCGCCGGCATTTTGGCCGCCTCGGCTTCGTTTGCCATCCCGATTCATCTGCTGGGTCGCCGCGAGCGCTGAGGCCTACTTCAGCCCGGGAGCCCGAGAGCCCAGCTGCGGCACGGAAGGCCTGCGGAGCCCCGCTGTAGCCCTGCTGCCGTTTGCTAGGCGGCCTTGAGCACGTTGCTGGTGAAGTTCTCCACTCGGCGTTGCAGACCGCTACCGCGGTGCGCGATCAGAGCGTCGCGCGTCAGATTCAATTCACTGGTGCCCGGAATGATGCGAATCATGATGGAACACGCCAGGTCGGTGCAAATGTAGGTTCCGACCGAGTTTCCGTCAAGGCCGGCCTCGCCGCCCCGTGGCGCGCTGAACATGACGACCTGGGTTGAGGGTTGCGGTGTATGGCACAGCGAGCACATCGCGCCGATTCCCGGGCGCAGTGCCGTAGATGCCGCGCGCAACATGATGCCCACGGGCTGGTCGCCCATCCAGTGCACGATGTAGCCGCGGGGTGACCCAGCCGGGTCACGCCAACCCAGAAACTCGCGATCGGACCACACTGTTTCATGCAGGCCCGGCACGGGCATCCGCTCAATCTCAGCGGCACTGGCGTTCATCATGCAGGCGCGAATCTGGTCGGCAGTAAGTTCTCTCATCAACGCTTAGCCTACGACAGCGACCCTGCAACAGCGGGTGCGAGTCTTACACAGGTGATGGTCGGCCGATACTCGGACGATGTGCGGCCTCCACACGGGGGGCGGCCTCTGGTGGAGGCCATACTTGGGGCACCCCCGCCTTAGTCGGCGGGGCGAGAGCACCCCCGTGTTCTCTCGTGCACGCCATCAGAAAAGAGACTCCATGGCTACCATCGTCGAAACCGCCGTCAGCGCCGGATCATTCACCACCCTCGTTGCAGCTGTCGGAGCCGCCGGCCTCGTCGACACGCTCAACGGAGAGGGCCCGTTCACGGTCTTCGCACCCACCGATGACGCGTTCGCCGCGCTTCCTGAGGGCACCGTCGAGGGCTTGCTCGCCGACATTCCTGCTCTCACGTCGATCCTCACGTTCCACGTGGTTTCGGGTGCCGTACACGCCGCCGACTTGACCGACGGCATGGCTGCCGCCACGGTCAACGGCGCCGAGCTGCACTTCGACCTGAAGGATGGCGCGAAGGTCAACGGCGCAACCATCGTCACGGCTGACATCGTCTGCGACAACGGCGTCATCCACGTCATCGACGCGGTGCTGCTGCCGTAGTCAGACACAACCCGCACACTCTGTGTGCCACAACGGGGCGATTCCTTCGGGGGTCGCCCCGTTTGCTGTGCGGCGCCGTGTTTCGCCCCCGTTTTCGGCGCTCAGCCCAGTGCCCTGTCGCAAATGAAGGAGTTTATGACCTATGGCCGTCTGCCTGGCCGTTTGAGGGCCTCATCTCCTTCATTTGTGGCGCGGGAGGCGCGAAGGCCGCATCCTGACAGCTTGCGGGCGGTTGAATAGGGGGGTGGATGCTGAACTTGCCGACCTGCTACGCGCCGACCTTGTTGCCGCCGGGTACACCGTTGACCGGCTAAGGCAACTGTGGGGTGACGAGGCTGACGCAGCGCTGGCGCGGGGTGATCGTGTTCCAGCACGCCGGGCGCTCGACGCCACAGATGCTGGCGTAGGTCAGGTGCCGACTGCTGCCGCAGGTCAGGTGGCAACGGCCGCCGCGGGCCGCAACTTCGAGAGCGCAGCGCCTGCCGCGGGCCGTAACGCGCACCACCCGGCGGGCACCCTGGCTCGACTTTTTCTGCTGGGCCAGTCAGTCGCTGACGAACAGCTCACGAGCGCCCTGCCGACACTCGGCGCCGCTGGCGCTCGCACGCTTGGCCTCCTCGACTCTGGAGGTCGCGCGCTCATTGACGTGCGTCCGTATTCGGCCGTCGATGAAGGGGGTGCAGTGCAGTGGTTCATCGCCTCCGACCTGGGGGAGGATGCCCTGGGCGAGGAGGCTGTGGGCGAGACGGCTGTGGGCGAGGAGGCCCGTGGCTCAGAGGCCGCGGGCGCAGAAGCCTTAGTCGGCGCGCTGCCCGCCCACCACGTGCTAGGCGTCGGCGGCGCGTCGTTGACTCTCGCCACTCTGATTCCGACCCAGCCGGTCGACCGCGTGCTCGATTTGGGTACCGGATGCGGTATCCAGGCCCTGCACGCAGCTCGACACGCGCGATCTGTTGTGGCGACTGACATTTCGGCGCGGGCGATAAAGAGGGCAAGTCTCACGTTTGCGCTCAATGGTGTGTCGAGCGTCGAACTGCGCCAGGGTGACCTGTTCGCGCCGGTTGCCGGTGAGCTTTTTGACCGCATCGTGAGCAACCCGCCGTTCGTGATCACGCCGCGACGTGAGGGTGTTCCCCTGTACGACTACCGCGACGGTGGCCTCGTCGGCGACGCGATCGTCGAGCGGGTTGTGCGCGGGGCGGCCGAGCATTTGCGGCCGGGCGGCACCGCGCATCTGCTCGGCAACTGGGAGTACCACGACGTCGCGTCGAGCGACGAGCATTCGGGTGACGGCCTGGAGCGCGTGCGCCGCTGGATCACGGAGGCGGGCCTCGATGGCTGGGTGGTTGAGCGCGAGCGGCAAAGTCCGGCTGAATACGCCGCCACGTGGATTCGTGATGGCGGCACTCGCGTGGGCACCCCCGACTACGACTGGCTGGCCACGGCATGGCTCGACGACTTCCAATCGCGGGGCGTGGCCGCGGTGGGGTTCGGGTACATCTTTTTGAGGCGGCCGGTGACGGATGGCGCAGCCGCAGGCGCGAGCGCTGCCGCAGACGCGAGCGTAGCCGTGAGCACCGCCCCAGGCACGAGCACGCCCGCCGCCTCCCGCCTTGTTCGCACCGAAGTGCTGACAGCGCCGCTGGGCGCTGCCCCCACCGGTATCGGCGATCACCTGTTGGCGTGCCTGCGCGCGCATGACGGCGTGAGCAAGTTGGACGACGCGCAGCTCGGCGCCGTGCGACTCGAGGTTGCGCCCGATGTGACCGAAGAGCGCCATTACTGGCCGGGCGATGCGAATCCGACAGTGATCCGCCTGCAGCAGGGCGGCGGCTTTGCGCGCACAATTGACGCGGATGCTGCGCTCGCCGGCCTCGTGGGCGCCAGCGACGGCGAACTCACGGTGGCTGAGATCATCGGCGCCCTCGCCACCCTGCTTGAGGTTGATGAGTTCGCGTTGCGTGACCAGTTGTTGCCGCAGGTGCGGGAGCTGCTCGTGACCGGCCTGCTCACCGCCAGCCTGCTCACCGCCAGCCGGCTCACCGCGGGCAGCCCGGCGAGCTGACGGAAACTCCCCGCAGCTGAGAGGGGTTCAGCGCGGGCGGCGACTCCAGCTCGGCACCGTCAACAAAATGGCGGCCGCACTCAGGCCGAAGCCGCTGAGGGTGAAGAGGTAGCCGCCGGGGCCCAGCGTCCCTCCGGCAGAGAAGGGCATCTCGTCAGGAAGGCTGATGCCCATGCTGAAGGACGGAAAAGTTGAGGCAACGACGATGACGCTGCCGGCGATGCAGGCTGCGGCGAGCATCCGGCGCGTAATGAGTAGGCGGTCAGCCAGTGGTGACGCGAACAGCGCTAGCGCGGCGACTCCGATCACGACGGCCAGCGACAGCAGCACCCAGATGGTGAGCGAGATGGTGAAGCCGGCGCGGGATGCCGTGCCCCACAGCCCGTAAACCTCGTCGAGGGTGAGTTGGCCTTGAGCGATGACGAGGGGCTGTTCAATGGCGAGCGTGTAGGCGCCGAACGCGATGAATCCCAGCAGTGCGGCAGCCGCGCTCAACCCGACTCGGCGTCGTGAGGGGCGAGTGGGCGGTGACGCGGGGCCGTCATCCGGAAAGAGGATGCGCTGCCGAGGCAACTCGTCTTCAGCGGATCCGGCCCAACCACCCTGCGTTGTGGGCCCCTGCGAATTGGCCCAGCTACTGGAGCTCATACCGTCAAGTGGAGGCCTGCCGCCGCGCGATCTGCCGCCGCCCGACTGAACGCCACCCGACTGGACGCCGCGAACACCTCGAACACCGCGCACGATCGCGGCGGCGTTGAGGGCCCCACCGAGCACGATCAGCGCGAGTGCTGCCCACAGGAAGGGGGCGGGGGCTGCCAACGCCCACGCCGCCATGAAGCTGAGTGGCGCCAACAGTAGACAGGTGAGGCCCCATCGAAACAGTTGCCCTGTTGTGCGCACGGCATCCCCTTCGCAAGGTGTGTGTGTGTGTGTGTGTGTGTGTGTGTGTGTGTGTGTGTGTGTGTGTGGTGTGCGTGTGGTGTGCGTGGTGTGGCCAACCTTATCGCCGGGCCCATGTGGCACTCCGGCAGTCGCGCGGTCGCGCGGCTAGGCACGGGGCCGGCGTGCGACGCGTTCTGGCCCGAAACTCACGTTATGGCCTGAAAGTTCGAGCCACAATGTGAGTTTCGGGCCACAACGCTGGCCTGAATGGCGGATGCCCCCGGCGAGGCTCTCGCCGCCGCGAGTCAGCGCGCCGTAACCTCGCGGAGTGACTTCTGATGGCCTTGGGCGCTACGACTCTGATCCGCTCGCGGGTGATTGGCGTGCGGCGTCGCAACGCGCTGTGCCCGAAGTTTCGGCTGAGCGCGACCTGGTCGTCGAGTTGCCGAGTGCCCTCAGCGGGGGCAACAGCGGCGGCAACAGCGGGGGCAACAGCCGCGCTAACGGGACGGCTGACAACGCGGGCGGATTCGTCGGCGCAGTGGTGCGCGTCGATGCGGGCAACGTCCACCTCGAAGATCGGCGTGGCCTGGTGCGTGTGTTTCCGCTGGGGGCGGGGTTTCTTGTCGATGGTGAGCCGGTTGTGCTGGTTGCTCCACGCGCGCCGTTGAGCGCGTCGACTCTGACGCCGGGCCGCGCGCGCACGGCGAGTGGCTCATTCGCGGTGCCAGATGCCCGGGCGCGCGTCGCCCGCGCCAGCCGCATCTGGGTGGAGGGTCGCCACGATGCTGAACTTGTCGAGCAGGTGTGGGGCGACGACCTGCGGGTTGAGGGTGTGGTGGTTGAGCAGCTCGAGGGGGCCGACCATTTGGCGCAACGGCTGGCAGAGTTCGTCCCCGGGCCGGGGCGCCGCGTGGGCGTGTTGCTTGACCACTGGGTTGAGGGTTCGAAAGAGTCGCGCTTGGCCGCTGATGCGCTGGCGCGGGTGGATGCGCGGCACGTCTTGGTGGTGGGGCATCCGTTTATCGACATCTGGCAGGCGGTGCGCCCTGCCGCGGTCGGCATTACGGCATGGCCTGAGGTGCCCCGCGGTGAAGACTGGAAGACGGGTATCTGCCGAGCGTTGGGATGGCCACACGCGTCGATCGCGGATCGTGCTGCCGCGTGGCGCCGCATTCGGGGCGCTGTGCACGGGTTCGCCGACCTTGAACCGGTGTTGCTGGGCCGAGTCGAACAGCTCATCGACTTCGTCACCGCTGACGCCTAGAAGAAACAGCGCCCGCAACGACGCCCCGCGACAACAACCCCGCAACAACAACCCCGCACCAATGACGAAAGCCGCCCCTCGCATGACGAGGAGCGGCTTTCGCGGTGTCTAGCTTCGGCGGGTCAGATGACCCAGTTCAGCAAGACGGTTGAGGTTTAGAGCGGGCGAATGTTCTCGGCCTGCAGACCCTTGGGGCCCTGCGCGACGTCGAATTCGACCTTCTGGTTCTCTTCGAGCGAGCGGTACCCGTTCGACTGGATGGCGGAGAAGTGCGCGAACACGTCGGCGCTTCCGTCATCGGGGGTGATGAAACCGAAACCTTTTTCGGCGTTGAACCACTTAACAGTGCCTGTCGTCATAACTGACTCCTTGTTACTCACGGAGTTTCGACTGTCGAAACCACCAGTCGAACCACTCATGAATCCTGCTCTATACGAGAACACGTACTGCTTGACGGCACGTTCGGATCGCCGAGGCGTATCAACTTCATTGCCAACGATAGTGCACTAGGGAGATAACCTCGGCATCCTTCACCGATTTGTTATCTGAGAAGCGCACAGCCAGTACTGAACCTTCGCCTCTACGGTGAAACCCTTGACCTTCTGGAGGCACGTGTGAGCTTTTTTGATCGCCTCTTCGGCGCACCATCCACCGCACCATCTTCCGCACCATCTTCCGCACCTGAGCCGCGACGCGCGCAGCGCAGTGCGCCCGGCAACAAACGAGTCAGTACACGTGTCAATGCACGAGGCAATGCCGCCGGCAGCGCCCTCAACAACAAAACCGGCAACGACCCCGCCGATGCGCGCGCGGTAGAGCGGTACCGCTACCTTCTGCAGACGGCCCCGCCAGAGACGATCGAGAAAGTGCACACTGAAGCTTTTGGTCGGTTGAGCCCGGCCCAGCGAACGCTGCTTTTCGACGAGCTGGCGCGTACGGCGCCTGATGGTGAGGCGCCGGCCGATGATGAGCCGGCAACGCTCGCGCGAGCGGCGACTCGGTCTGAGTTGCGTCAGCCGGGCACGGTTGAACGCTCGCTTGCGGGGCCAGCTTTCGGGCAGATGCTTGGCGCTTCGCTGCTGGGAACGGTTGCGGGGTACGTCATAGGGTCGGCCCTGGCGAGCGCTTTTCTTCCGCCGATGGATGCTTCGCTTGCA
>Ga0306898_1000373_pt1 | contig 17998 bp, 30 predicted proteins | sample AntRauMFilla1564_FD_190424 | JGI IMG/M metagenome (GOLD analysis project Ga0306898, IMG submission 190424) | Saline lake microbial communities from Rauer Islands, Antarctica - Metagenome Filla 1 #564 (v2) (version 2) | ecosystem: Environmental > Aquatic > Non-marine Saline and Alkaline > Saline ...
GAGCTGTCGGGTTCTTGTCTTTATTCAAGGCGTTCTGAATATCACTATAATCCTTCTTAGTGGTAGATTCAACTTTCTTATCACCCCTGGCGTTACCCTTTGAGTTTGGGTCAGGCTTAGATTCAGGTCTCTCTATAAGTAGAGATTCCCTGACCATTTGTTTAATTTTATTTTTATCCATTATTGTAAGCTTTTATTATAAATATACGAAATTATCTTAAAATCACTCTTCCATGTACACAAATGTGTATATAATTGTGGCGGTAGTACTGTTTATTATTCATTTAATAATTCATGTATTATACCGCCAACATTATCGTCTATGAGGGTAGACCAATTATGTGTATTCACATCCAATACGATTCCAGTCCTTTCAAAAACCTTATACTTTATGTCCACAAGTTTATTCTCAAAATTATTAATTTTTATACTCATCCATTGGAGCCAGACCGCATCGACATATTCAGTGTCAACATCGAATATATTCACAAGCTCTATTAATATATTTTGCATAAATATATCATCACCAACTATTTTATCATGTAATTTAAAATTAAGGTATGTCGATATAGTTATCTCATAAGATAAATTTAAATAATCTTTAATTATATCGTCCATAGTTAAAATAATTTATGTACACAAATGTGTACATATTTATACATTTTGTGGTGTGGTTAGTAAACTTTTAATTCACGCAGAACTTTCATCCTTTGCGCTAACACCCAAGTTCCACCTTGTGATTCTGGTCTGTCATGTAATTCAATATCTTCAACTTCCACCTCAACCCACACCCTATCTTTTTTTGAAAGATGTGGTGCGATTGGTTGTAATGTACAATGCCACCCTTTTCTAAAAGCGAACCCCTTTGTTAGATGAGATTCCGCATCTAACCATTTACCGATTACTATTCTACTTTTTTTATTTTTAAAAAGTTAATTCATTAAAATCATATCCCTTAGCCGTTTCATTTAGCTTTAAAAGGGTTGCATCTTTAATTTGCCTAACCCTCTCACGGCTTAGGTTGAATATATCACCAATCTCCAATAGGTTCATTCTATAATGATAACCTATACCATAATACATTCTTAACATGGTAGCACTATTCTTATCCAAAGTGTTTAACAATTGGTCCAATCTGCGATAGCTTTCACCATTTGTCATATTAAAGTCATTGGCCTCGAAATCATCCGACTTCATAAGTTCGACCATAGTGGAACCATCCTCATTAATAGGTGTGTCGATTGATTGTGCATGACCGTTGGAGACCTCGATTAATGTAATTAGTTCCTTGTCGGTTATACCGTTATTAGTATCACTATCCAATACATCGTACATAGATATAGGTCTAGATAATGTTTGTTCCATTTCAGATACAACTTTTCTAAGACTATTTAGGTCGTTTAATTTGTTATTGGGAACCCTAACCTGTCTCTCGTTCATATAAAGATATTTTAATATATCCTTTCTTATATACCATACGGCATAGGTAATGAACTTCGTACCTTGCGTAGGGTCGAACTTAGTTGCCGCCTCCATTAATCCGATGTTACCTTCGTTGACCAAATCTTCAAGCGTTACATTAGGTTTAACGTATTGTTTGGCAACGCTGATAACAAACCTTAGGTTTCGCATAACTAATTCATCCTGGGCATTTAAATCACCGTTTATGGCCCTGTAAGCACACTCGGCCTCTACCTCAGGTGAATCGAATAAGTCAATTTTGGATACATCCTTTAAATATTTTTTAAAAGATTCAGTTTCTCTAGTCGTAATTACTTCGTTTATCTTAAGTGCTCTCATATTGTACTGTTATTTTTACGGTTAATTTCTATTTTTAAATCTTTCTCCCTTAATGAATTTCGTTTATCATAAAGTTTTTTACCCTTCCCAAGGCCAAGTTTAACTTTAATAAGACCAGTCTTTGTTAGATTGATTGATAACGGAACAAGTGTTAAACCATCTTGTGTTATTTGTTTACCTATCTTGGTGATTTCGGATTTGTTCAATAATAGTTTCCTATCCCTAGATGGTTCGTGTGACCAGGTGTTTATCAATTTAACTGGAACGTTCATACCTTTTAGGAATATTTCGTTATTTTTAATATAACAGAAGGAATCCTTTATGGTCGCCATGTTTCCCTTTATGACCTTAATTTCGGAACCCATTAACATAATACCCGACATATACTCTTCAAGTATCTCGTACTCGAAATAAGTTATTTTATTTTTTGTTAGTGTTATCATGCTGCAAAGATATGGGTTATTTGTTTTTTGGGCAAATGTTTTAAGTTAAAAATTCATCATTTTTGAAGATATTTTTATGATTTCATCATCGAACCATAAATTATACAACCTTGACATTATTTTCTTATCAATAAAGTTAACACCGCTGTCTCTAAAATACTTAGAAACTTCATCTAATGAGATATCCTTACCCTCTTTGGTTTTAACATCCCAACTCCTAGGGCCAAGGGTAATTGTTAATTCACTATTAAAATAATAATTAATATCTCTAATTACTGAATCAAAATTCAATTTTATGTTGTTAAACTCATATCCGAACCATTCATATATATGTTTAACGATTAAATCTTTTTCATCTATGGCGAAGATTAACATTACTTCATCTAAGAATTCCTTCATAAAAATGGCTGAATTATATTGGTCCGAGATTATCATTACAGAATTCTCGTTTATTGTATTACCAACTAACCTAATTTCGGACAGCCTCAAATAATAATACTGCTTAATATAATCATCTATAACTACATTATCAAATCTTTTCATCTATTTTTTTTAATAATTCTCTTATTTGTATGCATTTTTCAAAATTATCGTTCAACGAAAAATAATCCAATGATAAATTTAAAGATTCTTTCCAGTCTTTTGAACCCATATTGACCCGAAAAACTGAATCGTTATCGGTCATTGTAAACTCAATTACAACCCTATTATCATCACCGTTGATTAGGCAATCCATAATTGTTTCAACAACAAGATTATGGATATACAATCGTTCATTAACAAGAAATATGGAAACTTCCTCTATATTTTTAAGGGTCTTTTTAACCATGATAATATTTTAATTTTATACCTTAATTACTCTTCTTCATTATTTGTGTCGTCCTGATTATTTTTATACACTTCATCATATATACCATCCCAATTCTTGTCATATATGTCATTTGCCTTATCCAATAATTTTTTATCCTCGGAAATTAGTTCATATAAATCCATAAACATAAGATAACCGAATTTTAATTCATTTAAATTACCCTCACAATATTTACCATTAGGGTGTTGTTGACAAGCCACTGGTGTACAACACCCAGTCTCACCACAACTACTACATATTGGACAGTACGGGTCATAATAATCATCGATACCAGAATTTAAGGACCATTCCTTTACTGCCGCCTCATATTCATTAAATTCAGATAGGGATGGACCTCTTGGGTCGTCTATATTGTAAAAATCTTCAAATAATGGTTTTTTAATTTCAGACATAATTTTTAATTTATTTCGGATAATATGTCATTACATTTTGCAACGACATAAAAAGGAATCATTATTAATATTTTAAGAATGGCTATCAACCAAAAAAATGGTAACAATAGAATAAGTAATATAAACGGATAATCTTTTATATTTTCGGGCATAAAGTTTATTTTTTAACTAATATACCTGGGTTTGTTTTTAAACCTAGAGCTGAATGTAGTTTTTCACTTACATCTTTAATACAAGTATTTGATGGTAGCTCTAGAAAATATAAATAGGTAGCATGTCCATCGGATATTGTGGCCTCGAAATTAACCTTTGGTTTAAGGGTTTCAATTTTATCTTCAAGAAATTGAGCATATCTAATCATTTCATTTGCAAACTTTAGAGTTTGAAATTCATCATTGAAATCGTAATCTTTTTTACTTGGCTTATTCATAACTTTATTTATTTATATTATTCTTCTCTTTCGTAATTACAAATTTTACACGTTTCCTCATATTGAGTGTAGCCACCATCATGGGTTTCAACTTCATCTGTATAGTGATTTACATACGTTGAAATATCGGATACCCAGTAACTAGAATCCTCGAACGCTGATTCACCATTTTCATCAATATGGTCACATGAAGCTTCATGTCCTTTTAACTCATTATTTAATTTGTATATCTTTTGTTTAAGTTTAGAAATCTTAGCTTCCTTTAATCTAATCAACTCCAAATACCTATCTATTTTAAAGTAATACTCTTTTTTATCCGTCATGTTATTTTAATCCTTTTGATTTTTTAACTTTTTTATTGGTTTCTTCCAACATTGGACTCATATGTTTAACCAAGCGATTTGGAAATCGACTGCAAAGTAATAACTACTTGATTTGATTTGTGTATTGATTTTTAAGGTTATCCCAAAATCAAGCCAATCCCAGAAGACTGATGGTTTGATAAAATTATAGAGTTTGTATTCCATATTACAATAGCATTTATTTTTTGTTTTGCCACAACATGGCATATTTGAGCAATATTCATTCTCACATTTAGTACTTGTACTAACTCCATTACATAAGGTGCAATGGTAATATTTTTCACTCATTATAGGAAAGGTCTTTAACCGTTAATGGGGGATGCTCCTAAGAACATCCCCCTGATTAACTTTAAAATGTGATTACTTTACTTCAAGTCTAACTCTTCTAGACAAATCAACATTCTTACCATCGGTGGTATCAACCTCACCAACGTAGTCTAATACTATTTGCCTAAGACTAACTCCATTACTTAAAAGCTTTGCAACTACTGCTTCTGCTCTGTCCTCTGACAACGTTAAGTTGTAATCAACACTTGCTGGAGGTGAAGCATAACCAGTTACATATACTCTGGTATCTTCGGTTAAAGCATCCGTGATTTTTTGAATTGCCTTACCAGACTTAGAATTTAACTTTGGCATGTATTCACCCATGAGGGTTTCCTTCCATAACTTTGAATCTACTTCTATACTCTTTTTAAACTCTATAGAGGAAAAATCACCAGCGACATGAAAACCTAATGCACGCCATGATTTTATTTTATATTTTTTGGCCATTTCATCTTGGGCACCAAAGGCTAAATCAAGCTTTTCAACCACTTCCTTGAATTTTAGACCAGTTTTACTATCTTTTTTTGTTATAAAATACATATTATATTTTTTTAAGTTATTTTAAAAATGGACTTGTAAATCCACGCAAATCCTTACCACACTCAGGACAAAAGTTATTTAAAAATTCTTTTACCCTTTCCACATGCACATAGTCATGACATTCAGCTTCTAACTTTTCCATTTCGTTAACTATCTCCACTATGTTTGTGGTGTCGATGTCATACTGCCAATCCTTATACTCTTCATCCGCATCTTTACTAGTTGCGTTTAAGTATATTTCCAATTTTTTTAATCTACTGAGCATTTAATTATTTCTGTAGTGTTTATTGTAGTAGTCTTCCCCGACTTGTTTTTTTAAATATTCTTCACCAGACATACCATATAATTCATAATCACTAATTCTCTTACCCCGATACATTGAGATACCCAAAATGATAAAGACTAATAGGATAGTAAATGTGGTTATGAACATTGTGAAACTCACGTTAATTTATATAATTTTGAATAAATAATTTATACTTTTCGATATCGTTATCGACTTGACCAAATAAGTTTTTACATTTATCCCTATATTTTTCCTGATTACTTTTTAAGTGTAATTCTTGTGTCATGTATCTAGGGTATGTTACCCGATTTAACTTATAATACATAATTGATGCCCACCTATCGGCAAATATTTCTTCTTCGATTATTCCTTGGAAAAAGTGTTCAAAGTCTGGTCTTGACATTTTATCAAGTATGTTATCTTCACCAAGCTTTTTCATTCTAACGTAATGACCAATTTCATGTAAGATTATATACATCCTGATTTCATCGGTCAACCTATAGTCGGATTCCAATTTATCAATATCAATATATATTCCGAAGATTGTTGCTAATCCGAGACCAAAACTTAGCTTGTTTGATTTAACGCTTATGTTTTTTTCTCGGATTATATCCAACACCCCCCTGAAATTATAATTTGTATCGGCATCTTTCTCTAAGAGATAGTTCTTAAAATTTTTCATATTAAATTATTTTAATAGTTTCACCGATAACATGGTTAATCTGAAATGATTTAATAAAACCATTCCCGACCATACTTTCGAAATATTGCTTAAAGGTAACAATATGTTCTATCCTATCCTCGAACATGTTTACATGGTCGATAGGTTTGTTCTTACTCAACACATCGGCAATCTGCTCTATCTTGTTGGTAAGGGTGTCGCCACCGTAGTTGTATCTATATTCATCAAACACTAATTTATGTTTTTCTAATATAGCTTCAACCTCCTTATGTAATTTAGTCCGTCTACCAGTAAGCATGATATTGTGAGAGTTTGGTTTTGAGGACAAACTCTTGTATTCTTCAATAACCGCTTCGATTACTGGTTGTTCGAATACTTCACAATCAAGAGATTCTGGTTTACTCCACCATCCAATATGAGGCCATTTCTTACCAGTTTTTTCAAGCCAGATGGCTTTACCAGTCTCTGGGATTTGTGTGTCTACCAAGGTAGAATCAAAATCAAAAATATTTAAAACTTTTGCACTCATATTATTATTGTTTTTTAATTAGAACGGTAAATCATCATCTTCGTAAGACCCATCAGTTGAATCCGACATAGCTGGAATTTTAGGTGTTACGTTCGCTTGTGCGGTCTGACCAGCAGCTGCGTTTTGTCCAACTTGGATTCTCCAACCTTGAAGGGAGTTAAAATATTTAACCTCACCTTGTGGGTTGGTCCATTCTCTACCTCTGATGTTGATGTGGACGATTACATCCTGGCCAACTTGGAAATTATTCAATTCTTCAACCTTATCCTGGATGAATTCGATTTGAATTGATTGTGGATATTGTTCCGCTGTTACAATAACCAACTCCCTTTTTCTAAAATTGTTAGTCCCAATCGTTTGGGTGTCTCCAATTAACTTAATTTTTCCTTGTACTTCCATTTAATTTAAATTTTAATTATTTATTATTTAGGCAAATATATTACTTTTTTATTTAAGAATCAACTTCTGATATAATTTTAACAACTACTATTTGCATTGCATCGGAATCCTTTGACCATAGTTTATCCCAAATTTTACCTAGGAACCCCTTTTCGGAAACAATGATTACGTATTGATTCATTTCGGTTTGTTGTTCTTTGGATATTTTACCATGCCTGACCATTTCTTTTAAGAAAACTTCCTTAAACTGGTTTGCTGATTCCGTTAGTGCTCTAGCACCCATTGTATATGCTACCATATTTCATTCTTTTATTTTAACAAAGATAGTAATAATCTAACACATATGCAAGTTAAAATACCGATAAAATAATATTTTATTTTAATCTTCGTGATTTTATCTCTTTCTACACTAATTAAACTACCATAAATCCGTTTGGTTGCACTACCCAATAAATTCTTTGTAATTGGGCCGTGAGCATTAATGACCTGTTTGAGTGCACCACTTATACCGTTGGTGTATATTCTTTTGGTTTTCTTTAATTTCTCAATAGTCTTTAAGTTTACGGTTTCGTACTTATTAACAATGTTGACCATATTATTGATAGTGGGTTCGGGCTTATTCAATTCAAGTTCGATTGCATCTTTAAGTTTCTCTTCCCTACTTTTATATCTCATGTGATAAATTTATTAATAAAAAACCCCATAATTTAATTATGGGGTTTTTAGTTGTTATTTAAAATTTAGTCGAAGGTGGTATAACAAACCTTACCATATTTATCCCTAGAGAACGTAATGTGTTGTGCTTTACCGTCCTTATGAATCAATACATGTGATTGTGCCCATGAACTTGGTCCCTCATTGTATCCAACCCTTAACTTAGTTGTAGTTCCAACCGCCATTGCACCATCTTTTCTCCCAGGTGAGTTTCCAGTTAAAGATACAGTACCATCTTTTGCTGATTGTACCCAAAAACATTGATTATCAACAGATACACAATAAACTTTAGTTTTTGTGGTTTGATATGAATTAAAACCCCACCCATTAAACCTAGAATCATGATTCATTTTCTTACTATTTCTAATAAAATTCCTATCACTAGACCAAGTAATTATATTTAATGTTTTATGATTATCATTTTCATGTTCTCTTTTATTTATTCTATGAGAATACCCTAATCTATTTAAGGCTGATGATACAACATTTGCTTCAACTTTATTTGTTGTAGAATATTGGTTACCATTATTACCAGTATCATATGTACCATCCCAATACTTAAGTTCATCAACTAAGACTTCTAATGATTTATTATCCCATTCCAATATTTCAACTGAAATATTTTTAACCGATTTTAAATTATATTTATATTCCATTAAAGTTTTATACAAGTCACCTCTAGTTGATATATAACCATCAAAATGTTCTTCAATGTCAGTGTATGTAACTAATTCAGAACCAAATAATTCTTTTAGTCGTTCTATTTTCCTGGCTTTTTTTAAATTAAACCTAATTCTATAACCATTTTGTGAACCATCGGCAGCGATAGAAACTATTTGTCTTATATGTTTTTCTGGAATACTTTTTCCGTAAATTTCTTCTGGTAATGCAGATATAGGTAATTCCGAAGACGACCTAGTACATATTGCCTCACTAGCTGGTATATAATCACCCCCATTCATCATTAACATATGTTTATCAGTAAAGGTTTGTTCAAAACCATTACCCTTTATTTGTAACATAACCCCATCATAATCAGTTTCAATAAATTCATTAACTCTATTCCAGACATTTCTGTTAGTATTTGGGTCATAACTTAATATTTCATCACCAACACTAATAGCTCTTATTTCTTTCCAACCACTATTTTTGGTTTGTACCTTATATTCGGCTGGTAAGCAGTGATAATGTCCTACTATAATCTTGGTATTTAACTTCCTAAACTGCACTAGGGAGCCTCTGGAGCCGTTGGCTCCTGAATCCCCATGTTGCCCAAGTTCCCAATCTAAAACCCTATAGCTATCACTCCTATCAAGTGTAATGAACTTTGGAAATTTCCTATTGATTAGTTCTGGAATAACACCCATTACTTTTTCTGGTGTTTCACCGTGTTGTTTCAATAGTATTGCGCTATATTCCATATAAAGCGGTGAGTTCTTATAGGTCGGTTGTTTCTTCCAGTCACCGTTTTTCAGCCATCTATCCAAGAAATCGTCATGATTACTTCTAACTATGACCACATTCTCAAATTTATTGAATGGTTTAAGTCCGACCATTAATTCATCAATCTCCTTACCTAGGTCGTTGGTGTTGTTTATTTCTTTACCGTATTGGATAAACGGGTCTTTCATTGCGTGATGTGAAATACTATAACCATCGAACACATCATGTAATACCACATGTTTAGGTGTTAACCTTTTCATAAGTTTAAAGGTTTTCTTCAATACCTTAGGGTCATGATGCCCATAGTGTAAATCGCCCAATATACAAGCCTCTACTTCGGTTATCTTCTTAATTCTTGATTCACCCACCCATTCAAAAGGTTCGGCACCACAATTTGCCTTTACCCACATAGGTTTGTCCAATGGGTCATCGAATACGATTGGTTGTCTTTTACCCTTGAACTTTACATTATAGTAAAGGTCGGTGAAATCACCATCATCATCAGCGGTAACTTGTCTTAAATGGAATGTTTTATCATCCTGTATTTCTACAACGACAAAACCTAACATGTGGTGGAACTCACCTTTTTTACCAGCTTTTGAATCGGTATAATTACCTTGGGTACAGGCACCAGTGGACAACATCATCTTTGGTTTATTTGACTCCAATACTGAAATCATTTCCATTTGCACCTTTGGGTGTCCGAATACGCATGAGTTTATACCAGACATACCTTGTAACCCAGTTAATGGGTTTACAGCCGTTGGTTGTATCTTAACATCAGACATAATGGATACAAACTCGTGTACGTCATGTCTAGCGGCATCCAAGTATTTCTTTATGGAAGGATGCCAAAAATCCTGACCCTTATCTACGAATACGGACGTAGGGTTTCTATATCTACCAGCGATTACATGAAAGTCTGCATTAATTTCAGCCGCATACGCTAACATGTTTTTAATAAAACGTTCTTCGACTGGTGTGTTGTTCTGTGCCCAGGTAATAATAAATCTAGTTACATTTCTATTATATTGTCTACCCTTGGCTTTGATTAGTTCTGGTGATTCAATTTCATTTTTTTCGGAAAGTTTTAACTTTTCCGATACCCATTTCCTGATGGTTCTTTCACTTACACCAAACTTTTTGCCGAGATTGAAAGCTCTGGTTTCCCATGGGTCACCACTTTTATCATGATAGACACTTTTTATTAAATCAATGTCACCTTCGGTTAATGTTTTAAACTTTTTTTTGTTCTTCATTCTTTAATTTTTATATTTAGGGTTAAAGCCCCATCGTTATATTGGACCAGTTAAGTAGTTTTTAATAATATTTCCTTAACTTTCTTTTTAGCTTTAAAAAGTGTAGCTTTTGAGGTCCCTGGGTTCAACCCAAGTTCTTTGGTTATTTCATTGTGTGAATAACCGTCTAACACAAACATGTTAAATATAGTTTTATATTTTGGACTTAATAAGTGAATCGCATTAAATATTTCACTTAAGGTATATTGACTTTCCAAATCATATTCGGAATCATCTGATTCAAATTTAGATAAGTCCGTATTCTCCGAATACTTAATCTTCAAGGCCCTTGTTTGGTCAACACAATAATGAATGCATAAACCTTTGACCCAAGCACCTAGTTCGGCAACCGTATCACCTATAAATAAATCTATTTTATCGAATATTTTTATAAAGCATTCCTGAATATAATCTTTACCAGTAGCTTCGTTCGGTGCATATCTCATACACGTATTAAATACGGTTGAATACATCATATTATATAATTCATCCTGTGCCTTACTATCCTTAATAAGACATAATTCTATTGTTTTTATAAACGCCATTATTTTCCAACTTTTAATAATTCAATACTAATACTTTTACTAATCCCCTTTATAGCTTTGGCTATTTGGTCAGCTATACTGACCTCTGTTACAATTTCATCTATATCGATATATAAGTCACCTAAAACGAATCCCTCGCCTATCGGTAACGAATCGGTACAGTAGAATTTTTCCAAACCAGAATTAAATAACCTCTCCAACGCTGAACCACTTAACACACCGTGAGTTATAATTGCACTAACACTCTTTGCCCCCATTTCCAATAAATGGTCGGCAGCTTTGACCAAAGTACCGCATGTGTCGGCCATATCATCGATAATCATAACGTCCTTATCGGTAACATCACCTATCAGGACCATCCTGTCAATTTCATTTGCCCTGATTCTAGTCTTATCTATCATAACCATTGGTAGGTCATAATCATATAAGCTGGCAACCCTATCTCTAAACCCCTTAACCCTTTTGGTGGCCCCAGCATCTGGACTACATAGAATTAAGTTATGGTTTGTTGCTTCATGATAATCCGCTATGATTTCATCGAACATATATTTACCCTCCATGTGTATAACTGGAATATTGAAAAAGCCTTGTGTTTGGTCGGCATGTAAGTCAAATAGGATAACCGATGTTGCCCCTCTATTTTCTAACATCTCGGCAATTATTTTACCACCTATGGCCCCTCTTGGTTGGTCCCTTTTGTCACTTCTCCCATATGGGTAGTAGGTGATTATTGGTATGATTTCCTTGGCACCAGCCCTTTTTGCGGCATCTATCGCTAGGTTCAACATCATAATCTTATCTGAATCGTTAGGTGATGTGACTATGTAAATAGTTCTACCTCTAATCGATGTCAGATAGTCAGCCGACATTTCCATATCTGAAAATATTTCCGTATTGATTTCACCCTCTACAAATGCAACTTCTTCTTTCCTTAATTCGGAGAATAATTTACTTTTTAAAGTTTTTCTTTTTTCTAAAAAAAATATGATTGGTTCCATGTGGTTTATTTTTTAATTAGTTTCCACTCCCTAATGTGGAACTTGGTTTTATACTCACCAAGTTCGAATGTTTGTGCATTTAAAATAATTTCGATTGCTAACGGTAATTCGATAAGTAATTTATCCATCTCCGTTTTTTGTTCCTCGGTCCAATCAAATGGGTCACCCTCGAACGGGTCGAAGTCTTCTGGTTGCCCATATAATATAACCCCCATATCCTCATGGTGATTAAGTCCACCAAATGGGGTTCCCCCAAATGTTGATATTGTAGTAAAATCCTCTATATCGGCCCAAGTTAGGTGTTTAACCAATTTTAAATGTTCTTCTTTTAATTCAAATTTTATAATGCTCATATTATTGTTTTATTGTTACAAATATAGTATATTATATATTATGATTCAACCTATTTATAAATTTCTTTTATTATTTCTATTGGTAAACCCCATTTTTTCATTAATCTATGTGGATGTTCATTTTTACATACTTCCGTAAAATTATGATATTTAGATTTATTTAAGTGTTTTATATAATCATCTATATTTTTAAATTTATTTTTAGTTCTTAAATCATTTAAAATTTTATAATCTATATTTTCAAATAATTTATATTTTTTTATTCTTTTAAATAATTCAAAATTTAATTTTTTAATATCGCTCATTTTTTTATTTTCAACAAATTTTAACTCATCAGCGGTTAATAAATTTGGGAATTTTAATTTAATTTTATATTTTAATATTTGTTCCTGAGTGATATTCTTATTTGTAATTAAATTAATTGTAGTTAGTTGTTTTTATAATTTTATTGTTCATAGTTATTATTTTAATTATTACTTATTATTTTAACAAAAGTACTCAAATAATAAGTAATAATCAAGTTTTCAGACATATTTATATAGAAAGAAAATATGGAGAATAACCATAAACCATTTATAGTTAATACATTAAGGAATTTAAAATCAAATAGTTTTGGTAGCACATCTTCTATAAATTATATTAATAAGGTAGTTAGCTCGATTAATATATTAAAAGAGGATATTAACTATGACGATGATACTGAATATGAGTATGATTGGGGTAATATTGAATCCGATGTTAAGAATTCTACTAGAGGTATCAAGACCTTGGAGAACGCAAAGGAATATTTCAATATGTTACATGGTAAGGTCAAGAACTTACCAAAGTTAGCTAGAAAAAGAGTGTTCAATATAGCATTGCTTAGTTTAACAGGTCTTATGTTGAGTAATTTAAGTAAGACCAAAGAAGAGGTAATCGATGAACTACCAGAAGATGTTGTCGTAGACATTATGTCTGCCGATGTTGCCGCAGCTAAATTACTTAAGGCTGCAACGGTTAAAAAAGAATTCCCAAAGGTTAGGGATGTCAGTAGTTCTTTTATTGAATTTTTAAAGTATGAGGAAGGTTCCCCTATTAAAAAGGGTCAACCTATATTGACCGCCTATGATTTAGGTGACGGACACGTAACTATTGGTTACGGTCATGCTGAATCCAAGAGTTACACCAAGATGATTCCTGGTGAGACAAAGATAAGTTATGCTAGAGCCGAAAAGCTTTTGAAAAAGGATGTTGAGTGGGCCAGTAACTCTCTAAATAGAATTTTAGAGGATTGGGGTGAAGAAGGAATTAAAGTTAACGTAACTCAGGGAATGTATGATTCAATGGTATCGTTAATATACAATATGGGTATCGGTAACTTTAAAAAAAGCAAGGTTTTAAGATTGGTAAAAGCTAACAAACTTAAAAGAGCTAAGAAATTAATTAAAAATACCCATATTACATATCCAGGTCATGTTACACGTAGGAGCAAGGAGGCCGAAATGTTCGACTTACCTTAATTTCATTTATTATAACTCCTTAACTGGTTCAACATTATCTGATGTTGCTTAATTAAGCGTTTTCTAATAGTTTCAATAACCTCTATTTGATTGTGGTTATTCAGATTGAATATTCTATCGGCTATTTCCTCACCCATAATAATATGGTCAGGTTTTGTCATTTCGTCTATTGTTGTTGAAATCTTATTTTTTAATAAGTTCATATTTTTTATTTTTGAGGTTAGTTATTATTGTTTATTATCCAAAAAGTGTTATCCAAATTGATGTGTCTGCTTGACCTATTATACCCACAATAGCACTTAAGATAGGGTTACCGAAGTATAAGAATAATCCGAATAATGACCAGGATATAAGGAATGGTAGTCTAGACTCATACAAGCCCTCATATATTTCATCGTCCCACGTTATTAATACGGCAGATATAACTATCAACCCTAACATAAAGCCAGCTAATGATTCGTAAAATTCTGGGAATCCACTAAATAGAAAGTAACCATATATCCCAAAGAAATAATCCAATAGGGTAAATATGCAAATTACTATTACACCCCTTAGGTCCTTAATTCTTACATCTTTATATGTTGGGAATACGTATACAAATACCACAAATATGGGCACTAATATACATGTTATGGCACCGAAGACTATCATAGCAAGGTTTCCCACCATGTATGAACCTATTTCTTTATCTAACGACCACTTGAACGAGTCATAGCTACCATCACTATTTTGAATGGTTTTTGTCCAATTATTACCCGAATTACTCTTTTTATTATCTATCATAATTTATGTTATTTAATTATTATGATACAAATATACGAATAATATTTAGTTTATTATAATATTTTTGAATAAAGTTCGTCAAATACTTCTTTTACTCCTTTTGTTGCGGTCTTTTTTATGTATTTAATACCAGTACCCAACTGAGGACCTTCCTCGAAATAATCAACTGGGTCTGGGTCTATGTAGTAAACTTTAGTGTTTGGTCCCACCATATCCATCATACCAACAGTGTAATGTATTTGGAATGATGTTCCCACCATAATTAAATAATCCGCTTTTGATAATGCCCTAATAGACTCTTCCATATTAAATGGATACTCACCAAAAAATACGGTATGTGGTCTTAACTGTGACCCCTTGATACATTTATCACCTAAATTTAATGAACCTCTACAATCATAATATAATTCTGGGTCTAAGGTACTTCTACACTTCATTAATTCACCGTGTAGATGTAGTATGTTCTTGCAACCAGCCTTTTCCAATAAATCGGATACGTTTTGGGTAACATGGGTGACATCAAAATGCGTATCAAGTTTGGCCAATAATTTATGTGCCGAATTGGGTTTGGTCTTATGTAGGGCTTCCCTAAGCATGTTATGAAAATCTAATACCTTACTCTTATCTTTTTTCCAACCCTCAGTGGTCGCAACTTCATCTATCTTGTAATTATACCAAAGTCCGTTGTCGGTATCCCTGAACGTATCTACGCCAGATTCTTTATCTAATCCAGCACCGCTGAATACTACTATTTTTTTTCTGCTCATAATATTTTTATTTATAACGTTATGTTGAAATGATTAATTAGGTCCAACCATTCGGTTTCTGGGTTAAAACCAGCCTTATCATCCATTAACACATTCATGTATGGTTTTTTATCGTAGCACCCATAACTACCGATTTTAGTTTCTACTTCTGGGTTTTCATTTATATAATTAAAAGTAATCCCATGTTTCTTGAAAAATTCAACATATTGCAATATTTCTTCTGGGTGCGAACACGTATACATGATAAGCACTATAGAAGTGTTTAGGGTTAAATGTTGCAAAACCTCTTTTGCATACGGATAAAATTCCGTTGGGATATCACCGACTTTATAGTTCGGCTTTATTACCGTACTATGCAAATCTATGAAATAATAAACTCTGTCCCAACCTCGTTCGAACATAATCTTCTCTGAATTTTTTACGGCATCTATTATCATAATTTATTCTTTAACTGTTTTTAATATCTCTAAAAGTTGGTAGTTCTAAATCTTTTTCACTCACCACTATTAGTTCACTTGGAATTTTCCAATCAATATCTAAATCTTTATCGTTGAATATAATTCCAGACTCGGATTCCTTATTGTAATAGTTGTCACATTTATACGTGAATATAGAACCCATTTCCAACGATATGAATCCATGGGCAAACCCCTTAGGTACGAATACTTGTTTTCTATTCGATTCGGTAAGGTGTACCGAAACATGTTCCCCATAAGTGGGTGAACCAACCCTAATATCTACAACGACATCTAGAACCGAACCCTTGACAACACTGACCAATTTGGCCTGGGCATGTTCCCCAGTTTGGAAATGTAATCCACGTAATACATACATATTAGATACCGATAGGTTGTCTTGGACATATGTTACATTAAGTTCTGAGTGGTTCTTATAAAAAAATTTATTATATGTTTCCATAAACGAACCTCTTTCATCATTATATCTATCTAACTGTATAATATAACAACCCTTTAATTTAGTTTCTCTTACCCACATATCTTTTTGTTTTATCTGCATATTAATTTCTTTAAATATAGACCGTAACCACTCTTAATCAATGGTTCTGCCAATAACTCTAACTCACTTTTATTTATATATCCCATATTGAACGCCATTTCCTCTATACAACCTATTTTTAAACCTTGTCGTTCTTCAATGACCTCAACAAATTGACTTGCTTGATTCAGCGATTTAAACGTGCCAGTGTCCAACCAAGCTGTACCCCTATCCAAAATACTCACCTTTAACTTACCAGCCTCTAGGTAAACCCTATTAACGTCAGTTATTTCTAATTCACCTCTATGACTTGGTTTAATGTTTTCAGCAATGTGCACTACATTGTTATCATAGAAGTATATCCCAGGAACCGCATAATTAGATTTAGGGTTTTCTGGCTTTTCCTCGATTGAAATAGCCTCACCAGCTTTATTAAATTCAACAACACCATATCTCTCTGGGTCATGAACATGGTACCCATAAACAACACCACCGTCAGGGTGATAGTTGGACTGTAAGAGCGTATCTAAGCCAGTACCATAGAATATGTTATCTCCAAGTATTAATGCAACAGAATCGTTCCCAATGAACTCCTTACCGATTATAAAGGCTTGGGCCAGACCGTTAGGTTCTGGTTGAACAGCATATTTAAAACTACAACCTAAGTTGCTACCATTACCCAATAGTTTCTCGAATAGGGGTAGGTCATGTGGTGTTGATATAATCAGTATTTCATTGATGCCAGAACTCATTAATGTTGATAGCGGATAATAAATCATCGGCTTATCATAAATCGGCATCAGTTGTTTACTGATACTAAGTGTTAATGGGTGTAATCTAGTTCCTGAACCACCAGCTAATATAATTCCTTTCATAATCTTTGTTTTACTTATTCGTTATCTTCTTCATCATCCTCACACTCGGCTGGAAAATATAATTCATATGTAGAATTTTCAGTCTTAAACTTTACATAACCTGGTAATTCTTCAACCACTTCAGTAACTAATGTTGTTTGCCAAGTGAAAAAATGGTTGAATGGACTCATTATCAGACATCTACCCACGGCAATTTCTTCAAACTTCTCCTTAAATGTCTTATCCTCATTAAATTCAAGCCATAGTACAGCTGGGGATGCCTTTATGAACCTATCTGAATCAGATTTAACCAAACGACATCTAATATTCATGTGGTCACATTCGTTACACACACCGCAACCTTCTTTAGCCGCATCCATCTTGTTTCTGTGTTTGGTTACCTTATCACATTCACTACAAAATATTAGTTTAGCCATTACCTTTAATCTTTTTTAAATTCCTAAGTGTTATTATCTCTTTAACCCTCTCGTATGATATTGGAGTGAAATTATGGGAATCGACTCCAACATCAAACTGATTGGGTGATAATACTAAATCTTGAAATTCATCGGACACTTCCTGGTTCATAACTCGTATATCTAAACGTTCATATATTCCACCACGAAATTCATCGATATTATAACTTTTTTTAAGGACTGTCTTTTCGTGATTACCTTTAATCAAAAC
>Ga0306898_1000374_pt1 | contig 17967 bp, 21 predicted proteins | sample AntRauMFilla1564_FD_190424 | JGI IMG/M metagenome (GOLD analysis project Ga0306898, IMG submission 190424) | Saline lake microbial communities from Rauer Islands, Antarctica - Metagenome Filla 1 #564 (v2) (version 2) | ecosystem: Environmental > Aquatic > Non-marine Saline and Alkaline > Saline ...
ATTAGAGGTCTTCACATTGTTGTGCTTTATTGGCAGTCTAATAGGTGGTATATACAGATATGAATTAGGTCAGTAGTTTTTTATTGGTTTTTTTTATTCTATTGACTAATTATTATAGAATCACTGGTAACGGTGATTTTTTCATTTGTCCAAATACCATCTAGAAGTAGGCATGACTAATTTTGTTAGGTGCAACTAATCTTGTTCGTTAGGGATAGTTTAGTTTGGTTTACCTAGTACTGGAAGTTATAGCTAATTTTGTTAGGTGCAACTAATTTTATTTGTTCAGGTTAATTGGATTAGGTTAGACTAATTCAGGTAGGACGAGCGAAGCGAGTTGGTTGCAACTAAGTTAGTTAGGGGGGACTAATTTTATTAGTTGAGGCTAATTTCATTAGGTACTTAAAACTATGTTAGGGGGGACTAACTATATTAGGGGGTCGAACATCACAGTCCACAAAAAAAAAATAAAATAATAAATAAGCACCTACGCTATATGTAGCGTACCTACCTAATCGCACCACTAGCTGAAAACCCGTTACAAAAACACTTCAAAACAGCCTAATTCTTGTAACACAAAATAATTTCTGTAACAAATTAATTACAGAAATCCAATTAATTACAAAAAAATTACAAAAATATTCAATTTCTGTAACACTTTTTTAGCTCTCTTTTTGTGCTCTAAGTGCTCTATATCCTTTCTTATCTCTTTTATTTACTAAATAAACCCCTATATATAAGATAATTACAGAATTACAGAAATATCGTGCTTAGTAGGGAAAAATAAAAAAAGTGCTAAAAAGGGCAGTTAAGCCCTCAACTTTGCCCAAAAACACCCAAAAAACACAGTTTCTCAGCCAACCTGAAAATCCTGTAATTCTGTAATTCTGTAACACAATGCCCATTTTGACCACTTTTACCCTTATTTTCCAAATACCACATACACCATATATAGCGTACATCACTCCCCACGGATAAAACTAGCACATGCTATTTTGCTGTATAGTAAACCTAGCATATAATGGAGAAGGAGTCGCCAAGTGACCAATGTCATTTTGACTTCCAATTCAGTTCATTTTACCTCCGTTTCGTAGGGAGTGCTTTCGTTGATTGTGCTTCCTACATTTATGCTCCACAGAATACGGAGGACTTGAGAGGAGACGGAAATGGTAAAAAAAGTAATAGTAGAGGATTGTGGTTATCCTACCCGAGAGAGATCAAAAGATCTTAGAGGGAAACTACCACACAACTATGATGGATCTAAAGAACTACCTGATCCCTTGCAGGAAGAATATATCCATAGGATTATCTTTAATATGGGTGATCGGAAGAAGGCTTATGAAGAGGCTTTCTTTCCAATGATTGAAAACCCAAATTATCCTGCAAAAGCACCTTACCGCTATTTTGAGCGTAAAGGATTCGTTAAACGATATAATTATCTAATGACTAATGCACTCTTTAGTGCTGGTCTAGATAAGAAAACACTTCTTTTGAAAACGGCTGCTCTAATAGAGAGGTCTGTCAAATCTAACAAAGTTAGGGATTTTACATCGCTTGTCGATACCGTACTTAAGTTACAGGTAGATGAAAACAAGTATAAAGTATTAGCTCAACCCGAACAGAGAAAGGTTAGTGAAGACGATTTGGCTCCTGTTAAAGCATTAATGGAGAGTTTGAACGGATGAAACTAGAAGAATTAACTAAACATATAACAGTCTTTATAGATCCTTTAGATGAAAAGGGTTCGTATGAAGCACGTATAAGAGGTTCACTCCCCGATGGAGAGCGTATACACTTTGATCTTGAGATGATCGGTTGCTATACAGAAGAAATACTACAGGACACAGTTACGGCTGAGCTTGAGGATATTCTATCTTGTCGCTATGACTATCACATTGGCGAGTATGATGAAGACAATCTACATTATGACGGAGGTAACTTCTCATGAGTTTGATTGAAGGATTCACTCCCCAGCAGAAAAGTGCTTTGAAAGAGGTAATAACTACTGACTTTAAACAGTTTATTAAGTTCTCATTTAAGATCAGGAGTGGAGGTAACTTTATATTCCAGCCTCATCATGAAATTATTATTGATACCTTACAGAAGGTTATCGATGGTAAGATAACTCGATTAATAATGGTAATCCCGCCAAGACATAGCAAATGTTTAGTCGGTGGGGAAAAGGTATTGACTACCTCTGGATATAAGAATGTAGAGGATATAACAACTCAGGATTCTGCTTACTCTTATATTGAAGGTAAAGCAATTATACAAAATATTAGAAAAACTGAAGCATTTGAGAAAGAAACTATTAAGATTAGTACAAGATCTGGTAGAACACTTAAACTTTCTAAAGATCATCCTGTACTTACACAGAGAGGTTGGGTCAATGCCGAGGATTTAACAAAACAACACTTTATTATGCGTCTTAACACAAAACTAGATACTAATAATAGAATAGATAGTAATGAACTTGACTTTATAACTTTAATGCTTTTTGAAGGTGGAACATCATTTAAAGATGGGAAAAACCTTAGGTTTACTAATTTTGACCCTGAGGTTGTTTCTATATTCAAAAGTGCGTGTGATGGATTAGGTATAAATTTAAAAGAGTATAGAGAAGGGCACTACAGTTGTTTAGGCGGTAAAAAAGGTACTGCAGCTCGTCTTGTCCAAAAATGGGGACTAGAAGGTAAGCTTTCTATTGATAAAGAATTACCGAAAGAGTTTTATGTTCTCCCTTTAGATCAAAAATATAGATTTCTTTCTTTAATGTATGCTACAGATGGATTTATTTCTACATATAATAAATCGCTTGGTATTACCTTGGGGAGTGAGAAACTTGCAAAAGACGTTTCTTTATTCTTAGATACTGTAGGGGTACCTTCAGACTACTCATCACATGAGAATGGTTTCGCTGGAAGCCCCACAACAGTTGTTTCACGGGTCTATGCTGAAAAGTTAGTTAGTAATTTAGATCTACTCCAAAAGCAAAAGACATGGGATTCACTCCCCACGACTAGAGGACAAGTTGTAACAGAACACACCTTTGATAGAATTGTAAATGAAATAGATAGCAGTAAGCTATCTTTTAAAAAAGATGACTTTATTTATGACCAAGTATCTTCATTAGAAGATCAAGGTGTTCAAATGGTTTACCATTTAGATATAGATAGTGATGTTTATGATAATAAAAATTTTATAGGTAATGGTCTAGTTGTTCATAATAGTGAATTGGTGTCGGTAATGCTTACAGCGTTTGCTTATGTCCGTAATAGGCGAGCAGAAATTATACAAACAACATACTCAGATTCACTTTGTAGAGAAATGTCTACAGGTGTTCGGGATATACTATTTTCAGAAGAGTTTGTCGATCTATTTGGCTTCCAACTTAGAAAAGATAAATCAGCTTTAAATGGCTGGGGTATTAAAGAAGGAGGCACAGCTCACTTTGTTCCTACAGGTGGTTCCTTAACAGGATTCGGTGCAGGTACATTAGATGAGGGATTCACAGGCTTAATGGTTATAGATGATCCTCTTAAACCAGAAGACAGTTATAGTCAGACTAGGCGAGAGGGTGTTAATAATAGATATACCAATACATTGCTTTCTAGATTGGCTAAGCGTAAAGAAACACCAATAGTAATTATACAACAGAGGTTACACAGTTCAGATATGTGCGGGTTCCTTCTAAATGGAGGGAGTGGTGAGAAGTTTCATTACTTAATGTTACCTGCTATATTAGAATCCGATACTGGATCAGAAAAATGGTACAAAGACCAACTTTACACACATTCACTCCCCATCGAGTACGATTTTAAAGTACCTAAAGGTGAGCAACAGGCTCTATGGTCTACTCGTGTTGACTTGGATGAGTTAAAGGAAATGGAAGAGGGCGATATATATACATTTAGTTCACAGTATATGGGTGATCCTGTTCCTGCGGGTGGTTCAATCTTTAAAAGAGAGTGGTTTAAACTTTATAATGAAGTTCCTCACTCGGAAATACAATACTTAAGAATTTATGCTGATACAGCAATGAAGACAGGGCAACATCATGACTTTTCAGTACTACAGTGTTGGGCATACACTAAAAATGGTGATATGTACCTAATTGACATGCTGAGAGGTAAATGGGAATCTCCTGAGTTACTGGATAAGTTCATACAATTTTATAAAAAATGGAAAGTAGATAATAAACTTTTCAAGTATAGTCTACAATGTGCTGTTGTAGAAAATAAAGCTTCTGGCACAGGTCTGATACAACAGGCTAACAGAGTTCCAGGGTTAATAGTTAGGGAAGTTCAAGCAGATAGAGATAAAGTTTCAAAAGCTATGTCGGCTGCACCTGTGTGTCAAGCAGGTAGAGTTTATATTCCCGAAAACGCTCAATGGGTTGACCAATTCTTAATAGAAGTGTGTTCATTCAGTCCAACTATGGCACATAAGCATGATGACATCACAGATGTTTTGATTAGTGCTTGTTTTGACTTAGTAATTAATAACTCAAATATTTGGACAGAGGCAATGTTATAACGATAGGAGGTATACATGGCAGACTACGGTCATAATGTTACAGAACGACCTGATGGGTTTGAAGAGGCTAAAATATTAGATTCAAGAGAATCTGAGAATGTTACTCTCATGGATACTTTATCCAATCTTATTACTGGTTTAGGTAACTCACAAGGAGATAAGGCTACTAATACTCGGTTTGATACAACTAGAGCACTTAGATTTGATTTTCATCAATTAACGGCTCTATATAGAGAGAATTGGATAGCTGGTTCTATAGTTGATGCTGTTCCAGACGACATGACGAGATCATGGCGAAGGCTTACAGATCACGAAATATCCCCAGAGGATATTAAAACATTTGAAAACTTAGAAAATGAATTAAATCTTAGATACTACTTTAACTTTGCTCATAAAATGGCTAGGTTATATGGTGGATCAGCTCTTGTATTAGATTTAAAGGATACAGGTGAACCTGAAACACCTTTAGATTGGAGATTATTAAAGAAAGGTTGTATAAGGCATATGAAAGTAGTCGATTTGACTAGGATTATGCCTGGACCCCAAATAATAACTAATCCATTAGACCCAAATTACGGTAAACCACAAATATATAGGTTTGCTGAGAGTGGTATAGCAATACATCACTCAAGAATAATACGTTTTGATGGTACTGAGATACCTTTCCATGATTATAGGCGTAATGGTTACTGGCACGACTCTGTACTTAACCGTACTTATGAGCCTTTAACTAACGTTGATGTCCTTACAAAGTCTATTCTAACATTGATACAAGAATATAATGTAGATGTACACAAGATTAAGGGTTTCATGGACTATTTACAGAACCCAGAGATGACAAAAGTTCTTATTAAGAGGATGCAATTAACAAAACAATTAAAAGCTACTACAAATCTTATGGTAATTGACTCTGAAGATGAGGTTTCAGTTCAAAGTAAGCAATTACAGGGTTTACCGTCTATACTAGATAGGTATCTTGTTATGGTTACAGCAGCTTCAGATGTACCTGCAGGTAGAATATTAGGTGATAGTGCTTCAGCGTTCTCTATAACACATCAGGGAATGGATATGAAGAACTATTATGATACTATCCAATCTAAACAGGTTATTGATTTTAACCCAAAACTTAAGTTTATTGATGCTTTAATGGCTATACACTTGGGTTGGGGGAATAAATATAATCTTTCTTTTGAGTGGAATTCCATATTTCAAAAGACACCTGAAGAAGAAGCGAAGGCTGAAAGAGCTCGTGGAGATGTTTATTCACTTTATTTACATCAAGGCGTGTTAACAAAGTCACAAGTAGCAAAAGATTTACAAAATAATCCTTATTTCGAGAATATCACAAATGACTATATTGACCAGCTTGTAAAAGATGATGAGTTAAGACATGAAGTAGATATTGAAACCCTTAAACTAGACCTTGAGGCTAAGCAATTGAGTGTTAAGAGCACTAAAATAGCTCAAGTTCAAGAAACAGCCTTCACTCCCCACGCTGAAAAGCCGGAAGAGAGTAAGGTAGATGATAAGTCTAAGGAAGGTATGCATAACGGAGAGTTCAATCCTGATAAAGCAGCCCGAGACGCCAAGGATACTAAAGGTAGTAAAGCTCAAGAGAAAGATTCCAAGGAAGCTAAGTCTAGGGCAGGTAATAAAAAGGAGAGTAACTCATGAAAATTGAAATGATGGACAAGTTTTATTTCCCTGAGACAGAAAGAACATATACACCTGAAGGTTACTTAATAGTGCCGGCAACAATATCAAGACCTGGAACTCAAATATATAAGGCTAAGGAATTAGTTGCTGATGAGTTAAGTTTACCTTTTAATTTTAAACCAGATGATGCAGTTGTTGTTTATAGACCTTCAGAAGAAGTATTCAAAGCAGAGTCTATTGATTCTTTCAAAAATATAGCGGTAACGAATAATCATCCTCCTGAATTTCTAAATTCTAAGAATTACAAGAAATATTCAGTTGGTATTGTGTTATCCGATGTAGGCTCAGATGAAAAGCATGTTCAAGCAACATTGAAAATAACAGATTATGATACTATAAATGAGATTAAAGACGGTAAAGTTGATATGTCAGCAGGGTATAGTTCAAATATATACTTTGAGGATGGGTTAACTCCTGAAGGAGAAGCTTATCAAGCTATTCAAAAGGATATTATAGGTAATCATGTAGCTGTTGTAATGCGTGGGCGTGCGGGGAGTGAAGTGAAACTAAAAGATGGTTTAGAGAATCCTTCGGAGCGGAGTGAAACACTTGCAGCAGAAGGTGTTAGTAAGAAAACTGGATCAGAGGCTTCTGAAGCTTTTGGTGAAGGTGTTAGAAAATCTAGGGGAACAGAAGAAGAAGAATTAGGTTCTGATGGTGTTCCAGGATCAAGCACTTCAAGTCCTTTCGGGGATGAAATAAAAGTTACTGAAACTACTGATGTAGGGGATGAAATAAATAAAAATATGAAGGAGCTTACGATGAAACTAGAAGATGCCATGACTAAAATCAATGAGCTAACCGAGGCTAATGAGAAGCTATCTTCTCAGGTTCTCGACCAAGCTGGTATTGATTCTTTAGTTGAGGATCGGATGACACTGATGGATTCATGCATGAAACTTGTGCCTGGTATTGATTATACAGGAAAATCTAATCTAGAATTAAAAAAAGAAGTGCTTATGTCTAAAATGCCTAATGTTAGTCTTGATGATAAATCATCAGATTATGTTAATGCAGCATTCGATGTTATGAAAACTTCACTTAACGATAATATAGAAGGATCTCACGATCCCGATGTTTATGGTGAGGACTTATCTTTAGAAGATGAGGGAGATGTTATTTCTCCTGAAATCGGTGAAGGTGAGGAGAAAGTAAAAGAGACTACTAAAAATGTACATGAGGGTGAAAACCCAGATGAACATGGAGAAGAAGGGTCTAATGATGGACCCGATAAAGAAGTCAAAACAAATGATTCTGTTAGTGTACTAGATAGTGCTTTCGAAACAGAAATTAAACAAAACCCAAATAGTAAAACGTTGTCAGTGTACGAAGAGTATTGTGCCAAATCTCGTGTTGCTTGGAAAAAGAAATAGTTCATAGGAGAAATTAATGTCAATTTATGATGGAATGGCTGTACAAGCTGGAAATGTTAGATACGGAAATATCAATTTCGCAGTAGCGGGTCAAATAGTTGATCTATACTTTCACGAGATTGTGTCAGCTGAGGTAGCAACCGCTGCTATTAGCTTTGGTGCACCAGTTAATGCTGAGGCAAATGGTACAGTAACTTTACTTACAGATGGTACTGATATCACTAAGTTCAAAGGTATCGCTGTTAGAGAGTTAGCTAGAGAGATGGATGTTAGAGGTCATACTGGTATTTCTAAATATGCAGTTGGAACAGTAGCTGGTGTTATTAGAAAAGGTCATATTTATGCTAAAGTAGCAGACGATGCCCTAGTTGGTGCGACAGTCGGTGGAGCGGTATATACTAAAGGTGGTGTATTCTATGGTTCAGATGATGGAGCGGCTACAGATGCTTTAGTTGCAATACCAAATGCAACATTTGAAACAGTAGCGTCAGCGGGTAAAATTGCTGAAATTAGATTAGCGTAATAGGAGCGTAGACAAAAATGAAAATACAACTAACTGATGCTCGAATGATCGAGTTAAACAAAAATATAGCAGACTTTGATCTACGAAAAGACTTAGCTGTTCATGTTAATTCAGGGATTATGGATGCAGATTCTGGTTTCTTCTTCGAGAGACAACTAGAATATATTCAGGCTAAGACTTATGATGTAGTTTATAAGGACTTAATGTTCAGAACTGCAATACCTGTAAATAACGAAGGTGGAGCTGGAATCAGTTCTTTCACTTACAGAAGTTATAGTAAAGTAGGTAAAGCAAAACTTATTAACTCTGCTGGATCAGATCTTCCAAGATCAGATGCTGAGGGTAAAGAGTATACTTTCAAAGTTGAAAGTGTCGGTGCTTCCTATGGTTATGATATTGATGAAATCAATGCAGCTAGATACTCTGGTGCTCCTTTAGATGCACGTAGAGCTGAATCCGCTAGAAGATCAGTAGAAGAGAAATTAAATGATATCGCATGGTATGGTGACGCACTAGGAAACCTTCCAGGTTTATTCCCTAATACAACTATTCCTGCTACTACTTATAGTTCTACAACTAGATGGGCTCCTACCGGTTCCGATACTGTATTAACACCTGAGAATATCCTAAAAGAGGTTAACTTACTGTTCTCTTCTATTGACCAAGAGTCAATGGGTAAACACAGACCAGATACTCTATTACTTCCAAGGGATGTATGGAACTACTGGATGACTACTAGATCAGCTGAAACTGCTGCAACCGATATGACTATCGCTAAGTTCTTAGTAGCTAATAGTCCTTACCTAACAAGTATTAACGACATGGAAGCTATCAATGAATGTGCTGACATGGATGGTGATGGTACTGGAGTTAGAGTTGCCGTTGCATATGAGAAGAACAATATGAACTTAGAGTTTATACTTCCACAAGAGGTTCAATTCTTTAATGTTCAAGAGAGAAATCTTGAGTTCATCATACCTGCAAGAGCAAGAGTTGTTGGTACTATCGTAAGATACCCAATGTCAATAAGATTCGCTAGAGCAATCTAGTCTATGGGGAGTGTTGAGTTAATTCTTCACTCCCCTCAATATCAGGAGATAATAAAATGAGCGTAGTAATAAAATCACAATCTAAAGCAACAATTGAGTTTAGAATACTGGTTAAAGGTAATCTTAAAAGTATTATGGTTCAACCAGGTAGAAATGTTGTTAATGAAGATATATATCTTGAACTTAAAGCACATTCAGGTTTTGAAAGCTTTGTAAATAGAGATATAATCACAATAAATACTGAAGGTGCAGTAGCCCAGAAAGCAGCTAAAGACCCCGACTTTTCATATGTCGAAGGTTTAATTGGTAATGAGGATGGGAAAGATGTTATTAAAGAGTATGCATTAGCTTGGGATATTAAGTTAAATAAAAAGCAAACTGTTGAAAACATGATTGCAGACTTCAAAGAGCAATACGAAGGAAAATAATGATAACTCCAGATGACTTAAGAATTAGGTATCCAGAGTTTTCTGATGTCGTTGAGTATGTTGATGCACGTCTTTTGATGTTTATTCAGGATGCTATAGATGATATGGGAACTTCGGAGAGTCATTGGCATAGTGAATATCGTTACAACAGAGCACTCTCAGCATTAAGTGCTCACTATTTAGTTCTCGCTACAGCTTCTGAATATGGTGATACAAATGCAAAGTATCCTATAATTCAGAAAACAGCGGGAGGGGTAAGTCTTTCTTACTCAGGTTTAGCAGGGGCTTCCAGAACAGATTACATAAAAAGGCTTTCTAGTACAACTTATGGTCAGGAATTTCTTTCTCTTAGGGGAAGGACGTTTGTTGGTTCACTTGTGGTAACACAAAGTGGAGATGGATCAGGAGGTTTATAATGCCTTTTAAAGTTAGTGATGCAATTGGTACAGATACAGGTGAAAGGGTAATTATTAGACGTAAGACTGATGGCGAATATATAAATGGTATTTGGCAAGAAGGTACACCTATTCTTATAAAAGCGATTGCATCTGTACAACAACCTACTAAACAACAAATAGAACTATTCACTGGTCTTGAACGAATTAAAGATATGAAAACTTTCTATGTTAATAAATTTGTGAGGACATCGAATGATTTCGATAACGAAGAGGCAGATGAAATAATGTGGAAAAGTCGTGTATATAAAGCTATGCACTTAGGGGAGTGGGAATCGTATGCCTACAACATTGTATTGGGGGTTAGAATAGAATGACATCTGATGATACAATAAATGAGTTTATACGTGGTGCTCTAGAGGAAATAATTAGCGATAGTAGCTATTTAGTTATCAAAGCTGACCAAAACTCACCTAGACCTAAAGTTCCTTACTGCACAGTAAAAGTAATGGCATCTAGATCACGTTCTTTAGAAGAGTTTTCTGAAGAGAATGAAGGTCTAACAGATATAAGAATAACTTCTAAGGTTATGCGTAACATTTTAGTTTCGTTTAACTTTTTTAAAAGTGGTTCTGTCGCACATGACCCGTTCTATGTAGCAGGTTTATGTCGTCAAGCATTAAGTAGATCAAAAATATGTTCTAAGCTTAATACTGATGGTTTAGGATTAGCTAGTAGAAGTCAGATAAGAAATTTGACTTTTGAATTAGACAATGGGTTTGAAGAAAGAGCTAATTTTACAGCTACTTTCAATTATGTAGACATTGATAGTGACGTTAGTACTACAATTTCTGCTGTTAGTCTTAAAGGTGAATACCAAAATAACGGTAACATAGAATCTTTTGATATTGACATAAATAAATAAATACTAACAATAAGGAGAAATTATGGGACAACTTCCATTAAGTTCAATAGTAACTGTAAATATATCGGCATCCCCATCGTTTACATCACAGGCAGGTTTTGGTACACTAATGTGTGTCACAGCAGAAGCAGGGGTATTAGATGCTACTGAAAGAGCTAGAACATATGCTGGTATTGACGGTGTTACGGAAGATTGGGGAGCTGAAGCTGAAGTTACTAAAATGGCTACAGCATATTTCAGTCAATCCCCGAAGCCTACATCATTGATGGTAGGTTTTATGGATACAACTGAAACACCAACTGAAGCAATGACTGCTATAGAAGAGTTTAACTCGTCTTGGTATGGTTTCGCTTTCACAAAAGAAGTTAGAGATCTAGCTGTTATTAATACAGAAGATGCTGTTGAGGAACTGGCAACATGGGCTGAGGCAAGAATCAAAGTATTCTTTACTACTACAAACTCTGTCGATGCATTAGTAAGTACTTCTGTTACGGATATAGCTTATGTTCTTAAACAAAAAGATCTTAGTAGAACTTTTGTTATGTATAGCTCATCTGTAGATGAATACCCAGAAGTTTCAGTCGCTGGTAGGGCATTTAGTGTAGACTTTACATCGGGTAACCCATCTATAACACTTAAGTTTAAGAAACTTCCTACAATAACCGTTGAAGGACTATCTTTTAATAAGAAAAGTATCTTGGATGAAAAAGGGTGTAATGCACTCATTTCTATTGCAGGTAACACTATTCTAGCTGAAGGTATAGTTTCAGGTGGTAGATTCTTTGACGAAATTCACGGTATTGACTTTTTACGTAATTCTATGGAAGAGAATGTTTTTCTTACCTTGTACGGTGCAGGTAAAGTAGGATATACTGATGTTGGGGTAGCTAAGTTAGCTCAAGTTGTCGGTGATGTATTAGCTCAAGGTGTTCAAGCTGGTTTAATAGCTCCTGGAACCGATAGCAATGGTAACTTCCTAGGTGAGGGCTATAGAGTATTCACAGTTTCGGCTGATGACATGCTCCCAACTAAAGTAGGTGCTAGATTATATGACGGTATATCGTTTGTAGCCTTAGGTGCTGGAGCTATTCATAGTGTTGTTATAAATGGCGTATTCGAGAGATAAGGAGATATAAATGCAACAGTATTCGTTTGGTAAAACCAAACTCATGATAAATACACTTCCTGTCGAAGGATTCGATGAAGGTGATGACGTAATAACAATTAGAAGGTTAAATGACAACTCTTCACATATAATTTCAGCAGACGGTATAATGACAGTTTCGTTTAGTCCTGATAGATCAGGGGAGATTATATTTAGACTAAATCAGGCTTCTGAGTTCAATGGTTATTTATCCTCTTTAGTTACTTTACAAGAAGATAATGCTTTAGTGGGTATATCTATAAGATTTAGTGATAACAATGGTAATGACTTAATGACAGCTACTACAGGGTATATCCCTAAACCAGCAGATGTTGTGAGGGGAGTGAACACAAACTCTCAGGAATGGCGTATTGTGGTTGAGAAGCTAGTTATGATTCACAAACCTGACCACATTTTAGGATCGGGATCTTTAGTATAATACAAACAATAAGGGGTTAGAATAATCTAGCTCCTTTTTTAAGAATTACACTCCCCACGGATAGGGAAATTGATGAGTAGGAGATGAAACATGGTAAAAACAGAACAATTTGTAGTAGGGGAGCACGAGTATTCAGTTACTCAATGGAGTGCCACTAAAGCAATGGTTATGAAATTAAAATTAGGTAAATATCTAGGTAGTTTAGCCGAGGATGTTACACAGAATAGTGGTAATATGGCAAACACAATGTTAGCTAATATAAAGAAAATACTGAATACTGTTAATATAGAAGAGTTTGTAGGTTTTATTAGAGAGGTTGCCTGTGCTCCTGCTAGAGATGGTAGTAGAATGGTTGTTGCAAGATTTGATGAATATTTCAGTGGGGAACTTATGGAAGCATATGAAGTGGCTTTTAAAGTTCTTGAGGTGAATTATAAGGATTTTTTAGCATCAGTCCTCAGCTTACGGAAAGGAATGTTAAGCTAGTTAAACCGAGGACTGATAGTAAAGGGAATCGAGTAGAGGAAGAAGAGAAGAATATTCAATTTGAACAGTTTCCTTCTGTAGATCCTTTTCTACATAAACCTCTACTAGTTGATCCTCCAATGTGTAGTTTAGCTGAACTTCAGGATGGAACTTATTCTATCTATGATGTTGCTTTAATGCACCAAATTATGGATTTTAAATTATATATAACAAGGGGAGTTTAATGTCTTCAAGTATAATGTTTGATCGTAAGTGGAAAATAGTATTGACTGCTGGATCAAAAAGTAAAACACTAAGAGAGTTAAAAGTAACTTTCAATATTACAAATACACTGTTAGGGGATGCCTCTCTTGCTACATTTCAAATATTCAATATCAACACTGAAACAGAGGCAATACTAAGTGACAATACCTGTGTATTGGAGTTCTATGCTGGATATTATTCTGATGATGAAAATACATGGAATGTTCTATTTAAGGGTGAAGTAACTAACTGTTATGAGATTAGACAACAAACAGAAAGAGTCTGGCAAGTGTGGGCAAGGGATTCATTTTCTCTTTTAACTTATACTAATGTTACTATACCTTCTATAGTTAATCCTATACCTGTTAAGACTATTTTAGAGAAGCTTATTGCAAGTGCTCCAGGATTAAAAGGTAAACCACTCTATATAGACAACTCAGATAAGAAATTGTTAGCTCTTGAAGATGAAGATGACTATTCTCCAACTGGTAATTATACACAAGAGTTTAATGATCTTTTATTGAAGCATGGTATAGGTTGGCAAGTACAACAAGATGAAATTATTATATTTGACCAAAAAGAAACTGATCCTAGTTCTCTAGAAGGCGATGCTATTACAATAAGTAGAGAAACTGGTTTATTATCAGTTCCTATGGTTGACTATACAGGTGTTAATTTTACTCATTTATTGAATGGTAAACTAAGACCTTCAAAGATAATCGATGTGGCTCCTAATACAGCAAGATATAAGTTAGGTAATGAGTTTTATGTTGAGAGATATGATATAAAGCAATGGCGTGCTAATGGAAGATTTAGAGTCTTTGAGACTACACATAGAGGTGATACTCGTGGGGATAAATGGGAGACAGAAGTTATTGCTTTCTATAGGAGAAACTAATGGCACAGATGTTCGATATTAAAAAAGTTACAGAGGCTATTAAAAGAAAACAAGCTACTATAGATAGAAATTCTAAGAAAATGAAAACAGCCCCTAAATATATTTATGTTGGGTGGGATAAAAGTTCAGGAACATATCCAGAGCAAGGTGGAAAGCCTGTCGAAGAGGTAGCTCTTATACATGAGTTTGGTACCGAACACCACACTGCGAAAGGTATGGTTTCTAATACTGTTTTCTTTTGTGAAGATGAATGGATTAAAAGGGCTACTAAACTTATTAAGAAAGGTTTTAAATGGGGTAGAGCCCCTGATTACTATGATATAGCCGAGAAACTTGGTAGACAAATAAAGTCTGATTTAAGAGACTATACCTACTCAATTGGGTTAGTAGATACAGAGAGATTAGCTAACTCAGTAATTGTAAAATATAGAAGGAGGTAGGTATGAGTGATAGTGAAACATCCAATGGATTCGAAACTGTTGGAATTAAGTTTCTAATAGCACCCGATAAAAAAGGTGAAAAAGAAAGTAAACAATCAGCTAATAATATGATTAGCCTCATAGCTGATCTTGCAATAATAGGTAGAGTAGCTGGTGATGTTTTAAGTAAAATGTGGTCTGGTGTACAGAAAACAGTTAAAGCAGGCTTAGGTGACATGAAAGATTTTGATGTTGCTATCAGACTAGGGGTTTCTCCAGAAGAACTAATGCAGTTAGAACACGTAATTGGTAAAATTGGTGGAACTGACAAGGATGCTCTTGATCTACTAGGGGAAATGGATACTCTTAGAATAGGTTTTGAAAAGGCTGCTGTAGACGGTGGTGAAGCAATACGAAAGTTTTTCACAAAAGCAGGAGTATTCGATTTATCTATTGACCTTCAGGACGAAATAGTTGAGGCTTTAAAAGCTGGCGACTTAATGGAAGCTGTTAAAATATTTGGTACTGTTAGTGATGATCTAGGTCAAAATGCTTCAAACTACTTTAAAGCTATGGGTATCAGTATACTAGGTAACCTTGAGAATCCTTTACAAGCAGACGACTGGGTAACTGGTTGGGCTGAGGTAGGAGCCTTAATAAGAAAGGTAGACCTAACTGGATTAAATGATCTTCAGAATGGTATTAATAGTCTCAAAACATCTTTTGACTTACTTAATGTATACTTTGGTGCTGCACTAGGTGGAAGTATGGCGGATATTGGTGATGCAGCTATCAAACTAACCGAAAGACTCTTAAATTGGGCTGATACATTTAAAACTGACCCTCAAAAAATGAATTTTATAGACAAACTCACAACTTTTTTAGCTCCCCATAAAGATGCTGTTAGCGGTGAGTCTAGTCTTATAGAAGGCACTTTAGATAAGGCTGGTGAATTACGGGAGTTAATCGTAGCTGCTAAAGAAATGAATATGACACCTGAAGAAATTAAAGAAAATGAATTCGATGGTAAGAACTTTATTAACGATAATGATTCTATACGAAAAGAAGAAGCTGATAAAGTTAAAAACGTCTTAGGTATAATGAGCAGTGGTCTAAAAGCAGTGGCTAATTGGTCACCTCTCGATCTACTCAAGAAAGATTCTGTTACTGGTGATTATAGCGGTCTTAGTGTTCCTAACCCTAATTATTATGACCCCCAGAGTGGTTCAGGTGGAGTTTCAACTGCAGGAACAACTGTGAATATGTATGGGACTGTTATTGAAACTAATGATAAGGAAAGCTTTATAGGTACAGACTTAAATGAAGCTCTCAAGGGAAACTAATAATGAAAATAGAGATACCTAAATTATTGGAGAAGTTTGGTGGTGACACTATAACTAATCTTAAAAGGCTTATAGATAATAGTATTAGTAAAGTTCATACAACATCTATAGGTGTTATAGAGAGTTTTGATCCCGAGAAGCAAACGGCTGTTATACAACCAGCTATAAAACGAATTGTTACAACTGAGAGTAGATCAACAGTTACTTATACTTCAGAGAACTATCCTCTTTTGGTTAATGTTCCTATAGTGTTTCCAGGTGGTGGGGATTGGTTTCTAACATTCCCTGTCAAGAATGGTGATGAATGTATTCTTTTAAGTATGGAGCGATCCATAGGTAATTGGAAGAAGTTCGGGGGTTTACAAGACCCTGATAACTTTAAGAGAAAACTTTCATTTAAGGATGTAGTTGCAATGGTTGGAATACAAAGCCAAGCTTCTACTTTAAAAGAGTTTAATTCAACAGAACCTGAGATAAGAAATCGAGATGGAACTATTAAGATGACTATGGGGAGTGAAGGCATGCTCCTTACGGGTAATCTTAATGTCACAGGTAATATTGTCGTTGACGGGACAGCTAGTCTAGCTGGTAATTTCACGGTGGACACATAATGGGATTGGAATATATAGCAGTTTCAGGATTAACAATAGATCATAGTAGTGGCTCCCTTGTTTCAGATGGAGCCTTCACAGTTACTTCACTCCCCTCAATTAAAGTTAAAGTTAGTGATAACGGAGTTTATAACGGAGTTTATAGTGGAGTGCTTACATTTACATTTACAGGTGGGAGTCATTCGGCTGGTCAAGAAGGAACAGCTACAGGCGGTGGGAGTATTTCAATCACAGCTAAAAAAACTAAAGCAGATAATAAGTTAGTATTTAGAGTTAAGGATAAAGGTACTATTACTGGTGTGTATGTTCCAATTTCAGGTAATCCGCCTATAGTGCCTTTTACATCTGATGTAGAAATAACTGACGCTGGGCAGATAAAAGCAAAAGGTAACTAATTAAAGGAGTTTAAATGGGAACATTACAAAGTATATTCTTTAAACCTTCTAGGGGTTACAGAAAATATAAACCAAGTGGTATAACTTCAGCACTTTCTGAAGGAACTTATGTACCGAGTGAGGAAATTAAACCTTATTCTGAAGTGAGTGATACTCTTTATAGATTAGACGGAGTTATTAGTGAACAACATTCGAGTACAGCTAAGATAACTAAACATCCTGTTGAGTATGGGGTAGATATTAGCGACTATGTTATCAAGCAACCTATGAAGGTTATAGTTAATGGTATAGTTACGAATAGTCCATTTGTTACTCAATTGGTTAACAGACTTCCAGGTGATCCTAGTTTTATGAGTGTTAAGAAAGCACTTTCAGGTATTACGGGCAGCAGAGTAAGAAACGCCTATAAAGGTCTTATTAACTTACAAAATGAAAGACAACCAGTAAGCTTACAGACTGGTTTACTTGTCTATGATAATATGGTGTTAACTGATGTTAGTGCACCAAATGACTTAGAAGGTAATCTTAAAGTAAGACTTACATTTGAGGAAATATTTGTTGTTTCAGGTTCAAAAACAGGAGCCACAGAAGCTATAACTAATAAGCCATCAGATATCGATACTGTCACTGCTTTAAAGTTTATAGGTGGTTTAGGACTAATAGGTTCAGGTGTTTTCATAAACTAGAATCTTAAGGAGGTTCAAATGTTACAAATACCATTAGTAGAAGGGCTTCAGAGTTCAGTAACTACTACAATAAATGATATATATTATACTTTCGAGACAAACTGGAATGAAAGGTTTGGTTATTATTCTATGAATATATCTGTCGATGATGGTTCAGTAGTTTCAGGAGTTATTCTTGTTGCTGGGGTAGATATTGCAGATATATCAACAATACCTTTAAATAGAGTGTTTTGTATTAATAAAAATGAAATGAATAAAGATTTTGGTTACACAGGATTAGGTAACGATGGCTTAGTTGTTATTATTGAAGATTCTGATCTGGAGGGATAGATGGGTAAAGGACTAGCATTAGATAAAA
>Ga0306898_1000376_pt1 | contig 17882 bp, 11 predicted proteins | sample AntRauMFilla1564_FD_190424 | JGI IMG/M metagenome (GOLD analysis project Ga0306898, IMG submission 190424) | Saline lake microbial communities from Rauer Islands, Antarctica - Metagenome Filla 1 #564 (v2) (version 2) | ecosystem: Environmental > Aquatic > Non-marine Saline and Alkaline > Saline ...
AATGCGCGCTTCCACAATAGGAAGGACTCGATCAAATTGACTTTCAGTTTGAACATTTTTTACAGTCCTCAAAAACTTACCCTTATCTTTTAGATCGAGGTTTGATGATTCTATTATTTTAATCAGTTCACTTTGGTTTGCTTTTATTTCTCTCCTCATAGCAATTTCACCAATTCGTTTACCTGATTTTCTAAATTTAACTCTTGTCTTTAGTTCTCTAATTTTCTTTTTGTTTTCTCTTTTTGTTTCTCGATATTCTTCTTGCGCTTGTTTAAATTCATCTCGATCAGCTACATACTCTAAATACTTTTCTCGAATTTCTTCAAAATATAGATCAGTTCCAGCAGCTTCGTTGTAAATTTCTTGAGCTTTTTCGTGCTCTTGTAATTGCTGTCCTGCATAATCTCCCCTTGTTGGTGCGTATTTAGAAATAATTCTTGCTGGGTTGCTCATTACGGCTTCCTCTTTAAATTCAAGTTGGATTCCTGCCATACCATATTCTGCTTCTAGTTCAGCAATTTCTTCTTCGTTCTTTACAATTTGATCTTTCTTTTGGAATAGTTCTACTGCTGCTCTATCGCTTGGTTGTATTTTAGACTCGAACCATGTAAATCCGTTTTCATCAGTTACATTTTCTAAGTCTCCACGTTTTTTTTCTATGTATTTGTAGAATACTCCTTTTTTACCTTCGTCATTTATTCCGTATTTTTCAGCAATTAGTCTATGATCTTCGGCCAATCCTGATAATTCAAAGTTTTCTTTATCCATTGATTGACTGTATGCAAGCGTTTCTTCTGAAATTGTATTACCTCCAGTATCAATATAAAAGGTATCTCCATCATTATCTGTATAAGAAGCAAAATTATCTCCATATAATCCATCCATAAAGTCGTCAGCATCAAAGTTATTCATTTCATTTTCTATATATGCTTCTTTAGCTTTTTCAAATTCAGAATTATAATCAAATTCGTTTGACATTATTTCTATTCCTTCAATATCTTCAGCACTTAACATCGCACCCATAACATCTCCTTCCTCTAATAATTGTCCAAGTTTACCTTTAAAAGTATCTGTATCAGCTATAAAATTAAAATCTTCTCTTAGCTTTTCTTCCTGATCTTCCTTGAGTTCACTTTCTTTAAAAGTATTTAAGGGCATTGCATCAGGAGAATATACAAATCCAAATGTATCTGAATCTATTTCAGTAATGATACCTTTTCCTAACTGAGTTTCAATTTCTGCTCCGACTCCTAAGTTAGATACTTCATCAGCATTTACTCCTGCACCCTGAGAAAAGCCACCATTAGAATCGTTTACATATCCTTCTACATAAGCAACTGTCATAGGTGAAGGAAATCGAACTGATTCTGCTCCACTCTGTGCTGCCTGACGGATAGCATGGTTTATTATTTGCTCGTGATTGTTGTTTTTAAGTGATAGGAATTGTTTTGATAGTTCTATTTCGTTTTTTTGTGAACTTGTATCACTGGCTCTATTAAGATCAGCAAGTTTATTTTTATAACTCTGAAGCCTTTCTTCTGAAGCGACTATTGTTCCTGCTTGAGAATCTACATCCATTTGAGAAATACTATTTTCCATACTTTCAATATCACGTTCAACACTTTTAATTTCGTCTGCAACTTTTTCATCAAAATATAAGTTTGAATTTTCCCATTTAGGATCAGCATTAATTTTTTCTAGTTCTTCCTGTAGCCGACCCTCTACATTCGCAAGATCGTCTTTATTTTCTAGTACGTTTGTTTCTTCCAGTTCTAAATTTTGTCTACTTCGTGCGACTTCTTCAGTTTCAATTTCAGGTTTAGCAAATTTAGTTTTTGCGTTTAAATATACATCTCGATCAGAAAGTCCGACCTGTAATTTAGTTCTATCAGGAAGTGTTTCTTCGTTAATCCCTTTCATAAAGGCTTCAGTATCACTCAGCATATCATTATCATTCTGAGTGTTTGCTAGTTCTGAAAGATAAGTATTTTCTGCTTCAGTTAAATTATCTTTTATTTTCAATACCATAGCATTACGCTTTTCTTGCTTTTCTAAAGCATATTCCAAGATTTCTTTTTTTCTAATTACAGAATTTTCCCCACTGCTAACTCTTTCCTCTAAAGTCTTTCGTTGTCTAGCGAACATAGATGATGCAGACTTAATCTCCATAGCTTTTAATTGTTGGTTATCTCGAACTAATGAAGCTACTCCTTTCTGAAATACATCTGATTGTATTTCTACTACATTGAATTGACCACCTTCTGAAGCATCATGGTCTTGAAAAGCCCTAAAATGACCAATCATTCCTTTTTGTGAAGTTACTCTATCTGAAAAATTATTTATGTATTCTTGAGCAAGAGCATCAGTATCAAAAAATTCAAATACTCCTTCTTCGATATTGCTTTCATTTAGTCCTTTTTTAACTACATAATGTTTACCTTTTAATTCTCTTATTTCTAAGTCTTCTTTTTTTGTTGTTACATCAAAATCGCTTCCAAAGTGTCCTGTTTTTCCATGTTTAAAGTTCGTATTTATAATATACGTTTTAGGTGTAATATTCATATCTTCCATTCCGATAGAGTCTAATCCATAATCTGAAAATGTTTTAGATTCAATAATAGAAACACTAAGAAGATCAGCCATTAAAGCGCGTTTGTATTGGCCCATATCAATAACGTCATCTGTATCGAACTCAGTTTCAAGTTTAGAAAGAGCGTATTCCTTCATAATAGGTTTACGCAGGCGATTAATTGCAGCTTCTACAGTTACACGTTTCTGAGTTTCTTTTTTCCAGAGTTGCTCATCTTGAAATAACTGAGTAGTAAATACTTCAGGGTTTTGGTTAAATTCTTTTCTTGCTTCTGTTATACCTCCTTCTTCCTGAAAGTTTCGAATAGCTGTTGCTGTTTCTTCTGAGATAATTTCATTAAAAAGGTTTTCCATTGCTGGTAGATCTTGTTCAATTCTCATTAAAAATTGTCTAATTTTTCTAAACACATCAATCATCTTTTCTGAGAATGTTCTTTCAGTTCTTTTTGTATTCCATTCTGCGAATCTCTGGGCGATCCACTCTTCAGCTTTACGATCTGTCATCTCTGTCCTTCCTGACTCCTCACGAGCCAAATCTAGTGTCTCAGAGCGTTTCTGATCGTTGAATACCATTCCCATTATTGCATGAAATGTTTCGTGTGCTGCTGTAGTTTTGTGTACGATTCCTTTTCGAAGTTTTATAGTTCCAGCTACAAAAGATCCGAGAGCATCAGGGTTCCCCATAAGATCAGTAAGAACAATTCTTCCTGATTCTGCCATTTCTCTAAATGCTGGGATCTGCATAGCTTTTTCTACGGCTTCTGAGGTTGAAATGTAACCTGATTTACTAAGAGTGTGAGTAGTATCGTCTTGAAATTTAGTAAGTTGTTTATCAATAGCTGCTATTGCCTTCTCAAGTCTTTTTCGAACGGCAGGTTTATCGCTTGCCATGTCCCATTCTTTCTGAAGACTAGCTTTTTTCTTTGAAAGTTCTGTAAATTGAGGTGATTCAGTAGCTTGAAAGAAAATATTGTCATTAGTCTGAGAAAATTCACCTGAATTGCTTGTTGATTTTATTTGATTCGGTGTAAATGCAACAAAAATGTTTGCATCAGATCCATCTACATTTTCTTTCTTTGAAATAACTCCGTCATATCCAGTTATGTCTTTAAATATTTGATTGACTCGTTGAGAAGTTGCAATTCCTGCATTTCCTATATCGGCAATTATATCTACATCAGTTTCGTTTGTTTTAATTACCTCAAGCGCGCCTGCAAGAGACTTTTCTAATCCATCAAAGCCTATATCAAAGCCATAATTAGCAAGAGCTTCAGGTTCCTCCTTGATAAGTTCCTTAAGTACATCTGTAATTTCTTGATCCGTTAGTTCTCGTTGCTCAAGAGTCATAGGTTTTTTAATATCTAGAAATACTTCGTAGTTATTTTCAGAACCTCTTGTGTACATTTCTGCAACGTCTTTTCTATCTGTGAAATAAAAACCTTTTCCTTCATCAAATCCTGATTCTCCAAGTTTATCTAAGTTAAAAGTATCAAATTTTTCAGGTGATCCATGGTATACACGTTTTGGCTCCCCTTTTTCGTCTACAATTTTAGAATCTTTAAACCAATTATTAAAGTTTTCGTTAGAATCTTCTTTGACAGGCATCTTTTTTCTATCTCCAGCAACATATCCACCTTTTTTAGACTTTGGGTCTGCTTCTTTATAGGCCTTTACTCCTTTTTGAGCAATATCAATAGACGTACTAGCTGCAACACCTGAAGCGTTTAATGTTCCACCAGCAATACTTCCAACTACTGCTGATTCAAGAACACCTTCTGAAAGGTCGCGTTCTTCGTCATACATTGTTTTCGCGATTACGTTTGATACGAATTGTTGTGCAGCCTCAGTACCTCCCTCAGAAACAATAGAACCAAGGAAACTTTTAATTCCTTGCGCTCCTGCGATAGATGAAAGATTGCTCGCTACACGTTGCGAGATTTTTTTAGTTAATGGATTGTTCGCCAATAATTTAGATGAACCAAGAGCCTCTAGTGAACCTGATACAAGACCATTTATAAGACCTGCAATATCAGCTTCTTCATCTGTTGCTCCGTATGCTTTCGCTTCGGTATATTGTGAACCTCCTTCCATAGAAGCCCCCACAGCGAACGCTCCTGCTCCTCCTGATAGGATTGTACCAACTGTCGTCATTGCGATGGATGGTGCAGCCTGTGCGATGGACTGTGTGAAGTATGCGCTTGTTTTTGAAGGGTCTTCATTCACTTGTTCCAAGGTAATACTTTCTTGATCGTATTTGTCGATGAATGCAGCCTTGCTATAAAGACTACTTGCTCCATCCTTTGTAATTTGGCTTGCAACATCAAGCAGGCTTCGGTCTCTAAATCGTACATTATCATTTATCATTTTTGCACGACCAAGAGGGCTAAATCCTGCTACATATTTGAACCATGAAGGAACTTTAGATAATGCATTATCAGAATTTTCTGATAGCCTACTTAGTGTTGTAAGCCCTGAACCACTACCTGATAGAGTAGCTTTGGCAGTCTCATCACGCGCACGTAAACGTAAATCTCTCCCTGATTCAGAGTTACTTGTAATATCTTTAACCGTATTATTGAAATTCCTTTGGAACTTCGCAGCCTTTGCTGAAGCATGTCCAAGTACAGAACGATCAAATTGCTCTACGGTTTTTTCTTTTACGACATCTATTCCTGTGTTTATATTGTTTAACCCTCTATTCACTCCCCTATATACGTCATCTTTAAGATAATTAAATCCTGATGATGTATTGCTAAAAAAGTCTCTACCTTTATCGGCAAGTCCTGAAGCTCCTTTTATAATTGTTTTTAATGGATTAAACATAGTTTTTGTTTTTATTTAAATGCTGAATTATCTCTTCCTGAAGAACCTTCTTCTTTGTCTTCATCAAAGTCTGATTTCGAATAACCTGCTGCTCTTAGTTCATTTCTTGCGTTTTGATGGGTCTTAGAAGATCCTGTAGGGTAATTTGCGTTACCATCTACAACATCACGAGCATATGCTCCCATAGATCCGTATTTGTCTTCATCTTCTTGTTCTCCCATTGCGCCCATAGTTTCTTTATACTCTTCTTCTAGTTTAGCATATGCTCCAGGGAATTGTTTCTTAGCTCTTTCTAAATCAATATTAGCTCTGGCTCCAGCTTGTAAATCTGCTGTAGCTCCTGCTCCATGGCCTGTAATAAGTGTTACGCCTTCATTATCTGCCTTAGATTGTAAAAATTCGTCAAAGGTCATATTACTATCAAGCCCTAATTGTTCTGACATACCATTTACGTCATAATCAGAAACAGTTTCTGTTGCCTTTGTAATATAATCTTCTGATGCTTTTCTTGCAGCTTTTTTGTATTTCTCTAATTGAGATCTGTATGATTTTGCAAAAGAGTTCATTACTCTGAATGAATCTTCTTGAGATTCTTTTTGTAGCTTGAACACTTCCAAGTAAATATCTTCTTTTTCAAGAGTCAATTCTGATTGTAGTTTGAGAGATTCTCGTTCTAGTTCTATTGAAATTTCATCCATAGCTTGATCTAGCCTGAGATCGACTGCTTGTTTGTTTAATTTATACTCTAAACTCAAGTTTTTAGCTTGCATTTGGTATTTAGATTCAAGTGTAGCCATTGCTTGTGGCGCAGCACCTGTTGTTTTAAGCGCTCCTAACTTAGCAAGCGCGCCTGCCATATAGTTTTTAGCAACAAGTCTATTCTCCTCGATCTGAGTACTTTCAATATCAAATTTAAGTGAGTATCTACTTTTAGCTAGATTAGCTTGCTCCTCTATGTTTTCTTCATTTAGAGATGCTTCTCGTTCAAGGATTTTTAGTTCTTGTTGTTTCTCTTTTACTTTAATTCCGAGAATACCAATTTGTTCTTCAGTACCCATGTAAATATCAAGATATTCTTGTGGTATTTCTGCAATTTCTTGTATCTGATTGATAGCAAGTTCTCCTTCAGGAATCATAGAATCAAAGGCTTTTAGTTCAGTAGCATCATCTACGTTTAAGAAAGTAGCCATATCCTGAATATTAGCTTGTCCGAATTGATTAGATAATGAAGGTGTTGGCGCTATTTGTGAAGCAACCTTCATAGGATCAAGCCCTAGTGCTGCTAATTCGTCTACAGTATTCCTAATCTGAGCGTTACTATTGTATGCTTGGTTAAAATCTTCAGGCGTTTCAAAATTCTTGGCAAGATTTTGTTCTGCCATTTCTATTACTGCCTTTGTTTTATTTTCTACACTTTGTTTTGAGTTCCAACTATCACTTGTTGTTTCATTAAGTTTAAACTTTGTCTCTCCTAAAAGATCGTTTGTCTTGTTTATTGTTTCAGGATTAAAAGTATATGAAGTGTTTGCGTTTGATTCATTTCTGTAAAATTCATTCTTTTGTTGCGCTGCATTCATAGCTCCTTCCCTTGTCATACCTTCAAATTCTTGATTGTTTCCAATACCAGTTAGTCCATAAAGGTCTTGAAATTCTCGTGATTGTCCTGAAGTAGCCTTTGGATCGTTAAACCTTCTTGTTGTTACTTCTTTTCCATCACGTTCAAAAGTTTCAGATGAAAAATTGCTTGGATCGTTACGAGCATCTCTATTAGATTTATTTAAAGCTAAAACTGCAGCTTCTCGTTGTTTTTTTTGAGCAGCTACATTTTGAGAAGACATTACCGATTTTTTGAAAGAATCACTTGATTCAGTATCTTCTTGTGCTTGTCTGGAAGCATAACCAAAAGCCTTACCACTTGCAACATCTGCATAGGTATCTCTGGGATTGTTTCTTGCTCTGTTTTCACGAACACTTCCTTCTCGAAGCGCTTGAAAACCACTCTTTACGTTTTTAAAATAGTTGCTGAAAAATGACATAATATTATTTGTATTCAGTGATAATTACGACTCCTTTGTTTCCAGTACTTCCTTGTGAATAAGAATTACCTCCACTTTTATAACCTCCTTTTCCACCTGAACCATATCCCGTTGGGTCAATATGTGCATCTGTTCCAGTCCCTCTGTTAGAAACTGACATTCCCCCTACCCCAAATTGACTATCTCCAGCCCAACATCTAGGGTAGTCTTGTTCTCGAGTTCCATATCCATTTCCACCAGGTAAATTTACATCACCACCAGAACCTTGACCACCTTTATTTATTTCGGGCATTCCACCATTTCCACTATTTCCTCCTGTAGCTTGGCAATAACTTCCAAATTGTGTTGTTCCACCAGCACCTCCGTCTGTTGGGTTTGAGCCAATAGAACCTACAGTACCACCATTTCCAACAGTTACTGTAACTGTTGATGCAAGTTCTGATGCCAACATTATTCTTTTAGAATAGCCACCTCCACCTCCTGCTCCACCTACAGAACTTTGGCTGGTTATCCGTGCTCCACCTCCACCTCCACCTCCACCGACTAATTCAATAATAATATATTTTAGTCCTGCTGGTTTAGTATAAGTTCCATTAGACTCAAATTTTTGAATACTAGGTGTGATACTTAGTCCAACTACTTGTGCGTTTGTTGGAACTAAAGGAGCTCCTGTATCTCCTATAGCTGTTCCTGCTTCAAATTCTGTATCAGTTGAAATCTCTACGAGTCCTTTTGTAGTTAGTCCTGCGTTTGGCGCTCCTGCTACTGCAATATCATCTGCATATTTTTTTGTTGCTGCTTGAAAATCAGTTGTTGGCTCAGGTACAACAGGAGAATTAATAAATGTTTTAACTCCATTTACATCTTGATTACCTGCTAAAGCTATTTTTGTATTATCAGAATATGTTTTAATTGCCTTCTGAGAAGGAATCTTTTCATCTGAATCTGCAGCTAAAGTACCATCCGTATCAATAAATGAATCTGGTATTGCTGCATCTACAAGATCTACTAAGGCTGCCCAGTGTTCTGCCGTAATGTTTAATCGTACAGGCTCCCCCACTTCGTGAGTTTGCTCTGTGGTTCCACCAACTCCACGTTCAGAAAGTTCAATGAAATCCCCTGATCCGTCTGTTCCTATAGCATTAAAGGCCACAATCTCTCTACGAGATGTGTTACCTGGGTTTATTACTACCCATCCTGATGTAGCATCTGCTATTGGCTTTCCTGAAACATACATTTTGACTGTTCCTGTTGAAAGAGATGCTGTAATTGTTTCTTCATAAAAGTTTTGTAATACTGTCATAATTTTATTTCCTTATACTAATAATCTTCCTTCCACTAAATTGTTTTCTTGGTTCCTCATATCCCATTAGATTAAATGCGCATATAGTAAATGTTTCTCCTAATCCGTTGTTCTTTAACCCTATTATATAGGCTTGCGACCTAGATAGAAAGGATATTCTCTTTTTAATAAATGGGCTTGTCTCTACTATTTCTCCGAAAGAATCGGCAACAAGCATCTGTCCAGGTGGTACTTCACCCAAAGAGTTTTCAAATCCTTCTACTGCGTTACCTATGTAAGTTGTTTTAACAAGGCTACTTGTTCTATCGTTTGCTTCTGTTTTTATGTTTATTTCTACGTTAGCAACGAGATCCTTAAATTTCATATCAAGGTATCTGTATATTCTGAACCTATTAAACATCCGATCCTCGATCCTTTGGAATAATACTTCTGAGTTTATTGCTGTTTCAGCATCATCCCTTAACGAATCATCCCATAAAATTGTCCTGAAAGGCGCGCTTGAGGTTGTTGTATAGATAGAATCATCTATTTGCATGAATGAATTGGCCTTTGCTTTCATTCTTTCTGTGTATTTAGTCCATTTATTCCCATATAAGAGGTGGCATACAAAGTTAATATCGTTTTGTGTAGAAGTAGATCCTAATTGAATAGAAAGATAATAACGTCTGTTTGTGTAAAATGTTTTTACTTTAGAAAAGTTTTCTGTTTTAAGAAGAAGTAAAGTTTCCTTAATTGATTCTGATATTACGGATTTATTCACTCCAAATACTCCTGATTGATTATCTACGAACCCAATAGCTCTAACTTCACGCCCTGTAAAGAACCAAATATCATTTTCTACCCAACGTACTGAGTCTTTTGATGCTGCTCCGTAATTGTTAGATTGAATTACTAATTTTGGTACAAATAATGCTACAACCTGATTATATTGAAATGTTAATTTCCAAATACTTTCTTTTTTAAAGAGAAGTAATGTTCCATAATAATTTCTCATGGTTTGAGCAGGATCCGTTCCTAAAGGTTTAACTATATCTCCTGAATCAAAGGTTTCTGCATCTCCGATATTAGAATAAAAATATGTTCCAGGTGCGCTTGCTACCCCACATACGAACATTCTATCTTCGAATACTGCTAGAGAGGTTCCTTTTGGAGCGCTTGAATATGTAGTGAAAGAACTACCATTAAATTTCATGTAGTCATCTACTCCATTAGACATAAATAACTCGTCATCATAGGTGCTGTAAGCCCACTCAGCATCTTCTTCATACGTTCCAGGAAGATTATCCCACTCGGCAACTATTTTCTGTATACGTTGCTCTCCTGATCCAGTATTAGTAATGTTTACTGCCGTTCCACCTTCAGTCAATGACAATTTAAAAGTATCTGTTGTAACATCTCGAACGAAATAAATTGTATCAACTGCTAATCCTGCAGGTAAAGTATCATTCGTGAATACGTTCACTTGATCTGTATCTACAAGCCCATGGCCTGCCGAAGTACAAACGTCTGAGGTTGCTGCTGTAAATAGGTATTTGTTATGATATGACTGAATTTTAGTTCCACTCATTGATAAAATGTAAGATTCTCCGTTAGTTTTCTTAAAATTAAATAAAGAATGTCTTAAATCCGTATCTTCACTAGAAAGATACGAAAAACCTGTGTCTTTCGTTAGAAAACCTTCTTCAATAAAGTTCATATTTACAGGTACTGATCGACCTCTTGAATCATCTATATCAATAAGGTCTTGAAGATTGTCATATGGAATTGTAAACAGGCTTTTTTTTAAAGGCATAGTATTAGATAATTGTTATTCCATTAAACATTGTACTTTCTTGTGATTGCTCTTGATATGCAGATAACATTGCCATTTTTTCTACAAGCATGTTGTCATAAATATTTTTGAAGTATATTGATAATTCGTGATCCTGAATATCCTCCATGGCTCGATATACGGCTCCATAGATCAAACATTCGTCAAAGTAAGCGTTAGTTTCAGGGTCTTGTGATACTGAGAGAGGTAAATAAGACTTGTAGTAGTCCATTACAAGGCTTGATATATTAGAATCTTCCTTAACAAGTACCTTTCCGTTCATAATTGTACAGACAAGATCCGTCTTTAATGATCTCCTGAAGTCCTGAAGGCCTAGAATTGAAACAATTTCTCCGTTTTGATTCTTAGGTTTACCTAGTTGTGTACCAAAATCAGTTGGTAAAGTACCTTCGTTTAGCACAATAGAAATAGAAGACGTAGCAATACGGCTTTTATCTTGTGATTTTATCTGAATATCTTGATACGTTAGGTTTAAATAAGAAATAATAGTTGTTCCTAGTACCACTTCATCCGTTTGTTCAAGTATTTTTATACGAATTAATTTTAGAATATCTTTTGTAGTTAGGTTGTTCATATCAATTTAGGTAGCATTATCACTATCCTATCTATACAACCCTATTGAAAGAGTTATATAAGAGAATAACGATTAAGCAATTATTGCTCGAATCACTGATGCTCGTCCTCGGTTTCCTTCGAATACTTTTCGACCCCATACTAGCAATCCTTTACAGGTTGATACGAATGAGTTTGGATCAAGGTGTGATGGAACAACTGCTGTTTCCATAATCTGTGCTGCGAACGCAAGGTATTCCTTTGTTCCAGCCCAGAACCAATATCCGTCAGTATTGTCTCCATTGACTAGCTCTGAACAGTATACGTTCAGGTTAGCAATTTTTCCGATTCGGCCATTTTTTACAACTTCATTGTAAGCTGTTTCCACTGCTGGGATAAATTCAGGTGCTTGACGTAGGATTCCTTCGAATGCTGCGTTTACCACGATAAATCGATCTGCCTTTGGTGTAAGTGCTTGAGTCATCTTAGTATCAAGCTCTACCATATATGAATATACGTTTGCTTTTGTAAGTGTAACGGCTGTAGCTGCCTTAATTTCGTAAGCTGTACCTGAACTAATTGCTCCACCTGTATATCCAGTACCTGAAAGGTCTGTAATAGTAAATGAAGTGTTTGATGTTCGTGCTGTTATAAGGTAGAAAGTCGTATGTCCTACGGCTTTGAAGTATCCTCCAACCATAACGTCTGAAATAACTGTAGAGTTACCTGTTACTACTCCAGAGGTTGCAGCAACTGCTACAGTCCCTGTTGAGTATGAAGTTCCTAATACGTTTTCTCCTTTAATGTTCTTTCGAGCATAAGTAAGAATGTCTGTATCAAGTAGTTCTTCCATGTTTGATTTCGCATCTTGTGCGTATTCAGTCATAGCGTCAATATCGTTTTGGATTTTATCCACGTCATCGACAACGAACTTAAAGTAAAATTGCTGATCAATTTTTAGATCTTCCTGTGTTGGGTTTAGATCTTGAGTGTCTAAAGTCATTCCTTTCGTATAAGGTGAAAGGTTGATACGTCCAGCCGTTCGGACTGTTACCGTATCTCCTGATGCTTTAATTTCCCCTTCGTATTTGGTATTTGTTACCATTCGGTAGATAGTATCATTGTAGAGTACTTCTACTAATTTTAGAGAAAATTTTACAGGCGTAAATGCTCCTAATTCTTGTGCCATAATATTAGTGTAAAATTAAATAAATAAATAAATAATAACGCCAATATTTGATATAAACTATTTTAGATTTCCAGTTGCTTCATCTGCCTTATACTCATCACTAAGACGAGAAAATTTAGAAGGGTTTTTAGCAATTTCTTGCCATTCCTTCAGGGTTCTCTTTGGTTGCGCACCTGCTGATACGCCACCTGATCCTCCTGGTGTTCCTGGGTCTTCAATTCTTTTAGACTTTTCCTCAAATTCTCGATGCGCTACGTCTCTTGCTCGATCAAATAAATGTGTCTTTGCAAAGTCGGTTAGTAGTGTATCCATATTATCAGGTACATTTAAAGGTTTAAAATACTTAGCTTTAAATGCTTCTTTAGTCTCGTTTAGTTCAGGATATGCGTGCGCTACTTTAGCATACGCTTCCTCCCATTTAGCTTCATTCTCACGTTCGACAACTTTTTGCATTGCAGGATTGCTCATAATTTTCTGCTCTGCTTGTTGTATAATATTCTTATTATATTTCTGTAAGTTTTCTTGCTCCTCGGAAGAAAGATTCTCATATCCTTCAAATGTTGGGTTATCTCCACCATTGGCTTTCTTTTCAGCTAGTTTAGCTTCATATTCTTGCCTATCAAGTTCCCATTGTTTCTTTTCATCAAGTAATGCTTGCGCTCCCTTAGATGAAGCTCGTAGCTTCTCTTTAAGTTCTTCAGGTGTCATTTCCTCGTAGGTCTTGGGTCTTGTCTGAATAGGTGTTTCAGTAGTTTCTGTTAGGACTTCTCCTTCCGTCTTAGTAATATCATCGAATCCGTTTGGATCGTTTGATGTTGTAAGGTTTGGTGTATTTGTACTCATATAAAATGATTGTATCTATCCGTCTATTTCTAGGTTTGGATAATTAAGGTTTAAATAAAGTTTAAGCGTTTGCTTGTTCTATTGCTTCGATTATTTCTTCTTTGTTCTTTGCTTCTCCTAAATCAATATCTTGATCCTTAGCAAGTGCTGTAAGTTTCTTAATATTTAATTTATCTAGGTCAATTTCTTCGTCTTCTTCTAACTCTAGGGCCTTGAATACTTTTGGATCAATTTCTTCCTTTCGAGCCTTTAGAAATGCTTTTTCTTCTTCTGTATGACGAGATTGTTTTAATAGTCCTTCTAAATAAATTTCCCATTCTTTCTTTTTTGTTTCTTCCATATAATTGTTTTAAATTAATTGTTTAATAATCCTTCTACCTGTTGATTAGCTTGCTTGCGCTCTACATCAGGTGTTTCAAGGAAGTTTATAATATTTGAATAAACGTCTAACATCACCGACCAGTAGATAAGTTCTCTATCTGAAAGTTCTGTTGCCTTCCTTAGTTTTGTTATTGAGCGTTCTTTTGCTCCGAATACAAAGTCTTGTACATCCTTATCAGTGAGTTTCCTACCGATAAGAGCTTGTTTCAGTCTCTCATATTCTTTTTGTTCTTCAATGTTTAATTGATCCTGACGTTCTACATTAAATTTATTTAATAGTTTGTGAAGTATGTTCATTACATTGATGGTTGATTAAGTGCTAATTGTTCTTCAGGTTGATCCATTCTCATAGCCTGTTGATCCACTGTGGCATCTTGCATAGGGTCCTGAAATTGCATTCCTGTTGATTGCTCATCGTAGGACATAACTTGCTCAATCTCCTCTCCTGACCAGCCTAGTGCTTCTAGTTGTTTCCTTCGCGCTAGTTTTAGAGCTACAGGATTATCTGCAAAGTTTGCTTGAATGTATTGAGTTTTTTGAATCTCAAATTCGTCTTCTTGATCCTTTTCTTTCTTAAAGATAGGTATACATTTATATCCTTCCTTAATATTCCAGTCATCAATACCAATTTCTTTTGATCTGTACTCGTTATCATTACCCTTTTTATCTAATTTAATCTTTGTGATTTGATTATTTTGTAAGATAAGAACAAATAGTTCAGCACAATCTTCCCAGCATTTACGATAATGCTTCATATCCACCGAGTTCATCCCTGTAGATTGCTTTAAGTTAAGCTGTATTTCACCAAGTGTAGTAGTTCCCCCTGCTTCTTGCCCTCTTTCAGTTGGTGTTTGTGCAACTGAGGACTGTATAAGGTTCTTTAGGAAGTCTATTTGCGGTGTAGTATCTGATAATGGTTGAATCTCGACTTGCTGAACCATTTCTCTTGGATCTCCTGGAAGTCCATACATTCCAAAAGGTCTTGGATCAAAGGCTTTAGGTATAAATTTACCTCCCAAAGTATTATAGAAGAACATACCAAAGTTTCTGTAGGCTCTGTTCTCAATATCTTGTGAGAAATATATGTTTATTACCTTGTTGATAGGTCTAACTGAATCAGCAACGCCATCATTCCAGAAATCAATAAGATCTGGATCAGTGGACCAAGTTACCATAGGAATTTTATCAATACCTAGTGCATTTTTTAGCGTTTCATCTGCAAGCAAGAATTGATCTGCTGCATAAATACGCATATGACGTACAAATTTCTTTACGTCTTCGTGCCATACAAGGTCATAAGAGACGTTTAACTCTACGATAGTATCGTTCGTAGTAAAGAAATCAGTCATATCAGCTCCTAGTACCTGTAGTCTTTGCTGTTTTTGCTCATAAGACTCGAAAGATTCGCCTGCTTTAATCATTCCTTCCTTAGAAGCGTAGTACATACTTAGCTCTTTTAGAGATTCTTTGTCATAAGTTTTATTATTAAGAACATCTTTTAGCTTTTTAAATATGTTTATACGTTTTACCCAATCGTTATTATTAAAATCGAAAGGATCTGAGTTCTTTGGAACAAGAATATCGTATGGATCCTCGATATGTAGCTCTGGAAATTGTCTTTCCTTATTCCAAGAGATACGCTTTATGCTTCTCCCTTGCAACGCTACTATCTTTTTATCCATCTGATCCAATAGTTCCAGCTTGTTATCCGAGAAGAATTTCTTCCATAGTTCCCCTAGCATAATATCTTTATCTCTATACTCGGATCCCTTTGCTTTTCCCTCGAACTTCATTTCTGGTGGTTCATCAATATTTGATAGCCATGATTTGATAGTCTCTCGAATAACTGGAATATTTACTGCCTGACGTTGAGTAAGTCTATTTCTCTTGATCTTATCTCGATACATTTCGTAATTTTCGTTCCATTGTTCGAATCTACGCTGTTTAAAATCTTCACCTGCTCTTTTCTGTCTTCGGTGAAGGTTTAATTTCTGATCCTTAGTAATATCATCTGACATATCCTAATTATAACTTATATACCTAGATCTGTATCTAGTGGATTGACTCCACCTGCCGTATAAGAGTTATAATCCTTGGTATCTATTGCATAATCACGCATCTGCCAACAGATAGCTAGTGCCGTCAATAGGTCAAAGTGGTTTGTAGCATCTTCATCTGTTTTAGTCTTTCTTAATTTATCTTTAGTATACACTCTCATTTCATGTAATAAGTGTTTAGAATGTACCTCAAAAAGCTCCTGATTGACTGCTGTATTAAGATCGAAAAACATTAAAGGCTTTGTTGCTGCATTAGTATTCCACCCTAATTTCATTGTATCTCTCTCCTCGCCCTTCTTATCTGCCATCTTCATGGTGAATATTAGGTCTTCATTGTAGATAGTCTTCAATACATCGAGCGTACTTCTACCCATATTATTGTTTTCTACTGCTGCCAAGGCTGATCCGTAGCGTAGTCCTCCAGCTTTTATCTCATAAGCAAATACATCTGGTTCAATTTTGTTATCCATGTAAATAGCTACAACCTTTGGCTTCAATGGTGTAAAGTCTATAACAACAATAGTAGAACTGTCTTGCCCTAGCCCTTCTGCAACGTCTGCTCCAAGAGCATATCTATGGCCTGGAATATAATCTTCGAATATGATCCAGTTATTTTCCTTAGTTCCAGTTATTCCTTTGGCTTCCTGTACCATCTTTGCAATCATATCTGCATCAAATAGCTTGTCTCCTGAAGAAACAAAGGCTTCCTCTGGTGTTGTAGGGTATTCTTGGTGCAAGGCTTTCCAGTCTCGACCAACAGATTTCCATTTAGAATAGTAATAGGTTATTTCCTTATCCGTAAGACTGTGAAGAATTTGATACTTCTCGAATCGTTCTGAATGCTCCATTTCCTCTATAGGAATATTATATTTTATCTTTGCTATTTCAGTATCATCCCAAGTCCAGTTGTAAAAGTGAGCTTTGAAGTCTAGTTCTGTCTGAGGTTCTCCAGCAAGAAATGATTCCCAGAATATATCATGGAACTTTCCTTCTTCTCCTTCTGCTGTAGATTCTATGTCTACTCGGCCATTAATAGGTACTGCTGGAATAGTACCTGTTATGATTTCCTTTGCTTTCTTAGGTGATTCTTTACATATCTTTCCATACTCTGATACATGAAGCCGAGAAAACGTACCTGATCGCCCCTTAGTACGAACCTTGAACGAGGAAAAGATACCCTTTCCGAGTTTAAACTTCATAGTATTTGCTCTAGCTATTTCCAGATCCCATAGATCTTTTAGTCCAGGTGTTATGTTATCCCATGCTAAACGTGCCTTCTCATCAAAGATATCGACTGCTGAATCCTTATCAAAGGATATTAGTAGCATGTTAAAGTTCTTCTGAGATAGACAATCATCAAAGGAATCAATAGTTTCGTAGGTTGTAAATCCGAGCTGACGGCTTTTAAGAATTATATTTCTTGTGTGCTTGTTTTCGTTAAAATGTTTTTGCGCCCTATTCATTGTGAAAGTTACAAGTTCATTATCTCTATTTCGGATCTTGTACATGTTTTTCATCCTCCAAGATTTGCTCTGTAGTTTTTTCTTTTGTTGTGGGTTTAACATGTTACCCTTGGATTAACTTAACAATATCTTTGTAATTATGGTTTTTATCTATGGTAGATAGTTCCTTAGATACTTGGTGAGAGAGCCTGAGAGCCTTCACATGGTTATTACTCACTTCTTTGAGGTATCTATACTGTTCCCTGTATGATTCTATGTCCTGAGACATTCTAAATCTGTCATTGATCAGGTATTCTTTCCACCATTCTTCTGTTCCCATGATGCTTTGTTGTAGGCTATGAATCTTTTCGCGAGCTATAACGTCATCTGATAAAACACGAAACGCATGAATAGTATCACCTATTGTTACAATCATTCCTTTCGAGAAAGAACAACCTGTTATATCCTTGAGTCTATTATGGATCCAGAATGGAGGTTTTTCAGTAGTTATTTTCATATAATTTATTCGTCATCATCATCATCAAAAATAGAAAGTGCATCTTCTATCTTTACTTCCTTCTTTGCTGGTGCATAAGAACCCTTGAGCTTGTACGCTGTATCTAAATATTTATGTCTAACAGTAAAGTCAGGTTCTTTGTCTTTAGAATATGCTTCAAGTCCTTCCTTGTGTGCCTTTGCTAATTTAGCATCAGGTAAGTATTGATCCAGGAGCATCTTCCACCCTTCTGATTCAGTTACCTTTTTGGGTACAGTCTGAATAGCTTCTGAATATCCTGCTATCCTCATGGCTTCTTTCTTTGTGCAACCATTTTCAA
>Ga0306898_1000378_pt1 | contig 17846 bp, 31 predicted proteins | sample AntRauMFilla1564_FD_190424 | JGI IMG/M metagenome (GOLD analysis project Ga0306898, IMG submission 190424) | Saline lake microbial communities from Rauer Islands, Antarctica - Metagenome Filla 1 #564 (v2) (version 2) | ecosystem: Environmental > Aquatic > Non-marine Saline and Alkaline > Saline ...
TGAGCGTCTGAGAGCGCTGTAGAGACGTGGTTAATTCAGCGCACCGGATGAAATTTCTACGAACCGAAAGTTTACGCAAAAATCGTTTGGATCCCGGAGGCTTCGTTGTCTGCGTTTTCCAAACCGAATCTGCTGAGTGTGCTGAGTCATTCCGGAGGTTTCTCGTTTCTGGGTTTTCAAGTGATGAATAGGATACTAATATATCTGATTTCGAAATTTGGACGTTTTTGCATTCCTTGTATACTTTTTTTTGTTGTATATTTAGTTTTTGTTTTAGTTTTAGTATTTAAGTCTTTAAGTCTTTATACAGGGAAGCAAAAACGTCCAACTTTTTTATATGAGTTTCTCATGTATGTTTTTAAGCTCTTGTATTAAATGATCTTTTTTGCGAAATCAAAATTTATGCGCTAAATTTGCTTTTCGATTAAGTGATTGATTACATTGAATAAAGCAAAATCCCCAAAATGGAAAAAGCCTAGAATTTCAGACCGCTCGAAAACACCCGGATTGACCCTATTTTTGGCAGCCTAAAAGGGCAAAAGGCGCGATTAAATGCCTTTTAAAAAAGGTATTTCTGGCGCCTCTGAGAGCCACGCCAGAATGAGGATTGCAGAAAAAGACAATTTACAAGTACAGTTCGATCACGTCATTGTCGTGTTCAAGCTGCCTTGGATCGACGTTTCGGATGATATAATCGTAGGCCATATTGGTTGGTTTGACCGGAACTACCCAGCGATCTCGGCGCAAAACCGCATCGCATTTCTCCACCATACCCTTATCCCCCAGAAACCGAAGCGTGAATTTCATGGCATGAATGGACACAGTATAGGGCGCCTTATCGCAAATTTCCTGGGCGTCCAGCCACCCTATTCTGCGGTTTTTATCGTCACGAATGCCCTCGCAAATGATCTCAAGAATCAGCCTTTGCTTCTTCGTTATCTTCACTTTGAACCCTCTCAAATGTGGCTTTTTGATCAAGGTAGTCGGTCAGTTTTTGTCGATCAAACGGAGCATCGGGCGCTTGCCAGTCGAACGCCGCAACGGGCAATCTTTTGGGCAGCTCAAGACCCAGGTCCGGGTTGCACCAGATGCCGTATACCGGTGTGGCAAACACCAACTGTTGCAACTCGCGCACCAGCATGGAGACGGTCAAGCCATCAACCCGAGAGGTGCCCTTGTTCATTTTGGCGCCGGTTTTCTCTTTCGCCGAATGCTTGTAGTAGAACAATCGGATGTCGCGAAGCATCGCCTCTCGCAGACGCTCGTTCATGCCGGCAAGTTCCTGTACTACGGCTTCGTGATCGGCCGGGTGACTGACAAACCGACTTTGAAAGAACTCCATGCCTTTGTCGTAAGCGCGGCTTTGGCGTAGGTGACCGTGCTTGAAGCCCGCCTTCAGGTCGAACGGGTTGAACTTGGACATCGAGCTTTGGATTTCGCAGTATTTGGCGCCGTACATGCGCATCGCCAGGTTCACCATGCGATAGCTGACACCGGTGCCGCGGTACAAAGTGTCGGTAACAATGCGCGCCGCCCGAGTCATGTTGCGGTTCAGCCACTTGGCGCGGTGCACGTTGGTGAAGTGAGTGTCATTGCCGGGCCGTATCTTCGGAAACAGGTCGTGACGCGGCCCCAGCATCAAGGATACCGGACAGAACACGATCACGCCCACCAGCTGACCGCTGCCGGTCACGCAGCGGTAATACTGAGGCCCGGCCGGCAGCGCTTCGGCCTTGTAGTGCAAAGCGTGCAGCACGTCCCAGTCGGCGCGGGAGCCCGGCTCGACGTACATTTCATCCATCAGCGAGAACACGCCTCGCGCCTGGTCGTTGCGAACGATGGTCACATCAGGATTGGGCATGGCTCGCTCTCATTTTCTGGTGAATGCGGCCCATCGCTTCAATATCTTCAGGGTGAAGACCGCTGCCGTCCACCTTGACGAACAGATCGTCAACCAGACCCGGAATCAATAGAATCGTGGTGCTTAGGTCCACCTGGTCAACGACGGAATCCAGCAGGGCTTTTAAGTCGTTGACCAGTCGCTTGTTTGCGGCCAGGTCAATCACCAGCTTCGACTCTTCTTCTGGGCAATAGCTGGTGATTTTCTTGCGGGCTTTGAAATCAACTTCGATAACGGTGGCACAGGTCATGATCTTTCTCTGAAAGGCGCGAGCGTCTACGAAGTCGCCCACGCGAGTTATCGTAGCGATTAAGTGTTTGGTACGCTCAACGTCTGAACGTCGCACTGGGAGTCTGCTGCGGGCTCACAGCAACGCTGCGGGCTGTTGCACAGCGGGCACTCACCGCTGTTGTCGTCAAATTTGTGAATGGCGACCCGATCTTGATAATGCTTCTCAATAAACAGACTCGGGCCCAGTTCGTCGATCATGTCCCGATGGGTGGTGGCCACCACCACAATGGCGCCTACCTGACGCGCCATCTTCTGCAGATTGAACGCCACCACGCGCGCGGTGGTTCGATCCAGCACGGCGCCAAACTCGTCAGCCACCCAGACCTGGGCGTTGGTGTGCATCAGCTTGGCAATCCGGAACCGGTACAGCTGGCCGTCGGACAACTCTTTGGGCTTGCGAATGAACATATAGGCGTCGTTCAGCCCGGCGGCCGACAGAATCCGGATGGCGTCGTTGTTGTTTTCACCAACCTGCTCAATCAGCGCCTCATCGACCATATCCACTTCGTCGATGTTGGATACCTTGAACTCGGCGCTCAGCGCTTTGGCGATCTCACGCAACAACACCGACTTGCCCGAGCCTGACTGACCGGTGATAAACACGATGTCACCTGGCACAATTTCCAATTCCAGCTTGTCGTACAGGACAAACTCTTTGGCTTCCAGACCCAAACCAAAGGCTTCGGCGCACTCAAGTACCCGGGCCGAGCGCTGAGTCGTCGTGGTAAAGGATTTACTGACGCTGAATTTCACAGGCAGTGCTCCTGCACGTAGTCAGCCACGGCGTCAACGCCCGCTTTGCCGGTGACCGACTCGGCGACCGCGACCAAGCGACTGAACACCATCCGATGCTCATTGCTGACCTTGTTAAAGCCCAGCACCTCGTTGATGGGGAACTTGCGACCCTTGGCCTTGGCTGCCTTGTCGGCAACGTCCTGGCGCTGGGCCTCAACCTCGTCCTGAATATCCGCGGTGAACGCATCCAGGTTCATATCGCCCAGCTCGTCGATGGCAAAGGTCAAGTCGCGCTCATCAAAGAACATCGACATATCGAAGGCGCCGCTTAAGTGCAGGTCTTTCAGCTCGTCGGCCAGCAGACCGGTGTCGTACTCGGAGCGCGCCGCTTCGTTATCAGCTAGGCGATACGCTCTTACTTGGTCGTTAGTAAGGTTAGAGCGCACAACAACAGGCACCTTGGCAAGCCCCAAAGACAGAGCGGCCAGGCGCCGTCCGTGACCGTTAATGATCACGCTGTCGGTATCCACTTCAATCGGCGACGCATTCCATCCAAATTCTTTGATGGAGTTGGCGATCTTCTTCACCTGCGCCGGCGGGTGCTTCTTGCTGTTATTCTCGTAGGGGATCAGCTTCTCGATCGGCCAAAACTCTACTTTCAATTTGCTCGGTTCACTCATCATCGTCTCGCTCAAAGTCAATTAGGTAGCCGTCCATTTGTTCCCAGGAGATGTCGCGATCCGGATTCAAGGTGCCCTCTTCATCACCTTCCATTTCCAGCTCGTCCCAGGCTTCCTGAAACAGCTTTTTCAGGTCGCTGTCTTTAGCAGCCATACAAAGGCATCCCCGGCGTTCGTCAGAGCGTCGGATTCGGTGAAGCCCTGCTCCTTGGTAATTCGGTTGATGGTGTCGCGAATTTCTTCGGCGTCATCAACCGAGACTTTGAAGCGCAGAATCTCATGCGTCTTGGAGGGTTTGTCTTTGATGCCCAGATCAATCTCGCCGCTGTCAAAATCGTCGTCGGTCAGATCGCTAAGGCTGTCGAGCTGGTTCTGCAAATCGTTGTCGTGATCAAAGTAGCCGGTTAACTCGGCTTCATCGATCGGCAGAATTGCCAACAACTCTTCGATGCTGCCGATGCCGTCGGACAACAACTGCGACAGCTTTTCGTGGTTGTCTTCGCCGTAGCGCCCGTTGTCGAGCAAGGTAATCCGCTTGGCCCGGGCTTCTTCGATCTCGCCCAGGTTGGTGGCCGGCACCTTGGTAAAGCCCAGGGCAATGGCTTCTTCTACGCGGTGCGCGCCGCCGATGATCTCCAGCGTGCCGTCGGGCAACGTGCGCACCAAAACGGGCTTGAAAAAGCCCTCTTGTCGCAAACTGTTTCTGATCTTTTCGCGGTTGATCGGATCAACTTCGTTCGGGTTCCAGGGGTTTTGCTTCAAGTCGCGGGGATCGACTTCGATCTGTGGATATATCGCTGACTGACTCATAAAGTGGTGTACCATACATAGTGATAAGTAAGTATGATTTAACAGAAACTTAAGAACAAGGCAATTTATGAGCAACCAATTGGTACAAATTGTGCATAACGCCGTCCATGCGAAGCTGGTAGAGCCATCGCGGGACGTGCGTTTGCTGGTCAGCGAGATACTCTCGTACAAGGTGCCGGGCGCCGAACACATGCCCACCGTCAACTGGGATGGCGTCAGCAGCCTGTACGAAATGAGAACCAACTCCTTTCCTGCGGGGTTTGTGCGTCTGGTCAAGTCGCGTCTGACGCGCGCTGGTATAAAGGTGCAAGTGCGCTGCAAACCAGCGCCCCCGCCTCTGGGGCCTCTGAACCCCAAGGTAGACGACTTCCCCGACGACCCGCGTTACGACTACCAGCCGGAGATCGTCGAGCGCCTTATTCAGCTTAAGGGCATGATCGCCCAGGTGGCAACCGGTGGGGGAAAAAGTCGGGTGTTCAAGCTGGCCGCAGAGCGCATCAATCGCCCTACCCTGTTCGTCACCACGCGCAAAACGCTGATGTATCAAATGGCGGAGAACTACGCCGAAGCGATCGGCAAGCCCATTGGCATCATGGGCGATGGCATCTGGGAGCCCAACGCGACCGGCGTCAACTTTGCGATCGTAGACACGCTCACGGCGCGTCTGAGCAAACTCACGGTCGAAGATGAAGTCGAGCGCGAGGTGGATGCCTGGCAAGCGAAGATCGACGCCAAGGTGAGCGAATACGCAAAACTCAAAGGGCTGCCCACCAGCGAGAATCTGATGCGCTCGATGCCACCTGAGCTGCGCAAGAAACTGTCTGCGGTGCGTCAGATCATCGAGAAGCGCAACCCGCTGAACGAAGACGCCCTCGAAATCAAAGTGAAGGCTAAGGTGACCCGGCACGAGAAGCTGCGCAAGCAGGCCCTGGAGCTGCTCAAGAGCATCGAGTTTTTGACCCTTGAGGAAGCGCACGAGGTCGGCTCCGACAGCTTCTTTCTGATCTCACAGGCGTGCGTGAATGCGCATTACCGGCTGGCTTTGACGGCGACACCGTTCATGCGGGACGACCAGGGCGCGAACATGCGCTTGATGGCGGCCACCGGCCCCATTGGAATCGTTGTTTCCGAGGAAACATTGATCGATCGCGGCATTCTCGCCACGCCCTACTTCAAGTTCATCGTCAGCAAGGCACCTGCCGGCATTGTGCGCGGCACCAAATACCAGACCGCTTACGCCAAAGGCATTGTCGATAACGCCTGGCGCAATCACCAAGTGGTTAGCGAAGTGCAGAATCTGAAACTGTACGGCTTAACGGCAATGATTCTGGTTCAGCAGACCAAGCACGGCAAGAACCTGGAAAAGATGCTGCGCAACGTGGGTCTGAAGGCGCGCTTCATCTCCGGCGAATCGAACCAGGACAAGCGCGCAGAAGCGCTGGACGATCTCGGCAGCGGTCGTCTTGATGTGCTAATCGGCTCCACCATTCTCGACGTGGGCGTGGATGTGCCTTCGGTGGGCGCGGTGTTCCTGGCCGGCGGTGGCAAGGCAGAGGTCGCGATTCGTCAGCGCATTGGGCGTGGTCTGCGGGCCAAGAAAAACGGCCCCAACGTGTGCTTTGTCTACGACTTTGAAGATCAGGGCAACAATCACCTGGTCCGGCACTCCAAAGAACGCCGACGGATCATCGAAGAGACGAAGGGTTTTGGCGAGCGCATCGTTAAGCATTTTGAGTTTGAGAGGCTGGGCTTCAAGGCGGTCGCATGAGCAACACACCAAAGACGTTTGAAAAGTGGTGGCAGGAAAAATCCACCATTGTGCGCAGTTACGAGCCGATGTGCATTGCCTGGAAAGCCTGGCGCGAAGGTCGCGAACAACTGCTGAGTGAACCGGCAAGGCTTGAGTACCGCTGGTACGACGGCAACCCAAACACGGTCACATTTGGCCAGTGGTGCCCCTGGGAGGAATGCAACCAGGACAAGTATGAGCAAATCGAAGCGTACATAGTGTTTGGCTACAAATACCAAGTGCGCAAGCTTTATGCGGCGGAGGAATCATGACGCGCGAAGAAGCCTTTAAGCTCAAATCGTTCAAGCAACCCTGCACCTGCGGTGGTTACGCGCACAGCGTGAACGGGCGCAAGCCGGCAGACCCTCACATGAGCTGGTGCCCGCAGCGCGAGCAGTACAACGAGTGGTACCGACTCACTCACGATGAAGACGAAGAGCGCAGCTTGCCTCGATAGGAAAGAAAGTCCTTGGCGCTTGCGAACGCAACCCCATAGGTCTGCTGCAGGCCCTGCGATTCGCGAAACTCACCCTGACTGGCATACCCCTGCACTTGCCAGTCAGGCTCATCAACAAGTACCTCCGGCTCGTCCAGCTCTAACACCTGCTGAGCCTTGGTGCGAAAGCACACCTCAAATGCCACCACTTTTTTTACGCGCTTGGTTACGCTAAACCACGCTTTTCCTTGTTTGAGAACATTCAAATCGGTGTCTTGGTCGATTGCTCTTAATGCCGGCACCAGAACGTGGGTCTTCAAATCCTGAAACCGCGGATAGGAGTCTTCCAGGGACATCAGCTCTCTGAACCAGGCAACGTCGAACGAACGTCGGCCCACCGTTCTAAACTGAGTCAGCAGCTCGTACATTCGAATCACGTTGAACGACGGCAGGTGCGCTACGTTGCGCACGCCGTAGTCGGTGTACTGCTCTCGCAGATTGATCAGGTGTTGCATAAAGTCCGGGTGAAACTCGACTTCCCCGTACCCCTCGCCCGGGTGGTATTCTTGAGTGATGATGAATCGACGCCGGCGCCAGGCTGCGGCTCTGTTTTCGGTGGCCGGGATGCGCTCGTGAAACTCACGCTCCCAGGAGGCGTTCAGCCCTGTTTCGATTTGCTTATAGGCGTTTTTCAAACTGATGCCAAACACCTCGGCGTATTCGGTAACCTCAATCCGGTACTTGTTGGTGACATCCTGTGTCTTGGGTTTTATCTTGGTCACGCACAACAGAAGAATGCGATATTCATTCATGGTCAGCTTGAAGCGGGCTTCTGTCAGCTTGTTGGACTTCCGGACTCTCAGCTCTTTGACCACAACGCGCTCCCTTTTAAAGATTTTATATTACTACTTTTAAGCTTTTAATGCTTTTAGGGGTGCTTAAGCCATTGACTCTAAACAAAAAAAACACCCAAAGGGGTAGAGTTTTATGGTCAAAGGGGTAGAGCAATATGGTCAAAGGGGTAGAGTTTTATGGTGCAAGGGGGTAGAGCAATATGGTGCAAAGGGGTAGAGCAATATGGTCAAGGGGTAGAGTTTTATGGTCACTTATCCACAGATCAGCGCTGAGTGTTTCCATGGAAACACTGAAATTCAGGGAATGGTGAAAAACCACAGTGATTATTTTTCATGGCGCTTCAAACGGAAATATCGGATTTGCGCCAACAGGGTAGAGTTTTATGGTTGACGGTCGCACGCAAATACCGCTTCTAAATACCTTTTTCTTAATGTATTATTTCTTACTCAAAGACTATTAAGAGCAAAAACAGATGAATTTATTTGACAACCGCCCGGTGCTTCAAGCCGTGCGAGACTTCTACAATCTCACCGTCGCTCAAGCCAGCACGGTATTGGTCGCGTACCAGCACGGCACCGTGTCGATGCTAACCATGCGCAAAGTCACCGGCTACGATGCCAAGTCTCTGGCGGGCTCCGCAACGGTCAGCGCGCCGGTTCGCATGGGCGTTCTGATTGAGATTGGCAAGACTCGCGTCACCAAGGGCTCAAGGCCCTGCTCTGTTTACAGGCTGGCCCGACCTGATTTGCTGGACGCCGTAATCAAGCAGGCCAACGACGACGCGGAAGAAATGTTCAAACTGATCGACTCTTACGAGGACTCTGCGAAAGCCGGGATCAATACTCAACCTGAAGAAGTGGTGCAATCCGATGAAAGTCTCTGAGAAGTGGTCCATTACAGGCGGCCGTTGTGATTTTGTTCTTACTAAGTTGTCAGTAAGAGTGGATAATAAAACAGGCAAGGAAAGCGCCACCAAGCACCAAAGCTTTCATTCCAGTATCGAGCAGTGCCTGGCCAAGATCGTTCGATCGGAAACCCAGGAGTTTGTGCAGACGGAAGACGGGCAAACGGTGCACCAGCTGCACCAGCTGCTGACCAACATCATGGCCGACATTCGCAACATTGCGGTCGAGCTGAACAACAAAGTCGCAAAGGAAGACAAGCATGGATAACCAGCACAGAAAGATCAAAGGTTACCGGGAGTTATCTCAGGTCGAAATTGACTACATGAACCGGATTAAAGAAAAGGCTGCCGAAGTTGGCGAGCTGATAGAAGCGCTGGAAGAGAGTCCGGAGATTGATAAGCGCTGGCTGGCAATTGCCAAGACCGATCTGCAGAAGGGCTTTATGGCTGCAACGCGATCTATTGCGAAGCCGGGATTCTTCTAGGTCGGACACTAACCCCGGCTACAAAAGCTGACAGTACAGCTCGCCGGGTTAATCAGAGCATTGGGGATAAGCATGAATGTGACCGCACAAATACAGATGCAAAAATACGAATGCCACAAAAAAGTTCTGGCCAAGCCCATGACCCGCGGCCAGTACAACACCTATCGCGGCTGGGTCATGCCGATTGATGAGGACGGTCGCGAAGAAGGCTTTCTGGTCGAGTATCTCGACGGTGGCAAAGGCAACCACCCGGATCACATCGGCTACATCAGCTGGTCACCCAAAATCGTGTTCGAACACGGCTACACAAAGGCGGCTGACTGATGACTCTCTCACTGACCTCACTTCTGCTAATCAAAGTCCTGTTTTTTGCGATGGTGCTGTTCGTGGCGGCTCGGCCCTTGATCACGCATTACCAGGCATACAAGGCGGTCAAACAGATTGCGGCTCAAGGCGACTACCAACTCCGTAGCTCACCAACCCCGCTGCCGAGAGACTGGCTGAGCTACATGCCGGCGGCCGTCGTTCTGACTCTGTTTGCGCTGTCCCCGTTCTCTCAGTAAATCCCAGGATGCGGCATTCGTCGCACCTCACCTTTTGCGTTAGGAAAGCACATGACTACGATCGCCTTTGACGGTAAACAACTTGTAGTGGATTCGATGTCCAGCGCAGACCATTTGCGAATCAGCCGCACCTGCCAAAAAATGTGGCTCAGTGTGGGCACGTTTCGCTGCGTGGCCATGGCCGGTCAGGTGTCTCACTACGCCCCGATTATAAAGTGGCTCGAAGACGGCGCAATACCGGAAGCCTGGGGTGATTGGGACGCCGTGGCCTGGGCCGTGACCGCCGACAAACAAGTGCTGCGCTACACCGGTGGCTATCCGGAAGTCGTGAATAAGAAAGACGCCGACGGCAGCGGTGCTGAAATTGCCATGGGTGCCATGGGCGCCGGTGCTACCGCCGTTCAAGCCCTGGCCATCGCCATTGAGTTCGATCTGTTCACCGGCGGTGAGCTTTCGGTGTTCGACATCAAGAAGTCGAAGCTGGTGCACTAAAGGCTCGCTCTACCGTGCGCTGTGCGCTGTTTTCTACGCGAGTTGATACCAATGCAGCACCGAATCCAAAACGAGCGTAGAAGCGCTCACACAGAAGGGCAAGAACGTGAAATACAAGCTGACACCCAAAGAGCGGTTCAAGCCAATCGAGTACTTGATCACCAACGACGAACGAATCATCTGGGCCACCGAGAATTACAAAGTGTGGCTTGGCGAGCCCATCATGAAGTTTCTGGCGTGGGTCGAGCGCAGAGACATCGGCGAATGCAGTCCAGTCGGCGTCGAATGCACCATTCCGCGGATCACTCGATCCACCCAAACCCAATCGGACGACTGATCGATGAAACTGAAACCAAAGTCAGCAATTTCGCCACTTGCCCAGACCGCAGTCATGACAGATTACCAAAGCAGTAAGCACTGGCAGACGCCTCACCAGGTCAAGCATGAAACAGACGCGATCCGACTGCTGCAGTTTTCCTACGCCCCAGGCGTACCACTGATCATCGTGCCACCCCAGGCGGGCCACCACAGCTACATCGCCGACTACGGCCCGGGTCAGTCCTTGGCCGAGTGCGCCGCGACCTATTACCCGGGTTCGGTCTACGTCATCGAATGGAAATCCTGCACGCACAAGCGCCGCAACGAAGGCATCACCGATCTGCTATTGCAGCTGAACAGCGCCGTGGCCAGTGTCGGCGATTACGCCACTCTGGTGGGCTTGTGCCAGGGCGGCTGGCTGGCCACCATCTACGCGGCACTGCACTCGGAGAACGTGGCGTCCCTGGTGATTGCCGGCGCCCCTATCGACACTCACGCGGGCAAAAGCGTCATTCACAAAGCCGTAGAGATGCCGATGTGGATGTACAGAGTCGCCGTCTTGATGGGCTGTGGGCGAATGCGCGGGCAAACCATGCTGGCGTCCTGGAAGTCGAACGACCCGATCAAGCACTACTTCAGCCGCTATGCCAACCCTGGCGCCGATGCCGATCGCTTCTACAAGTGGTACGACCACACTCAGGACCTGGCCGGCGGCTGGTACCTGTGGGCCGTTGAGTATCTGTTCAAGAAGAACCACCTGTTTCTGAACAAGCTCAAGATAGGCAACACCCGGGTCGATCTGAACGACCTTCAGCAACTGAACTCGATTCATATTGTCACCGGCGAAAAGGACGACATCACCCCTGCAATGCAATCACACGCTCTGCTGCTGTACGCCAATGCAGAGACGCACAGCGTGGACGCCGGGCACATTGGCGTGTTCATGGGCAAGAAGGGCATCAAGACGGTGTGGGCGCCGCTGTTTGCCAAGCTCAGCACCCCAACCAAAAACGCTAAAAGAGCAAACCCATAATGAACCAACCTCAGAAGACGCCGCTAACCGAGCTGCTGCGGGCTATACCACCCACTCAGCGAGCCGAGTGGGCATTTCAGTGGGGCGAAAGTGGGCAACCAACAGGACACGTCATATGTCCATTCGGCAAACTGGCGCACGAAGCAGCAGATGAAATTGACCGCCTATCAGTTTCCCGAGATACCTCGGGAGCAAAGCCGATGACAAACCCAGATTGGGGCATTCGCCCAAATAGGGTCGAGCGTTCGCCAAACGAGCGCACTGTGTATCAGATGCTTGAAGATGCCAACAAGCGCAATCGAGAGCTGCAGGCTCGGGTGACTGAGCTAGAAGCTGTGGCGACATCGGTGCGCGATGATTTACGTCTGCGCGCCGAGCCTGACAGCGACGGTATTCCGGTGGTAGCCCTGGGCTCGTCAAAATGGCAGGCGCTGTGTGAGGTATTAACGCCCAACAAATCGGAGAAAACGCCATGAGCGCAATGCTGGTTCTGATTTACTTCACCGGTGCCTGGTTAACGCTCGCCGCTATTAAGGCAGTGACCGGTCGCGAGATTAAAGGCGACGACGTTGTTCTGGGGCTGGGCTGGCCCATCACCATACCTGCGTTCGTCGTTTACTACCTCGTGCAAAACCGCAAAGATGAGACAAAGAAATGAAGGCAACTATTTGGCTGAAAATACTGACGTGGGTGTACGAATTTGCCGCAAGGCGTCTTGCTAAGCCTGAGTCGAAAATACACAACCCTGTCCCGGGTTATCTGGTTTACGAAAAAGCGATTGAGGCTCTGGGCTGGATGCACGGCGAGTGCATCGTGCGTCAGCAGAACGGCGAAGACCTGAGCAAGATTTACGTCGATGAAATGCTGCTTCGTGCCAAGCGCGATCTGAAACTGAATCGCGTCGTTCAGTGACAAGTCTCAGCCGGGCCGGAGCCGTCAGGCGATGGCTCCGAGCTGAGCGGCTGTATAAGGTTGGCGCATTGGGTGTGTGCTGCGTGGGGCTATCGGGGCGTGTGCTGCGTGGCTGTATAAGGTTAGGCGTTTGCCTGCGTTCGGGGCTTGGGCTGCTCGTTGCGTGGCTGTATAAGGTTACGGCGTTTGGGCGCTGGGGCTATCTGGCGCGTGCGCTGTGTGGTTGTATAAGGTTACGGCGTTTGCGGCTCGGGACTTTGAAGCCACCAGGGTACGATACGCAATTTTTCAATCTAAGGTATTGACAAACGAGAACTGCTCTCGTTTGAGAGCAGTCTCTTTTAGTTGAGAGTTATTCGTAAGCGCGAATGATTCTCTTATAGACAGCGCTGTCGGTATCGATTACAAAAATTTTATTTCTACCATCTTGCTTGACTTTGCACGCTTTCAAGCGCTCAAGTAATTTTAAGCTCATCTGCGCTTGACGTGCACCATACTTGCTACCGTCTTTCGCTGTCATTTTTTTCCCAAAATTCGTTGCGTCGCTTTCGAGTACACCACTTGCGATTACTGCAAGCGCTTCACTGAATGAATGTTCGTCGTCTACTTTGCGTTTTTGTACAAAGCTAATCATTAGCTCTGCGAACTTTCGCAAGCTGTAAGCGTCGCTTTCAATATCGCGTATCTGTAGCTCGCTAATCTTAAGCTGTGCTACCTGCGACGCTACAGCGTCAAGCAAGTGTGCATTGTCTATCATGCGCGCTATATATTTTGCGTGCGTACCAGCGCGTTTTGCGCTTGCTAGTAGCTCTTTTTGTTCGTCGCTGCTTTGCTCGCTTGCAGCACGTTCAACAAAGCTCGCTTGCTCAGCAGTGCGCGCAGCGTGCATAGCGGTAATCAGTTCTACAACAGCGTTTTTATTCATGCTCATGATATTCTACCTTTAATAAGAGTGATTCGCATTTGGTGGTGTTTACCGTTTTGCTGTTCGGTGAGATCATTATACATCGACTATGAACAGATACAACAAAAAAAAGGTAGTTTTATGAGAATAAAAAAGCATAAAAAGACTTTTTTTATGCTTTTAAAAAGCTTTACTTTTTGCTTTTTATCATGGTGAAAAGCGCAAAAATAAAGATTGACTTTTAATTTTTATTGTGTTGGGGATTGCGTTTGAGGATGAGGACAGGAGCATTCGCATTTACATTTGAGGATGAGGACAGGAGCATTCGCATTTACATTTGAGGATGAGGACAGGAGCATTCGCATTTACATTTGAGGATGAGGACAGGAGCATTCGCATTTACATTTGAGGATGAGGATGAGGACAGGAGCATTCGCATTTGAGAGTATCCGCATTCCCGTCAAGATTCCCGTCAAGATTCCCGTCATGCGGGCCGTTCGCATTCGCGTTAGACGGCGCGTATAGAATTTCTATTGACCGCTCCTTCTTATAAAAGAGTCGCCTTATATCATAGCCGCGGCTATAGCCGCCTTGGGCCGCCACGGCAACCCAGCCCGACCGACCCGGGATTAAGCGCCGCCTTTCTCATCGGCTGCCAAGGGATTTCTTTGCCGCGGGTTTTAGCAGATTGTGAAAAAGCGGGCATGGCCCGCTTGGTGATTAAAGTGAGGCGAGCTGTTCTGCGATAAGCCCGCGAATGTGCTTCCCTCTTGTCGAGTCTTCTTGTTCCCACAATTCGGTAAATTCATCTGCGGCATCAACAAGGTTGTTCGTTGAAATTTTCTCTTCTGCAAACAAGGCACGCTGAGCGCATTCACGAAACCGTCTGTGCGCCGCTAGAAAGCTGTTTAGAGTGTAGTTGCGGTTATGTTCCGCCATGTTGCTTTCTGCGTAGCAGAGCCGCACCAGATAGCTTTGCGGGCCGTTCTGAGTGAATTTAACGGAGGCAACAAGTGAGTGATATTCAGAAACGGTAACTGCGGTCATGGTGTGTACCCTGGTGGTGGTGTTTCAGTGAGAACATTATCTCACTGAGTCAAAGGTCGCGCATGTACGGGCGCAGGCCAGATTTAGAAGGACTGCTCTTTTTAGGTGATTTGCAGCAGCACGCCCCGGGTGGTGAGCTGGTACAGCCCTTGCGCAAAGTCGTACTGCGCGGCACCGAGAGGGTCTTCTTCAAACAGTGTCAGCAGCTTGTGCCCTTGCTCACTCACAACAACGGCGCACTGTGACATCGGGAAGTAGAAGTAATCGTTGCGCAGGTCGCTACCAACAAACAGCGCGGCAGTCCCGGGTGTACCAAAGCGCGGCGTCAGAATGTTGAACTTTGAGGTTGACGGTGTGCGCATGGTGATGCCCTCAGTACAGCGTGATGCGTTTGATGTGCGCACGGCGTGCGGTTTCTGCAACTTTGTGGTCATGACGCTTGCAGGCGTACCAAAGGCTCGAGAAGCAGAACAGCAGGGTCATAGCGGTAGCAAATTCGATAATAGTCATGGCGTGTACCTTGGTGGTGGTGTGGTGTTTCAGTGAAATCAGTATCTCACTGTCACCAAGGCGTTTAACGCAAGGGCTAAGGCGCAGCGTGGTGAGCCTTGGGGAAACCGCGGTTATCGGTGAAGCGAAAGAACTCCGGAAGTGCGAGTTCCGGAGTTGCTACTTATCTGAATTGAGCGTTGTGCTTTGGTGACATAATTGCGCAAATCAGGTCATACGCTTCTTGCTTGCTGTCGCAATACAAATAGAAATGATTCTTAATTATCTTGTTCTCAGGTTCGTCGCAATTCTTGGTGCTTAAGTCAAAGCAACCTGAGAACACCGATCTGACTGCTTGCAGCGCATGTGGCCGTGCTATTTCTCGCAAAATCCAAGCAGCAGGTTCTAAGCTACCGCACATACCGCTATCACCGGTTGCGCGAACTTCAAGAACGGTTTCTTCGCTACCACCTTCACAGGTCAGCACTTCGATCATGCAAGCGACCTGCTCACCGTCTATACTCAAACTGGGGTGATCTGAAATCACGTACATCAGGTTAAAATCGCGATTCATATCAAAGTCCGGAAACTCTGAAATCATTGCATCGTAGTCGTTAAATCTTTTCATCGGTCGTGTACCTTGGTGGTGTGTTTTACAACGAGTGAATTATCTCACTACTGACAAGGCGCGCAAACACCGGTTTAAGGTTGCTTAGGTGAGAACCGCGGTTGTTAGTGGTACCGAAAAAGCGGGCTAGGCCCGCTTGTGATTAGAGATAAATGCCGGATTTCGCCGCTTGCTCTTTAATGATCTGTCGCAGCGGTTCATCGCGTTTGTGATCTTCGGCCCAGAGTTCGGTGTGTGCCTCTTCGATTTCAAGAATGACTTCGGGATAGATTACTGCAAGGTTCTGCTCTGACTCGATTGTCTCGGCGACGTAGTGCGTAAAAAAGACGTGTGCTTGCGTCAAATTTGTTGAGGTCGCTTCGCGCTGCCGAATGCGAACGCTCGGGTGGTGCGCTTCAATGCTGGCGCGGTAAAGATCAGGCGCTTCTTGTACCAGGCGAACGGTGTAGAAAAATCCGGTGAAGATCGCGGCGGTGGTCTGAGTCATGGCGTGTACCTTGGTGGTGGTGGTGTGGTGTTTCAGTGAAATCAGTATCTCACTGTGTGCGCGGCAGTGAACGCGCGGCAGACGGTTGCTGCGGTGCGTGCCGTGGGAGTGCCGCGGCTTTTACCGAGTAAGGCTTTTCAGCCCGTTGTTGCTATTTCACTTTTGAGCGTTCGATTTGAGCGGTAAGTAATGCGGCAAGTTCTGACTTACCTTGCTGATCGCAGGCAATGTGAAGGGTCATCATCGCTTTGATCAACTCCGGCGCTGTGACTTCACGCTCTGCGATTTTACTTTCAACAGGCGGCACTTGCTTTGCGCCCGTTCTTGGTGTGAGTGTGAAAATACCAGACAGAACGCGAAAGGGATTTGAAGTGTAATTCATGGCGTGTACCTTGGTGGTGAGGTCTGAGCGCTCGTGTGAGCGCTCGTGCGGTGTTTTATTCGAAAGTGAGTTCTGCTGTCAGATCACTAAGAATCAGCTCTGTGCGCAGCGGTGCGTTGTTCATAACGTGATCTACGTCGTTTAAATAACGATATTCACCTGTTTCATCAAACATGCGTTCAATTTCTGCGATTGCGTCGTTTACAAAATAGTCACGCAAGGACTCAAGCTCTGCTTTGTCGTTTTTCTCGTTTTCAAACGAGTATGCAATTTCACCAACAATTTCTTCAGAGGCAGCGTCGTACTCAAATTGCAAAGAAACACCGACGTTTTCGTTTTCGTCTAGCTGATGAAGAACGTACACATTCAAGCGTTTTTCACTTTCTAAGGAAGTTGTCTCAACTCTGTAGTTGAACGTCATTTCTTCGTTGTCGAGAATCTGCTTAGTAATTTTGTGCATAATAAAAACTCTTTTGATTTTTGAATCGCTGTTCTCTCAAGCGATGAGACATATTAACGCATTCACTAAGGCGCACACACTGCGGCGATAAAAGAATTGCGCTGCGCCGGTGCTGTCCCGGTGGTGTGCCGCGGTTCTGACTGCTAAGGCACCGGGTGCGTCAAGCGCGGCGATCACCTGGCCGTGGGTGTGCCGTGGGAGTGCCGTGGCAGCGTGGCGCCGTAATCAATGAAGTGAGATTACAACCTCACTTCACTAACAAAGCTCGCCTTATATCATGGCCGTTCCCATGGCCGTTCTCATGGCCGCGGCTATGCTCGGCTTAAAGCGCAAGCCCGGCGCTCAACCGGGTCTGCTTCATTAACGTCGCGGCTCAGAGATGGACGACGTGGGGATGCCCGTCTTCAAACGCTTCTAAGGCTAAATCTCGCCTCCAAGGTGCGTTGTTGGAGTCCCGGGGACGAACGATAAACGCATTCTGCGGACCTTCTGCGCCTTCGTAGAAATTATTCTCCCAGCGCTCAAGGTGCATTACCGTTGCGGGACAGTGACTGTGACCGCCGCACTGCGTCATGTCGCAATCGGTAGCGGACCAGTCGATACCGATGGTGCCTCCAATTGCAGACTCTTTGATGCGCTCCCGCAGATTCACTCTGCGCTGAAGAGGGTCTTCGCCGTCGCTGAATGCCTTCTTGAATGCTTTGACAAGTCTTTTGCGGGCTGCTTCGTTTAACTGATTCATGGCCGTGTACCTTGGTGGTGTGGTGTATTTCTTCAACGCGAGTAGTATCTCACCGCTGCGGTGGCTCTACACACGCGGGCGCAGGCCACATTCGCAAGGACCGCTCTTATTCAGCTGCGGACAACAGGGCCCCAATAGGGCTTCGGCTGCTGCTTACTCAACCACTCGTCGTATTGCGCTTGCTGCGGGTCTACTACCTTTACCGGCGTGCGCTTGCGACGGTTACCAAACAGCGCGAAACGCTCACGCGGGCTCATGTCGGCAGCGTACAAGTCCGGCTTACCGTTTGCTTGAACCCAGGCTGCTGCGTCGGCGGCTAATTTTTCACTCAGGGCTTTCTTTGTCATAGTGTTGATTTCAAGGTTGTTCATGGTGTGTACCTTTTAACAAGTGGTGAGGTTGTTATCAACGGGCGCTGGTGCGCTTTTGGTGACTACCGCTGACAGATACATGATCTCATGGTGTACACGGCGTAGAATGCGCGGCAGAAGGGTGTAAAACAGC